>ERZ781271.10-NODE-10-length-167415-cov-12.627527_pt1 | contig 167415 bp, 147 predicted proteins | sample MGYA00375849_ERZ781271 | MGnify/ENA primary metagenome ERZ781271 (study PRJEB29790, sample SAMN06051245) | human gut metagenome | host: Homo sapiens | place: USA: Cincinnati, Ohio | collected 2013-06-10 | study: EMG produced TPA metagenomics assembly of the Gut... | reverse complement strand
TGGCAAGAACCTGCCGCATTACCAGTTTAAAACCATAAAAAGAACAAAAAAAGTTGATAGGGGGACTATCTGCGCCAATTTACTGGCAAGGATGCGTTTTCATAATAAAAGCCTTTCAAATAATTTGCCTTAGTCAATTTTTCAAAGTGCTGAGGGGCACTTGTACTTATCAAATACTACGAAGTTGGATTGGGTTTACCAATGCAGCTTCGTTATAGTATATGTAAGAGAAACATATAGTAAGATGAAAATTAGGTAGGGGATAGTATGAATGATTATAAATCACAAATAATATGTTTGATAGTTGTATTATTATTAGGGGAATATTATTTGCGAAAAAAGCAATTGCGCACGGTTACAACAGTTATTTATATTTGTATGCTATGTAATCTGGTTATTAATTTAGTCTTTGATATGATAACAAAGTATAACGTGAATAATCTAGATACCATACCGTTCTGGCTAGAAGATAGCTCTCATCGGGTCTCGTTGTATACATATAATTTGTTTGTATTTCTTCTGTTTTATTATTTGATATCCTATATACGAGTTTTGATTAAGTCAATACAGATTAAGATATTTTTACTTCTTCCGATTGTCATATCATTGATAACTTCAGTGTTTGGTGGAATCTATTATGTAGTGGTTTCGGATGCGAAGTATTCGTTAGGTCCAGTAATAAACATAAATTATGTTAGTTGTATGTTCTATATTGTATGTATGATTGTATTATGCTTGAAGCATTGGAGAGTGATCGACAAGAATAGGCGAAATGGTATTATTCGTTCTATGGTACTGGTAACGATCAGATGTGTCTTGCAATTTGTATTCCCTACTGTTTTAATATCCGGTTTTTTTGATACATTAGTTATGTTTAATATCTTCTTGTCGCTTGAAGATCCAGGAGAATATGTGGATATGCAAACAAAGTTAGTAAATCAATATGGTTTTTATAAAGTACTAGAGGATAAGATGCTCGAACATAAGGAAATTGTAATTTTAACTGCATTCGTAATCGAGGTAGATCAAGGCAAGAAGGATCACTTCATGATGATTGTTGACAAAGCATTCAGAGATGAATTTAACAAAGGTATATATCGTAGCAGTGAAAGTAGTGTATCATTAATTATCTCGGGAAAAAGTAAACACTTGGATAAATTGACTACGCGTTATCATGATTGTATGTTTAGATTAGCATTTGAGAATAACATACAACTGGAATGGAAGAATAGAGAATGTAATTCTGATCAAGTAAATGCGAAAACAATTATTGATGAAATTATAGAGATTCATAATGATATAGTTGAACAACAGTTTTATATTGATCAGAGCACTGGTGTAAAGAATCGGAATGCTTATAATAAGAAGATTCAGTTGTTTAACCAAAAGCAACAAGAAATAGAAAAACTTTGGTGCTTGCTGATAGATGTTAATCATCTTAAAAACGTTAACGATACATTAGGGCATGAAAAGGGAGACGAATTAATCCGATTAACCGCTATGATTCTTGCAAGAACACTGAAGGGATTTGGTGAGATCTATCGATATGGTGGCGATGAGTTCGTAGTATTTCTTGAGAATATTAATACAATGCAATTAATTAATGTGTTGGAAAAGATAGAGAATGATAGATTACTTAATAGTACTGATGAAATTAAAGTAGATTTTGCCATTGGGTATGCTAAATGGAATAACAATGAGGATCGATACATAGAAGATTTGGTTCGAAGAGCAGACCGTAATATGTATGCGATAAAGAAAAATATGAAAAATATTGAACAGATGTAATATTATGATACTACTTTAGGCTACCATTATTGGTAGTCTTTTTTTGCTTAAAAGTAAGGATACTCTTGAGATTATCAAATTTAGACTTTTATAAGAAGTAGTACTTTGCACAAAGTAGATTACTACAAAAGTAGTAGATAGTTACTTCTTTTTTGTGATTGTAGAAAACTCAAAATAGCGATATAAATAATACATCAAACACAACAGTAATTGTGTTGAAGCACAAATAATGAAACTATAATAGAATAGTTTTCACCTAAAATACATAAGTACATGTGCTGATGCACAGAGGTAGTCGAAGGAGAGATGGATATGACAGGAGAAGAAATAAAAGAATTATCAAGAAAATATGTGTTGCAATCATGGAATAAACAAAAGAAACTTAATCCAGTCCCTATTGAAAAAGCAGAAGGCATCTATATGTATGATTACGATGGAAAGCGTTATGCAGATATGTCAGCTCAATTAGTTAACTTAAATGTGGGATTTGGTAATCAAACGATTGCAAATGCGATTAAAGAGCAAGTTGATAGATATTGTTATCTTGCACCTTCTTATGCTGTGGAACCTAGAGCAGAACTAGCCAAGATGCTTATTGATCTTCTACCAGATAATTTTGGGAAAGTATTTTTCACCAACGCAGGGGCAGATGCCAATGAGAACGCAATTAAAATTGCTAGGATGTATACTGGTAAGAATAAGGTATTTAGTCGATACAGAAGTTATCATGGTTCTTCCTTTGGAGCGGGAAATCTTACTGGAGAACCTAGAAGATTCCCATTGGAACCTGGAATTCCGGGATTTGTTAAATTCTTTGATCCATACCTATATCGTGAAGCGATTGATTTCCCTTCTGAAGAGGCGGCAACGAAATTCTATCTTACAAAACTAGAAGAACAAATCAAATATGAAGGAACAGATAGCATTGCGGCAATTGTAATGGAAACAATAACAGGTTCCAATGGTGTTATCATTCCTCCTAAAGGATATATGCCTGGGATTAGAGCACTTTGTGATAAATACAACATTATAATGATATGCGATGAAGTTATGGCCGGATTCGGAAGAACTGGTAAGATGTTTGCATTTGAAAATTTTGATATTAAGCCAGACCTAGTAAGTTTTGCAAAAGGTGTTAATTGTGGATATGTTCCATTAGGTGGAGTAGCAGTAAGTAGTAAAATTGCAGAATATTTTGATGAACATATGCTATCTTGTGGACTTACCTACAGTGGTCATCCACTTGCATGCGCAGCTGGTGTTGCTTGTGTTAACTTTTACAAAGAGTCAAACCTAATCCAACATGTTAATGAAGTGGGGAAGGTTCTTGGTGAATTACTTGAAGAATTAAAGGAAAAACATCCATGCGTAGGAGATGTTAGATATATTGGATTATTCTCATCAATTGAATTAGTAAAAGATAAGGAAACAAAAGAACCTCTTGTTGAATATGGTAAGGATCCAAACAGTGTCATGGGAAGTATCGTTGCTAAGCTTAAAGAAAAGGGATTCATGACGTATTCCCATGAGAACATGTTGTTTGTTAACCCACCTTTAATTATCACAGAAGAACAATTAAAAGAAGAATTAGTAAAGATGGATGAAGTATTAGCTGTAGTTGATAAGGAATATATCTAAAGAGTAATATCTTAATGAATAAAGAAAAGTAGGTGAATTAGATGGCACAGTTTACGGTCCCAACCCATATCATTACTGGCAAGGGAGCATTAGATGAAGCAAAAGGTTATATAAAATCATATGGGAAGAAAGCCTTAATCGTTACAGGAAAACATGTTGTGAAATCAACGATGATGCAAGCCTTAATAGAAAAATTAGATGATTTAGAAGTGGAATATAATATTTTCGATGGTATAACTGGTGAACCCACAGATTGCATGATTGAAGAGGGGATCAAGGTGTATCAAGATAATAATTGTGAATTCTTAATCGGTATCGGGGGAGGAAGTCCACTTGATGCAGCAAAAGCAATCGGTGCCATGATTACGAATCCTGGTGCTATCGCAGATTATAACGGTAAAGAGATACCGAATAGGATACCACCAGTAGTAGCAATTCCCACAACAGCTGGAACGGGTTCGGAGGCAACGAAATTTACTATTATTACAGATTCTAAGAAGGATATCAAGATGTTATTAAAAGGTGATTATCTTATACCAGAGCTTGCAATAGTAGATTATGAATTCGGAATGACAGCACCAAGGTCTGTTACTGCAGCAACAGGATTAGATGCCCTAACTCACGCAGTAGAAGCATATACCTCGAAGAAAGCAACGGTTATGACGGATACGTTAGCAGTTTCGGCTATCAAACGTATTGTTAAATACTTACCTATTGTATATCAAGATGGTAGTAATCTAGAAGCAAGAGAAGAGATGGCAATAGCAGCACTAGAAGCGGGCATCTGTATTAATAATTCCAGTGTCACTCTAGTGCATGGTATGAGTAGACCAATCGGTGCACTATTCCATGTACCACACGGGATGTCCAATGCGATGTTGTTGACCAGATGTATGGCGTTTGCAGCAACAGAGGTAACAGATCGATTAGCAATCCTAGCCAGAGAAACTAAAGTTGCAACTTTAGAAGAAAGCGACACCATTGCAGCAGATAAATTCATAGTTAAGTTAGAAGAAATCTGCAAGATTTGTGAGATACCTACTTTAAGTGAATATGGAATTAATCAAGATACATTTGATAGTGCTATAGAAAAGATGGCGACCGATGCAGTTGCAAGTGGAAGTCCTTCAAACACTAGAAGAGTGGTTACGAAAGAAGATTGTATGAAATTATATAAGGAAGTTTATTAAGAAAAGCGTGACAACGGTGTCATTTATATGACCTGCTGCCACGCTTTTTGTTGCTTATCATGCCGAACTTAGTGCAGGATTTTACAAAGCAAGTTTTCGAATAATAGTCCATTCGTTGTAATGGGAGATCATTAGGTGTTTGGAGACGATTCAATGATTACTACATAATACAGGAGGAATCGATATGAGTGAGATGATAAAAGAAATAGAAGTGGAGAGAGAAGTAGAAATCAAGATTGATGATGTATGCATGTCATTCAAGGATAATAACAGTAACGATGTGCAAGCTTTAAAGCATATTAATCTTGATATTAAAAAAGGCGAGTTTATCGCCCTTCTTGGACCGTCAGGTTGTGGTAAGACGACTTTACTTCGAACAATAGCCGATTTGTTAGAACCAACTTCTGGGAAGGTAAGAATCAGTGGAATGACACCAAAAGAGATTCGGTTACAACAAAAATTCGGTATTGTATTCCAAAATCCCGTATTGTTTGAGTGGAGAACAGTTAAGAAGAATGTGGAATTACCTTTAGAGATTATGTATTGGAGCAAAGTAGAACGCAAGAAACAAGCGGATAGAATGTTAGAGCTTGTAGGGTTAACAAAATTTGCAGATCACTATCCAAAACAGTTAAGCGGTGGAATGCAACAAAGAGTCGGTATTGCTAGAGCATTTGGAATAAAGCCTAATATTCTATTAATGGATGAACCCTTTTCAGCATTAGATGAATTCACCAAAGAAAAACTACATGATGATTTATTAAAGATATGGAGAGAAACCAATAAGACAGTTATCTTTGTTACCCACAATATTCAAGAAGCTGTTTATCTATCCGATAAGGTGTGTGTACTTTCTCCGCATCCAGGAAGATTATCAGCTGTAGTAGAGATTGATCTTCCTAGACCGAGAACAATCGGTATGAAAGATAGTATACAATTCACCGAGCTTGTTGCGAAAGTAAGAAACAGTTTTGAAGGAGGAAGCCTATGAGTAAAGCAAAGAAGATCGTATCTTCGAAACCGTTTATTATGCTTGTCTGGGTTCTTGTACTGGTAGCAATTTGGGAGATGGGTGCAGCTAATATGGAGAAGACGAAACGTACTCCAGAGAATGTACTTCCTCATGTAAGTCAAATTGTAGCATCTGTATTCAGTGATAAGATGGTCAGCAATTCACAGACAGCGACACAGATTGTATGGAGTAGTGCGGAAGCTACTTTAGAAAGAGCCTTTATAGGATTCTTATTCGGTACAATATTTGGGTTTTTAATGGCATTATTAATGAAACTATCCGGGTTGGTTGAGAAAACCATATTTCCATATCTGATGTTGATTCAGATGATTCCAATAATTGGTATGGCGCCCATTATACTAGCAATTACCCATGACATAGGAACCAGTCGTATCGTAATTGCAGCAATATTAACGTTTTATCCAGTAGCAACCAATACGTTGGCGGGGCTTAATTCTGTGTCGAAGGAGAAATATGAACTCATGTATTCCTATGCAGCTAGTAAATGGACGATTTATCGGAAGGTACTAATCCCATCTTGTATCCCCTACTTTTTCACAGGATTGAAGATATCAGCGCCTATGGCAATTACAGCTTCTATTCTTGTAGATACCCTACAAGGTGATGGCGGACTTGGTTGTATGTTATCACAATCACTAAAGCATGCGATGAGCATCTATGTGTTCTGGCAAATTGTATTCTTCAGTGCCTTTGTCGGTATCTTAAGTAGTGTATTGATGGGAGTAATAGAAAAACGAGTATCCCCACATATGAGAGCAGATCGAAAAAGAAGGAAAAAAGTATAGGAGAGGATGGTAGTGTAGATGATTAAAAGAAAGAAAAATATATTCATACGGTTTTTTAGGAATCCTAAGGTACAGCCTTTCTTAAGCGTTATATTACCAGTAGCACTTGGAGTATTGGTGTTTGCATTATGGCAAACACAGATTTTACATAAGATACTGGGTACAGATACCTTTACATTACCACTACCAAGTCAGATCAATCGCATCATAGGGGATAACCTTCCTAAGATAATGTTGAATGTAAAGGCAACCGTCTTAGTTGCGGTAATCGGTTTAGCTATTGGTTCTTTCATTGGATATCTAATCGCGGTTTTGGCAACGGTATTTCCAAGATGGGGGGCAGGTGGATTATCCATTGTTGCAGCATTTAATGCCATTCCCATTGTAGCACTAGCACCAGTTATGACAAACTGGACTAAAGATGTGAGTAGTGATGCAAGTGTAAGAAGTATGGTAGCGAAGGTATTAGTAGTTATGATTGTCTCCATAGCAACGATGAGTGTGAATGCATATAGAGGATTGAATAATTTGCCGGAATTCTCATTAGACTTGATGAAATCCTATGCAGCAAAGAAAAGAGTGGTTTTCTTTAAGTTACGACTACCAAACAGTGTGCCTTATATATTCACAGCACTTCGAGTAGGAGTACCTTCTAGTGTTATTAGTGCAATTGTAAGCGAATATTTTGCAGAATATATTACAGGAGTTGGCAGGCAGATTAGAGAGAATATCGTTATTGCACAGTATGCAACCGCTTGGACCTACATTGCGGTGGCGTGCCTAATTGGAATAAGTATGTATTGTATCTTAATGATGTTTGAAGGTATTTTGCTAAGGAACAGAAAATAGTGGTCAGGAGTGTTTCATAGCTTAAAATATGGTTGTTCTACAATAAACATAGTGCCGCAACTGATGGCAGACAGGAGGATTTTATGAAAGATATGAGAAGATGTAAAGCAAAGAAAATGGTAGCTATATTGATGGTTGCAACGTTGACGATGGCATCATTAGCTGGTTGTAGTAGCAATAAGAAGGAGATAACTAGTAACCAAACACAAGAAACTACATCGACAGATACAAAGGCAGGTGAAACAGCAGATACTTCTACGGAAGTAAGGGCAGTAATGTCAAATGAGGAGATTGTTAAACTAGCAGCATCAGAAGGAAAAGTTGGTAACTGGGGTCTTGGTAATGAGTATGAAATTCAAGCTTTGTTAACCAAATATGGTCAACCAATTACATACCTAAGCCAGGCATTCGATATGGACGGCTTTGACGATGATTCTATTACATTAGCTTCTGCAATGACGTATAACGAACTTGGCTTAGTTAAGAACAGTTATGATGGTGCTTATAATTATGGGGACACCGTTGGTACAATCGATATGAATGATGAGGGTGTAGCGATGCTTGAGGATAATATCTTCTGTACTAGAGCATTCGCAGAGCAAAATCCTAATACGGTAAAAGCATTCATCTATGCTTCTATGAAGGGGTGGAAATACGCTTGCGAAAACCCTGAGGAAGCAGCTGAAATCGTATACAAATATGGTTCCTCTGTATCAGCAGAGCATCAATCGTATATGGCTAGTGAAGTTAAGAAGTTAGTTGAAACAGACATAAACGGAAATACGGTTACTGAGCTTGGTAAGATGGATGAAGCAGCTATGAGCCAAACCTTAGAATTAGCTAAAAAATATATTGCACTCGATGATAAGGCAGCAGCGGATAAACTTAGCAAACTTACCTTAGACGATGTTAGAGATACTTCTTACTGGGAAGGAGCAACTGCATCAACGGATGGCAAATTTGGAACGCCTGAAAAGGCTAGCGTAACAATCCAATTAAAATGGCTTCCACAAGCACAATTCATGGGCTACTATGTAGCACTTGAAAAAGGTTACTATGATGAAGTTGGTTTAGAGGTAAATGTTGTATCTGGTGGTGGTGATATCAGTGAAACAACAGCGGTAAGTAACGGCACTGTAGATTTTGGCGTAACTTGGTTAGCAAATCTAATAGCTGCAAATTCAGGTGGTATGGACTTGTTAGAGATCTCACAAGTATATCAAAGATCAGGACTTGTACTTGTTTATAAATTAGATACATTTATGAAATAACGTTTTTGAGCAAACTCTTATAGAATTCTGTTTTTTAGCAATAGTATGCCAGTAGAGAAGCAACATTTTGTGACTAAGAATTTTGCTTACAGTGAGGATACACAAGTACAGGTTAGAAGTTGGAGGAATAAATATTCTCTAGTATTCATTTTCAATGTTGTTAATGACGAACAATCAATAATATTTATTCAATATCGCCTATTTGTGTACAAAAAGTAGTAAAAGCAAAACTCTTAATACGTAGATTTACTTCTTGACTAACATCAATGACTAAAAAACGGTAGTGGAGCATTTATAGTACTTCTTAGTGTGTGCTTATAAAACTAGGAAAGCGAGGCATGGACGCCGAGCTAGCCTGAGCTAAGGCAGGATGCCGAATCGAAGGCGGGTCCGTATTCATTGATGAATGTGGTGAACACATAGAAGTACTTAAATGCGAAACGTGTTTTGTGTCATAGTGCGTTAGGTAAGAAGTAATGATAGATATGGTAGAAGTTTTGCGGTGATTAAGTAGAAGGGAATGGTGTGATATGGATTTATTAATTAAGAATGGAACAATTGTAACAGCGAAAGAAAGTTTTGTAGCGGATCTAGGTGTTGAGGGTGGTAAGATTGTAGCAATCGGTAAAGATTTAGTTGGGGAAACAGATAAAGTGGTGGATGCCACTGGGAAGTTAGTATTACCAGGAGCATTAGATGTACATACACATCTTGCAATGCCATTCGGTGGAACAGTATCAGCGGATAGTTATCTAGCTGGAACAAGAGCAGCAGCATGTGGTGGTGTTACTACAATATTTGATTATCCGATTCAACATAAGGGTGAAACAATCTTAGGAGTAATCAATTCTAAGAAAGAGATTCTAGTGAATGAAGCTTGTGTAGATTACGCATTTCATTGTTGTATCACTGATTTAAATGCTGGTGAGATATTAGAGGAAATGGAAAGGGCAGTAGAAGAAGGAATCACAAGCTTTAAGTGTTTCCTAGTCTATAAGAAAGAAAACATGATGGTTGATGATGGCACATTGGCAAGATTGTTGCTACGAGCAAAAGAGCTTGGGGCTATTATCAATGTACATGCAGAAAATCCAGACCTGATTGATTTGAATATAGAGGAATTCTTAGCAGAAGGTAAGACCAGTGCATGGTATCACTACTTAAGTAGACCGGAATTCGTAGAAGCAGAAGCAGATAAGAGAGCCGTTCACTGGGCAACGCATCTAGAGGCCCCAATCTACATCGTTCATATGGCGGATAAAGAGGGGTTAGAGGCTTGTACAGAAGCTAAGAAGGCAGGACATGAAGTGTATGTTGAAACTTGTCCACAATATCTTGAATTCACATGTGATGTGTATAAGAGAGAAGATGGAAGAAACTTCGTTTGTTCCCCACCGATGAAGGGAAAAGAAAGTCAAGATGCTTTATGGGAAGCAATTAAGACAGGATTTATTGATACAGTTGCAACCGATCACTGTCCATTCCAAAGTTACGAAAAAGATTGGGGAAAAGATAATTTCACTAAGATACCAAATGGTTGTGCAGGTGTTGAGAATCTGTATCCCTATATGTTAGATGCTGCGAATTCTGGAAAGTTATCCTTTGAGAAAGTTGTCGAGGTATGTTCTACAAATCCAGCGAAAATCTTTGGATGTAAGGAAAAAGGGTCTTTAGCAATTGGTAAAGATGCAGATATCGTAATCTATGACAAAGAGAAAGATTTTACCGTGCATGTAGAAAATATGCATTCTGATTATGATCATACAATCTGGGAAGGGAAAGAACTCCATGGGTATCCAGTGCAGACATATGTAAGAGGCAATTTGGTTTATGATAATGGTGACTTTGTTGGTACACCTGGTTTAGGCAGATTCGTTAAGCGAGAAGCAAAAAGATAATGAAAAGTATAAATCTGATTAAAACTGTTATTTAACTGTTTCGGACACTGGTGAAATGTAATTGTACGAAATAGTTACGATACATAAGATGAGAAAACCAAGAGTGGAGGCGATGTTAATGGCGGCAATCAAGAGAATATTAAATACATTAACAGGTGCATGTTTCCTTTGTGAGAATCCAGCTTGTACACAGGCGTGTAGCAATAAAACGGATCCTGCAAGAGTAATTCGTGCACTACGATTTGAGAATGTAAGTGGTGCGAGAGAAATTCTTACTGAGAATATAGATTGTACTACATGTGAGGATAAAACATGTATGAAAGCATGTGTTAGAAGTAAATTTGATCAACCAGTTGCAATTGACAAGATCATGGCAGGGCTAGGAAACCTACCTTATTATGAATCAAAATCAGTTGATTTATCAACAAGTTTATGTGGAGTTACCTGTGAGAATCCATTTTTTCTATCTTCCTCTGTAGTAGGTAGTAACTATGATATGGTGGCGAAAGCGTTTGATATGGGTTGGGCAGGAGTAGCATTCAAAACAGTTGGAATGTTCGTGCCAAACGAAGCTTCTCCAAGGTTTTCGCAGATAGAAAAAGAAGGAGAAAAGTTTGTAGGCTTTAAGAATATCGAACAGATTTCAGACCATACCTTAGAGGAAAATCTTGAATTCTTTCGTAAATTAAAGAAGGACTATCCATCGAAGATTATTATTGCTTCTATTATGGGTAGAGATGAGGAAGAATGGACGAAGCTAGCAACTCTAGTTGAAGAAGCTGGAGCAGATATTATCGAATGTAACTTCTCTTGTCCGCATATGAGTGGAACGGGACTAGGTAGTGATATTGGAACAAATCCAGAACTCGTAAGTAAGTTTACGAAAGCCACAAAGAAAGGTACTTCCTTACCAGTTCTCGCGAAGATGACTCCTAACATTACGAATATGGAGATTCCAGCAAGGGCAGCAATAGAGGCAAGGGCAGATGGTCTAGCAGCAATCAATACGATTAAGAGTATTATGAATGTAGATATTGATACATTCACAACAGCTCCAGAGGTTGGAGGGTATTCTTCTATTGGTGGATATTCAGGCAAGGCAATTAAACCAATAGCACTACGCTTCATTCATGATATGAAAGTAGATAAGGTGCTTGCAGATATACCAGTAAGTGGTATGGGTGGAATAACAACTTGGAAAGATGCCATGGAATTCATAGCAATGGGGTGTTCCACGGTTCAAATTACAACCTCTGTTATGGAATATGGATACCGAATTATTGATGATTTGATTGACGGATTATCTAGATTTCTATCAGAAAGAGGATTTAATAAGGTTGAAGATATATTAGGTAACGCGTTAAGCAAGATAGTACCAGCAGAAGACTTAGAAAGAGTTAGTATCTGTTATCCTAAGTTTAATAGAAGTGGTTGTGTGGGGTGTGGAAGATGTATCGTATCTTGTTACGATGGAGGACATCAAGCCTTAACAGCTGGAGATGATAGAAAACCAATTATGAACCCGAATAAATGTGTGGGATGTCACTTGTGTACGACGGTATGTCCCATTGATGCCATATCCTATGGTACTATAGTAAAGAAGAAAGATTTGACTAAGGTGATGTAGAGCATAGTTTGGTGAGCAACTGTATGAAGTCGTTGGTACCTAGGTTCTGTAGTTAGAGCCTTACGTACCACTTCGAACTTCGGCGAGAGCGGGTTGCGAATAAACTAACCTTATAGATATAAACTGAAAGGGGTAATTATTATGTATAGATGTAGTTTAGTTAGAATGTCAGATAAAATCAAAACATTTTCAATGTTCGGAGATGCTGGTCATGGTGGTATTACAAGATATTCCCTTTCACCAGAAGCATTTATGGCGAGAAATGAATTCAAGAAACGTATGGAAGCAATCGGTGCAAGCATTGAAATAGATGATGTTGCCAACATGTATGCTACACTTCCTGGTAGTGATCCAGATGCTAAGAGAATCGTTATGGGTTCTCATGTGGATTCTGTTAAGAACGGTGGAAACTACGATGGTATTCTTGGAGTTATGTCAGCAATGGAAGTACTAGAAACAGTTGCAGAACAGAATATTCCTCATAAACATCCATTAACTGCCATGATCTGGACTAATGAAGAAGGGTCATTGTATCCACCGGCAATGATGTGCTCTGGAATTGTATGTTATGATTATCTACCAGAAGATATCCGCGGTAAGTTTCGATACGAAGATATGATGAACTCTAAAAGTATTCTAGATAAAACGAAAACATTTGGTGATGCATTAGAAGTATCTGGTTTCAAAGGTGATAAGGATAATAGAATCTCTCCTGATAAATATCAATATATGTTTGAAACCCATATTGAGCAAGGCCCAATTCTTGAAGATGCAGGGAACACGATTGGAGTGGTTGATTGTGTACTTGGAATGTTTAACTATCGTGTCCGTTTCTATGGTCAAACTGTTCACGCAGGAACTTTCCCAATGCCTAAGAGACGTGATGCATTCTACGCAGCATCAAGAGCACTTTGTTACTTACATGACGAAATTGATCAATTAGGAGTTGATGATTTGGTTTATACAACTGGAGAAGTTGTATGCCACCCTTGTGTTCATACTTGTGTAGCTGATTACTTTGATTTCTCAATTGATGCAAGACATGAAGATCCAAAAGTACTTGAGAAGGTACTTGCAATTGTAAAGAGTGTTGTTTGTAAAGAGTGGAGTGGTTGTACTTGTGAGGTGGTAAAAGCTTGGAACCGTGATACCGTTTATTGGGATAAGAAATTAGTATCTTATGTTAAGTCGGCAGCAGAAGAATTAGGAATAAAACATCAATATATCCACTCTGGCGCAGGTCATGATGCTCAATTTGCTGCATACATGTTACCAACAACAATGATATTTGTTCAATCAAAAGACGGTTTATCACATTGTGAACCAGAATATTCAACTCCAGAACATTGTACAGATGGAGCAACAGTTATGTTGAATGCAGTTTTGAAAGCAGATGCTGAATAAGATAGTGAGGGGGAATTGTAATGAAGAATTATGTAATTACAATAGCAAGAGGTTTCGGTAGCGGTGGAAAAGAGATTGCTACCAAATTAGCAGAAGAACTTCAGATACCTTGTTATGAAAGACAAATCTTAACCATGGCTTCTCAGATGAGTGGAATTGATGAAAGTGAATTTGTTTCCGTTGATGAGAAACTACATGGTAGCTATTTAACGAAACTTTTGAAGGCAGTTCCTTATAATACGATTATTGAACCTACGGAAAAAGACTTTGTGTCAGATACAAACTTATATAATATTCAAGCAGAAATCATTAGAAACCTTGCAAAGACAGAGGCATGTATTATAGTGGGAAAATGTGCAGACTATGTTCTTAGGCAATATAGTAATGTAATTAGTATATATATCGAAGCACCACGTCATGCATGTGTAGCTTCTATCATGAACAAGATGAATGTTTCTGAAGAAAGAGCACATTATCTAATAAAGAAAACAGATAAATATAGAAGTAACTATTACAAGTACTACACCGGGGGTAAAGATTGGACGAATCCAATCAATTATGACCTTGTACTTAATAGTAATCGTATTGGTAGAGAAGATTGTGTGAATCTAATTAAAGAGTATATTAATATTAAGTTCAAGTAGGAAACGAGTGATGCGATATGGCGATACATCTTCAAAAATTATGTCAAAATTCTGATTACTTGTATGGAATGCGTATTCTTGCAGGTGAACAGAGTATGAATAAGAATGTTCAATGGGTACATACAATAGAAGACATTGAGGCAAGTAGCTTCTTACGTGGAGGTGAGTTAATATTCACTACCGGTATTGCAAAAAGAGAAGGTAACTGGTTGACTCCCTTTGTTAAGAATTTGGTTGAAAAAGAAGCAGCAGGTCTAGTAATTAATGTTGGCCCATACATTGATAATGTACCAATGGAAGTACTTGAATATGCCAATGAAAAACATTTTCCCATATTAGAAGTGCCATGGAAAACAAAACTAGTTGATATGACTAGAGATTTTTGCAATCAGATCATCAAAGACGAGCAACGAGAAGAACAACTCACTACAGCGCTTAAGAAACTAATGGAAACTTCGTATGATATGGAGAATCAGGTTGAAGTAGTTGAAAAGTATGGATTTCATAGAGATGATACCTATTGTGTAGTAGGCATTCGAGCAGCCAGAATGGATGAAGAACATGTATTAGTTTTTGTGATTAACAAAATACAGGAAGTAACAGCAGATTCATTAGAAAACATCAATATATTTATACAGAATCAAACGATCTGTATGGTGTTCATCGGATATACGAATGAAAAAATAGAATTCATAATTGATAATATTGTTAAAATGTGTCATAATAATAACAGTGATGTTCATGTAGGTATCGGACCGAATGTAAATAACATATATTTGTTAGCAAGAAGTTATTACCGAGCAATGCGGGTGATGATTTTATCAGCAAATACATCAAGTACCTACCTAGTCTTTGATAAACTAGATAGTAGGAAGATTCTAATATCAGTTGATGAGCCAAGAATCCTAAGAGAGTATTACCGAGATACATTAGGAAACCTTGAAGATTATGATAAAGAGCATAAAACGAGCTATGTAGAATTGTTACAACGATATATTGCATGTGATGGAAGCATTCAAAAAATCGCTGAAGAAGAGAAGGTACATCGCAATACGATTAATTATCAGTTAAACAAAATTAAGAAAATAATAGAAAGCGAAATCAGCACATTAGATGATAAGTTCCGTTTAATGTTAGCATTTCGAATTAAAGAGATATCTCAGTGAGGAGAAAAGGCCCTCGCTGAGATTTTTTATTGTTTCTATGTTCTAGCTAGGTAATAATGACGTATATCAGGAAGAAGCATCGCTGTCAGAGATAGTAAGGTTATGGATTTGTAAGAAGGGATTGGTGCAATAGTATGGGAGAATCATGGCATGGTAAATTAGCGGTTGTAAGTGATTTGATTTATAAGGTATACGCCATACATAACGTTAGTGATATGACTAGTCGCCTATTCGAGAGTCTGAGAATGTTTATCGAATACGATGCTGCTGATTTGTATCTATATGACGAATTGAATAAGGAATATGTTCTTAGTAACTCGTTACATTATCATGCAAAAGGCAAAAGGACAGCGAGGGAGTTAGGACTTAATATAGATATCCTTGATAAGAATACGAATATCGTATATAGAGAGTCAGATTATCAAAAAGAGGATTTGTTTGAACAAAAAAGATGTATTCATACATTGTATAAGGAAAATCAATTCCAATTCGCCTTACATGTTATCCTATCTTATGAAGATAAGAGAGTTGGTGTAATAAATCTATATCGTTATATTGGAAATCAAGATTTTGAATATGATGATATGGCAATCTGTAATGTATTAAAAGAACACCTTGCGTTGCGATTATCTGTGGAGGTGCAAGAACAATCAGGAGTGAAATACACCGTTAGTGAAGTTGTCAATAGATTTAACCTTACACCGAGAGAAACCCAAGTCCTTAAGAATATGTTAGCAGGAAAAGATAATTATCAGATTAGTGATGAGATGATGATTAGCATCTTCACGATTAAGAAACATATCATGAATATCTATCGTAAATTAGAAATTAGTAGTCGTACACAACTGTTTAAGAAAGTTAAAGAATTTGAGTAGTAAGCAGACTGGATTCGAGAGTTAAGCGAGCTATCTTTTTGAGAGTCGTGGTGTACTTAATTGTAAAACACAACGGAACACATTGTATTTTAAAGCTGACTATATTATAATAATTTTTATATAGTAACTCATACTTCGCACATAAAATCTAGCAGTTTCCTACTCTTCGAAATCTACAAGTGCGAAGTTTAAGTATAATAATGAATTAAGGAAGGATAGTTTAATGGAAAATTTTAAATTTAGTGAATTAGAGTACATACGACCAGACTTTGATGCCTTCGTGAAAGAACTTGAAGATACTACAAAAAAAGTTAAGGCTGCAAATAGTTATGAAGTTATGAGAGATGCAATGCTTGAAGTATTAGAGAGTTCAGGTAAGCTTGAGTTTATGTGTACAATCGCGCAAATTCGTAATACTTTGAATACGACAGATGAATTCTACGAAAAAGAAGTTGAGTTCATTACTGTTACTGCACCTACAACAATGGAAGCGAACATTGGGTTAAACCAAGCAATCCTTGCTAGCCCATATATAGCTGATCTTGAGAAGGAATATGGAAAACAGCTATTAATTGGTATGCAAAGAGAGATAGATAGTTTTAATCCTGAGCTTGTTCCATATCTACAAAGAGAAGGATTATTGACAACACAATATCAAAAACTTATGGCGACAGCGGAGATTCCATTCGATGGACAGACATTGAATCTATATGGTATTCAGAAATATTTTGAAAATCCAGATCGTGAAACTCGTAAGAAAGCATTCAAAGCCTATTCTGATTTCTATCATGATAACGAAGAAGAGATGGAAAAGATCTTTGGAGAGTTAGTTGATATCCGTAATAAGATGGGTAGAAGTCTTGGTGACGAGAACTTCATCAATCTTGGATACAAACAACAAGGAAGATCAGATTATGGGCAAGAAGAGGTTGCTAGATTCAGAGAGCAAGTTCGAGAGGAAATCGTTCCATTGTGTGAAGAATTATACAAAGCGCAAGCAAGACGTATTGGTGTTGACAAGATTAAAGTGTATGATGAAAAATTCGTATTTCCAGATGGTAATGCACAGCCAATGGGTGATGACGATTTCATGATTAATAAGGCAAGAGAGATGTATCATGATATTAGCAAAGAAACAGGAGAATTCATTGATTATATGATTGAACATGAGTTAATGGATCTTAAGAATACACCAAACAAAGCGTCAACAGGATATATGACATACCTTACACCATTAAAGGCACCATATGTATTCTCATGTTTTAACCAAACAATCTTTGATATGCAGGTGCTTACCCATGAACTTGGTCACGCTTTTGCAGGATACCAAGCAATGCGTCATCAACCAATTTCAAATTATTATAGCGAATCAACAGATATTGCTGAGATTCATTCTATGGCAATGGAACAGTTTGCTTATCCATATGTAGAGCAATTCTTTGGTAAAGATGCTGATAAATATCGTTTTGCTCACCTTCAAGAAGCAGTTACATTCGTACCATTTGGTGTTGCGGTAGATGAATTCCAACATATTATGTATGCGAATCCAGATTTAACACCAAAGGAACGTACGTATGAATGGCGAAAACTTGAACAAAAGTATATGCCTTGGAGAGAATATGAAGAGGATGAGTTCATGGAACGTGGTGGTTTCTGGTACCACAAACTTCATATCTTCCTATACCCATTCTATTACATCAATTATACATTAACTACAATGGGTGCAATGGAACTTAAGAAACGTTATGCAGAGAATAAGGAAGAAGCTTGGAATGACTACATGAAATTATGTAATGTAGGTGGAAGTTTAAGCTATCTTGAAACATTAAGAAATTCAAACTTAGCAATTCCATTTGAAGAAGGAAGCGTTAAGAAAGCAATGTCTTATGTAAAAGATATTATACTAGATCAAATTAAAGATATGTAATAATCGTTATAATTAATTAAAGCTATTGCTAAACAGGAGTGTAAAGGGGATTTGCAAAAGGTGTTCAGAGTATATGAATACTTTGCAAATCCCCCTTTGTATTAGACTATATACACTGTGGGTGTCTGTGAAGGAATTCTTAATAATTTTCTTATTGATTTCTAATCGTCGTAGGTTATCATATAGATATGTAACGTGAATTGTTTTGGGAAGGATATGGTATTTAAATGAAATTATTAATTAAACAAAGAGTTTTTTCTTGGTCGGATACATATGATGTCTATGATGAATATGGCAATGCAAAATATTTTGTTAAGGGAGAATTCTTTTCCCTTGGTCACCAAATTCATGTATATGATTCGCGTACGAGTGAAGAGATAGGAGTAATACATCAGAAATTGTTCTCCTTAATGCCCCGATTTGAAGTGGAGATTAGAGGTCGAGTGATTGGTGAAATCCAGAAGAAGTTTACATTATTCCGACCAAGATATGAGATTGAATATAATGGTTGGAATGTAGATGGGGATTTCCTTGGTTGGAATTACGAGGTTACGAATGGTAGTTCTACAATTATGAATATTGAGAAAGAGATTCTTAATTGGGGAGATACGTATGTAATAGACTTTAACAATCCAGCAGATGAGATTCAAGGGTTAATGTTGGTAATCGCTATTGATGCCGCGAATTGTTCTCAGAATGACTAAATAATGCTTGGATTTTCTGGTTAGAATATACCTGATTGCATTTTACATAGCATAAGTAGAAAGGCGGTACTTGAATGTATTTTAGGGTAGATAATGAACAGGTAGTACCTGTTGATAAGAATACATTTCTTGAGGAACGAAACGTAGTTGCAGTTTTTAATCATAAGCAATGGAAAGAAGAAAAGGAGCTACAAAACAAGTACCAATTGACTCAATCCATAGAGAATGTTCATTTTTGTAAAGTTGAGCGTCATATTGGTTATCTGTTTGGAACTTGTTATGTTCCAATTCCTAAAGAACATATGAGCCATAAAGAATTTGTATTCTATATTATTGAAGGAAAGATTATCTTTATAGATGATAGCAATACAATTGTAGATGAGATTAATCGTATTGCACAGGAGAAGATTCGTCGTAAATATTCGTTGGAACGACTCCTGTACGATGTGCTTATAAACCTTATTGAAAATGATTTGTTATTCCTGGAATTAATCGAACAAGAAATCTCTAAGATTGAAGAATATGTATTAAAAGGAACTCTTGATAATTTTAATACTAAGATGTTAGAGATAAAGAAAATGATTGCAAAATTATATCGTTATTATAGTCAGATGACAGATCTAGGTGAAGAGATTTTAGATAATGAAGAAGAGTTCTTTGAAAAGGAAGGTTATGCTACATTCCGTGTATTTACGGATCGTGCATCAAGGTTACAGAATGAGACACAGACGTTGCGAGAATACGCTATGCAAGTACAAGATGTGTATCAATCGGAAATTGGTATTAGGCAGAACAATGTAATGAAGGTCCTAACAATTGTAACTACGATTTTCCTACCACTTACTTTGATTGTTGGTTGGTATGGAATGAACTTTGTCTATATGCCTGAAATATCTTGGAAATTTGGGTATCCTATGGTTATTTTAATCAGTGCATTAATCGTAATAGGTAGCTTGTTATTATTCAAAAAGAAAAAATATTGGTAGTGGTTTGTTGATTACACTAAGTAACCTTTCTAACAAAATTATTTCTTGACAAAAATGTTAGATAGCAATACAATGTTAGGGTGCTAACAAAAAAGATTAGGAAGCTAACAAAAGGAGGAGAGTATTGATGCCAACTCAACTGATCGGTTTTGAGATTAAAACAGTTTCAAATCTATTAATGAGAAATGTTGATGCTAAACTATCAAAGTTTCATAATCGTGATTATACAAAGATGCATGGTTGGATTATTGGATACATACATGATGAGAGTAAGAATCATGATGTTTTTCAAAAGGATATTGAGAAAGAATTTAAGATTCGTCGTTCAACCGCAACGGGAATTTTGCAGTTGATGGAGAAAAATGGTTATCTGAATCGTCTTCCTGTAGCACATGATGCTAGACTTAAGAAGTTAGTACTTACACAGAAAGCAATTGATTTGAATGAAGAGATTCATTCAAACATTAACGAGTTCGAACGTGAACTTTCTGAATGTCTAACGAAGGAAGAACAAGAGATGTTTTTCAAGATTACAGCTAAGCTTAGAAAGAAGCTAGAGGGTAATTAAGGAGTATGGTATATACTTTTCTATTTTCGTAATAATAGAAAGCTCATAACAAGTGCTTTCTATTATTTTAGCAGAGAATGTTAGGAAGCTTACAGATAGGGAGCTAACAGATTTAGACAAAAGATTATAGTAAAAGATAGGAGGATTTATATGTTAAAAACATTATTAGCTGAAGTCAAAGAGTATAAAAGGGACTCAATACTGGCTCCAGTTTTTATTACCTTAGAAGTTATTATGGAGATAATCATTCCAGTCATGATGGCTTCTATAATTGATAATGGCGTTGAGAAGGGAAATATACGTCATGTTTGTATTATGGGACTTTGTATGATAGCAGTAGCTATGTTATCACTAACATTTGGTGCGATGTCAGGTAAAGTTGCTGCGAGAGCAAGTACCGGATTTGCAAAAAACATAAGAAATGCTATGTTCAAAAATATACAAAATTATTCCTTTGCTAATATTGATAAATATTCTACAGCAGGTCTAGTGACACGTTTAACTACAGATGTAACTAATGTGCAGAATTCTTATCAAATGGTTATAAGAATGTGTGCTAGGGCACCGTTCATGTTAATCTTTGCAATGATTATGGCGTTCTTAATTAATGCAAGGTTAGCGTTCATTTTCTTAGGAGCAATTGTTTTCCTAGGAGTAGTATTATTCATAATTATTAGTAATGCACATCCAATCTTTTTAACCGTATTTCGTAAGTATGATGATTTGAATGCAAGTGTTCAAGAGAATATCAATGCAATTCGTGTAGTAAAAGCGTACGTTAGAGAAGATTATGAGATTAGTAAGTTTAAGAAAGCTTGTACGAATGTATATTGCATGTTTGTAAAAGCGGAGAAAATCTTGATCTGTAATACACCAGCCATGCAATTTGCTATGTATACATGTATCTTATTATTATCTTGGTTTGGTGCGAAGATGATTGTTGGAGGTTCCTTAACAACAGGACAATTAATGAGTTTATTCAGTTACGTTATGAATATCTTAATGAGTCTAATGATGATTTCAATGATGTTTGTTATGATTACCATGTCAAAAGCGTCTGGAGATCGTATCGCTGAAGTAATTAATGAAAAGTTTGATTTAACGAATAAAGAAGATTCTATGAAGGTTGTGAAAGATGGTTCTATTGAATTCGATGATGTATCCTTTACATACAAGAAACATGATGAAGGAGAGGATGAGTCTAATGTATTAAGAAATATTAATTTCAAGATACAATCAGGTCAAACAGTTGGGATTATCGGTGGAACAGGTAGTGCCAAATCATCTCTTGTACAGCTTATCCCAAGGCTTTATGATGTAACTGCTGGTAAAGTCTTAGTTGGTGGTGTAGATGTAAGAGATTATGATATGGAGGCGCTTAGAGATGAAGTAGCTATGGTTCTACAAAAGAATGTACTATTCTCTGGTACCATCAAAGAGAATCTTAGGTGGGGAGATAAGCAGGCAACTGAGGAACAGATGGTTCATGCATGTAAGTTAGCACAGGCAGATGAGTTCATTCGTCAGTTCCCTAATGGATATGATACATTCATTGAACAAGGTGGTAGTAATGTGTCTGGTGGGCAAAAGCAAAGATTATGCATAGCAAGAGCATTACTTAAGAAACCTAAAATCTTAATCTTAGATGATTCTACAAGTGCTGTAGATACAAGAACAGACACTTTAATTCGCAAGGCATTCAAAGAGGAAATTCCGAATACAACAAAGATTATTATTGCGCAGAGAATTACTTCGGTTCAAGATGCAGATCAAATTATTGTGTTGAATGAAGGTGCAATATCTGATATTGGAACACATGAAGAACTCCTTGTAAGTAGTGACATCTACCGTGATGTATATGAATCTCAAACGAAAGGAGCGGATCAAAATGGCAGTAAATAGACAACAGGTACAAAGAACAGCCAAAGGACCGGGACAAGGAATGGTAATGGGTCCAAAGTCAAAACTTGAAAACCCAGGCAAGATTATGAAACGTATGTTAGCATATATATTAAAAAAATACCGAGTTGCATGTATTGCGGTTATTATATGCATCTTTATTAGCTCGTTGGCTAGTGTTATGGGAACCATGTTCATTAAGAATCTAATTGATGATTACATTATGCCATTCTTAGGGCAACAAAACCCAGACTTTTCATCCTTATTACAGGTATTAGGTAAGATGGCACTTGTATATCTCGTTGGAGTAGTTTCAACATGGGCATATTCAAGAATGATGGTTAATGTAGCCCAAGGAACGATGAGAAGTATACGTAATGATTTGTTCAAACACATGGAAACATTGCCAATCAAATACTTTGATACACATGCACATGGCGATATCATGAGTATCTATACCAACGATACGGATACGTTACGTCAGATGATTAGTCAAAGTATTCCACAGGTAATTTCTTCATTAATAACAATTGTAAGTGTATTCATATCCATGATAATCTTGAATGTTTCGTTAACGCTGGTTACGATTGTGATGGTTATTGTAATGCTGATTGTAACTAAAAAAATTGCATCAAAGAGTGGCACCTATTTTATTGACCAACAAAGAAATCTTGGTAAGGTAAATGGTTTCATTGAAGAGATGATGGAAGGGCAGAAGGTTGTTAAAGTATTCTGTCATGAAGAAGAGAACCTAAAACGTTTTGAAGAGATAAACGAAGAGCTCTTTGAGAGTGCAAACAATGCAAACAAATATGCAAACATTCTAATGCCAATCACTGGTAACTTAGGCCATATTAGTTATGTTCTAACTGCAATAGTAGGGGCACTACTTGCTATTTACAATGTTGGAGGATTTACATTAGGTGGGTTAGCCTCATTCTTACAATTTAACCGTTCTTTCTTCATGCCGTTTTCACAGGTATCACAGCAGATTAACTCTATTATTATGGCACTTGCTGGAGCAGATCGTGTATTTAAATTATTAGATGAAGAGCCGGAAGTAGATGATGGTTATGTAGAACTTGTGAATGCATCAATCTCAGATTCAGGTGAAATTACCGAAGTAGAGAAAAGAACTGGAATCTGGGCATGGAAGCATTATCATAAGGCTGACAACTCCATAACTTACCAACAGATGAGTGGGGACGTTGTATTTGACCATGTTGATTTTGGATATAACGATGATAAGATTATTCTTCATGATATAGTTATAGATGCGAAACAAGGGCAGAAGATAGCATTCGTTGGGGCAACTGGAGCAGGTAAGACAACAATTACAAACTTGATTAATCGTTTCTATGATATTCAAGACGGTAAGATTCGATATGATGGTATCAATATCAATAAAATTAAGAAAGCAGACCTTCGTCGCTCTCTAGGAATTGTATTACAAGATACCCATCTATTCACTGGTACGGTTATGGATAACATTCGATATGGTCGATTAGATGCAACAGATGAAGAAGTTATAGAAGCAGCGAAGTTAGCCAATGCACATTATTTTATTAAGCATTTACCTGAAGGGTATAATACGGTTTTAACAGGAGATGGTAGCAACTTATCACAAGGGCAACGCCAGTTACTTGCAATTGCTAGAGCAGCTATAGCAAATCCACCGGTATTAATCCTAGATGAAGCTACATCAAGTATTGATACAAGAACAGAGAAGATAGTTCAAGAGGGTATGGATCGTCTAATGCATGGTAGAACGGTATTCGTAATTGCTCATAGATTGTCTACAATCAAGAATGCAGACGTAATTATGGTACTTGATAAAGGTAATATTATTGAGCGAGGCAATCATGAACGTTTACTTTTAAAGAAAGGAACATATTATCAATTGTATACGGGATTATTGGAACAAAGCTAAGTAACAAGCGTAAGATAAAAAAAATAAATATATTAGGAAATACATGAAAAAATAGTTAAATAGACATATTGTGTAAAAAACGATTCTCCTTTATAATGTTTATTATGTCATGTCATGGATTACCCAAGCATACTATAGTATGCTCGCTGTATTGCCATAAAACATGATATGAGAATAGGGTAAAGGAGAATTTTATGAAAAAGTTAAGAGGGAGTCTATTAGTATTAATGCTTGTTGTAATCACCATGTTTTCAGGGTGCAGCATGAAAGAATCTAGTAAGCAAGTGTATAGTAAAGGTGTCATCAAAGAGGATACTTATGAGAGTAAATTTCTAAATCTTAAATTTACTACACCAGAAGGATATACTATGTTTGCTGAAGATGATTTGAACCAATATGTTCAATTTGCGGAAGGAATAGTTTATAAGGATAAGGATCAAAAAGTTATTGATTACTCGAAAGCTGTAACTGTATATGAAATGATGTGTGCTGAGGCAACAATTAATTCACCGAATGTAAATATTGTTATTGAAAATCTTTTGGGAAGAAAAGTATCAATAGATGATTATATTGAATCTTCAAAACAACAACTTCTAGCTACGGGAATTGAATACACATTTGGGGATACAACAAAAGATGTTGAACTTGCTGGTGAGAAGTACACGGTCCTTGATTGTGTAGGAAACTACGCTGGTCAAGAGTTGTTACAACAGATGTACATTAGACAAGTTGGAAACAGAATGTTATTATTAACCGTTACATATACGGAGGATACGGCAGAGGGTAAAGACACTTTGTTAGCTGGATTTACAGCGATAAAATAAGGAAAATGGTAAAGATACATATATAATGATAAACAAGTTCGAGATGAAAAAGTTCATTTTGGGCTTGTTTTATGTTTTCCTCTCTTTTTAATCACGTTCCATTGAAATAAAACCTTTAATTAATTAAATAATGTTAAACCATTTCTATTAAACATTGTTTGGAAAGGCAAAAGTACAGGGTCAAAGGCATAGTACATAGATAGAAGGTATTAATAAATTTGAAGGAGTAGAAAGATGGATAATGGGGTGCTTGGAGCTAATAAAGAATATGTTCAACAAACGAAAGTGTATGGTAAAAAAGATGCCTTATTAGCTTTTGTTATTTTTGGTATTGTATTCGGAAGTATGTTTCTTCTTCGACAATTAATAAAGTATAGAGGGTTAGGGAGTTCAACTAAGTTAGTATTTATAACTTCAGGTGTAATATCATTTTTTCTAATAGGAATCGTATTGTTGTTCTGTTTTCTAAGAAAACAAAAAGCAAACACAATAGGATTTAGTATAACAGAGATGAAACAGTCCTTTTATACCGGAGTCATAGGTTTTACAGTTACACTGGTATTGAAGTGGTTAACAAAAATTAGTTCGAAGCAGAGAATATTAGAAGGAGTTACTAAGGAAAGTTTCGTGATGAATGTAGTGTATTTTCTTGTTTTTGTGGCATTAATGGAAGAATTAGTATTCAGAGGATATATTGCTACAAGGCTTTATGGATTTTATAAAAATAAATGGTTATCGATTGCTACCGTAGGAATGATGTCTGCGATCATACATATTCCTATGTATTCTATGAGATTACAGATAAGTATGTGGAATTACTCAGTAACGCATATCGATTATTTGATAAAAATTGCAATATATCATTGTTTTTTTCAATGGGTGTTCTCAAAGAATAACAGTATTATAGCCCCAATTATGATACATTTCATGATTGATTTTTCTTTATAAGGGGGGAGAACTTATGAGGTATGTCAAACAATTTATCGGAAGAATATTACTACTAGTGGCTATTGATCAAGTGGTAAAGATAATAATTAGTAAGCGATTTATGAATCAGGAATTCAGTATAATAGGGAATCTTATAAGCTTTCAACCCAAACAGAATATAAATTTAACTTGGGGTGGTAATTTCGTCGGGATTCTCAGTAATATATGGCTAGCTTTGATTATTAATATTCTTGTTATTGTGGTCTTACTAAGTGGATATTCTTTTTATCGAAATAAGAAAAATAACCCCAGTATGTCTGTTAATATCTTGTATATCTCGGGAATGGCGGGGGCCATTTGTAGCTTGATAGATAAGATATTCTGGGGTGGAAGTTTGGACTTTATCCAGATATATAATTTTTTTATTTGCGATATTAAAGATTGTTATCTAACGATTGCAGAGTGTTTCTTATTGGTTATTGGGCTTAAGCATGAGAAGGAGATATCATTTAAGGAATACATAGAGTATTGTTTGAAGAAGGGGTAAATACATAGATGAAGATTGCTATTTGTGATGATGAGTTAGTGCAGAGAGAATATATTTCTGCGAGTGTACAAAGATATTTTAATGAAAAAGTAATTCCAGTATGTATTCAAGAATATGAAAGTGCTGAAGAACTATGGTTTCAGTTTGATTTGAATAGCGATATAGATATTGTTCTCTTAGATATTCAAATGGCAGGAATGGATGGAGTATCTCTTGCTAAGAAATTACGTAGTAAGAACGAGGCATTATCCATTATTTTCATTACGGCTATGACAGATTATATATTTGAAGGATTTCAGGTAAATGCTATTAATTATTTATTAAAGCCATATGAAGAAGAAAAGCTATATGATTGTTTGAATAAGGCGATGGAACAATGTAATAAACAGGATAGCTATTTACTATTACGAGTGGAAAAAGAAATTGTAAAAATTAAAAAGGCTCATATTATTCGTGTAGAAAGTGAGGGGCATTATCTAAATATATTTACAGGAGAGCAGAGTTACCGAATAAAAAGAAGTATGAAAGAGATGGAAAGCGTGCTAATAGAAGATAATTTCTTTAAAATTAGTCGTAGTGATATATTGAATTTATATAGCATTACTCGAATTACCCCAAAGGAAGTTTCTTTGATGAATGGAGATAAGATACTGGTTCCAAGAGGAAAGCATCGCGAGATTAGTGAAGCATTTATGAATTGTCATTTCAGGAGGGAGAATATGCAATGTTGATGGCTAGTATCTTTTTCCTGGTGGGAGTTGTATTATGTGCATTATGGATGTTTCCGGTTGTCGAAGAAGGAAAAAGTTTGATAGTAGTATTCTTTATGATGATTAGCGTGCTTGTTGTAACCAAGTATTTAGATATTGTTGTGGTGGGTTGGTTTATTCAACTGATTTTAATTGATTTGTATATATTGTTCTATGCAAAAGAGTATGAACATTATATAAGTTATTGTCTCTTACAACTAGGTCTATTGGGTGTGCTTTTAATTATGTTTGTGGTATTAAGTGGAGTTAAGTTTCTAATGTTGTTACCAATCCTTTTCGTTCCTGTTGTTTATCTTATACAATTGTGGTTGCAAAAAAGAAGGAAGTATGTACTGTTTATTGGGATAAGCTTTTTTTCTATTATATTCTTTTATTTAGGATTAGAAGGATATGGTTACATAATGTATGCTTGTACAATCTGTTTATTATACTTAATTGAGTCGTTATACAGAGGTTTTAAGCAAAATTTTGTTAAGAATACGAAAGATTTTCAGGATCAAGTTATGTTGCACCATTATGATGAAGTAAAATCTGTATATCTCAATATGCGGGGGTGGCGTCATGATTATCACAACCATATTCAGACTATGAAAGCATATCTTGCACTTGAGCGCTATGACTGTATTGGAGAGTACCTTGGGGAGCTTGAGAAGGATTTGAACACGGTGGATAATCTGATTAAAAGTGGAAATCTAATGGTAGATGCTATACTTAATTCTAAACTATCATTAGCGAAAAATCACAATATTCCTATTAATTGTAAAGTCGCAATACCAGAGAAAATAAATATTTCGGATATTGATATATGTGTCATGTTAGGAAATCTACTGGATAATGCAATTGAGGCTTGTGATCAGATTGAGGAGGAGAAAAGGTTTATTCGAATCTATGGTGATATTGTTCATAGCCAGTTTTATTTTTCCGTGTTTAATTCTGCCACAGAGGAAATCAGCTTTAATCAAAAAAACTATATCAGTGAAAAACGTGGAGAACATGGGCATGGTATGAAACGTGTTAAGCTTACCGTGGATAAATATGAAGGATATTTGAATTTGAAAAATGAACCAGGAGTCTTTGCAAGTGAAATTATGATACCTTTATAGAAATATTTATTAATTCTAGAAAAAAGCTGTTTGGTGAATGAAATATGATATTTCATGAACAAAGCAGTTTTTTTTATTTTATGACGATATAATATGAATCGTATTTGACAATTATCTATCTTAATACATGAGAAGGGGGAGGAGTAAATATGTTAAGTAGAGAAGAAGCAAGAAAACAATATACACTTTTACGAAATATGAAGTATGCGTTATCAGATATGAAGATTATAGGATATCGTTACTATGTCTATTTGCTGTTAGATATCTTGATTCAAATTATTGTACCTTTTTTATTAATACAAATACCGGCACAAGTGGTACGACTATTACAAAATCAGATAGAACTAGAAAAACTACTACTGTATATTCTAGTCTGTATTGGCGGCATTTTGATATTGAATCTTGTTCGTACTTTTGTACACCAGCAAATTGATAATATGGTCTTTGTCCTTACAGAAGTTCAATACTGGCGTAAATTAAATAAGAAGGTACTGTCTTGTGATTTAAAACAATTAGAGGATAATGAAGAACAAGAACGTTTACATGAAGTTAGAAGCAGTTTACAGGATCAGGATGGGGTGGACCATTTTGCTGGTATACGAGGTTTCTACTTTTATGGAATTAATCTTATAATTAATGTTATGGGATTTTTATTGTATGCATATCTGGCTGGGAGAGTACATCCGTTATTGCTTGTAATATTAATTTTAACTGCAGTTATGAATTGTTTTGCTAAGTCGAAAGCAATTCGGTATCAATTCAACCATATATCAACCTTTTGGAAAAATGCTAGGAAGTTTTGGTATCTAAAAAGAGAGTCGATTAATACAGAAAAGACGAAAGATATACGTATGTATCATATGTATAATTGGTTTGAGAGTGAGCTGGATACGAATACAAAAGAGGCAAAGGAAGTTTATAATGATATACAGAAACGACATTGTTATGCAAACGTAGTGGTGAAAATCACATCTATGATTCGAGATGGTTTCGCATATGGATTTTTAATTTATCAATTAATGCATAATTCAATGGACGTTGCAGAGTTTCTCTTTTATATTGGAGTTGTAGCAGGATTTGGAGTTTGGGTAAGTCAAATTGTTGATAGCTATACATATTTACGAAAAATTAATGATGAAATTGCACTGTTTCGCGCCTATATTAATGAAGATAAGAACGCAAAGGAAGAGAAATCACTTATAGAACATTCGATACCAGAAACTTGTCATACGATAACTTTTGAGGATGTAAGTTTTGGTTATAATGAGACAATGATATTTGATCACTTTTCTTTGACCATTAAGGTAGGCGAGAAGGTAGCATTAGTTGGTGTGAATGGAGCAGGGAAGACAACCTTAATGAAATTAATGTGTGGATTATATCCGTTAAATGGAGGAAGGATTTTAGTGGATGGGCAGGATATAGCCATGTTAGATAAAGATCTGTATTATCGTTATATTTCGATTCTGTTTCAAGATGTTCATGTACTTCCCTTCTCAATCGCTAAGAATGTTTCCTGTGCATGGACAACAAAGGAGATGGCGGAAATGGAGGCAGAAGGGAATGATAATCTCTTAAGTCGTGCCTTTACGAAATTAGATTCTGAAACTTTAATAAATAACATCTATGAGGAAAAACGGATAGTAGATGCCTTAGAACAGGCCAATTTATGGGATAAAATATGTACATTACCAAAAGGAATTCATACGCCGCTTACACAGATTTTAGATGTGGAAGGGATTCAGTTATCTGGTGGGGAGACACAACGTTTGATGTTGGCACGTGCATTATATAAGGATGCACCTATCTTGATCCTTGATGAACCAACAGCAGCATTAGACCCAATTGCGGAGAGTGAATTATACGAAGAATATGCAAATTTAAGTGAGGGGAAAATTGCAGTGTTCATTTCGCACCGGTTAAGTTCTACTCGTTTTTGTGATCGTATCTTATTCTTAGAGGAGGGAAAGATACTAGAAGAAGGTAACCATGAAACTTTAATGAATCAGAATGGAAAGTATGCGAATATGTATCGAATACAATCCCACTACTATCAAAAGGAGGTGGAGCGATATGAAGCAGGCATCTAAAATAGGGCGGGATACCTATCGATTGCTGAAGATGGTTCACTCTTTAGATCGAAACTTTATACCAGTATCGTTAATAGGTGCCGTATCAAATGCCTCAGAACCATTTATTACTATAGTGGGGAGTGCGTATATTATCGATTCTTTATTACTAGGAGAGTGGAAGAAAGCGATATTACAAGCAGTAGTAATGATTGTGTTAACTGGTATGGTAGGAATTCTATCTAGTTATGTTAATCAAATAATAGAAGTAAAAAGTATGACTATTAATCGGAAATGTAACAGTAAAATACTTTTGAAGGCTATTTCGCTAGACTATGCAACATTTGAAGATAAAAAGAATCTGGAGGAATTTCAAGCGGCAGACTATAATGTATCTCGTAATGGTGGATTTGGTAGGTATATGCTTTACTTTACAGAAATATTAACGGGTACAGTTGGATTTTTAGTTGCAATTATTATGTTAGTGAAGCTTTGTCTTGAGGAAATAAAATTAGCAGGATTCCTTGGAGTCATCACTTCAAGAATAGGATCTTTTACATTAATAGGTGTACTAATTTTAATATTAGCAGTGATCTATTCCGCTTTATCAAAAGATATCCGTAAGAAGAACTTTGCCATGTACCAGGAGATGATGGATATCAATCAAAAGATGGAATTTATGACAATGGAACTCACTATGGATGTTGACTACGCAAAAGAAATCCGCTTATATCGAATGGGAGGAATGATTTATGCGGAATGGAAAAAACTAAATATAGAGATTATCTCGTTCTACCAACGATTTTGGAAGACTACAAGACGATTCTTAATGACAACCTCTTTCTTGAATGATCTGGTTCTTCTACTAGCGTATCTTTTTGTTATTGTTAAAACATATGTGGGGGCAATATCTATTGGAGCATTTACTAGATATGTTGGAGCGGTCAGACAGATGAACGCTTCGCTTAGAGCTGTCATTGACGCATTGAGTGAATTTCAACTTTGCCAATCATATTTGTCCTTCTACACCGGGTTTTTGGATAAAAAGAATAAGTTAGATACGGGTTCCTTACCAGTAGAGAAACGTAAAGATAATGAATATGAGTTCGAGTTTCATCATGTAAGTTTTAGATACCCTGAAAGTGAGGAATACACACTAAACGATGTATCGGTTAAATTAGATATGAAAAGTCGCTTTGCTGTGGTGGGGCGTAATGGTGCAGGGAAGACAACTTTTATTAAATTACTCTGCAGATTATATGATGTTACAGAAGGCAAGATTACGTTAAATGGGGTGGATATTCGAAGCTATGATTATCAAGAATATCTAAATCTCTTTGCCACAGTATTCCAGGACTTCTCATTGTTCTCTATATCGGTAAAAGAGAATGTGGGGTGTAGTGAGAATATAGATGAGGAGAAGGTTTGGAAAGTATTAGAATGCGCTGGCGTTAAGGAGAAAATCGATACTATGTCTAATAAGTTAGACACGCAATTATTTCATAACTCAGGCGAAGGGGAAGATATCTCTGGTGGTGAGGCTCAAAAGGTTGCTATTGCGAGAGCATTATATAAAGATGCACCATTTGTTATCTTAGACGAACCAACAGCAGCGCTTGATCCGATTAGTGAGCATGAGATCTATACTCGTTTTAATGAGATGGTTCATGATAAGACTAGTATCTATATATCACATAGAATGAGCAGCTGCCGTTTCTGTGATGATATATTGGTTTTTGACAAAGGAGTGTTAGTGCAAAGGGGAAGTCATGAAACTTTGATGAACGAGGAGAATAAGATCTATGCGAAACTCTGGAATGCTCAGGCAAGATATTATGCTGATGAGGTAGATGAGGGATTAGGTTAATTATATTATTTAATAAAGAGAAAAGGATTAGATAAATAACAAAACATTGAATGAATAACCCAATATTGTGTAAGTGTCAAAATCTTGGTATACTAAGTATTATCTATTGAAGTACGATTCGTATTAAGTTAAGATGTAGAATAGTTTTGTATAAGTAATAGTTTTCATCAAACCACAGAGGGAGGATCTTAATATGTTAGAATATTTGTTAAGTATTAAAAAATCAAGTATGAGTCCAAAAACACTCTATGCAACACAGCACATATATTAGTGAGCGATTCGGTGCATAGAGCGATTATTGAATCGCAAATATATGAATGTGTTGCACTCTAATAAATATGTAATTGATTATTAGAAGGAGTGATTCGCATGTCATATGTAAACGCTAAAGAAGTTTTTCCTGAGGAACTTTTGATTGAAATTCGTAAATATTTTAATAGCGGTCTAATATATATTCCACTTTCTGAAGACGAGCATAAGGAATGGGGAAGCAATACCACAACGAAAAGCCTCTTAGAAGAGAGAAACAGGGAAATCAAAAGCAAAAAGCTAGCAGGATACAAGATAGAGGAACTTATGAAAGAATATCATCTTTCATACGATTCTGTAAAAAGAATAGTATACAGGCGTTAATATATCTATATAGAAGAGGGACAGCTATAAGTGGCAGTTCCTCTTTTTGTGCTATAAATGGTTTAAATCAAGATAACACTAGATGAAATCGGTGGAATCAAGTAGTATGTTGATATAAAATAGTAAATATAGCAATTCTACTATAGCGAATATAGTTGCGAGAGGGAGAACAGATTATGAGAGAAGAATTTTGTCTATTACCAATGAACAGCGGTAACTTGAATAGATGCGTAGATTTATTTATAGAGACCTTTTCAAAAGAACCGTGGAATGATGTATATGATTCCAGAGAACAGGTGGTTACATTTTTTGAAAACTATAGAAACAATAATTATTTTCTTGGATATGTCCTAGTGAAAGGGGAGGAAGTTATTGCATTAAGTTTAGGAGAAAGAAAACCTTGGATCAAAGGAATGGAATATTATATTGATCAGTTTTGCGTTAGTAGAGAATTTCAAGGAAATGGAATCGGAAGCTATTTCTTAAATTGTATTGAATCGGATATTAGAAAAGAGGGGATGAACGCTATTATATTAATGACGGATCGGGGATTCCCTTCGGAAAGATTTTATAAAAAGAATGGCTTTACAGAATGTGAAGAGATTATTTTTCTTGCAAAGTAAATATCCATGTAAAGAAAATTAAGTAGAATTTGATAAAAGAAAATTATAAAAGAATTAAATTAGAAGATGACAACGTACTGTGGAGAATCCAATACAATGGCTTCTATATTAGGGGAAGAGTAAGAAAATGATAATAGAATTGCAAGAAGTTGAATTAGAAGAAAAGGAAATATTAAAAAATCTTTTAGAAAAATATGAATATGAATTCTCTCAATGGACCAATAAAGAAGTGAATAAATTAGGCTTATATGGTTATGAATATCTTGATTATTATTGGACAGAAAAAAGGCGTTATCCATTCTTTATAATGGTAGATGGTCAGTTGGCAGGTTTTGTAATGATTAACGATTTTCCAGAAGCGGATGAAGAAGTAGATTATGTGATATCAGAGTTTTTTGTCATGTATAAGTATAGAAGACTAGGAGTTGGAAGAGTTGCAGCGTTTAAAGCTTTTGATAGTTTTAGCGGGCGTTGGCAGTTAAAGAGACATCCAAAAAACAAAGCATCGGTTTATTTTTGGGATAAGGTCGTTAAGGAATATACAAAAGGTGATTTTCGGCTAATTGAAGGTTATAAGGATACAGAATATGAAGATGGAACATTGGGAGATGTTTTCTTTTTTGACAATAGAAAGGTAAAGGGATAATAATGAATGAGATTAATTCAAACAAAGAAGCTTGGGGGCAATTATCAAAAGATCACTATAACACGTTCTTGAATCAGTATCGTAAGAATAGATTCCAATTGAATTCCTATATACAACAAGAATTAGGTGATATTAATGGTAAGAAAATAATTCATTTGCAGTGCAATACAGGAGCTGATACAATTAAGTTAGCACAGATGGGAGCGAGACGTGTAGTTGGTGTAGATTTGGTCCCAGATAATATATTTTACGCAAAGCAGTTAGCAAAAGATTTAGAAGTGGAACATGTAGATTTTATTGAATCAGATATCATGAAATTGGCAGAGATTCATGAGGATACATACGATATCGTGTTTACTTCTGAGGGAGCACTAGGTTGGCTTCCTGATATGAATGTCTGGGCAAATACGATTCGTAAATTATTGAAAGAGGATGGATATCTATATGTTTTTGATTCTCATCCGTTTTTCTTAACATTTGATGAAAGCAAAGTAGGAAAAGAGATCTACGAGATTAAATATCCTTATCTTTCAAAAGAACCAGATGTGTGTGATACAATTGGTGGTTATGCTTCGGAAGTAAAAGAAGGGGCTAAAAATTACTTTTGGCTGCATACGGTATCTGATATTATTAATGCGCTAGCAAAAGCGGGATTACATATTGAGTTTTTTAATGAATTTTCTGAGAATTTTTATAATACAGGTGATATGCGTCCGATAGAAGGAAAAGGGTTATATGAATACGCTCATAACAAAGATAAGTATCCTATGTCCTTTAGTTTGAAAGCATCAGTGTATAAGAATTCGTATTAGATAGGTAAATACTTATGGAGAAGAAGGAGTTATAAACATGGAGATTAAGATAATAGAGCAAGAATTTTCAGTTTGCAAAGTTAAGGATTTTTCTGAAGTAGATTTATCAGATGAATATTGTTTTCTTAGTAAAACCGACGAAGAATTGTCGCTAGTTTGTAGTACTAAAGCAGTTCCCGATAATATTGTCGAATGTGATAATGGCTGGAGAGCATTTAGAATTCAAGGGATTCTGGAATTTTCTCTAATTGGTATTTTATCAAAGATATCTACTTTGCTAGCAGAGAATAAAATTGGAATCTTCGCCATATCCACCTATAACACAGATTATATATTGACGAAGGAAGAAAACTATAATAGAGCAATTGCCATTCTTAAAGATAATGGATATGAAATAGTGTAGTAAGTAAGGCTGACTTTTCTTTGCAACGATTGCGAGGAAGAATAATGCGTACAGTGTTATGATCTTTATAGAAAGGGGGAGGTGTGAATGAAGTACCTTGATGAGATGAACCTAGCAATGGATTATATTGAAGATAATTTGCAAGGTAAAACTGACTATGAAAAAATAGCCCAAATAGCTTGCTGTTCAATTTATCATTTCCAAAGAATGTTTACGTTTATGACGGATATTACACTATCGGAGTATATTCGTCGTCGGAAGATGACATTGGCAGCATTTGAGTTGCAAAGTAGCAGCATAAAGGTTGTTGATCTTGCTTTTCGTTATGGATATGAATCACCAGAAGCTTTTGCCAGAGCGTTTCAAGGAATACATGGTATTACTCCTACAGCAGCGCGCAGCTTTGGAGCCGATATTAAAGCATTCCCACGTATCTCTTTTCAAATATCTATTAAAGGAGCGAATGCGATGAATTACAAAATTGTTGAAAAAGAAGCGTTTGAGGTGTATGGTATTGAGGAGATTTTTGATACGGTTAATGGAGAAAATCTTAAGAAAATACCTGAGTTTTGGCTTGAGAAACTATCAAAAGGTGAATGTGCGAAGCTTGTAAAATCAGCAGGATATCCTAGTGTTGTTAATGCTGTTTGCGGGCATCGTAAGATGGAAGGGACTAAATTCCCTTATATGTTATGTGTAATGAAGACAGCATTAAGTGACACTACAGGATATACAGTAGTTGATGTTCCTAAAGCTACTTGGGCAGTGTTTGAGAATGAATCTCATAGTATAGAAGAAACCTCAAATGCGCTTCAAGAACTAAATTCTCGCATCTATACGGACTGGTTACCAACTGCAAATTATGAAATTGTTGATGGGTATGATTTTGAGATGTACTATTCAGACTTTGACGGTAAATTCCATGAAGAAACATGGATTAGAGTAATTTCTAAATAATGAGCAAAATTATAAAAATTACCATAAGGTGATTAACCTATTTCGTAACAAAGACCTTCCCTGAGTTTGTAAAAGCTCTGGGAAGGTCCTTTTCGTATCATTGTTTATTCTTATAATAAAAGATAGTAATCTGTGTACGATCGCGTAGATTTAATTTTTCGAGTATAAGGCTTATGTAGTTACGCACAGTACCCTCGCTTAAGAATAATGTTTCTGAGATTTCTTTGTTAGAATATCCTTCCGCAATTTGCGTGATTAATTCGTATTCTTTCGTGGTGATTCCATTATCTTCATAAATTTTAGTTGAAGACGATTGGTTCATAAGAGTAGGTAATTTGGTGATAATCTCACTACCATATACGTTTTGTCCCATCTCAACAGCTTTGATTGAAGGAACAATACTTTCATAATTTTGTTTTAGCATATATCCTTTAGCACCGATATTCAAGGCTTTAATAATATAATCATCATCTAAAAAGGTGGTTAAGTAAAGAATCTTTGCTTCCGGGTGTTTCTTTAAAATCACTTCGCCTGCTTCTAGACCAGTCATTCCTTCCATACGTATGTCCATAAGAACTACATCAGGATTTAATTTTTCATACAGTTCTATTGCAGCTGCTCCGTTGTTATCTGTTCCGATAACGGTAATATCAGGATCTGCTGATAAGATAATCTTTAGTGATGAACATACTAAATTATCATCGTCAATTACCAGAATGTTCATGTAATTATAGTCCTCCCTTTTTTGGAATTGTTATGAATATTTCAAATCCTTTATCTGTAAGGATATTAAAATTACCTTGAAAAGCTTTAATACGATCTGCCATACTTTGCAAGCCCATACCATCACCGGTTTTGTTTTGGGATAGGTACCATTTAGCGGTGGAGGTTAGGGTGCCATTATCAGCAATAATTAACTGATACATGGCGGGGTGTTCTAATAGCTTAATTGATACATTCGTTGCATTGGAGTGTTTCATAACATTATTAAGGGATTCTTTCACAATGTTAATTAAGCTACTCTTTACTTTGGCATTTGGTTGGGTAGTTAAATCATACTGAAAATTCACATGACAGAAGGTGAAATCACTAGTAAGCCTATGAATCGCATTGTACAGGTCAATAGATTCGTCATGCATGTTGTGAATACTACTTCTAATACTGTCCATTCCATCTGAAATGGAATCCCTTAGACTTGTTAAGGTTTCTTTCGTGATATCTTCTTTGGTTATCGTAAGTAAGGCACCAATTTGAAGCAGAGATCTTGATAATAGGTGTCCGATGTTATCATGTATTTCTTTAGAGATACGATTACGCTCACTAAGCATAGCGGCAGTAATTTCGATATCTTGGTTTTCAAGCAACGTTTGATTTTGTTTCTCAAGTATGATTTCTAATTCTTTTGTATCATCACGAAGATTATTGTATTCATTAATCAAAGTATTTTCTTTTTCTGATTTATATTTGATTAGTAGACCTGTTACAACCATTACGCAAAAGAGAAGTAGTTTATTGTTGTAATAGAAGCCAAAGTTAACGACAAAAGGAATGACAGCAAACACAATTGCAGATTGAAGTTCAATAGTAAATATGTCATAAACCATGATTGGAAGGTAATACAGTAAAACTGGATAGAAGGCACTAATTATTAAAAATAGTACAAACACACCTACCTTAAGTTGCTTTTTCTCTGTACAGGTAGAGAGGCAAGTGAAGATAATAACAAGAAGAAAGTACACGATTGCATAGGTACTGTTAAAATTCAAAAAGCAAAATGCACTACTGAGTGCTAGCAAAACCAGTTTATCAATAATCTCAATCAAATCGATATACCCCCTCCTTATTAGATGAATAATTCCAATTTGTGAAACTTCGAGTTGGCAATGTTCACCTAAACCTTCTTAAACTATACCATCCCCACATTAAAATCTCAATAAAAATCCCATGTTACATTTGTCATATTAATTAATGACGGTTTACACTAGAGACGATTCCCAAATCATGGTATAGTTATGCTAAAGAATTAAATTTAATGTATCTAGTACCGAATAGGGATAACCCCTGTTGAATGATGGAGGAAAATGTATGGTAGTCAAAGTTAATAACTTAGTTAAAAGGTATGAGAAACTAGTAGCCTTAGATCATCTGAGTCTTGAGATACAAGAAGGAGAGATATTTGGTCTTCTTGGACCAAATGGTTCGGGAAAATCCACAACAATCAATTGTATTCTATCACTATTAAAATATGATAAAGGTTCCATTGAGATTTTTGGAAAACAGATGCGACCAGATGCCTACGACATTAAGAGAGATATCGGAATTATAATGCAGAATGTTGCTGTCTTTAATGAACTTACCGTATATGATAATATTTATTATTTTTGTAGTCTTTATGTAAAAGATCCAAAGGAGATTAGAAGATTGACAGAAGAAGCAATTGAGTTTGTTTCGTTAGAAGATTTTAAGAAGTTCTATCCTAAGAAATTAAGTGGTGGTCTTCTTAGAAGACTTAATATTGCATGTGGTATTGCGCATAAACCCAAACTAATTATACTTGATGAGCCTACTGTAGCAGTTGATCCACAAAGTAGAAACAAGATACTGGAAGGTATCAAGAAATTGAACGAAGGTGGAGCAACAATTATATATACAACGCATTACATGGAGGAAGTAGAACAACTTTGTGACCGAATTGCAATTATTGATAAAGGGAAAGTAATTGCAAGTGGTACGAAAGAAGAACTTAAGAATATGATTTCTCTTGGTGAAACCATCACTCTTGAGACTTATCACTTGACAGAAGAAAACATTGAAGAAATTAAGAATATACCAAACATAGCAAGTGTTGATTATAATGGACAAACGGTAGTAGTTAAGTCTAAAAAGGGTAAGAACAATTTAGTTCATGTACTAAATTATTTTGAAAACCGTAAGATACCTATGGGTAAAATCTATTCCGAACTTCCTACCTTAAATGACGTATTCCTGGAGATTACAGGAAAAGAGTTAAGGGATTAACGGGAAGAAAGGGAGGATATGAACGATGATACCTAGATTATATTATATGAGGCTGAAATGTCTCTTTAGGAATAAAGAAAGCTTATTTTGGTCTGCACTTTTTCCAATTTTCTTATCATTTGTATTTAGTTTAGTGTTTTCGAATTTTGAGAAAGAAGAGCAATTTGCAACAATTAATATTGCTATCGTTGAATCACAGGAGCAAAGTTATATTATTGATGCAGCAAGAGAAGCGAAATATGGTAAAGATACCGCTATGTTTGATGTACAACAAGTTAGCGAGAATGATGCAAAAGATCTTTTGAAGAAGGGCGAGATAACAGGATATATTGTTGATGGTGAGAAACCGAGCTTATATATTGGAGGTTCTGGAATTGAAGCAACGATTCTGAAATCCTTTGTAGATAATTATCTGCAAACAGTAAAGAAGATTTCAATTGTAGAAAGTACTAATCCCGAGAAAGTACAAGAATTAATTAATGGATCGATGAAGAGGGCTGATTATATTAGTGACACAAACGTATCTGGTAGGGCACCAAACTTTACCTTGATTTATTATTATGCTTTATTATCATTAGCATGTTTATATGGTAGTAATTTTGGTATTACCGAGATTAGTGATATACAAGCAGACAAATCAGCAAAGGGAGCAAGGATTAATGTGGCCCCTATTCATAAATTGAAATTGTTGATCTGTAATATATGTGCAGCAATCACGGTTCAAGTGCTTTGTGTTTTAGTAGCCATTACTTTTATGGCGTATGTGTTGTCCATAGATTTTGGATCAAGAGTTGGATTAGTGGTACTAACCTGTGTGCTTGCAAGTATTTGCGGTGTAACATTTGGCGCAATGTTACGATCTGTTCTTAAGAAGAATGAGAAGACTGTTAATGCAATATCTAATGCAACGGTATTAATATTATCGTTTTTATCAGGGCTTATGAATCCTGAAGTGAAATATATGGTATCGGATAACATACCATTTTTTGCTAAAATCAACCCTGCTAATCTAATAACAGATAGCTTCTATTATTTGTATTATTTTGATTCACTTGATAGATACTGGTTTAATATCGTATGTATGGTACTTGTAACTCTAGTATTTGTAGCAATCACATATTTAGCGACAAGGAGGAGACAATATGCAAGTATTTAATGGTTATATCAAAGTATTAAAAAGATCAATTCCCACGTTGTTAATCTATGTGGCAGTATTCTCAGTAATTTTAATTATCTTCTCAAATTCTGGTGGGAGTAAAGCAGGTGGAACATTCGAAGCAACAAAAGTACCTACTGCATTCGTTAATAATGATAAGGATAGTGTGTTAATAGCAGATTTTAAAGAATACTTAGGAGATTATTGTGAATTTATTGATATTGGAACGGATCAAGAAGAGTTGCAAGATGCGTTATTCATTCGTAAGGTTGAATATATCATTAATATTGACGAGGGTTTCGAACAACGTTTCCTGGATGGAAAAGTAGTAGCAATTGATAAAAGAAGTGTTCCGGACTCTCAGAATAGTTATTATGTTGATAATGCTGTAAACACGTATTTTAATACACTAAAAACCTATGCCGATACCATGCCAGATGCTTCATTAGGTGAACTCTGTAGCCTAACTAGAGATACCTTGGAAGAATCCGCTACCGTTAATTTGGTACAGGAGAAAGTGGTGGCAAGTGCAACAAAGCATTATAACACATTTTTTAATTTTCTATCGTATCTGTTTGTGGCAGGGTTTATTTCTTGTATTGGTAGTATTATGCTAGTATTTAATGATGTAAATATAAGAAGAAGAAATACTGTAGCTCCTATTTCGAATAAGATTGTTAACTTACAGATGATGATTGCTAATTTTATCTTTGTTTGTATCTTCTTTATAATTATGATTAGTATAGGTATTATGCTTAGCCCTAGCAAAGTTGCATCTTTGGGATTGGGACTTAATATATTGAATTCTTTTGTATTCTTATTCAGTGCGCTTGCTATTAGTTATAATGTTGGGTTAACAGCGAAATCTGAAAATGTAGTTGGAGCGATTGCAACCATTGTTTCCCTTGGTCTTGCGTTCTTAAGTGGAGCTTTCGTGCCACAATTTCTACTATCCGATACAGTACTTAAGGTAGCTAGATTTACACCGAATTTTTGGTATGTATATGCCAATGATAAGATTGCAGAGATTACTACATTTACGAAAGAAAATGTATCAGAATTACTTGGTTATATGGGAATACAAATGGTGTTTGCTGTCGCGTTATTTTGTATTGCGGTAGTAATTAGTAAGATGAAAAGTCAACGCACAGAATAATTAATACTTGATTTTATGTATTTTTTCGATATAATATACATTGACTAATAAGTAGGTCGACGGTACTGTCGACCTTAATTAATTTAGGTTGCTGCGAGGTCATGTAATAATCCGTCATGCAACAATCTTAGTTGACAAGGAGTATATTGTATAATGAGTATATTAAATGTAACGAATCTCAACCATGGCTTTGGAGATCGTGCTATTTTTAATAATGTGTCATTCCGTTTACTTAAAGGAGAGCATATTGGACTAGTAGGTGCAAATGGTGAGGGTAAGTCTACCTTTATGAATATAGTTACTGGTAAATTAATGCCAGATGAAGGTAATGTAGAATGGTCTAAGAATGTACGTGTAGGTTATCTAGACCAGCATGCAGTACTTACAAAAGGAATGACAATACGTGACGTACTTAAATCAGCATTCTCGTTTCTTTTTGAGTTAGAAGCAAAGATGAATGATTTGTGTAACAAGATGGCGGAAGCAGACGATGATGAACTTGCTGCTCTGATGGAAGAGTTTGGTGTCATTCAAGATACTTTAGATTCCCATGATTTTTATATCATCGATTCTAAGGTTGATGAAATTTCAAGAGCATTAGGTTTAGATGCAATTGGACTTGATAAAGATGTTACAGACTTAAGTGGTGGACAAAGAACGAAGATCTTACTTGCAAAATTATTATTAGAGAAGCCGGACATTCTTCTTCTAGACGAGCCTACGAACTACTTAGATGTTGTTCATATCGAATGGTTAAAACGTTACTTACAAGAATACGAGAATGCATTCATATTGATTTCCCATGATATCCCATTTCTTAATAGTGTAGTTAATATTATCTATCACGTAGAGAACGCGGAGTTAAATCGTTATGTGGGTGATTACGATAAATTCTTAGAAGTATATGAAGTGAAGAAAGCACAATTAGAAGCAGCTTATAAGAGACAACAACAAGAGATCAATGAGTTACAAGATTTTGTAGCTAGAAACAAAGCCAGAGTTTCTACTAGAAACATGGCGATGTCAAGGCAGAAGAAGTTGGACAAGATGGATGTAATTGAACTTGCAAAAGAGAAACCAAAACCAGAGTTTAACTTCAAAGAAGCTCGTGCTGCAAGCCGTTATATCTTCCAAACAGAGCACCTTGTAATTGGATATGAAGAACCATTATCAAAACCAATTACCTTCTCAATGGAACGTGGTGAGAAACTAGTTCTTACTGGTGCAAATGGTATTGGTAAGTCAACTTTATTAAAGAGCATCTTAGGAATTATTCCACCTCTTGAAGGTAAGGTTACACTAGGGGATTACCTATACAAAGGCTACTTTGAACAAGAGATGACTGGTGCTAAGAACAATACCTGTATCGAAGAAATCTGGAAAGAGTTTCCGTCATACACGCAATACGAAGTACGTTCGGCACTTGCCAAATGTGGTTTAACTACGAAACATATTGAAAGTCAAGTTCGTGTACTTAGTGGTGGTGAGCAAGCGAAAGTTCGTCTGTGCAAGTTAATTAATGTAGAAACTAATATTTTATTACTAGACGAGCCTACTAATCATCTTGATGTAGAGGCAAAAGACGAATTAAAGAGGGCATTAAAAGCTTACAAAGGAAGTATTCTTTTGATTTGCCATGAGCCTGAATTCTATGAAGACTTTGCTACAAAAGTAATTGATTGTTCTAATTGGTCTACAAGGATCTAAGTACTACAATATTGATGTGAATTATCGAATGTTAACAAAAAGTTGACATGGTATGATACGTGGATTATAATTTAACAATAAAGAATAAGTCATAAGAGAATGAAAATTCTTTTATGACTTTTTTAATACAAGCGATTCATTAGGAAATCGCACTCACTCATTAGAGACATTTGTGGGAATCACAGAAAGTATAGAGGTGTGTATAAAATGAAAAATTTTAGTAATTATAACGATTTTAGTAGAAAAGAAGATTTACATTTTGAATCTAGAGCTGTACATGGTGCGTTAGGTAATGACCCAATTACAGGTGCTGTAAGCTTTCCAATATATCAAACATCAACATTCCGTCATAAAGCATTAGGACAATCAACAGGTTTTGATTATTCTCGTCTTCAAAATCCAACAAGACAAGAACTTGAAAGAACGATGGCTATCTTAGAAGAAGGATTTGAAGGCTTTGCGTTCACTAGTGGACAAGCAGCGAATATGGCTATTTTCATGAACTTGAATGAAGGTGATGAAGTTTTATTAACAGATGATATCTATGGTGGAACGTATCGTATAGGTGAGGATATTTACCGTAGATATGGTGCTAATTTCAAATACGTTGATATGTCAAACGTAGAAGATGTAAGAGCAGCAGTTACTGAGAAAACAAAGATTATCTTCATTGAGACACCAACTAATCCAATGATGAAAGTAGCAGATATTGAAGAAATTTCAAAGATTGCGAAAACTGTTGGAGCTATTACAGTGGTTGATAATACCTTCTTATCACCATATTTCCAAAAACCATTAACACTTGGTGCAGACATAGTAGTTCATAGTGGTACTAAGTTTATTGGTGGTCATAATGATGCTCTTGCTGGTATCGTTGTTGTTAAGACACCGGAGATGGCAGAGTTTATCCGTGGCCAAATTAAGACACAAGGTAATATGCTTGCACCATTTGATAGTTGGTTATTAATTCGTGGTTTGAAAACACTACCACTTCGTATGGATCGTCATAACGAGAATGCAATGAAGGTTGCTAATTGGTTAAGAACACAACCGAAAGTAACAAAGGTATATTATGTAGGTTTTGAAGATCATATTAATTATGATGTGACTAAGAAACAGACGTCAGGATTTGGTGGTATGATTTCCTTTAATGTAGATAGTTTGGAAACTGTAGAGAAGTTATTATCAAAATTAGATATGATTATGTTTGCAGAGAGTTTAGGTGGAACAGAGACTTTAATTACTTACCCACGTACACAAACCCATGAATCCTTAACTGAAGAGACAAGACAGAAACTTGGTATTACAGAAACCTTCTTACGTTTATCAGTTGGTCTTGAGCATGTTGATGACATTATCAAAGATCTTGATCAAGCATTAAACAGCTAGATGGTGAAGTGAAACTCGACAGTTATTAAACACACTTGAAAACTTGATGGGATACACGAAACACTATAGTTATTACGCTATCGTTTCTTAGCACACCATCAAGTTTTCAAGTGTGGGTCTAAGTTGTGGTGAGTTTTGCATTGCGCTGTTTTGGTTAAATTAAGAAGTGATTACGTAGTTAAAGAAATAATAGATAGGATCTGTGTAGAATTGCACAGGTCTAGGTGAGAACAATAGACTGCTCACGCTCATTTATTTATGTAGTATTGTAGATAGATTAAATAACTAAGATTCAACAGGCTAAGAGCAATAAATCAAATATAATTTTCGTGCTTCATTACCGTAGTGTTTGTAAGGGTTTACAAGATACGGGGAGCAGGGTTGAAAGATTTTAAATATTATGAAAGGGGCCATGCATTGCTTTCTTTCAACCTATTATAAGAGCAGCATCACAAGGACGTTTGTGATAGGCATGGGGTTAAGATGAGAATTCGTTTTACGAAGATGCAAGCGTATGGTAATGATTATGTATATATTGATGCCATTAATCAAAAGGTGAATAACTTACCAGAACTTGCGAGATACGTAAGTGATAGACATTTTGCTATTGGTTCAGATGGTATGGTTTTGATTTGCCCTTCTGAGGTGGCAGATTTTAGAATGCGTATGTTTAATCCAGATGGAACAGAGGGTGAAATGTGCGGTAATGCTCTTCGAAGTGTTGGCAAATACGTATATGATCATAGATTTACGGATAAAGAGTCCCTAACGATTGAAACTCTTGGTGGGATTCAGAAGTTGCAACTATTTATTGAAGATGGAGTAGCAGTGAATATCAAGGCTGATATTGGAGAGCCAAGACTCAGTACGAAAGTGATTCCTGTGAATAGCGAGTTAGAAGAATTCATAGAGCAACCAGTAACTGTCCTTGATAGACAGTTCCATACAACAGCAGTGTCTTGGGGGAATCCTCACTGTGTACAGTTTATAGATGATGTAGCATCTTTTGATGTGCATGGTTATGGAAGAGCTTTTGAATATAATACAGAATTATTCCCTAATAAGACAAACGTAACTTTTGCCCAAGTAATTAGTAGAGACTATATTAAGATGCGTGAATGGGAAAGAGGAACTGGTGAAACCATTGGTTGTGGAACGGGCTGCTGTACAGCTGTAGTAGCGGCTGTATTAACAGGAAGATGTGACCGCAAAGTAACTGTTGAACAAATTGGTGGTCCATTAGCAGTAGAATGGGATGAAGAGACAAATCATGTTTTCATGACTGGACCATCTCATACGATGTTTGAATCCGATATTGAAGTCGGACACATAGTTAAGGAAGAATAATGATAACGTTATCCCCTATTCTTTGATATGATGGAGTTGCATGGAGAAGAAGAGGGGATATTTGTGCGTAATAGTAATGACTCATTGAATAATAAATCTAGGAAAGGAGCCATGTAATCCACTTAATTATATTACGATGGGTGGAAGTGTAAAGGAACTTGAGAGAGGCCGATGCACTATGCATGGGATGTAAAATGCAATTACGTAAATTACTAGAACAAGTTGATTATAAAGTATTAAAAGGTAAATTAGACCTGTCAGTCACAGATGTTATCTATGATTCAAGAAAAGTTAAAAAAGATGTGGCTTTTCTTTGTATTAGTGGGACGGCTGTTGATGCGCACAGATTTATTCCGGATGCAGTTGCAAAAGGAGCTAGTGTTATTGTTGTCCAAAAGATGATAGAAGTTGAAGGCAATGTAACGGTTATTCAAGTAGAGAGTACAAGAAAAGCATTAGCACTTATGTCAGCGTCACTCTTTAATTATCCTGCTAAGAAGATGATAACAATCGGTTTAACAGGGACCAAAGGTAAGACTACTACAACTTACATGATTCAGAAGATGCTAGAAGAAGCAGGCAAGAAGGTTGGAGTTATAGGAACGATTGGTGCGGTAATTAATGGAGAAAAAGTAAAGACCGAAAATACAACCCCGGAATCATATGAATTACATTCTTTATTTAATGAGATGGTTGAGGCGGGGTGTGAGTATGTAGTTATGGAGGTATCTTCTCAAGGATTGAAGATGGACCGTGTTGCTGGAATAGAATTTGATTACGGTGTATTCACAAACTTTTCGGCAGATCATATCGGACCTACAGAGCACGCAGATATGGAAGAATACTTATATTGTAAGAGTTTACTATTCAAACAATGTAAGGTTGGAATCATAAACAAAGATGATGATTATTATGTGGGTGTGCTTGAAGGACATACGTGTGAAGTGCAAACCTTCGGTTTTAGTGAAGGTGCGGATTTACGTGCATCGAATATCGATTTCTTAATGATGCATGGACATCTTGGGATTTCCTTTGATGTTGAAGGCAAGTTAAATGCGCATGTTAAGACCAATATACCAGGAAGATTTAGCTCGTATAATTCGATGGTAGCGTTATTAGTAGGGATTAATATTGGCTTATCAAAAGAAGTTATGTTAGATGCTCTTTCGAATATTACGGTTCGAGGCCGCGCTGAAATCGTTAAAGTATCGGATGAATTTATTGTTATGATTGACTATGCTCATAATGCAGTAAGTGTTGAGAGTCTATTAACGACAGTTTCTGAATATAATCCAAAGAGAATAATTTGTGTATATGGTTGCGGTGGTAATCGTTCCAAATTACGTCGTTATGATATGGGTGAACTATGTGGTAAGATGGCAGATTTGTCAATTTTAACATGTGATAATCCTAGAGATGAAGAAGTTTCGGATATCAATGATGATATTAAAGTCGGACTTGCTAGAAGCGGTGGTAATTATATGGAAATCGAAGATCGTACAGAAGCGATTCACTATGCGCTCGACCATGCAAGGACTGGAGATATCATTATCCTTATTGGTAAAGGCCATGAGGAATATCAAGAAATTAAAGGGGTAAAACATTATTACAATGAGCGTGAAGTAATTGAGGAATATGCAAATAACAGAACATTTGCGTTGAAATAGTTATATACTAGTAATAAAGTGGATTTTATTAATGGGAGTGAATACATGAAACTGTATACCTTGTTACAAGAAGTTTCTTACACTGTAGTACAAGGAAGCATAGATATTGATATTACCGATATATCCATGAATTCGAGAAAAGAACAAATGAGCACCGCCTTCGTTTGTATAAACGGAGCTACCGTCGATGGACACATATTTGTGGAAGAAGTTATCAAAAAAGGTGCAGCAGCTATAGTTGTAGAAGAAGAAATAACGGGTATGGAGCAGTTTAATGTTACCATTATTCGTGTTACGGATACGAAGTACGCATATGCAGTTATGTCTGCTGCGTATTTTGGATATCCAGCGAGGAAATTAACAACAATTGGTGTTACAGGTACGAAGGGAAAGACGACAATTACCTATATGATTCAATCTATTCTTCAATATGCTGGATTAAAAACTGGCTTAATTGGAACGATTGAAGCGATTATTGGTGATGATAGAATACCTTCGGATAATACAACTCCAGAAGCCTATACATTACAGAAATATCTCCGTCAAATGGTAGATGATGGCTGCGAGTATGCTGTGATGGAAGTTTCTTCCCAAGGGCTTAAATTAGAGCGTACAGCCACAATACTCTTTGATTATGGTATCTTTACCAATCTAGAAGAAGACCATATTGGTCCGAAAGAACATGCAGATATGGAAGAATACATAAGATGTAAGGGGAAATTGTTCAAACAATGTAGATGTGGTATTGTCAATAGCGATGATCCGTACGTTATGCAAGTGCTTGAAGGGCATACCTGTGAAGTAGAGTCCTACGGTCTGACAAAGGAAGCGGATTCTTACGCAACAGATATTAGAAGATATCAAGATGAAAATGTGCTAGGAGTAAAATTCCGTGTGAATGGAAAGGTAAATCTTGATGCCTGCCTACCAATACCGGGTGTATTCAATGTATATAATGCGTTAACCACAATTGCGTTATGTAGACATCTCCCGGTACCTATGAATATACTTGTAGAAGCGCTTAATCATGTAAGCGTAAAAGGTCGTATGGAGATAGTTAAAGTGCCGGGATCGTATCTTCTTATGATTGATTATGCCCATAATGCTTTAAGTTTAAAGAGTTTATTAACTACGCTTCGTGAGTATGAACCGAAACGTATTGTATGTTTGTTTGGATGTGGAGGTAATCGTTCAAAATTAAGAAGATATGAAATGGGTGAGATATCTGCAAAGATGGCAGATCTGACAGTTATCACTTCGGATAATCCAAGATATGAAGAACCTATGGATATTATAGGGGATATCAAGATTGGAATCGAAAAAGGAAAAGGTAGTTGCATTATGATAGCAGATCGCCGGCAAGCAATTCAATTTTGTATGGACAATGCAACAGAAGGGGACTTTGTTATACTTGCGGGAAAAGGTCATGAAGATTATCAAGAAATCAAAGGTGTCAAATATCCGATGGATGAGAGAGTGATTATAGCGAATATTCTTGCGGGAAATCGTTATTAATATAGTCAGATTCGTGAAATTGTAACACAAGGCATAAAACACATTTTACCGCTATTATAAATAGCTTTTGATTGCTTAATTAATAAAGATATGAAAGGAATTATAACGTATGGAATTACTGAATATAGGAGAAATCGTTAAGGCCACGAAGGGAGAGTTACTTTGTGGTAATGACAAGTTACAGATTCATGCAGTAAGCACAAATTCAAAAGAAGTGGAAGAAGGTACCTTATTCGTTCCAATTGTTGGTGAACGTGTGGATGCCCATACATTTATTCCGTCTGTATTAGAAGCTGGTGGAACAGCAGTTATTACAAGTAAGAAAATTGATTTATATGGGATAAAAGAAAACCAAGCGGTTATTCAAGTAGAGGATACGAAGGAAGCATTGCAGGACTTAGCAGCTTATTACCGTGACAAATTTGATATTCCGGTAATTGGAATTACAGGTAGTGTTGGTAAAACAACCACGAAGGAGATGATATCCGCTGCACTTGAAACCAAATACAACGTTCTTAAGACTGCTGGTAATATGAACAGTCAAGTTGGGTTACCACTTACAATCTTCCGTATTGATCATACCCATGAAGTTGCGGTGATTGAGATGGGGATTAGTGAAGCGGGAGAGATGTGTAAGTTAGCACGTGTTGCTAAGCCTACACATGCAGTTATTACTAATATTGGCGTTTCTCATATTGGCCAACTTGGTTCGAGAGAGAATATTCGTAAAGAAAAATTGAATATTGTAAATGAATTTGGCGAAGGTAGTTGTCTTTTTGTGAATGGAACTGATGATATGTTAATGCATATTTTACCTTTTTCACAATTTCTTAAGTTATCTGACAAAGAAAAAACACAGAAATATGATATAATTGACGTAAGTGATGCTACAGTTGAAAGTTTATGTCGTGCTGATGTTGTCACATTTGGTTGTCAAAAAGACTGTATGTATTACGCTACAGATGCTACAGTAAGTTCTGGTCATACGAAGTTTTATCTACAAAAAACTGTAGAAGAAGTAAAATATGAGGAGAATCAAATAGAATTACAGGTACTTGGAGAACATAACATCTATAACGCACTAGTTGCTATAGCAATTGCGAATAAGTTAGGAATTGAAACATCGGTAGCAAAACATGGACTAAAAGAATATCTACCATTAGCAATGCGTGGTGAGATTGTGAAAACGAACGGTATAACAATAATTGATGATACTTATAATGCCAGTCCAGATTCCATGCGCGGTGGGATTAATGTTTTACTTGAACTAGAAAATGTTTCTCGAAGATTTGCTGTGTTAGCAGATGTTTTAGAATTAGGAGAATATTCATATTCTTGTCATTATGGCGTTGGTGAATATATTGCCAATAAGAATATAGATGAAGTAGTAACTATAGGTAATGAAGCTAAGGCTATTGTGAAAGCAGTAGAAGGTGCGAAAGTAAATATTATTACACATTCTTTTGATAGTAATCAAGAGGCGATAGTTTATCTAAAAGAAAAACTAAAATCAAAGGATGCAATCTTAGTTAAGGGATCGAGAGGCATGCATACAGACGAGATCGTTACTGCGTTAAAACAATAGAAAGTTTGATGAATAGGGAACTGTTCAATTACAAAGTCGATAAAGGTGGTGGGAGAAATGATATATGCAGACATCATAGTGGATATCTCGCATGAGAACTTAGACAAAACCTATCAGTATGCAGTACCAAAGCATCTTGAAGAAAAAGCGGTTGTTGGTTCTCTTGTTAGATTTCCATTTGGTAAGGCAAATCGTATTATCAAGGGATATATCATTTCTTTATCGCAAACACCAAGTATAGATGTGTCGTATATTAAAGAGATTGACGAGGTTGTTGATAATGCCCTTGTGATGGAATCTCATTTGATTAGGCTTGCATCTTGGATACGCGATAATTATGGTGCTACTTTGAATGATGCACTTAAAATTGTTCTTCCAGTAAAGCAAACGGTTAAGATGGTGGAAAAACGGACAATTCGTTTGCTATTAGGACTGGACGAAGCGAATGCTAAGTTAATAGAATTACAGCGAAAAAATTATAAAGCTAGAATTCGTCTTCTAGAATTATTATTAGAACGAAATGTAGTAGATTATGATACGGCAATTAATAAGTATGGGATTACTAGACCGACAATACAGACATTTGTAGAACATAATATTATTGAAGTTGAAGCAACTAAGGTTTATCGTAACCCAATTAAAAATCAGCAACAGGTAGAACAGGCAATGGTATTGACACATAAGCAACAGGCTATTGCAGATGACTTTTGTAACGAATACGATGAAGGGATTAGAAAAACATATCTACTTCATGGTATAACTGGTAGTGGAAAGACAGAAGTGTACATGGAGATGATTGAACATGTACTTGAACAAGGTAAACAGGTTATATTACTAATACCAGAAATTGCTCTAACTTATCAAACGGTAATGCGGTTCTATAAAAGATTTGGGGATCGAATATCCATTATGAACTCAAGATTGTCAAAGGGTGAACGATTCGATCAATATATGCGTGCAAAACAAGGGGATATCGATATTATGATTGGTCCAAGGTCAGCATTATTCACGCCGTTTGAGAAACTTGGATTAATTATTATAGATGAGGAACACGAAGGTAGCTACAAGAGTGAGATGCCTCCGAAGTACCATGCAAGAGAAGTAGCGATTTACAGAGCTTCCCTACTTGGTGCAAGTGTAGTACTTGGTTCTGCGACGCCATCCTTAGAAGCATATAAGCGTGCGAAAGATGGAGAATACAAGTTGTATGAATTAAATGAAAGAATTAGTGGGGCGAAGCTACCACGTGTCTATGTAGTAGATTTAAGGGAAGAATTAAAGAAGAAGAATAAATCGATTTTTAGTGAGAAGTTAAAAGAACTTATTACAGACCGTTTGAATAAAAAGGAACAGATTATGCTATTCCTAAATCGAAGAGGATTTGCAGGGTTTGTATCTTGTAGAAGCTGTGGTCATGTGATGAAATGCCCTCATTGTGATGTTTCCCTAACCTACCATTATGGTAGGGATAAGAATAAGCTTGTTTGTCATTATTGTGGTTATGAAGAAGAGATGCCAAGTAAGTGTCCAAGTTGTGGTTCTCCATATATAGCTACGTTTGGTACAGGAACGCAGAAGGTAGAAGAGATGGTTAAGAAGGAGTTCCCTACTGCTAGGGTTCTTCGTATGGACATGGATACAACGGCAGGCAAAGAAGGACATGAGAAGATTCTATCAGCCTTTGCGAATAAAGAGGCTGATATCTTAGTGGGAACACAGATGATTGTTAAGGGACATGATTTTGGAAATGTTTCTTTGGTGGGGATATTAGCTGCGGACCTATCTCTGTATGCCAATGACTACCGTGCAGCTGAAAAAACATTTCAATTATTAACACAGGCGGCAGGTCGTGCTGGTAGAAGTAAGGATAATGGAGAAGTAGTTATTCAAACGTACAATCCAGAACATTATAGTGTAACAGCTGCAGCTGATAACGATTATGAAGCATTTTATAACCGAGAAATAGCCTTTCGAACAATGATGAAGTATCCACCTGTATCCAATATCCTTGTAGCGTTTTTGACATCTAAGAATGATGAAGCGGTAGCTAAGGCAGCTGATTTATTCAGAGCTGCTGTTCTTGATTATAAGATACAATTGAAATCTCAGATGGATACAGCAGAAGGCGTTGTTGAAACAGAGGACCTTGAGATCATTGGTCCTGTGAAAGCAAATGTTGCAAAAGTGAACGATATATACCGATATGTACTATATATGAAGCATATGGATTATATATACTTAAAAAACTTAAAGAATTTTATGGAAGGTTTCATAGATTACTCGGCTATCTTCAAAGGTTGTAGTGTTCAGTTTGATTTCAATCCAATGAATAGCTATTGATTTGTTGAGGGTTACGAAACTCGGGTAGGTTGGCTAACATACTTTTTACTTTGAAACTATGCACAAAACACGCTTCGTAACTAAGTACATCTAAGTATGTGTGGAGATGGAATTAAAGGATACGGAATCACCCTCAACACGACATCCTGTCGTGGTTCGGGTTGGCTTGGCATCCATGCCTCGCCTTCCTCTGTTATTGAACACATACTAAGAAGTACTAAAGTTACTATGCTATCGTTTTTTAGCATAGGTTCAAAGTGAAAAGTATGGGTTAGGCATTTAACGAGTATCGTAAGGCATCAACAAGGTTTGAGTTCAACAAGGAAATAACGTCAAACTAAAAAGCTAGCTAAATATATAGTATGAGAAAAGTATATATTTCATTAGTTATCAAGTAAATTATCCAGAAATATTGATTATAAAATCAAAACTGGTTTATTATAATAATTTAAATAGGGAAAGGAAGATTAATATGGCAATTAGAAATATAAGAACTATGGGTGATGCGGTACTCAATAAGACTGCAAAGGCGGTTACAGAGATGAATGACCGTACTAATGAGTTAATCGGTGATATGTTAGACACCATGTATGATGCACAGGGCGTAGGTCTTGCTGCACCTCAAGTGGGTATCTTAAAGAGAATAGTAGTTATTGATGTATCGCCTGAAGCTAATGAGCCTATCGTTTTAATTAACCCAGAAATCATTGAAGCAAGTGGGGAGCAAACAGGTGATGAAGGCTGCCTTAGTATTCCAGGGAAAGTTGGAGTTGTTACAAGACCTAATTATGTGAAGGTTAAGGCTTTGGATCGTAATATGGAAGAGAGAATTCTTGAAGGAGAAGGTTTACTAGCAAGAGCGTTCTGTCATGAAATCGATCATTTAGATGGACACTTATATGTAGAAAAAGTGGAAGGAAAACTATACGATATCAGTGATTTAGAAGAAGAGTAGGAGGAATGGGAATGAAAGTTCTTTTTATGGGAACTCCTGATTTCGCAGTATCTACGTTAGATAGTATTATCAAAGCGGGACATGAAGTTGTTGGAGTAGTTACACAACCAGATAAACCAAAAGGAAGAGGAAAAGCTGTTTTATATACACCGGTTAAGGAAAAGGCTCTAGAGCACAATATTCCAGTGTATCAACCGATTAAGGTTAGAGAAGAAAGTGTAATCGAAGAGTTGAGAGGGTTGAAACCGGATATTGGCGTTGTTGCTGCATTCGGCCAAATCTTGCCACAAACACTATTAGATATGCCAACCCATGGATGTGTGTGTGTTCATGGTTCATTACTACCAAAATATCGTGGTGCAGCACCAATTCAATGGGCTGTAATCGATGGTGAGGCTGTTTCTGGTATTACAATCATGCAGATGGATGCCGGCATTGATACAGGGGATATGATTAGTAAAGTTGAAGTGCCAATTGATAAAGATGAAACATATGGTAGTCTTCATGACAAACTTGCTGTCGCTGGAGCTGAGTTATTGGTAGAAACATTAGAAATGTTTGAAAAAGGAACGGTAATACGTGAGAAGCAAGATGATTCAAAATCAAATTATGCGGTTAGACTTACGAAGGAATTAGGAAAGATTAACTTTAATAAATCAGCTGTTGAATTAGAACGCTTGATTCGAGGATTAAATCCATGGCCAAGCGCATATACTGCCTTAAATGGTAAGACCTTAAAAGTATGGAAGGCCGATGTTTTAGAGAAGCAGTATGGTGGAGAATTAGGTGAAATCGTTGACGTAACAAAAGATTCTATCTGTGTGAAAACAGCAGATGGAGCATTAGCTCTTAAGGAAATTCAACTAGAAGGAAAGAAACGTATGGATGTTGCTTCTTTCTTACGTGGTGTTACAGTTGAAAAAGGCGAGAAACTCGGTTAGAAAGAGTTAGTCACTTAAGATATAGAAAGGAGCTTTTTTTATGGCATTATTTTATGGTTATAGATATTATTTTGATCCAACTTATATGTTAGTTATAATAGGTGTGGTAATCAGCTTACTAGCATCCGCTAAGGTTAAATCAACATTTGCTAAATATTCTAATGTACGAAGTATGTCAGGTCTTACTGGTGCTCAAGCAGCAGAGAGAATTCTTCGTAATGCTGGTATTTTTGATGTATCTGTTCAAAGAATTAGTGGACATTTAACGGATCATTATGATCCTAAGAATAAAGTTCTTCGATTGTCTGATAGTGTGTTTGGTAATACCTCCGTGTCTGCTATTGGTGTAGCAGCGCATGAATGTGGACATGCGATTCAACATAACAAAGAGTACGCACCACTTAGGATTCGTACAGCACTTGTTCCGGTTGCAAACTTTGGTGCAACGTTATCTTGGCCACTTATACTAATCGGTGTCTTACTTAGTTGGTCACAGACACTAATTACGTTAGGAATTGTACTATTCTGTGCAGCAGTTTTATTTCAGTTAGTAACATTGCCTGTGGAATTCAATGCTTCTAATCGTGCAGTTAAGATTCTAGCTAGCACTGGAATATTATCAGATAGAGAAGTTTCACAAACGAAGCAAGTACTTGGTGCTGCAGCTCTTACTTATGTTGCAGCAGCAGCGGCATCGATTTTACAATTACTTCGTTTAATTATATTATTTGGAGGAAACAGAAATCGTGACTAAAGAAATGAATCTGAGAGAACTAGCACTCGCGATACTGATGGAAGTTACTCAGAATGGTGAATTTAGTAATAAAGTGCTTAACCAGACTTTATCAAAATATCAATATCTAGCGAAACAAGATAGAGCGTTTCTATCAAGATTAACCGAAGGTACAATAGAGAGAATGATTGAGATGGATTATATTATTAATCAGTACTCGAATGTGAAGGTTAATAAGTTAAAACCAGTAATTCGCAATATATTACGTTTAGGTGTATATCAAATCAAATATATGGATCAAGTACCTGTAAGTGCAGCCTGTAATGAGTCGGTTAAACTAGCAACAAAAAAAGGGTTTCATAACCTCAAGGGATTTGTGAATGGTGTTCTTAGAACAATTAGTAGAGAAGTTGAAAATATCGCGTATCCAAGCAAAATTGCACAGCCGATTTCCTATCTCAGCGTTGCTTACTCGATGCCTGAATGGATAATTCGTAATTGGTTAGAAGAGTTTTCATTTGAAACTATAGAGAAGATGCTGCAATTTTCTTTAACAGAACGAGAGACAACAATTCGTTGCAATACGAATAAAACTACAATAGATGAATTAAGAAAAGGTCTTGTGAGCCAAGGAGTACTTGTTGGTGATGGAGCTTATGTGGAAGAAGCCTTACGTATCTCTGAATATGATTCGATTCAAAGGTTATATGGTTTTACGGATGGTTTATTCCAAGTACAAGATGAAAGTTCTATGATGGTAGCACATGCAGCTGGTATCAAAAGGGACGATCTTATTATAGATGTATGTGCTGCACCAGGTGGAAAGAGCCTGCACGTGGCTCAACTATTAGAAGGAACGGGAAACGTTATTGCATGTGATTTAACAGAGTATAAAGTAGAATTAATTAAGCAAAATGTAGAACGTTTGGGATATACGAATGTAGAACCAAGAGTACAAGATGCATTAGAATTAGATGATACATTAATTGATAAAGCAGATGTCGTAATAGCTGATTTACCTTGTTCTGGACTTGGGGTTATTGGCAAGAAAAATGATATCAAATACAATATTACACCTGAAAAACAAAAGGATCTTGCTCAGTTACAAAGGAATATTTTACATGTTATACAGCATTATGTGAAAAAGGGCGGAACTTTAGTATATAGTACATGTACGGTAAATAGGGAAGAAAATCTCAGTAATGTTGAGTGGTTTGTAGACAGGTATGATTTTGAGCTAGAATCATTGAGAGAATATCTACCTGAGAGATTTGTTAAACGTGAAGGTAAAGAAAGTACGATTGACAAAGGGTATATTAATTTCATACCTGGTCTCTACAATACAGACGGCTTTTTCTTAGCGAGATTAGTTAAGAAGTAATTAAGATGTAGTTAGATAAGATGACTATGAATGAATCAGGAGGTGATAACATAATATGGATAAGCGTGATTTAAAATCCATGAACTTTGAACAAGTAAAAGTGGTGATGGAAGAACTTGGTGAGAAAGCATTTCGTGCGAAGCAGATCTATGAATGGATGCATACGAAATTAGTTGATAGTTTTGAAGAGATGACGAATCTGTCCAAGGCTTTACGGGATAAATTATCGGAGAATTTTGAATTAACTTCCTTGAATGTGGTAGATAAAAGGGAGTCAGCAAAAGATGGAACTTGTAAATTCCTTTTTGAACTTTCGGATAACCGAGTAATCGAAAGCGTGCTGATGAGATACAAACATGGGAATTCAGTTTGTATCTCATCACAAGTGGGGTGTAGAATGGGATGTCGTTTTTGCGCATCTACACTTGGTGGACTTGAGAGAAACTTAACTCCTGCAGAGATGCTAGATCAAATCTATAAGATTCAGAAGATGTCTGGAGAAAGAGTTTCCAATGTAGTACTTATGGGTACAGGGGAACCTCTTGATAACTATGATAACGTTCTACAGTTCATTCAATTATTAACAGATGAGAATGGGTTAAATATTAGCCAAAGAAATATTACAGTTTCCACATGTGGTCTGGTAAATCGAATTAGAGATCTTGCAAGTGAAGAGCTACAGATAACTTTAGCAATATCGCTGCATGCTCCGAATGACAAGATTCGTAAAGAGATTATGCCGATTGCAAATAAATATACAATCAATGAAATTATTGATGCAGTTACATTCTACTATAATAAAACCGGTAGGCGTATCTCCTTTGAATATAGCTTAGTAGAAGGTGTGAATGATAGTGAAGAAAATGCGAAGGAATTAATTCATGTTGTGAGGGGACTAAATTGTCATGTTAACTTAATTCCAGTAAACCCAATTAAGGAAAGGGATTTCAAGCAAACACAGATGCAGTTTGTTCAAAATTTCAAAAATATACTTGAAAAAAATCGAATTAATGTTACTATTAGAAGAGAAATGGGCTCAGATATCGATGCAGCCTGTGGACAGCTCAGAAAAAGTTACATGGATGAGCATACTACTTAATAAGGAGGTAACGCCATGGAATCATTTTCTATTACAGATATCGGTGTAAAACGTAAGATGAATCAAGACTTTGTTTTTTGTGAACAAAATCAAGTTGGCAACCTTCCCAATTTGTTTATAGTTGCTGACGGCATGGGAGGACATAAAGCGGGGGATTTTGCATCTAGATTCAGTGTAGAGAAAGTCGTTGAATATATACGAAGTAGTAAATTAACATCACCTATTCGGATTTTTGAGGAAGCCATTAAGAATACGAATATGCTACTTTTGAATGAGGCAAAAGAAAATCCGAATTTGGAAGGTATGGGAACAACATTTGTTATTGCAACAATCATGGAGGATATTTTATACGTTGGAAATATTGGTGATTCTCGTTTGTATCTAATACATGATGATATTAAGCAAATCACTAGAGATCATTCTCTTGTTGAAGAGATGATCAAGAATGGTGAATTAACCAAGAGTGAAGCAAGATTTCATCCGAATAAGAATATTATCACTAGAGCACTTGGTGCTAGTGGTGAAGCAATACCTGATTTCTTTGAAGTTTCTTTAAAGAATGAGGATATAATACTTATGTGTTCTGACGGTTTATCTAATATGATTGATGATACAGAGATTTTTGAGACTGTAACATCTAGAAGAGACAAAATTAAGAGTGCAGTCAGAGCTTTAATTGAGAAAGCAAATGAGTATGGTGGCAAAGATAATATAACAGCAATTGTTGTGAAACCGTGATAATTCAGAATACTCGAGAAGAACTTACTTTATCGAGTTAGCCAGTGACAAAATACGTTATGTTTAATTTATTGCATCCAGTTTTGAATAAACTGGTTAACTGAAAAGTTACGTAAAACCATAATAGAGAGGTGAGAAAATGATTAAACCAGGAATATTTATTAGCGACAGATATGAAATAATTGAAAAAGTTGGTACAGGAGGAATGGCTGATGTTTATAAAGCAAAATGCCATCGCTTAAACCGTAATGTCGCAATAAAAGTCTTAAAACCTGAATATAGTGATGATCAAACATTTGTCTCAAAATTTAGAGGCGAAGCACAGTCTGCTGCAGGATTATCCCATCCTAATATCGTAAATGTATATGATGTAGGTGATGATGGAAATCTACATTATATTGTAATGGAATTGGTGGAAGGTATTACACTTAAGAGTTTTATTGAAAGAAAAGGAAAACTCGAGATAAAAGAAGCTGTTGGTATTGCAATTCAGATTGCACAAGGTATGGAAGCAGCTCATGCCAATCATATTATCCATAGGGACATAAAGCCACAGAACATAATCATATCTAGGGAAGGAAAAGTTAAAGTAACTGATTTTGGTATTGCCAAAGCTGCATCGTCGAATACGATTACTTCGAATGCCATGGGATCGGTACATTACATCTCGCCAGAGCAAGCAAGAGGTGGTTATAGTGATGAAAAGAGTGATATCTATTCATTAGGTGTTACTCTATATGAGATGTTAATTGGTAAAGTTCCGTTTGAAGGTGACAATGCTGTATCCGTAGCATTGCTTCACATTCAAGGAGAAGCTACACCGTTAAGACAACTTGATCCGACAATTCCGCCAAGCTTAGATAAAATTGTACAAAAATGTATGCAAAAGAAGCCAGAACGCCGTTATCTTAGTGCTTCAGAATTCATTCAAGACTTAAAGCGTTCCTTAGCAAATCCGAATGGTGAGTTTGTTAAGATGGCACCAGTTGGTGTTACAGATTCGCCAACTATTAATCTTACACCAGAACAAGTAGGTGAAATCAGAGAAGCTTCTGGTTATACTGGTGAAGGAAATGGAACTCGTAATAATCCAGGCGGTTATAATGAGATGGATGATAAGAATCAATTGTATGAAGCAGATGATGAGGATTTAGATGAGGATAAAGATGTTGATCCAAAGTTAGAAAAATTCATCATAGCAGGTTCTATTACCGTAGCAATTGTTCTTGGCATTGTAATCATCGCTATAGTAGGTAAAGGATTTGGCTTGTTCAAATTTGGTTCTGGAAGTAAAGGAAATAATACTCAGAACGAATCAACACTTCCAGAAAATGAAACGACGGATGAAACAGAACAAACAGAAGATACTACAAACAAAACTACTGTCCCAGATGTAGCTGGTAAGTCATTAGAAGAAGCGATTGATTTATTAAAGAAAGCAGAATTGAGCTCTAGAAACGAAGAAAAACCATCAGATGTTGTTCCTGAGAATTATGTTATTGAACAAAGCATTGTAGCTGGTGAAGAAGTTGATAAGAATACAGTAGTTGTGCTTACAGTAAGTACAGGTGTGGAATCTAATCAATTACGAGATGTAACAGGACTTACTGTTGACCAAGCAGATACCATCCTTAAGAATGATCAAGAACTTAAAGTTGTACACGAGTATGAATACAATGATACCATAGATGAAAATCTTGTAATTCGTACCTCGCCAAAAGCTGGATCTGATGTGAAAAAGGGTGATACAATAACGGTTTATGTAAGCAAAGGAAAAGAAACAAAATACGTGAAAGTACCTGATTTACGTAATTATACCCAATCACAAGCAGAAGATATTCTGAAATCAAAAGGTCTTGTAAAGGGTAAAGTTAGTACTGCTAATTCAGATAATTATGCACAAGGTGTTGTTATGGACCAATCCTATTCTCCTGATACAGAAGTAGAAGAGGGTACTAAGATTGACTTTACAGTAAGCCTTGGACCAAAAGTAGAAGATGTGACATACATCTATACGGCTAGTGCAACAATGGATTCAAGTCCATTTGCCGATGATATGGAAGATGGTGTAATCTCTATGGATATCTATTATGATAATTCAGATGAAGTGGTTATGGATGCATATAGCCAAACATTATCTTCATCAGATTTCCCTAAAACAGTTACACTTCAAGGTACACAAGAAGGTACTGCAACCGTGATATTCTATCTGGATGGAGAGGAATTCGGTAGTACCAATGTAAGATTCAAGAAGGTAGCTAAATAATGCAAGGAAAGATTATTAAAGGAATAGCAGGTTTTTATTACATTCATGTATCCCAGGAAGGGGTATATGAATGTAAGGCGAAAGGAATCTTTCGTAATCAAAAGATTAAACCACTTGTTGGTGATAATGTAGAGATTGAAGTATTAGATGAAGAGAAGAAGCTAGGCAATATCACATCGATATTGCCTAGACAAAATGAGCTGATAAGGCCGGCTGTAGCCAATGTAGATCAAGCACTTGTTATCTTTGCTGCTGCTGATCCGAATCCTAATTTGAACTTACTAGATCGTTTTTTAATTATGATGAGTAAACAAGAAGTGGAAACCTATGTATGTTTTAACAAACAAGATATCGTTACTGCTAAAGAACAGAAATTATTAGAAGAAACATATCGTTTAGGTGGTTATCATGTGATCTTTACTAGTGCCTTACAAGGCGAAGGATTACAACAAATTAAGGACATTGTCAAAAGTAAAACCACAGTTCTTGCAGGACCTTCCGGTGTTGGTAAATCCTCAATTATTAATTCTTTAATTCCTACGGCCCAGATGGAAGTAGGTAGTATTAGTGAGAAGATTAAGAGAGGTAAACATACAACAAGGCATTCGGAATTGTTTGCGATTGATGATGATTCTTTCATATTTGATACACCTGGATTTAGTTCTTTATATATTGACAATTTTGAAAAGGAAGAATTAAAATCATATTTTCCTGAGTTCCTTCCATATGAAGAGTATTGTAGATTCCAAGGGTGTGCTCATATCAATGAGCCACAATGTGGTGTGAAACAAGCCTTAGAGGAAGGTGAAATAAGCAAAACCAGATATGAAAACTATCTATTATTATACAATGAATTAAAAGATAAGAAGAAATATTAGGGTAAACAGTCCCGGTTAAAGAAGCTAGTGTGAATAATGGAAATTTTCACATGTAACTTTGTGTCTACGGCCCAAAGTGTACAGGCTTTGAGAAAGGCATGGTTAGTTATGAACAAATTATCACCGTCGATTCTTGCGGCTGATTTTTCTGAATTAGGCGAAGAAGTAAAAAAAATAGATCAAGCGGGAGCACAATACCTTCATATTGATGTCATGGATGGCATGTTTGTACCAAGCATTTCTTTTGGTATACCGGTTATTAAGTCACTACGGAATAAGACAAGTCTTGTTTTTGATGTACATTTGATGATTGAAGATCCTGATCGATATATCAGGGATTTTGCAGATGCTGGAGCAGATATTATTACTGTTCATTATGAAGCGTGTAAACATCTCCATAGAACGATTCAACAGATTAAAGAATGTGGAAAGAAAGTTTGTGTTGCGCTAAATCCGGCGACACCTGTAGAAGTTCTTGAATATGTTCTTGATGAACTTGATATGGTATTGATAATGAGTGTAAATCCTGGATTTGGTGGACAGAAATTCATTCCATTTACTTTGGAAAAATTAAGAAAGCTTCGTCAATTAATTAGTGATAGAGGTTTGGATATTGATATAGAAGTTGATGGAGGAGTAAATCTTGATAATGTAGAAGACATTATTAAGGCGGGTGCCAATATTATTGTTGCTGGTACAGCAGTTTTCTCTGGCGATAAGGATAATAATGTGAAGATGTTTTATGATAAGATGAAATAGAGTGGTAAAGTAGGTGTAAAGATGAATACAATAATCATTACGGGAGGATTCGTAGATGCCACTTTTGCTAAATCCTACCTTGAAGCGGAGAGCTTTGATATGGTAATAGCGGCAGATCGAGGAGTGGAGACAGCGAAGTTGTTGAATATTCCAATTGACTATATCCTTGGTGATTTTGATTCTTTAGAACCATCGATACTAGTAGAATTAAAAAATCAATTAGCGAATGACGATTCTGGATTAATATTGAAAGAATTTCCACCAGAAAAAGATTACACAGATACACATCTTGCTATTGTTACGGCGATTGAATCAGGTGCAACTAAAGTATCCATACTAGGTGCAACTGGGACAAGACTTGACCATGTAATGGCGAATGTGAATCTATTATCGATATGTTTAAATTATGGTATAGAAGCAAAGATTGTTGATGCACATAATCAAATCTATGTCATCGACTCTGATAAGCATCTTAAAAAAGATAAGATACATGGTAAGTACGTGTCTCTTATTCCTTACACAGATTGTGTTACTGGAGTAACATTAATTGGTTTCAAATATCCCTTGTGTGATATGACAATGACAAAAGGGAATAGTCTAGGTATAAGTAACGAGCTTCTTGAAGAGGAAGGAGTTATTAAACTAGACAAAGGAATTCTTATTGTGATTGAATCAAGGGACTAAGTTTATATAACAAGTCTTTTTATTGGAGTTTTTAGTATGGAATAATTCCTCAGGAATATGAAAACGGCTTGATAGATAATAAGTATAGAATATGATTAAGTGATAGAAAAGGAGACACAAATGAAATTAGGAATTGTAGGATTACCAAACGTAGGGAAGAGTACATTGTTTAACTCATTAACAAAAGCAGGTGCAGAATCTGCAAATTATCCATTCTGTACGATTGATCCAAACGTTGGTATTGTACCTGTACCAGATGAGAGATTGAATGTTCTTTCTAAAATGTATAATTCTAAAAGTGTTCTTCCAGCAGTTGTTGAATTTGTTGACATTGCAGGGTTAGTAAAAGGTGCTTCCAAAGGAGAAGGTTTGGGAAACCAATTCTTATCTAACATTCGTGAAGTTGATGCCATTGTACATGTTGTTCGTTGCTTTGAAGATGGCAATGTAATCCACGTTGATGGTAATGTTGATCCTCTACGTGACATCGAGACGATTAATCTTGAATTAATCTTTTCGGATATCGAAGTACTTGAAAGAAGATTTTCAAGAGCTTCCAAAGGAGCTAAGAATGATAAGGCACTTGCTAAAGAAGTGGAATTAATCAAGCGTTTAAAAGAGTTCTTAGAAGAAGGAAGACTTGCAAAAGGTTTTGAATCAGACGATGACGAAGAAATCGAATTGATTAAATCCTATAACTTATTAACATATAAACCAGTTATCTATGCTGCTAATGTTAATGAAGATGATCTTGCTACGGATGGTGCAGATAATGCAATGGTGGCAAAGGTTAGAGAATTTGCAAAGAACGAAAGTTCTGAAGTTTTCGTTATCTGTGCACAAATTGAACAAGAAATTGCTGAACTTGATGAAGAGGAAAAGAAAGAATTTTTAGAAGATTTAGGTTTAAAAGAGTCAGGACTGGAAAAACTAATTCATGCAAGTTATGAAATCTTAGGTTTAATCAGTTATCTAACAGCAGGTGAACAAGAGACAAGAGCTTGGACGATTACTAAAGGAACAAAAGCTCCGGGTGCTGCTGGTAAGATTCATACAGACTTTGAAAGAGGATTCATTCGTGCAGAAATCGTTAGTTATGATAATCTTGTAGCTTGCGGTAGTTATAATGCAGCAAAAGAAAAAGGTCTTGTACGTTCAGAAGGTAAAGAATATGTTGTTCAAGATGGAGATGTTGTATTATTCCGCTTCAACGTATAGGATAATAGAATACATGTAACTAAGGTAAGATAGATGTCACTAAAGTAACATCTATCTTACTTTGAATATAACTTAGTTTTACTATAGAAGGGTATGATAGAATGCAATTAGGTGCAAGTATACGATTTCCTAAGCTTGGTATAGAGATAGAAAACTTAGGGACTGGAATTGATTTTTTTGGTATTCAGATTGCATATTATGGCATAATAATTGCGATAGGGATGCTAGTAGGCTACTTGTTGGTAGAGTGGCAAGCAAAGAGAACAGGTCAGAATAAAGAGATGTATCTTGATTTTGCATTATATGCAATTGTTATCTCAGTCATCGGGGCGAGACTTTATTACGTAGTTTTTGCTTTTGATGAATTCAAAGATAATCTATGGAGTGTGTTCAATCTACGTGGTGGTGGATTAGCTATCTACGGCGGAATTATAGCTGGCGTTCTTACTGCAGTTGTATTTGCTAAAGTTAAGAAAGTATCATTTGCTTTGCTTGCTGACACCAGCTGTGTAGGTTTGCTAATTGGACAGATTATTGGTAGATGGGGAAATTTCTTCAACAGAGAAGCTTTCGGTGGATATAGTGATGGTCTTTTGGCTATGCAGATTAAAAAGGCAGAAGTAGCAACTTCGAATATTAGTGCAGATCTTATGAATCATCTAGTTGTTGTAGATGGAGTTGAATATATACAAGTTCATCCAACGTTCTTATATGAATCTCTATGGAATCTAGCGTTGTTGATTATTATATTGTTGTATACGAATCACAAAAAGTTCAATGGAGAACTAACCTTGATCTATGCACTCGGTTACGGAATTGGACGTGCGTGGATTGAATCATTACGTACAGACCAACTACTATTATGGGGAACTAATATTCCTGTTTCAGAGTTGTTATCTATTGGAGTAGCAGTGGTTGCAGCCTGCCTATTGATATACAAACATGTTATGATATATAAACATAAGAAAAAAGATGCTTAAATCGAAAATTTAGTAGTTGCAACCAATGACTTTATGGCTATTGGTGGTGATGGATACACGATGTTAGCGAAACCAGTGGTGAATGAATTCTCTGCACTTGACGAAGTTTTAATCGATTATATTGCTAAGATTGGTTCAGATGATATTAAGAAGATTGATAATGAAACTCCGAGAGTATCAATCGTGGGAAAATAGGACTAAAGACTTGTTTTTGTATAAAATCTATATGTTGTATTCATGAATAAAAATTAATTAATATACACAACATATTGTATAAATAAAAAGGCGACAAATTATGATACCATAATTTGTCGCCTTTTTGTTTACAGAAAGGCTTGATAAAATCTTAATAATGTTATAAAATTACACTACAAGTGGTGCAAAGTGGTGTAAAGTGGTACGAAGTGGTGAGAAAATGGTTAAATAATTCATCAAGTGGTAAAAGACTTAAAAGTACCATGTATACAAAATTCATTTTGGGGTAATCAACCTAGCACGAAAGCAGGTGTGTCATATGTTTATGGGTGAACATAATCATACAGTCGATGCCAAAGGCAGAGTAATTATTCCCGCCAAATTCAGAGAAGAACTGGGAGATGAGTTTGTTCTAACTCTTGGACTTGATGGGTGTTTATTTGTTTACCCAAATGACGAGTGGATTAGCTTTGTAAATGAATTGAAAGGACTTCCTGGAAGTAAAGAAGCAAGACAATTGCAACGTTACTTTATGGCTGGAGCTGCTGGGTGTGAGGTGGACAAGCAAGGAAGATTTTTGATACCACAAAAATTACGTGAACATGCAGGACTTGACAAGGAATTAGTATTAGTCGGTGTGCTTAATAAGATAGAGATTTGGAGTAAAGAACGCTGGGAAAGTAACAATACATATGAAAATATGGATGAAATTGCAGAACACATGTCAGAGTTTGGTTTGAGTTTTTAGTCGTTAGGCTGGTTTTCAATCGACTATTAATAGTAAAGTAGATCTCGAATACACAATTGACAGTAGGATATACTAAAGAAGATGGAATATACAACATCAGCGATGGAGGTCAAGAAATGGAATTTAAACATAAGTCGGTATTATTAGATGAGACAATTGATGGCCTTAATATCAAGCCAGACGGAATCTATGTTGATGGAACACTAGGTGGCGGTGGACATGCATATGAAGTATGTAAACGCCTTGGTGAACAAGGAAGATTTATTGGAATCGATCAAGATGAGGCTGCTATTGGAGCTGCCACAATGAGATTGAACGAATTTTCAGATAAAGTAACAATTGTAAGAAATAATTATTGTAATATGCGTCAAGTGTTGCAGGAATTAGGTGTTGAAAAAGTTGATGGAATCGTTCTCGACTTGGGAGTTTCCTCATATCAATTAGATACGGCCGAGAGAGGATTTACGTATCGTGAGAATGCTCCTCTTGATATGCGAATGGATCAAAGAAAAGAACAAACCGCTAAGGATATTGTCAATAACTATAGTGAATTTGATCTGTACCGGATTATTCGTGACTATGGAGAAGACAAGTTTGCAAAAAACATTGCAAAACACATTGTAAGAGCGAGAGAAGAAAAGACTATAGAGACAACTGATGAGTTAACGGAAGTAATTAAGGCAGCTATCCCTATGAAAGTAAGAATGAATACAGGACATCCTGCTAAGAAAACTTTTCAAGCTATAAGAATTGAATTGAACAAGGAACTTGAAGTATTGAATGATACTTTGAATGATATGATTGAATTATTAAACCCAGAAGGAAGAATATGTATTATAACATTCCATTCTTTGGAAGACCGAATTGTTAAAAGCATCTTCCGTAATAATGAGAATCCTTGTACATGCCCTCCGAGTTTTCCAATATGTGCATGTGGTAAGAAACCAAAGGGAAAAGTTATAACAAGAAAACCAATTATTCCATCAGATGAGGAAATAGAAGAGAATAAGAGATCAAAAAGTTCTAAGTTAAGGGTATTTGAGAAAATAAAATAGCGATATAGGCGAAGGGACTACAAAGTAAGCCATCGACTAATATTACTATAATAAGTCTGGGAAGGAGAATGGACGATGGCACGACAACAAGTAAGAAAAAATCGAAACGTGCAATATAAGGACTATCAAAGAGAGAACTACGTTGATGGAGCCACTGCAAGAAAATTGCAGGCTGTCCCAGATTACGCAGACAATCGTGATTACGATGATGATTATGACTATGCGGAAGAAGAAAGAAGAAGAAAGCAGACATATCAAGAAAGAAAGCGTAGAGAAAGAGCTGCGAGTCGCAGAAGAGAAAAAACGAGGACAATGGATGGGATATCACTAATTGTACTTGTAGCAGCGATGGCAGTTACGTTTTATGTATGTCTTCAATATATTAGAGTACACACGGATATTACGGCGTTAAGTAAAAGCATAGCAGTGAAAGAGAGCCAAGTGGTAACGATGAAAAAGGATAATAATGCTGCTTTAGAAGAGATTTCAAGAACATTTGATTTGAGTTATGTTTATAAGATTGCTACGAAAGAACTAGGCATGGTATTTCCTGATGCAAATCAAGTAATTAAATATGAGAGTAGAAAAAGTGATTATGTTAAACAGTTCGAAGAAATCCCAAGTGAAGAAGATGCTAAGTAGGTGACGTTTATGAATAGAAGAGATCGAGTTAAAGAGAAGAAAATGAAAAAATTTACGCACCAAATGCAAGCAAAAACATTGCTTGTATTTGGTGTTGTTTTGCTATTGCTGATAATTTTGGTAGCTAGATTAACGTACTTAAGGAATGAAAATGGAGATAGATATTCTAAAAAAGTACTATCACAACAAACCTATAGTAGTAGTGTAATTCCTTATAGAAGAGGAGATATTGTTGATCGCAATGGAACTGTACTTGCTACTTCGATTAAAGTGTATAATCTTATACTGGATCCAAAAACAATCCTAGAAACGAAGAAGGTTAATGGAGAAGCGACAACTCCTTATCGTGAACCAACGCTACAAGCTTTAACTACATATTTCGATGTAGAATATGATGAATTAAATCAAATCCTAATTGATAAACCGAATAATCAATACACAGTAATGCTAAAACAATTAGAGTATAATGAAATTAAAGATTTTAAAGAAGCTATGGCAAAAGAGGATAGTAAGATACAAGGAGTTTGGTTTGAAGAAGAGTATAAGAGAATCTACCCTTATAATTCCACTGCTAGTGATATCATAGGATTCACTTCTTCTGGAAATGTTGGTAACTGGGGACTTGAACAGACGTATAATTCTTATCTTAATGGAACGAATGGAAGAGAGTATGGGTATTTTGATTCAGAATTAAATCTTGAAAGAACAGTGAAACCTGCTGTAGATGGTGACACAGTTGTGTCAACCATTGATCTAAACATTCAACAAATCGTTGAAAAACATATTAAAAAGTTTATGAAAGATGTTGGTGCTAAGAATACGGCGGTTATAGTGATGGATCCTAATACTGGGGAGATTATAGCTATGGCATCTGACAAACAATATGATTTGAATGATCCATATGACTTGACAGGATATTATACGGATAGTGAAATTAAGAAAATGTCAGAAGAAGAACGTCTGAATGCGTTATATGACATATGGAAGAATTTTGCGATTTCACAAAACTATGAACCTGGATCTACATTTAAACCTTTTGTTATGGCCGCAGCCCTAGATGAAGCAATCGTATCAGATGGAGACCATTTTTATTGTGATGGTGGTGAAGTAGTAGTGGAAGGAACGAAGAGAATCCGTTGTGTAAATCGTAGTGGTCATGGTGACCTAACAATTGAAGAAGCAATTATGAAGTCTTGTAATGACACCATGATGCAAGTTGTAGCTAAGATGGGACGCTCACTAATGTCAAAATATCAATTTAATTATGGATTCGGAAGAAAGACAGGAATTGATTTGCCAGGTGAAGAGAAAGGTCAAGTGTTTACAGAGGAGCAGTTGAATCCCCTTGAACTTGCAACAACTTCATTTGGTCAAGGTCTTACAACTACAATGATACAGATGGCTTCCTCTTTAAGTGCAACAATCAACGGCGGATATTATTATACTCCACATCTTGTGAATAAGGTTAAGAATGCGGATGGTGCCACTGTAGAGAATAAAGATGCTGTATTATCAAAGCAAGTAATTAGTACTAAGACTAGTGACCTGCTAAGAAGATATCTATATAACACAGTTAAAAAAGGAACGGCTGTAACTGCAGGAGTAAAAGGTTATCAAATAGGTGGTAAAACAGGTACAGCTGAGAAACATACAGGAGATGAAGGTGCGTATCTAGTATCCTTTATCGGATTTGTACCTTATGATAATCCACAATATGTTATCTATACAATTGTTGATGAAGTGAATGCGGATGATCAAGCACAAAGTCGTTATGCACAGCAGTTATCACATGATATCTTAGAAGAAATTCTTCCGTTCTTAGGAGTACTAAAATCAAGTGATGATAGTACTGCGAAGGATAAAGATAAGACGGACAAAAAAGATTCTAATTCATCACAAACAAATGGCGCAAATGCAAACGATACAAACACGAATGCTAACAACACAAATCAATCAAATGAAGCTACAAGTGGTGAGCAAAATGCCGAGTCTAGTGAGGAAGAGGAGAATGATACTGAAAATTATGATTTCTTCGACGATGATGTTGATAGCCAGATTAAGAATGGGTTAGATTCTAGCAAGAGTGATGAGGAAGAAAAAGGACCTGCTACGGAAGGCGAAGAATAACGACCTAGGTCGACAGTGTTCGAAATTAACATTGTCGACCTATAAATTTTTCGGCATAACAAGAAGGTTTGTAAGCTTAGGAATAACCCAAAGTTATTAGTAATACAATGAATTAATAACAAAACGAGGTTTAGGAATGGCTACAAATCGAACTTATAACCGTAGGAACATTTTTACAGTGTTTACGATTGTACTACTTATTTCCCTTGTTCTTGTTGGCAGGCTTACTTACATAATGGTATATCGAGCAGATTATTATGGAGTGAGGGCACAACAATTACACGAAAGAGAAAGACCAATTAAGGCAGAGAGAGGTATTATATATGATAGAAACGGTATTGAGATTGCGTCTAATAAACCAGTATGTACAATATCCGTAATTCATAGCCAAATCAAGGATCCTGAGACAGTTATAAAGCTATTATCAGAAACACTCGGTATGAGTGAAGACAAAGTTAGAAAACGAGTAGAAAAAGTATCTTCCATAGAAAGAATTAAGGCTAATGTTGACAAAGAGACCGCAGATAAAATAAGAAATTATGACTTAGACGGTGTCATGGTTGATGAAGACTATAAGCGTTATTATCCATATGGTTCTCTTGCATCGAAGGTAATTGGTTTCACGGGTAGTGATAACCAAGGTATAATTGGCTTAGAAGTGGAATATGACAAGTATCTTCAGGGAATTGATGGAACAATTCTAACTTTGACAACAGCCCAAGGTCTTGAAATTGAGAATGCAGCAGAGGACCGTGTAGAACCAATGGAAGGCAATAGTCTTTCGCTAAGCTTAGACGTGAACATACAACAGTATTGTGAACAGGCTGCAAAGAAAGTTATGGAGGAAAAACAAGCCAAGAGTGTTAAGATGATCTTAATGAATCCTCAGAATGGTGAAATCTATGCTATGGTTAATTATCCAGAATTTGATTTGAATTCGCCATATACATTAATTAATCAAGATGAATCCCAGGCAGCAACATTGACTGACAAAGAGAAGAACAATTTGCTGAATGAGATGTGGAGAAATGCTTGTATCAGTGATACTTATGAACCAGGTTCTACCTTCAAAATCGTTACAGCAGCTTCGGCGCTAGAAGAAGGTGTTGTTAAACTTACAGATAACTTCTATTGTCCAGGTTATAAGATAGTAGAAGATCGTAAGATTCGTTGTCATAAGGTAGGCGGACATGGGGCTGAAACCTTCGTAGATGGAATTAAGAACTCTTGTAACCCAGTTTTTATAGAGCTTGGTGCACGGGTAGGTGCTACGAATCTGTATAAACAATTCAAAAAAGTTGGCTTGTTTAGTAGAACTAATATTGATGTACCTGGTGAAGCGAATTCTATTATGCATAAGATAGAGGATATAGGAGCAGTAGAATTGGCAACTATTTCATTTGGCCAATCCTTTCAGATTACACCTTTACAGTTATTAAGAGCAGCTAGTTCGATTATTAATGGAGGCACATTAATAACACCACATTTTGGCGTTTCCATTACGAATCCAGAGACGGGGAATGTTCAGAAGCTTAAGTATGACATTAATGATGGTGCAGTATCAAAAACCACATCAGACACTATGAAGAGTTTACTTGAAGCAGTAGTTTCAGACGGAAGCGGTAAACGTGCATATTTGCCAGGTTTTAGGATTGGTGGTAAGACAGCTACTTCTGAGAAACTTCCAAGAGGTACTGGCAAATACATTTCTTCCTTTATTGGGTTTGCGCCGGCAGATAATCCTCAGGTTATTGCAATTGTATTGATTGATGAACCAGTAGGAATCTACTATGGAGGAACAATAGCAGCCCCTGTAATATCAGGAGTATTCGATAATGTATTGCCATATCTAGGGGTTGAAGAAAACTATTCTGAGCAAGAAATTGAAGAGTATGGAATTGGAAGTTTTACTGTACCTGACTTTCTAGGGAAATCAAAAGAAGAGGCCGATCAATTGATTAAAGTGCATGAATTCGGTGAAATATACTATATAGGAGAAGGGGATACAGTAGCAGAACAATTCCCGTTATCAGGTGAGACTGTTGACAAAAATAGTGACTTGATTCTATATCTTGATTAGATTATAATTATAAGTTAGGCGGGTTTGCGACGTTTATATAAATGCAAAATACGTATGAAAATATGAGGTGAATGACATGAATTTAAAATTAGTATTACCAGTGTTGATATCGTTTGCAGTTACGATTATACTGTGCCCTATAGTGATTCCGTTTCTAAAGAGACTTAAATTTGGACAGTATATTCGTGGTGAAGGACCACAATCACATCAGAAGAAATCAGGTACTCCTACTATGGGAGGAATTATTATATTGGTAAGTATAGTAGTTACTTGTTTGTTCTATATTAAAGATTATCCAGGTATTGCTCCAATTCTTTTTGTAACTTTAGGTTATGGATTAATTGGGTTCTTAGACGACTACATCAAGATAGTTATGAAACGTAATCTTGGATTACGTGCTTGGCAAAAGATGCTTGGTCAACTTATAGTAACAGCAGTATTCGGTTACTACCTGATGAATTATACAGATGTTGGTACTGCAATACTAATTCCGTTTACGGGTGGGAAGTTAGTTGATATATCTTGGTTATATATTCCAATGTTCTTTATCGTAATGTTAGGCACCGTGAATGGTTCTAATTTTACAGATGGTCTTGATGGTTTAGAATCAAGTGTAACAGTACTTATTGCAACATTCTTTTCTGTAGTGGCAATTATTGCGCCTATCGGGGCAAATAGTGGAATCTCTCCGATTACTCTAGCAGTAGCAGGTAGTTTATTAGGTTTCTTGATTTACAACGTATATCCTGCAAGAGTGTTCATGGGAGATACCGGTTCGCTAGCATTAGGTGGTTTTGTTGCCGCTACAGCATGTGTGTTAAGAATGCCATTATTCATTGTTCTTGTGGCATTGATATATTTGGTGGAAATCCTATCAGTTATGATTCAAGTAACATATTTTAAGTTAACTGGTGGTAAGAGAATCTTTAAGATGGCACCAATCCACCATCACTTTGAATTATGTGGTTGGTCAGAAACAAGAGTAGTAGCTGTTTTCTCAATTATTACAGCAGTACTTTGCGTTATTGCGTTTGCTGCTATGTAAGGTGATTTCGTGTGTACTCGCACACTAGCGTATAATTTGATACAAACGAGAAAATGGTTGAAAGAATATTCAATATTAAGAAAGGTGTCATGCATTGCTCGCTTTCAATCTTTTATATGAGCAGTATCACAAGTATACTTGCGATATGCATGGGTATAAGTATGGAATTAGAGAATAAAATGGTATTAGTACTTGGAACTGGGATTAGTGGTATCGCTGCAACAGAGCTTTTACAGCAAGCGAAAGCTAATATTACTTTGTTTGACTCGAATGTAGAGTTAGATGTGGAAGCAGTAAAAAGACGTATTGGAAATGTAGAGAGAGTAAACATTGTGACTGGTGAGTTAACAGAAGAGAAGATTGCATCACTAGATCTTATGATTATAAGTCCTGGTGTTCCTACTGATTTACCTCTTGTTAACAAGATAAGAGAAGCGGGCGTTCCTATTTGGGGTGAAATCGAATTGGCTTATCAGTTTGAGAAAGGTCATGTAGCTGCAATAACTGGTACGAATGGCAAAACAACAACAACAGCACTTACGGGAGCTATTATGAAAACCTATTTTGAGAGTGTTTTTGTTGTTGGCAATATCGGTATTCCATATACGAATGTTGTTGCGCAGACAGACAAAGATTCCGTTACGGTAGCTGAGATGAGTAGTTTTCAATTAGAAACAATTCAGAAATTCAGACCAGCAGTGAGTGCTATACTTAATATTACACCAGATCATCTCAATCGTCATCATACAATGGAGAACTACATTGAAGCCAAAGTTAACATAACAAAGAATCAAACACCATATGATACTTGTGTACTTAATTATGAAGATGAGATACTTAGAGAAATTGGTAAAAAACTTAAGGTAAGAGTAATTTACTTCAGTTCAGCTAGAGAGCTAGAAGAAGGAATCTATCTGAAAGGTGAAGAGATTTATAGCCGTTTTGATGGAACAGAAACAAAAATCTGTAATGTTCATGAGCTCAAGGTAATTGGTAAGCATAGTTATGAGAATGTAATGGCTGGAATTGCAATTGCAATTACAATGAATGTCCCTATGGAATACATCAAAAAGGCAATCTGTTCGTTTGAAGCTGTTGAACATAGAATAGAATATGTTGCAACGAAAAGAGGAGTTAAATACTATAATGACTCAAAAGGAACAAATCCAGATGCGGCTATTAAAGGAATCCAGTCTATGTCAACACCAACAATGCTAATTGGTGGTGGTTACGACAAGGATTCTGATTATACAGAATGGATTCAAGCCTTTGATGGGAAAGTTAAGAAATTAGTATTAATAGGTCAAACAAAAGAGAAGATTGCAAATACAGCTAAGAAATGTGGATTTACTGATTATGTTTTTGCTGATTCTTTAGAAGAAGCTTTTGCAATCTGTATGAATGAAGCTAAGTCAGGCGAAGCTGTATTATTATCTCCAGCTTGTGCTAGTTGGGGAATGTTCAAAGATTATGAACAAAGAGGAACAGTTTTCAAAGAATTGGTTCATAAGATAGAAGAATAATTTTACTTATTCCTGTTCTGGGAAAAACTCAAAACGAGAAAGGCAGGGGAATAGAAAGTGGCAAGAAATGATAGTAGAAAGATAGCACAGAAGAAAAAAAGATATAGTTACTACGACTATAGTTTACTATTTCTAACCTTATTTCTTGTTTGTTTTGGGCTTGTTATGATATACAGTACGAGCTCCTTTAATGCACAAAGAATGTACGGAGATTCTACTCACTTTGTTAAACAGCAAGGTATAGCAGTGGTGCTGGGAATTATAGCTATGTTGGTAATTTCGAAAATTGACTACAGAATATTCCTTAAAAAGATTCCTGTATTGAAGATGCGATTGGTAACTTTAATATACATAGGTGCAGTATTTTTACAAATTGCAGTACTTATAGTCGGTAGAGAGATTAAAGGTGCTAAGAGATGGATTGATCTTGGTTTCACAACCTTTCAACCATCTGACTTGTCCAAAATAGCTACAATACTTTTTGTAGCATATGTGGTTAATCTAGCACCGAGAAGACTTGACAAAATCACAGGCTTCTTTCGTATCGCAGTTTATATGGCACCTTTGCTAGGGTTAATAGCGAAAGAAAACTTAAGTACAGCGATTGTTATAGCAGGTATTTTGGTATCTATTTGTTTTGTGGCAAGTAGAAAGAAATTATACTTTATCATAGTTGGAATCCTTTGTGTTGCAGTTGGTTCTCTTTATGTATTTGGGGTTGGTTACCGAAGTGAACGTGTTGATGTCTGGAGAAACGTTGAGACACATCCAAAAGGATATCAGATTCTACAAGGCTTATTTGCTATTGCATCGGGTGGTATCTTTGGTACAGGTCTTGGCCAAAGTATGCAAAAGTTAGGATTTATTCCTGAGGCACATAATGATATGATTTTTACAATCATATGTGAGGAATTAGGTTTGTTTGGCGCAATTGCAGTTATATTATTGTTTGTTTTATTATTATGGAGATTATTCATCATTGCAATTAATGCACCAGATCTTTTTGGTGGGCTAATTGCTGTTGGTATAATGGCACATATAGCAATACAAGTTATCTTAAACATAGCGGTTGTATCAAATTCAATTCCATCAACAGGAATTCCACTACCATTCATCAGTTATGGTGGTACCTCTGTATCGGTATTATTGGCTGAAATTGGTCTTGCTTTAAGCGTTTCTAATCAAATTCGAACGGAAAGATAATTTAATAAAAAGATTTCGTTCATTATGAATGAGGGAGGTAGTCCCGATTAGTTACAAATGTTTTTAATTTAGCACACATATTTTAAGAGTTCATATAATATATTATATTTATGGACTGTTAGGGGTGTGCGCTGTGACTTATATTCAGGTTACTGGGGGCAAAAAGCTTCACGGTGATATTGAAATTCAAGGGTCAAAGAACGCGGTACTTCCTATTTTGGCTGCCAGTGTTCTGCATAATGGTGTTACGACAATTCATCATTGTCCTGATATTAGTGATGTACAATGTATGATTCGTATATTAGATAGTATAGGCTGTAAGATTAAGAAAGAAGGGTCTACAATAATTGTAGACGCCACACAGCTTAATAATTATCGTATACCAGATGAATATGTAGCAAGAATGAGATCTTCAATTATATTACTTGGCCCGTTATTAGGAAGACAGCATTTTGTTACCATTTCATATCCGGGTGGCTGCACAATAGGTGCTAGACCGATTGATTTACATGTTAAAGGGCTAAAACGTTTGTGTGCCGAAGTTATAGAAGCAAACGATCTACTTACATGTATGACTACAAAGTTACTAGGAAGTGAAATTAATCTTGATTTTCCTAGCGTAGGTGCAACTGAGAATATATTACTAGCCGCTGTATTAGCGGAAGGTACAACTATCATTAAAAATGCCGCAAAAGAACCTGAAATTGAAGAATTATGTGAATTCTTAATCTGTATGGGAGCTAAAGTTGATGGTATTGGAACTGGTACTATTGTAGTTCAAGGTGTGACTGCATTACATGATTGTGAGTACACAGTGAAGGCGGATCGAATTGTTACGGGGACGTATATGGCTGCAGTAGCAGCTACAGGAGGCAAAATAACCTTACGTGGAGCAGTAAAAGAGCATTTAGAGGAGGTAATTGGGGTAGTTAATAGAATGGGCTGTGTTACACAAACTAGCTCAGATGGTATAACAGTTATACAAAAATCAAGACCGAATGCATATGATTTGTTAAGAACAAAGCCATATCCAGGTTTTCCAACTGATTTGCAGTCGCCAGTTATGGCAGCTTTAACAATTGCGAAAGGTAATAGTATACTGATTGAGAATATATTTGAAGCAAGATATAAGGTTGTTAGAGAACTTATAAAAATGGGTGCCAATATCGAGATTGATGGTAAAATTGCTATAATTAGAGGTGTTAAATCTTTGCATGGAACTTCCGTTAAGTCATATGAATTACGTGGAGGGGCAGCACTTGTTATTGCTGGTATGTTAGCGAAGGAGACAACGGAAATTCATTCGATTGAATATATATTAAGAGGTTATGAAGATATCTGTAGAGATTTACAGATGCTTGGAGCTAATGTGAATTATATGGAAGAAAATATGTAATAACGTATGTAATAGTGTATGTAATTACTAATTTGATAACTAACTTTCACCACGATGATAGAAGTTTCTATTATTGTGGTGAAGAGGTTATCGCGTAGATACTGGTTGATACCCTAGAATACGAAGAAGATGGTGAGAAAGCATGAGGAAAGTACGAAAATACAAAAAGAGAATAAAAGCTAAGATTATATTGTCCGTATTTGCATTGCTAGCAATTGGACTAGTTGTTTTCTCACAAGTAAGTCGAATTCGGGATATCAAGGTAATTGGTTGTGAACGGTATTCACAAGAAGAGATAAAAGATATATTGATAGCTGACACTCGCTACAATAATAGCATATATCTATATCTTAAGTACAAATATGGAAAACCTAAAAATGTGCCATTCATTGAATATATGGATGTCAAGCTTACTAGTATTAATACGCTTACCGTTCATGTTTATGAAAAATCAATTTTTGGCTGTATCAAATATTTTGGTGACTATATGTATTTTGATAAAGATGGTATCGTTGTTGATAGTTCTAACGAACGATACGAAGGAATTCCGATAGTGACAGGACTAACATTCAAGACAATGATACTAACTGAAAAACTTACAGTACAAAAGGACGAGTTGTTTGATGTTATTAAGGATTTGACAAAACTTATACATAAGTACAAAATCAATATCGATACCATACATTTTCAGCCAAACAATGAGGTAATATTGTATAGTCAAGACATAAAAATTTTGCTTGGTAAGAAGGATATGTATGACGAACAGATTGCAGAACTTGAGAATATGTTGCCAAATATTGAAGACAAAAAAGGTACTTTGCATATGGAAAACTTTACAACAGGAAATAAGACCTATTTTGAATATTCCAAGTAAAATTCTTTTAAATAAGGGTTGATTATTTAGGTAATAAAAGATATTATATAATATAGTTATGATGTTATCATTGTAAGTAATTTTATTCTCTTCAAAGAATAAAAACCTACGGCGGGATTGAAAAGCCATACAAAAGTTTAGAGTCATGTAGAGTGATACATGTCTTGTAGCAAGCGCACTAAAGCGTTCTTGAAAATTACAAGATCACTTCGGGGAGTGATTTTGTTTTATAAAAATTGATATAAGTAAAAAGGAGGAAGTACCTTGCTTGAAATAAGAACTAACGAATCTGATTCAACTGCTAAAATACTTGTCATTGGAGTTGGTGGTGCAGGCAATAATGCTGTTAATCGAATGATAGAAGAGAATATTAAAGGGGTTGAATTTGTCTGTGTGAATACGGACAACCAACATTTGAAAACTTGTAAAGCACCTACATGCTTACAGATTGGTGAAAAACTTACAAAAGGGCTTGGCGCAGGTGCACAACCTGAAGTAGGAGCAAAAGCAGCTGAGGAAAATAGAGAAGACTTAACAGAAATCATAAAGGGGTCAGACATGGTTTTCGTTACTTGTGGAATGGGAGGCGGAACAGGTACTGGAGCAGCTCCTGTAGTAGCACAGATAGCGAAAGAACTTGGTATACTTACCGTTGGTATTGTTACAAAGCCTTTCAAATTTGAGGCAAAAGCAAGAATGAACAATGCCGTATCCGGAATCGAACGTTTGAAAGAGAATGTTGATACATTAATTGTTATCCCAAATGATAGATTACTTGAAATTGTTGATCGTAGAACAACAATGCCTGATGCACTTCGAAAAGCAGATGAAGTACTTCAACAAGGTGTACAAGGTATTACAGACCTTATTAACGTACCTGGTTTAATCAATTTAGATTTTGCTGACGTACAAACTGTAATGAAAAACAAAGGCGTAGCTCATATTGGTATCGGTGTTGGACATGGTGATGATAAGTGTGTTGAAGCAGTAAAACAAGCAATTACAAGTCCATTACTAGAAACAACAATTGAAGGTGCATCTCATGTCATTATTAACATCTCTGGTGATATCAGTTTAATTGAAGCAAATGAAGCAGCAACTTTTGTACAAGAATTAGCGGGTGAGAGTGCAAACATAATCTTTGGTGCTATGTATGACGAATCATCACCTGATCAATGTACAATTACTGTAATTGCAACGGGCTTAGAAGAATCATCACAGAAAGAACCTGTAAAGGCTCCTACGTTTTTAAATCAAGGTACTAACCGTCAGGTAACACAACAAGCACCTAAGTTTGGTACAGGATCAAATAGTGGGACAAGTACTGCAAGTCCATTCTCAAGACCATTATCTAACAATCCTACTCCAGTAGCACATACGCAATCATCTGCTACTAGACCTGTTCAGACTTATTCAAGACCAGTATCACAAGATACCGATCATGATGGTATTAAGATTCCTGAATTCTTAAAGAAAAATCGTAAATAATAAAATTGTTGTTGAAACTTATTAGGACCATTGTACATAATGGTCCTATTTTTCTCTTGTTTTTTCTCTAAAAAGTAAAGTTTGTGTATTCTCGACCTACATTCTGTAGGATTCTGTATTACTTTGATGAAAAGTAATTGGAATATATTACCAATAAATGACAAAAACAATATTGCAAATACGTTATAATAAATTCACTGAGTGTGTTTGATGATCACGTTTCGGTACATCGTTAAGCGACAAGAGGTGGGGGTGAACATTGAAACTAGAGGTTTACATTGATTTAGTCTTCGGGGTAAATCTAATCATGGATTACTTACTTCTAGAAGTGATGCAAAAACTCGTGAAGAAGAATAGTAAAATGGGTCGGAAAATATTTGCTGCAATACTAGGCGGTTTGGGAGCTTGCTTCAGTATTATGGTACCAACGTTTCGATCAGGTATCTTTATGATACTATTTGGAGTTATATTGGCAGGCTTTATGCTTAAGATTGCGTTTCCTTATGAAACTATGAAAGCACTTGGGAGAGATATTTTAGTATATTATTCAATAACCTTCCTGATTGGTGGTATTTTGAATTATTTATATTATTATACAAGTGCGGGATATTATATTACTGAGTTTATGCGAATATTGCCATCAAAAGCTCTTAATTTTTTCTATTTGATCAGTTTTTTTGCTATTGCAGGAGGTTTTATCCATCTTGTGAAACGAATTTTGATACAAATGAAAGGAACAAGGGAGTTGTTCTATAATGTGGAATTAGTATTTGGTGAAAAAAAGATAACATGTAAAGGTTTTTTCGATACGGGGAATCATCTAAGAGAACCGGTATCGAAGAGACCAGTAGTTATTGCGGATCTAGATGGAATTAAGGATATTTTACCAGAGGAATTGATTGATTATGCAAAAGATTTTATGAGTGATGCAATACATAAGAATATCGATCGATTTGTGGTTAGAATCAAATGGATTCCCTATCATGCTGTGGGTACTGAAGAAGGTATCTTGCCAGGAATTGTATTTGATGAAGTGAATATCCTTAAGGAAGATAGAGTAGTACATAATCCGAATATTACAGTTGCAATTTATCAAGGTAAGTTAACGGTGGATAACAGTTATCATATTATCTTACATGAGGAATTATTATAACGGGAGGAATGGAGCATGTTGTTAAAGGTATCAATACCGAATAAATTTCAATTCAGAGTAATACCAGATTTTAAAAATGTAATTTTTAAACAAAGAGGTGACATTCACTATATTGGTGGAGCAGAAGTTTTACCTGCACCACTAGATACAGAAAGAGAATCTGATATTATTTCAAGGTTGGGGACCGACGATGATGCAAAAGCGAAATCAATCTTAGTAGAACATAATTTGCGTTTAGTTGTGTACATAGCGAAGAAGTTTGATAATACTGGTGTTGGTGTCGAAGATTTAATCTCAATAGGAACGATTGGGTTGATAAAAGCGATTAATACGTTTAAGCCTGATAAGAATATTAAGTTGGCAACCTATGCTTCGAGATGTATCGAGAATGAAATCTTGATGTATCTACGCAGAAACAATAAGACAAAGTTAGAGGTATCTATTGATGAGCCTCTTAACGTAGATTGGGATGGTAATGAATTGCTATTATCCGATATATTGGGAACGGATGAGGATATTATATATAGGAATATCGAAGATGAAGTAGATAGAAAGCTCCTTAATAAAGCACTTGGAAAGCTTAGTGAGAGAGAACGGGTTATTGTTCAACTTCGGTTTGGTTTAAATTCCAAAGATGGTGCGGAAAAGACGCAAAAAGAAGTAGCTGATTTATTAGGGATATCACAATCATACATATCAAGGCTAGAAAAGAAAATAATGAAACGTCTAAAAAAAGAAATTGTGAGACTTGAGTAGAGTGTAACGTTACTAGGAAAGTTGAATACTATATAATATGGTAAAAAGTACTAAATAATGAAAAATATAATAAGTATAAAGTGCCATTAATTAGCACATCATTTATGTATATATTTGATGTGGAGGTTAATGAAATGGCTCTTTACAAAGTTGAAATATGTGGTGTTAATACAGCAAAATTACCTTTACTTAAGAATGATGAAAAAAAGGTACTCTTTGATCGTATACTCAAAGGGGATAAAGAAGCAAGAGACCTTTATATAAAAGGTAATCTTAGACTTGTTCTTAGTATAATTCAAAGATTTTCTAACAGCAATGAGAATGTTGATGACTTATTTCAAATTGGTTGCATTGGTCTTATGAAAGCGATTGACAACTTTGATATATCGCAAAATGTAAAGTTTAGTACCTACGCAGTTCCAATGATTATTGGTGAGATTCGTAGATATCTTAGGGATAATAATAGCATTCGTGTTAGTAGATCCTTACGTGACACAGCTTATAAAGCGATCTATACCAAAGAAGCTTTGATGAGGAAGAATGATAAAGAGCCAACAGTATGCGAGATTGCCAGCGAAATTGGTATAAGCAAAGAAGATATCGTGTTTGCTTTAGATGCGATTCAAAGTCCAGTTTCCCTATATGAGCCAGTTTATTCAGAAGGTGGAGACGCCATCTATATTATGGATCAAATTAGTGATAAGAAGAATAAAGAAGAGAACTGGATTGAAGAAATTGCTTTAAAAGAAGCAATGGGTAAATTATCTGATAGAGAAAATAATATTATTAAATTAAGATTTTTTGAAGGAAAAACGCAGATGGAAGTAGCAAATGAGATAAGCATATCTCAAGCGCAAGTTTCGAGATTAGAAAAATCAGCACTTAAGAATATGAAGAATTATTTAATGGGCAAATAAAATCTGAAGGGGCGATATGCTTGCGTTTTTGTGAATTGAGAGAGAAGGAGGTCATTAACTGTAGAAACGGACAGAGATTAGGATTTGTATGTGACCTTGATTTTGATACATGTACCGCAAAGATACGATGTTTGATAGTACCAGGACCTTGTAAGATCTGGGGCATACTTGGTAGAGAAAGTGAATTTATCATTGATATTGCATGTGTCAAGCAAATAGGAGAAGATGTTATTCTAGTAGATATTGATGAAGAAAGGTGCCTTGTTGGGTGCAAGTGTTAATGACAAGGTTAAATCTCAATAAAGTTCTTGACATAATACAATCAGTTACTATAATTAGAGTGTGAACATATAATTGTCCACACTCTAATTTTTTGCAATAACGCAGACAAGCCTGCGATATTCATAGAAGAAAGTAAAACGAATATGTAATTGAGGGGGGATTTAATGAAGTGTCCGTTTTGTGGTGAAGAAAATACTAGAGTTATTGACTCTAGACCAGCCGATGATAATTGCTCCATTCGTAGAAGACGTCAATGTGACCAATGTAGAAAACGTTTTACTACGTATGAAAAGATAGAAGTAATTCCATTAGTAGTAATAAAGAAAGACATGAATCGTGAGCCTTACAATCGATCAAAGATTGAAGCGGGGGTATTTCGTTCTTGTCATAAGAGGCCGATTTCCGTGAATAGTATTACGGCTGTTGTTGATGACATTGAAAATGCGATTTTCAACTTGGATAAGAATGAGATTAATAGTAATTTAATTGGCGAAATTGTAATGGATAAATTAAAAGAATTAGATCCTGTAGCTTATGTAAGATTTGCTTCTATATATAGGGAGTTCAAAGATGCTAATACATTTATGGATGAACTTAAGAAGATTCTTGATAACCAAGGCGAATAAAACTAGTAACTTAATACTAGTAAATAAAGACTATGGAGTGATATTAATATATTGCTTGATAGTCTTTTTGGTTTGTGAGAAAGACGTGCAGGTATGTTTGGTTCTAAGACGAGCTTGTACATATATGGTAATTATGCTATAGTGTAAATATATGGTTCCTGAAGTCTTGAAGAGAGGGAAAGGATCATTATGTTTAGTAAATCGTACTGTGCTGCAATTTTAGGAATAGATGGAATTCCAGTGCAAGTGGAGGCAGATGTTAGTGATGGTCTGCCAAGCTTTGATATGGTCGGTTTTCTTGCTTCAGAAGTTAAGGAAGCAAAAGAAAGAGTGCGAATAGCTTTAAAGAATTCGGAATTTCGTCTACCACCCAAACACATCACAATTAATCTATCACCTGCAGATATCCGTAAGGAGGGAACTGCTTTTGATTTTCCAATCGCTATCGCGATTCTAGTCGCTTCTGGCTATATTCCACAAGACAATATAGATGATTGTATGATAATTGGCGAGCTAAGTCTAGATGGGCATCTACAACGTGTGAATGGGGTGCTTCCCATGACTTATGCTGCGGCAAAGCATGGTTTTAAGAGGTGCTTAGTTCCGATTGATAATGTAAAGGAAGGCGCTGTAGTAACAGATATTAAAGTAATCGGTATAAGGACATTAATGGAAGCAGTAGAGTATCTGAATGGAGCACGTATAATAGAGCCGTGTTTCGTCGATTTAGAAGCTTTGTTTGAAAATGAAATCTATCAAGAATATGATGACTTTACTGATTTGGTCGGACAGAATATGATGAAGAGAGCTGTTGAGGTTGCGGTTGCAGGAATGCATAATATTGCGATAATTGGTCCGCCAGGGGCAGGTAAAACTATGATTGCCAAACGGATACCGAGTATAATGCCTCGAATGAGTGTCGAGGAAAGCATGGAGATCTCAAAAGTGTATAGTATCGCGGGCTTATTAGGTGGAGATCGAGTATTAGTACATAATAGACCGTATCGTGCACCACATCATACCATTACACCAACAGCATTAGTGGGTGGCGGAAGAATGCCAGTCCCAGGAGAGATTAGTTTGTCATCTGGGGGGGTTCTTTTCTTAGATGAACTTCCAGAATTTCAAACTCGTACACTTGAAGTTTTGCGGCAGCCATTAGAAGAACGAACAGTTACCATTACTAGAGTTCAAGCGACCTATAGATACCCTGCAAGCTTTATGCTTGTTACCGCGTTAAATCCATGTAAATGTGGATATTATCCTGACACACGAAGGTGTAACTGTTCGCTCCATCAAGTTAAACAATATCTAGGGAAGATATCAAGACCATTACTAGATCGAATCGATATCTGTGTGGAAACAACACCAGTAGAGTATCAAGAATTAGTTTGTTCTGAAAAAGGAGAGTCATCAAAAGAGATACAAAAACGGGTTCAAGAAGCAAGAAAGATACAAAGCAAACGTTATAAAGGTACAGGAATCTATTATAATTCTATGTTGAATACGAAACAGATTAAAAAGTATTGTAAGCTTGGGACTGAAGAAGAAAAGATCATTGAGAATGCATTCAATACGCTTAATCTAAGCGCTCGTGCATACCATCGGATTCTTAAGGTTAGCAGAACGATAGCTGATCTTTGTGGGGAGGAAACGATACGAAAAGAACATCTGTATGAAGCAATTAGTTATCGAAGCTTAGATAAGAAATATTGGGGGGATATATAAATGGAATGTTCAAAACAGAAATTATTATGGTATGCCTGGTCAAAGAAGGAGAATATAGGATATAAAGAAACCTCTAACCTATTAGCTTATTATGGGTCATTAGAAGCAGTGTTAACGGTAGAAGCAGATGAAATCAATTCGCTAGAATGGTTATCTGATAGTGCTAAAGTTATGATACTAGAAGGCGTAGATCTAGAAAAAGAATATAAATCATATGAAGAGTTAATTAGTAAGGACATGTATTTTGTTATTCAAGAAGATCTGAGTTATCCAAAACGATTACTGAATATGTATGATCCGCCTTGGTTTTTGTATTATCTTGGAGAACTACCAGATGAGAAGTTACCTACTGTTGCAATAATAGGAGCAAGGGCTTGTTCTGCATATGGTTTGGAGGTGGCACGTAAGTTTGCTAAAGAATTAGCTATGAACAACATACAAGTTGTAAGTGGACTTGCAAAAGGAGTTGATGGCTATGCTCATAGAGGAGCATTAGAAGGGAAAGGAAAGACATTTGGTGTTATTGGATGTGGTTTGAATATCTGTTATCCAAGAGAGAATTATCAATTGTATCATGATGTGGAATACCAAGGTGGTATTCTATCGGAATACCCACCTGGTTCCCCGGCATTAGCATTTCATTTTCCTGTAAGAAATCGAATTATAGCGGGACTATCAGATGGCATATTAGTAGTGGAAGCTAAGGAGAAGAGCGGTACGTTAATAACAGTAGATTGTGGTCTTGAACAAGGTAAAGATATTTATGCGCTACCAGGAAAGATTACGGATCAGTTATCAATTGGATGTAATCGATTAATACAAAACGGTGCAAAATTAGTACAAACAGCTAGTGATATTATAGATGAACTAACGGTGCGATATCCTTTCTTAAAAGAAAAGGGAAAAAAGAGTAAACAAGAGTCTATGGTATTTGAACATCAAGTGACAAATGAGGAGAAGTTAGTTCTTATGAAACTGGGGTATGAACCAATACATTTTGAGAAGCTATTAACAGATACTGGACTAGATACCGTTAAGTTAATGGAAGTTATATTTGTTTTACAGATGAAAGGTTTAATAAAAGAGATATCTGCGCAATACTATATATTACATACATTATTCGTGTATTCTTAATAATGAAAAAGCGGGTTATCCTCCTTGTAAAAAGGAGGGTGTCTCTTATGTTTGGTTATATAATATAAATGAACTGCAAAATATGGTTTGATTTAAGAAGGGAAATAGTAAATATACCCAAAAAAAGAAAATAAATAATAATTCGCTTGAAACGTATTAAAAAATAGTGTATGCTAGTTTAAGTTTAGACTACGGTAATACAAAAGTTAGATATTTGTTATTAACGTTGGAATAATGAATAGTGAATTAGTAAACAGTATGGGAATATAAATTCACTTAATAATTAAAGGAGTGATTACATGCCAAAATATCTCGTGATAGTAGAATCACCTGCTAAGGCAAAGACAATAAAAAAATTTCTTGGTTCCAATTATGAAGTATTAGCTTCTAGTGGTCATGTAAGAGATTTCCCAAAGAGCCAAATGGGTATTGATTTTGAACATGATTATGAACCTAAATATATAACAATTCGAGGTAAAGGGGATTTACTTGCCAAACTTAGAAAAGAAGTAAAGAAAGTAGATAAAGTTTATCTTGCAACTGACCCTGACCGTGAAGGGGAAGCAATTTCATGGCATCTTGCAACGGCATTAAAGTTAGATCCTACATTATCAAATAGAATTGCATTCAATGAAATTACTAAGACTGCAGTTAAGAATTCATTGAAACAAGCAAGAACAATAGATATGAATTTAGTTAATTCACAACAAGCAAGAAGAATGCTAGATCGTATGGTAGGCTATTGTATTAGTCCACTGTTATGGGAAAAAGTAAAACGTGGATTAAGTGCTGGTAGAGTACAATCAGTAGCACTTCGAATTATCTGTGATCGTGAAGAGGAAATCAATGCGTTCGTACCTCAAGAATACTGGACATTGGAAGCTAGTATTCAAGCTAGCGGTGAGAAAAAACCTTTAGTAGCCAAATTCTACGGTGATGAGAAGAGCAAGATAGAGATTGAATCCGAAGAACAGATGAATGAAATCTTGAAGAAGTTAGAGAATGCTGAGTACAAGGTTACTGATGTTAAAGTTGGAGAACGTATTAAGAAAGCTCCATTACCATTTACAACTAGTACGTTACAACAAGAAGCAGCTAAAGTCCTGAACTACTCTACTCAAAAGACGATGCGTCTTGCCCAACAATTATATGAAGGCGTGGATATCAAAGGTAGTGGAACAATTGGTTTGATTTCTTATTTGCGTACAGATTCTACGCGTATCTCAGAAGAGGCAGATGCAAGTGTAAAAGAATTTATCAAGGAAAATTATAGTGATAAATATGTAACATCAGAAGATGGCAATAAGAATGCAGGTAAGAAGATTCAAGATGCGCATGAGGCAATTCGACCTACTTATGTTGATATGACACCGACAAAGATTAAAGAGTCTTTAAGTAGAGATCTATTCCGTCTATATCAATTAATATGGAAAAGATTTGTGGCATCTCGTATGCAACCAGCGAAGTACGAAACAACTTCTGTTAAAATTTCTGCAAACGGATATAGATTTACCACAAGTGCATCAAAACTAGTGTTTGATGGGTACTTATCTGTATACAATACAGAAGATGATAAAGAAGAAAAGAATAACCTGTCAAAAACATTAGATACAAACTCTAAGTTGACACTAATCGACACTGAAAGTAAACAACACTTTACACAACCACCAGCTCATTTTACAGAAGCTTCTTTGGTTAAGACGTTAGAAGAGTTAGGAATTGGTCGTCCTAGTACCTATGCACCTACAATTACAACAATTATAGCAAGAAGATATGTTGCGAAAGAGAATAAGAATCTTTATGTAACAGAACTTGGTGAAATCGTTAATAAAATTATGTTACAAGCTTTTTCTAGCATTGTAGATGTTAATTTCACAGCAAACCTTGAGATGTTGTTAGATAGAGTAGAAGATGGATCTGTTAACTGGAAAACTGTTGTTAGCAACTTCTACCCTGATTTAGACGAAGCTGTTCAAAATGCAGAGAAGAAATTAGAAAAAATAAAAATCGAAGATGAAGTTACAGATGTAGAATGCGAAGAATGTGGTAGAAAAATGGTTATAAAATACGGTCCACATGGTAAATTCCTAGCATGTCCTGGCTTCCCAGAGTGTAGAAATACGAAAGCATATCTTGAGAAGATTGGTGTTGCATGTCCAAAATGTGGCAAAGATGTTGTTATTCGTAAGACTAAAAAAGGTCGTAAGTACTTTGGCTGTGAAGACAATCCAGAGTGCGATTTTATGACATGGCAAAGGCCTACGAATGAAAAATGTCCGAAATGTGGAGCTATTATGGTAGAACGAGGAAATACTCTAGTTTGTAGTGAAGAAACTTGTGGACATACACAACCTAAAGAAATAAAAAAAGAAGATTAATAGTAATAACTAATACTATGTAATTATATATTAACGCTAGTTTTTTATATAAAACCTATAGTATTTATGAGATTTGTGCTATAATTGTCAAACAACTATTGTTTTTATTCAAAATGTATGATAAACTTGGTCTATCAAGAAATATTTTGCAAATGGTATGTTTAAATACTGAAGTCTTCTCATATTGGGGGTCTATTGTTAATATATAAGAAGATATCTTTTATTTGCAGAAAATTATATAGTTATTCTATATAATAAGTAAGTACGTGATGTTAGTAATGTTGAGTTTATGTAACAAAAAGCAGGAGGGCTGACAATATGAGCGTGCAATTATTAGATAAGACAAGAAAGATTAACAAGCTTCTTCACAATAATAATTCTCATAAAGTAGTATTTAATGATATTTGTGATGTGCTTAGTGAAATTCTTGAATCTAACATATTGGTAATTAGTAAAAAGGGTAAAGTTCTAGGAATTAAGAATCGTAGTGATATTAGTGAAATCAAAGAGCTTATTAAAGATAGTGTAGGAGGTCACATTGATAAACTTTTGAATGAACGTTTACTAAACATTCTTTCTACAAAAGAAAATGTGAATCTTCTAACGCTTGGTTTTGAATTCGATAATATTAATGATTGCCAGGCGATGATTACTCCAATTGAAATTGCAGGGGAGCGTTTGGGAACATTATTCATATACAAGAATAATGCACAGTATATAATAGACGATATTATTCTTAGTGAGTATGGAACTACAGTTGTTGGGCTAGAGATGATGCGTTCGGTTAATGAAGAAAATGCAGAAGAACATAGGAAAGTACAGATTGTGAAATCTGCGATTAGTACATTATCTTTCTCAGAGTTAGAAGCAATAACACATATTTTTGAAGAGTTGGATGGAAATGAAGGAATTCTTGTTGCAAGTAAAATTGCGGATAGAGTTGGTATTACGAGATCTGTTATTGTTAATGCACTTCGTAAATTCGAAAGTGCAGGGGTTATTGAATCGAGATCATCAGGTATGAAAGGAACTTATATTAAGGTCCTTAATGATGTTGTATTTGATGAATTAAAAAAATTGAAATACAAATAGTAAGTAAGAAGGTTGAAAATTCGAAGAATTCTTTCAGGTATGTTGTGTATCGTTTTTCGAACTCAATTATGAAAAGAATTTGCACACGTTGCAGATTCTTTTTTTGATGTTATTTGATCGGTTTTTTTTGGAAATAAGAATTCTGTTTATTATATTACTTTTTGGTTTTGGATAATTATTAACTAGTATTCGTAATTTATATTAAATAGCGAGAACAAACAAAATAAATTACAATATGTAAAAATATGACAAAATGCACGGAAGTTGTTAATCGAAATATAAAAATTATTGTATATTTATCAGATGTTTAGATAGTAAAATAATCCTATTTACTTAACTCTTGAAATTTCAAAATTTTATATAATTGGTTGTAAATGGCTTAAAATCAGCATTTTTTAGAGAAATGATGAAAAGTTAAGAATTGTGCCATAAAGAAATAAAACTTGTTTTTTTGACAAAAATCAATATAATTATTATAGGAATGATTATTTTGGAGATCCTTTGAAAGGAAGTGTGAAAGAATGATATTATCAGATGCGTATAATTATATTAATGTAACTGGACAAGCTGCTGCTGCAAGCAAGATGAGAAGTACAGTTATAGCAAACAATATTGCAAATGTTGATACACCAAATTACAAGAGACAGGATGTTAAATTTGAATCCTTATTAGCGGCACAGATGTCTGGCGGTGGAAGTCTAGATTCGAAAGTAGCTTCCATGGATTTAGCAAGTTTAAATGCTCAGGTATATACAGATAATGCGAATTTAAGTTATCGCTCAGATGGTAACAATGTAGATATATCAACAGAAAGTTCTTATTATGCACAAAGTCAGTTAAAGTATAATACATTAGTGGATTATATGAACCGAGGATTTAGTGCGATTAAAATAGCAATGGGCAAGTAAATTTAACACGGGTAAGAATAGATAAAATATAATTAGTATGGAGGAATAGCATGTCGTTATTTAATGCAATGAACGTGAGTGCAAGTGGTATGACAGCGCAACAACTGAGAACGGATATTATTTCACAAAATATTGCGAATGTAAATACAACTCGTGGTGCTGATGGGAAACCATATGTTAGAAAAACAGTAGTTTTTGCTGAAAAAGATACTAGAAGTTTTAGCGGAGTTTTGCAGAATGTCTTAGCTTCTAGCAATGGAGTTAAAGTTACTAAAATAGTAGAGGATACACAAACACCGATGAGGAAAGTTTATGATCCCGCTCATCCAGACGCTGATCAAGATGGTTACGTAAGTTATCCTAATGTGGACACTGTAACGGAAATGACTAATCTTATTGATTCAAGTCGTGCTTATGAAGCAAATATTACTTGTTTTAATGGTGCAAAAGCAATGGAATCTAAAGCTTTAGAAATTGGGAAATAATATTAAGAGGAGTACAGAATGAATATAGAATCTATTAAAAATATATCAAGTATACTAGATAATACATATAATGGAGCTGTAAAGAAAACAAATACTGGTACAGGTTTTGAGAGTTTATTTCAGTCTGCGTTAAATATGGTTAATGAGACAGACACGTTAACAAATAAGGCAGAAGAAGAGGCAATCAAATATTCATTAGGCTATTCGGATAGTGCGCTAGATTTGATGGTAGCTCAGACTAAAGCCAACACCTCTTTACAATTCACAGTAGCTGTAAGAGATAAAGTATTAGAAGCCTATAAAGAAATTATGAATATGCAGTTTTAGTTAGAGATATAAGAAGTATCTTGCAGTGTATATTTTGCTGAATAGATTTATTACAATATACAAAGCAAAAGAAATAACCCAAAATTGCTTAGTGAGTTGTATTAGGTAAGGGTGATTAGAGGAGCGTTACAATGGTAGAAAGATTAAAAAAGATACCTACCACGTTGCTTGAAACGTGGAACAAATTTACAAGCAAACAAAAAACGCTGATTATAAGTGTTGTACTAGCTGTGTTTTTGACGATTGTTATTCTAGTTTATATGCTTTCTCGTACATCATGGAAGGAATTGACGAGTTGTGAGAATACAAAACAAGCAAATGAAGTTGTAACTTTACTTGAAGATGAGGGAATTCCGCATCGTGAATCAGATAATGGCTTAACGATATATGTTGATGAGAAGAGATACACAGATGCTCTTTTGAAACTTGGCTCAGAAGATATCATGACAACTGGTATGACAAAGGAAGACTTGTTTAATACAAGTATTACGACAACACAAAGTGAGAGAGATTTAAAGGCAACGATTTATCTTCAAGATGATATTGCGAGAACAATCCGCACGAATATGACTGGTGTGAAAGATGCTGTTGTATACATAGGTGATAATACTAGTTCATATACAATTTTTGAAGATGAGAAGGAAAAACCAGCAAGCGTATTATTGACTGTTAATGATGAGTTTAGTGCAGGTTCAGCGGAAGCAATAGCGATGATGGTTGCATCTGCGATAGGAAATCAATCTACAGAAAAGATTAAAGTTACAAATCAAAATGGAGATGTCCTATATAATGGGACAAGTGATTTGTATTCTGTTGGTAATTTTAAAACGAATTTAGAATATAAAGAAAAGTTGAATGCTACAATTTCTAACACAATATATATGATGATGTTGAAGTTAGGTTATGATGACGCTGAAATCGGTTTGAATCTAAAACTTGATATGGATGTTGTAGAAGAACTGCAAAATGAATATACACCGGCAGAAGGACAAGAGCAAGGTGTTTACAAATCAAGTTACAACTATGAAACAACTGGAACAAATACTTCAGGTGGTGTTCCTGGAACAGATTCGAATGACGGAACGGATTACCTTACACAAGATTCGTCTAATTCAGACTCCGAAACTAAGACATCAACTATTGAATATCTTCCTAATGAAAGATCTACTAATACGAAGAAAGAAGTAGGTGCGATTGTTCCGGAAGAATCTTCGATTGCAATTATACTTACAAAATATGTTGTATATAAAGAAGAAGATCTAAAAAAACAAGGTGTTCTTGGTGACATGACTTTTGATGAATATGTTAAGGCTAATAATACAAGAACTAAATTAGAAATTGATGAAGATACAATCACTACTGTTGCGAATACCACTGGTATTTCTTCGAAATCTATAAGTGTGCAAGCTTTTGAAGTTCCAGTATTCCAAGCTACAGAAAAGGGTACATCTAGTGCGACTAATTATCTAGCAATTATTTTATTCGTATTAATTGTTGCATTATTATTGTTCGTTGTGTTCAAAGGAACTGCTCCGGTTGAAGTTACTGAACAAGAGCCAGAATTATCTGTTGAACAGTTATTAGCTACTACAAAAGAGAATCAGACTCTTGAAGATATTGAATTCAGCGAGAAATCTGAGACTAGAAAGATGATAGAGAAATTCGTCGATGAGAATCCAGAAGCGGTTGCACAATTACTTAGAAACTGGCTCAACGATGATTGGGGGTGACCTTATATGGCAACACAGAAAAACTCTGATATTTCAGGTGTTCAAAAAGCTGCGATTTTACTAATTGCATTGGGACCAGAAAAGTCAGCTAATATATTCAAGCATTTAAAAGAAGATGAGATAGAACAACTTACACTTGAAATTGCCAATACACGAAGCATATCGCAAACTGTAAAAGATGACGTATTAGATGAATTCTATGAAATCTGTCTTGCACAACAATATATCGCTGAAGGTGGTATTGGTTACGCTAAAGAGCTTCTTGAAAAAGCACTTGGTGCGGAGAAGGCAAGAGATGTTATTGGTAAACTTACAGCGAGTCTACAAGTACGTCCGTTTGAGTTCATTCGAAAGACAGATGCGAGTCAGTTGTTGAACTTTATTCAAGATGAGCATCCTCAAACCATTGCATTAATTTTGTCATACCTTTCTTCTTCACAATCTGCAGCAATTATATCCTCACTTGCTCCGGATAAGCAAGCAGATGTTGCGAAACGTATTGCACAGATGGACCGTACATCGCCAGATGTAATTAAAGAGGTGGAAAAAGTATTGGAAAGAAAGTTATCATCACTTGTAAATCAAGATTATACAATCGTTGGTGGTGTGGATTCTATCGTAGATATCTTGAATACTGTTGATCGTGGTACTGAAAAACATATCATGGAAACTCTTGAAATCGAAGAACCAGAACTTGCTGATGAAATTAGAAGAAAAATGTTTGTATTCGAAGACATTCTTTCTCTTGATGATAAGTCTATTCAGAGAGTTCTTAGAGAAGTTGATAATAATGAACTTGCTGTTGCACTTAAAGGTTCTAATGAAGAAGTTCAAACAGTTATCTTTAATAACTTATCAAAACGTTTATCCGCAATGATAAAAGAGGATATGGATTTCATGGGACCTATTCGTATGAAGGATGTTGAAGAAGCACAGCAGAAAATTGTTAATATTATTCGTAAGTTAGAAGACTCTGGTGAAATTATAATCTCTAGAGGCGGAGGTGACGAGATCGTTGTCTAGTAACTTAATTAAATTCAATTATGTGAATTATGATAAAGAAGAAAAAATTGTTATCGACTCTGACTCCAAACTTCCTTTTTTTAAACCGCTAGGCTTTGAGAATCTAGAAATTATCAAAACCACACAAACAGCTGAGACTGAAGGGGGCTTGGACGGATTCGTTCCAGGTCTTCAAGCTGTGCCTGTAAGTCAGGTAGAACAACCTGATTTCGAGCTTATTAACAGAGAAGCGGAAGGCATTATTAATAAAGCAAATGAAGAAGCAAAACGTATTATTCAAGATGCGAAAGAAGAGGCAGAACAGATAATTGAGGAATCAAAGACTGCTGGATTCCAACAAGGTTACCAAGATGGTAAAGATGAAGTGTCTAAATTGCAAGAAGACCTAAAAAATCAGATCAAAGAAAATGCAAGAGAACAACAAAGGATAATACAAAACATTGAACCTCAATATACCAATCTGGTAGCTAACCTTTTGGAAAAATTAACAGGAATTGTTTCGTCTGAACATAAATCTATAATTTTACATCTAATTCAAAAAGCTCTTGAAGATAATGAGAATGATGAAAATTATTGCATTCGTGTATCAAGAGAAGATTATGAGTATGTAAAGAACAGAGTTGATGTGGTTAAGGCGTTATTAAAAGAAAATGCAATTGTTGAGATTGTAATAGATAATAAACTTGAGAAATCTCAATGTTTTATTGAAACAGACACAAGTGTAATTGATTGCAGTTTAGATGTTCAATTAGAAAATCTAATTACAGACCTGCGTTTTTTAGCAGGTATATAGAATAAAAGAAAGCAGGTAATCAGTTGAGTGTGATAGACTTTAATAAATACACAGAATTACTTGACAAAAAGTACGAGCGTAGGCTTGGCAAAGTTGTTAAGGTTGTTGGTCTTACAATTGAATCGATTGGTCCAAGTGCTAATCTGAATGATTTGTGTGTGATTACCTCGCAAGACAAAACGCAGAAGATTATGGCGGAAGTAGTAGGATTTAAAGATAATAGAATTCTATTAATGCCATATGGCAATGTCGAAGGAGTAGGAATTGGTAGTATGGTAGAAAGTACCCATCAACCGTTGCAAGTTCAAGTTGGTGATGAGTTACTTGGAAAAACATTAGATGGCCTAGGAAATCCTATCGATGGGACGGGGTTACACTCAAGTTCGTCTTACCCTGTTGTGGCAGAGCCACCTGATCCATTAAAGAGAAAGATAATTGATTCTGTTTTACCTCTAGGTGTTAAGGCAGTTGATGGATTAATTACGGTTGGTAAAGGGCAAAGAATCGGAATATTCGCAGGTAGTGGTGTTGGTAAAAGTACATTGCTTGGTATGTTTGCGAGAAACACGAAAGCGGATATTAATGTTATTGCTCTTATTGGAGAGCGTGGTAGAGAAGTACGTGAATTCATTGAACGAGACTTAGGTGAGGAAGGTATGCGAAGGTCAATAGTAGTTGTTGCAACTTCTGATAAGCCGGCATTAATTCGTAATAAAGCTGCAAAGACAGCAACCGCAATTGCGGAGTATTTTAGAGATCAAGGGAAAGATGTTCTACTTATGATGGATTCTCTTACTCGTTTTTCTATGGCTCAAAGAGAAATTGGTTTGGCGTCTGGTGAGCCTCCTGTATCTCGAGGGTATCCACCAAGTGTATATGCAGAGATGCCAAAACTACTTGAACGTGCTGGTAATTCTGATGTTGGATCCATTACTGGATTATATACTGTTCTAGTTGATGGCGACGATTTCAATGAACCCATCACGGATACAGCCAGAGGTATTTTAGATGGACATATTATGCTGTCTAGAAAACTAGGACACAAGAATCATTATCCTGCAATAGATATATTACAAAGCATTTCTCGTGTTATGAGTTCTGTTGCGAAAAAGGAACATAAAACGAATGCAAGTAAACTGAAAAGTGTTCTTGCCACTTATAGTGAAGCAGAAGATTTGATTAATATTGGTGCCTACAAGAGTGGCTCTAATAAGAATATTGATTATGCAATTGAAAAAATTGACGAAGTGAATGCGTTCCTAAGACAGGATGTTGATGAAAAATTTGATTTTAATGAAGTTGTCTCTTTATTAGAGAATATATTTGAAGAATAGGTGATAAGGTGGCCAAGTTCATATATACAATGCAAAATATACTTGATATTAAGTATAAATTAGAAGAGCAACAGAAAACGGAATTTTCTATAGCAAGACATAAATTAACAACTGAAGAGAAGAAGTTAGAAGATCTAAACATAAAAAAACATAAATATCAACAAGAATTAAAGATGCAGATGCAATCTTTGCTAAACATTCAAGATATCAAATGGTATGAAGAAGCAGTTGAAACCATGAAGTACAAGATTAAAATTCAGATGCTTATGGTAAAACGCGCAGAGAATGAGTTAGAAGCTGCAAGAGTAAAACTAACCGAAATTATGGTTGATCGAAAGACTCATGAAAAATTAAAGGAAAATGAGTTTGAAGAATTTAAGAATGAGTTAAATTCCATAGAGAGTAAGGAAATTGATGAATTAGTAAGTTTCAAATATAACAATAATACGGTAAGTAGTGAGGAAGATTAAGTATGGCGAAAAACAAAAATAGAAATGAGATGGAACTGGATAGTGAAGAAAAAGGTGGAAATCGAATTGTTACAGTACTTATAGCTGTACTTATAGTCCTAATTTGGCTTGCTATTTTTGCTTTATTAGTAAAATTCGATGTTGGAGGTTTTGGATCAGGGGTATTACGTCCAATTCTGAAAGATGTACCTATTATTAATAAGATATTACCAGATGTATCTGATGAACTATTAGCTGAAGAGAATGATTATGAATATAGCGATATTGCGAAGGCAAACGCTAAAATTAAGGAACTTGAGAGACAGCTAGAATCTACTCAAAGTTCTAATAGTACAAATGATAGTACAATTCTTGATTTACAGGCTGAAGTCGCAAGATTACAAGTGTTTGAAGATAATCAATTAGAATACGAGAAGAAGCTTAAAGAATTTAATGAAGAAGTAGTATTCGCGGAACAAGCACCAGATATCGAAGAATATAAGAAGTTTTATGAAGGAATAGATCCTGCTAATGCTGAAGAGATTTATCGACAAGTGATAGAACAACTTGCCGCAGATGAGCTAATCCAGACACAAGCAGATCGCTTTGCTAAGATGGATCCGAAAGTGGCTGCACAAACAATGCAAGAGATGACAGGTGATATTAAGTTAGTATGTAAAATATTGAAAGCAATGAAGCCAGCACAAAGCGCTACGATTATGGATGAGATGGACCCATTGTTTAATGCTAAAGTCGTTAAACGTCTTTCAACGCTTGACGATAATTAAAATGGTACTAAAACTTGTATTAATGTAACTGTTCAGAAATACTTTTTTGAATGACTTATTTTTTCTTTAACATTCTGAATGGTTACAAATGATTAATAACAATATAAGTTTTAGATATAGATTATTATTATGAAAGGAGGAAAAACATGAAAGCAAATGAAGTAATGTCACAGATGCCAACTATTACAAGTTACCAAGCTGGTTCTAAAGTAAATACAGGAAAGAATACTGATTTTCAAGGTATAATGGATGGTAATTTACAATCAAGAGAAGAAAATAACAATAGTCAGACCGTTGATAAGAAAACATCTGTAGTTAGTCAGAGTAACAATAAAACGACTAATAATGATGATAGTAAAAAGACGGTTAATGAAACAAAGAAATCGGATTTAACAGATGCTACAAAAAATGTAAGCAACGATAAGAACCCGATTGAGGACAAATTAAATCAATTGACGACAGAAGTTAAAAACATAATAATGGATAATCTTGAAATCACAGAAGAACAATTAGAAGTTATTATGTCAACCTTGGGATTAAACTATCTTCAATTACTAGAACCAAGTAATTTAGCTCAAGTTTTCATGGAGGCAAATGGCTTAAGTGATCCTACCCAGATGTTAACTGACCAACTTTTGTCTGACCAATTTAGTCAATTAGTTGAACAAATTGGACAAGTTGATTTGGAAGAAATGGGATTAACTACTGAAGATATAGCTTTGTATCTTGAGAATTTGAACCTTAACAATGCAGAAGATGCTCCTGCAGAAGAAGCTGTGGTAACAACAACTGTTAATGATGATTCAGAAGAAGATGTAGTTAATAATCAAAAAACTTTAAATCAAAAGTCTACTGTGGAGAATCAAGATATTAAGGTTGAAGTCCAAAAACACACAACTGATTCTGATGCGGATACTTCAAGTTCTAACAAACAAAATCATGATGCTTCTGTTGAACATGCAAACCTTAATACGATTCTAAATAATGTTACTAAGGTTAATACAGTAGAGAGTTTTGGTAATGAACTTGTTCAAATCCAACAGTTGAGAGATATTGCGAATCAAGTAGTGGAACAAATCAAGGTGGTTATTAAGCCTGACCAGACAAGTATGGAGATGAATTTAAATCCTGAAAGTTTAGGTAAAGTAAATTTAGTAGTAGCTGAAAAAAACGGGCTATTAACAGCTCAATTTACAGTTCAAAATGAAATAGCTAAAGAAGCATTGGAAAGTCAAATGCAGACGCTAAAAGATAATTTTACGAATCAAGGTTTAAAAGTTGATGCTGTAGAAGTTTTAGTTTCAAATTCGCCTTTTTCGCAAGACAACATGTCTGAAGGCAGTAAAGAACAACAAAAATCTTCTGGTAAGAAGAAAAATATTAATTTAGCTGATCTTGATCTGCTTGAAGATGATATAACAGAAGAAGATGCAATGAAGATTGATATTATGAGCAAAAATGGAAACAGTGTCGATTATAGTGCATAGAAAATTCGAAAAGGAGGTAGGGGTATGTCAGATTTAATAGGAACAATAACCGATGGTGTAATTAAAAAAACATCAACTGTAAATTCGGATTCGTCAAACAACTCTTTGGGTAAAGATGCATTCCTTCAGTTATTAGTAACACAAATGAAGTACCAAGATCCATTAAATCCTTCATCTGACACTGAATTTGTTGCGCAATTAGCAACGTTCTCACAATTAGAACAGTTACAGAATCTTGGAACAACGATGACAAATTCTCAATCATTTGGCTTAGTTGGAAAAGATGTAATTATGAAGGCGGTTGATAGCAATGGTAGTACATCATACTATAGTGGTACGGTAGACTTTGTCACTGTTACGAATGGTAAAGCATATTTCTCAATTGGTGGTAATTTATACCCAGCTGATCAGTTAGATACGGTAATTAACAGTGATTATATGAATCAATTGCCACAGGTAGCTGATACAAAAATTACGTATAATATAGCAGATCCGAAAGATGCAGATATCAAGATTAGTCTAGGATATGGTGAACATTCAGCTTCAAAAGCGATTGTAACAATTGATGGTAAGGAAATCAATGAAAAGTTCATTACTATTAAAGACGATAAATTAACAATTAAGAAAGAAGCTTTTGATGAATTAGAAGAAGGTACTTATAGGATTTCAATAAGCTTCAATAACACATATGAGACAACGATTAGTAACAAGGTAACAGTTACAGTTGTCAATAAACCTGTAGAAGAGGATTCTGATGGTGATAAAACCGAGGGAGATAAAACCGAGGGAGATAAAAACGAGGGTGATGCAACTAAGTAACAGGTATGGTTGGAGAAGAGAAGGAACTTTTCTCTGTGTGAGGTGATAAGATATGGATATCAGAAACAGTCAATATACGTCGATTGAGCAAATGACGGGTCAGTTTCTTCAAAATCGTAAAATAACACATGAAAAACCGAAGACAGAAACAGCCCTTTCGTTTAAAGAATTATTCGAAACCAAACATCAACAAGGGTTAGAAGAAAAAACGGAAACATCTTTAAAATTCTCAAAACATGCAAATCAAAGATTAGAGAGTAGAAATATAGATTTGTCTGGAGAGGTTTTACAACGTTTGGAAGATGGTACACGTAAAGCTCAACAAAAAGGTATTAAGGAATCGCTTGTTATGATAGACAACATGGCGTTCATAGTGAATGTTCCTAGTAGTACAGTAGTAACAGCGATAGACGAAAATGAAAGCAAAGTATTTACAAACATTGATGGCGCGGTTATAGCATAGGGGCCGGACCTTATAGGAGGCTTATAACTTTTGAATGACAGATAAAGTTATTGGGATAAGAAATTGCATAACGCGCTACATAATAGGAGGATATGCATTATGATGAGATCACTTTATTCTGGGGTATCAGGACTTAAGGTTCACCAGACAAAAATGGACGTTATTGGTAACAATATCGCTAACGTTAATACAATAGGTTTTAAAGCAAGTACAGTACAATTTTCAGACGTTTTCTATCAAACAACACAAAGTGCTAGTGGTGCCAATGCTCTAACTGGTATGGCGGGTATGAATGCGAAACAAATTGGTTTAGGAACTACATTGTCGTCAATATCAGCTTCCATGTCTACACAAGGTGGAGCACAAAGAACGGATAACGCTACCGATATTATGATTACAGGAAACTCATTCTTTGTTGTTAACAATGGAAATGGAAATTATTTCACAAAGAACGGTTCCTTCACAATTGATGGTTCTGGATATCTTGCTACAGAATCAGGATATTATGTAATGGGGTGGTCACCAGATCCTGAAAATCCTAATAAGATTAAACAAGATACAGTAAATAAGATAGCAATACAAACACCAGAGAATTCTACAACACCTCCAGAAGCGACTACTGATGTTACTTTGAAAGGTAATATAGATAAAACAGATAGTAATCTTACTGGGGATGGTTATATTATTTCATCTGAATTTTATGATAATTTAGGTAATGCTTATACTGCAAAATATAAGTTGACTAAAGATACTACTGCAGCCGTTGACAAAGAAGATGCTTATAAAATAGATTTGGTTGATATTACAGATAAAGATGGAAAGTCTGCTTTTGCAGGTACCCCTCCGTTAATAGCAATTGGTGATGTTAAGTTTGGAGATGCAACTTATACCTATACAGATGGCAAATTAGTTCCTGGAGCAGGAACAACAAATAAAATTAGATTTGATGCATCCACTGGAGCTTTTATATCTGCTGCTGCAGGGACTGCTGCTGCTCCTATTAAGAATATTTCTCTTACAATAAAAACGACTAAAGATGATTACACTGCAGATCCGCCAAAATCATTGTTTGGAAAGCCAGATAAGACTGGAAGTGTAGGTGCAATTACCTTTGATTGTTCTTCCATCACACAATACTCAACAACTGGAGCTTGTAGTATCTCTTCAAGCAAAGGAAGTCTTGAAAATACAGGTGCTGGAAAGAAAGTTGGTAACTTATCTGGTATTAGTATACAAACTGATGGTAAAATCTATGGTTCTTATGATAATGGGACAAGCAAATTGCTTGGACAAATTGCTGTAGCTAATTTCGCTAATCCAGCAGGTTTAGAGTCGATTGGTGGTAGTTTGTTCGCTGCAACACAAAACTCTGGTGAGTTTGATGGTAAAGGTAAGGACGTTTCAGAAGATGGTGGTAAGTTCTCAACTGGTGTACTTGAAATGTCTAATGTAGATTTATCATCTGAATTTACAAACATGATTACAACTCAAAGAGGTTTCCAGGCAAATTCGAGAATTATTACTACTTCGGATACGTTATTGGATGAGTTAATCAACCTTAAGAGATAATTACATTAGCGATTTTATTTGATTAGTTATTCAACTTCTTGCGAGGAAAGAATAACTACAAGTTTTAATGAATGGTAAAGATTCAAGGAAGAATCTTATTTACATGATAAGTAAGTCCTGCTTCCTTACAATGTAGAAGCAGGATTTACTATATCTTTGATAACTAAACAAGGAGGAAGATTATGATTGAAGTTACGAGACTGAACGGAGCTAGGTTTTCTATTAATTGTGATTTAATTGAAACCGTAGAGGAAACACCAGACACAGTAATTACCTTGACTAATGGGAAGAAATTTATTGTTTCTGAGAATATGGAACAAATTAAAAAACTAGTAATTAGTTTTAAGAAAAAGATATATTGTAATACGATTTGATTTTGGAGTTGAACAATAGAGTTTAATAAGTATAAACTTTTGAAATAGATTAAAATACATAGAATAGGCGGTGGAGCTATGGATATAGCAACTATAGTTGGATTGTTACTAAGTTTTATATTAGTAATATTCGGTATTGTCTTTAATGAGGATACGTTAGGTTTTGATTTTTACAAATTAGCAAGTTTTATTAATTATCCTTCTATATTAATTACTTTTGGTGGTTCTTTTATGGCTGTTTATACAGCTTCAAAGAGTACAAAGGAATTCTTTAATAATTTAAAGAGTTTCAAATTAGCATTAAAAACGTTACCTTCCAATGAAGCTGAAACTATTACAACAATTATTGAGTTGTCTAATGTTGCTAGAAAAGAAGGATTGCTCGCTCTTGAAGAAGCAGCCAATGGGATTGAAGATACTTTTTTGAAAAAAGGGATTTTATTAATTGTTGATGGTACTGATCCAGAACTTGTACGAAGTATCTTGGAAACAGAATTGATCTCCATAGAAGGAAGACATAAAAGTACAATATCCTTCTGGGAAGATCTTGCAACTATGGGACCTGCTTGGGGTATGATTGGTACCTTAATTGGTCTGATTAATATGTTAAAACAAATGAATGATCCTGATTCAATCGGTCCTTCGATGGCGGTTGCCCTTATCACTACTTTATATGGTTCCATGCTTGCAAACTGGATTTGTACACCGATTGCTTCAAAACTGAAGTCCAATAATGATACAGAAATAATGACAAAAGAGGTTATGGTAGAAGGATTGTTATCAATTCAAGCTGGTGAAAATCCACGTGTAATTGAAGAAAAATTAAAATCATTCCTTCCACCGACTATGAGAAACAGCATGTCTGAAGAAAATGAAGGTGGTGAAGTAAATGGCTAGAAAGAGGCAAGATGATCCACCAAAGGGTTCTCCTGCTTGGATGAATACGTTTAGTGATTTGATGAATCTATTGCTTTGTTTCTTCGTTTTACTTTTCTCAATGTCTTCGGTTGATGAAGATAAATACGATCAATTATTAGCTTCCCTTAATAGTTCCTTTAGTATCTTCAGTGGTGGAGGTTCAGCAATAGGAGAAGGACAATTAATATCAAGTGGTGTTAGTCAGCTGAATAAATTAGATAGTTATGTTTCTGAGATGGGTTATGAAGCAGAGGAAGAAGTGGATTCAGATGAGACAGACCCTATGAAGTATCTTGAAGAGCAAAGAAAAGAATTATCTGAAGAAATGTTTGATGAGATTACAGAATTGACTGAAAAATATAAGATTGATCAAAAAGTTGATGTTAAGATTGATGGTCATAATCAGTATATTAAGTTGTCCATTGGCGGTTCCGTTCTCTTTGATTCGGGCGTAGCAGAGATAAAACAAGAAGCATTGCCTATACTTAATAAAATCGGAGATATATTGGATGAATATAGTGATTGTTTGATTAAAATTGAAGGTCACACGGATAATGCACCAATAACCACTAATATTAAATTTGCTGATAATATGGATCTATCAGCAGCTAGAGCAATATCAGTATGGAATTATCTGACGGACAAGAAAGGTTTGGATCCTTCTACACTAGAAGCTTCAGGGCGAAGCGAATTTGATCCAATTGCATCTAATGATACACCAGAAGGTCGCGCAAAGAACAGGCGTGTTGAGATAAAGATATACAATGAGTTGAGCAAATAGCGAATTAACTCAGTACTAACAAAAAAATAGGGAGTGACAACTTATGAAAAGAAATATTTTAACCATCGTTATTTTAGCATTATCAATTGTTAATTTGGTTCTGTCTGCTGTTATTGTTTTCTCAGTAGTACCTAATGTAAGTAAAACTAATAATTTAATTAATCAAGTATCAGAAATCATTAATTTAGACTTAGAAGCGCAAAATGGGAACGAAAAGATAATTACATCAGATGACTTAGTGAATTATGCATTAGAGGAAGAGATAATTATTAATTTAAAGAAAGATACAGATTCTTCAAAAGAGAGATACGCTGTTGTTTCAAAAATTTCATTAACTTTATATAATGGTGTTTCTGATTATGAAAAGGTTAAAAAGAATATAGATGAATCCAAAGCAGGTATCTATGATATTATAAGACAAGGGTTTACTAGTTATACAATTGATGAGGCAAAAGCCAATGAAGATACTATTAAAGCAAACATTATTCAGATGTTAAATGATAAATATGGTGATAAAGTAGTACAAGATATAGTTTTTGGTAGTTTAATATACCAATAATATATTATAAAAATGATACATTTGTATCAGAAAGAATCCTAATTTATTGCTTTATATTAAATGAAAAATGTGATATTATTAATTATAATTAATTTTTATGATTATTTATGTAAAAGAATGTAGAAAATTATGACGATCGTCATTTTCTATTGATTTTGTTTGCGGAATTTGAAATAATATAAAATATCACCTGGGAGGTGAGAGATAATGGGTGACGTCTTATCGCAAAATGAGATAGACAATTTGCTTGCTGCACTTAGTAGTGGTGAATTAGATGCTGATGAGATTAAAGACACAGGCGAGAAGCAAATTAAAAATTATGATTTTGCACGGCCATCAAAATTCTCGAAGGAACATCTAAGAACGTTAGAGATCATATTTGAACATTATGGTAGGTTACTGTCAACGAATTTACCTGCATATCTTCGTAAGAATGTTCAGGTTGAAGTAATGAATTCAGAGGCAGCTGCTTATTCAGAATTTTCGAATGCATTATCTAATCCAGTGTTGCTTGGTATTATTAATTTTGCTCCATTAGAAGGGAACGTTGTTATTGAGCTTGCGGCTAATTTAGGTTATGCAATTGTAGATCGTATGCTTGGTGGTAATGGACTGCCGCTCGAAAAATCGAGAGATTTCTCAGAGATTGAGTTAATAATAATTGAGAGAATTTTTAATATATGTACAAATTTATTAATAGAACCTTGGCAAAATGTTATTAACATTGAACCAAGACTAGAAAGAATTGAAACAAATTCTCAGTTTGCTCAGATTATTCAACCTAGCGAAATGACCTCAATTGTTACTATGAATATCCGTATTGGCAATGTAGAAGGGTTAATGAATGTGTGCTTACCATATAACTGTTTAGAACCAGTTATTGATAAGTTGAATACAAAGTATTGGTATTCAACAATGCAAGTTAAGGATGATGAAACTTATCAGGATATCATCGAGATAGCCATCGAGAAAGCTAAGATTCCAATCAAAGCCGTTCTTGGTAACAGTATGATATCGGTAAATGATTTCCTTAACATTCAAAAAGGTGATATTATTAGACTGAATACAAAGGTCGATGATGAACTAGATATTTTCGTTGGTAACATTAAAAAATTTACTGCACTTCCGGGAGCATCTTCGGATACATATGCTGTAAGATTAACATCAATTATTAGAGAGGAGTAAGAATATGGACGGTATGTTATCGCAAGAAGAAATCAATGCGTTATTAGGTAGTATTGATAACATGGATTCTTCTGCTAATGGTACGGCTTCTAGCTCATCAGATTCTTTAACAGCAGATGAGAAAGATGCAGTAGGTGAGATATCTAATATAAGCATGGGGACGGCAGCTACAACTTTGTCTACATTAGTAAACAATAAAGTAGTGATTACAACACCTGTTGTTTCTTATTCTACATGGGATAATCTGTCACAAGAATTTGGAAAACCATGTGTGTTTATTCAGATTTCTTATAAAGAAGGTTTAGATGGTAATAACATCTTGATTCTTAAAGAGTCAGATGTGAAGATAATTACAGATTTAATGATGGGAGGAGAAGGCATTAATGTAGATGGTGAATTATCAGAACTACATCTTAGTGCTATTGGTGAAGCTATGAACCAGATGATGGGTTCTGCAGCTACTTCATTGTCCTCCATGCTTGAAAAGAAAGTAGATATTAGTCCTCCAGTTGCTAGTCTTGTTGATTTAAACAGTACTATTAATGAGGCAGAGATATCAGATTTCTTAAAACAACCTTTTGTTAAGGTTGCATTTAAAATGGAGATAGGGGATTTGGTTGATAGTCAAATTATGCAATTATATCCTTTTGATTTCGCGAGAGATTTATATAGGAAATTCTCGGAATCAGGATCTAATTCTGAAGAACAACAGGCTAGTTCAGTTGGTCAACCAGTACAACAGGAACAACAATCAAATCAACAAACTATTCCTGTACAACCAATGACGGGAGGTCAACCAATGATGGGTCAACCGATGATGCGACAACCAATGCCTGGTTATGGAACGATTCCTATGTATCAAGGTCAGATGCCTTACACGCAACCTGCAATGGGGCAAATGATGCCAATGCAAGATGTAAATGTTCAACCAGCTCAATTTCAAGCATTTAATAATATTACTGCCCAATTACCAGGGCAAGAGAATATTGATTTGATTATGGATGTTCCACTTGAAGTTACAGTAGAACTAGGTAGAACAAACAAGTCAATTAAAGAAATTTTAGACTTCACACCAGGAACGATTATAGAATTAAACAAGCTTGCTGGAGAGCCAATTGATGTTTTAGTTAATGGTAAGTTTGTTGCTAAGGGTGAAGTTGTAGTAATCGAAGAGTGCTTTGGTATTAGAGTGACAGAGATTGTTAAATAGAAGAGAAGTATAGATAGGAGAGGTAAAAATGGCGAAGAGAATTTTGATTTGTGACGACGCAGCTTTTATGAGAATGATGATTAAGGATATCTTAACAAAGAATGGTTATGAAATTGCTGGTGAAGCTGAAAATGGTGCAAAAGCAGTTGAAAAATATAATGAGACAAAACCAGATTTAGTTATGATGGATATTACTATGCCAGAAATGGATGGAATACAAGCGCTTAAAAAAATCAAGGCTATGGATCCAGCGTCTAATGTAATTATGTGTTCGGCAATGGGACAACAAGCAATGGTAATCGAATCAATCCAAACTGGAGCAAAAGATTTTATTGTTAAGCCTTTCCAAGCTGATAGAGTTTTAGAAGCTGTTAAAAAAGCGATAGGCTAATAAGATGATTACTAAAAATTATTTATTCCAAGGCAGTTCTACGATACGTAATATTGCAGAACTGTTTGGATTATTACTTGTATTTGTATTGATATTGGTACTAGCTTATTACACTTCAAAGTGGATAGGTAAAACTGGCGCGGGAATGACCACAAAAAACCATAACATTACAATTATAGAAACGCTAAGATTAAGTCAAACAAAATATCTTCAGATAATTAAAATAGCAAATAAATATATTGTAATTGCAGTATCTAAGGATCATGTTGATTACTTAACTGAAATTGATGGAGATCAATTGAAAAGCTTTGAAGGTGTTATGGATACACCTTCTTTTAAAGAAGTGCTATCAAAGATTAAATTAGGAACAAATGTAAAATCTAAGGATTACAAAGATAATGAAAAAGATGAGAATGATGTGTAGAGGTTAAAAGTATGAACGCAAAGATAAAACATAAAATTAGTAAAATGATTATAAATTCACTTGTTGTTTTGTTTGTAATGTCAACCATCATTCTAGTTTTTTCTGTTCCTGTGAAAGCTAGTAGTCAGACGGATTCATCAGATGTTGCGATTACATCTAATGATGAACCATTTGGTTTTAATTTTAATCTCTCGACGAATGGAGAGGGCTCAGGTGTAGCATCAACATTACAAATAGTAATATTACTAACTGTAATCTCTATAGCGCCTTCTTTGTTATTGATGGTAACTTCGTTTACAAGAATTATTGTAGTATTACATTTTGTTAGATCAGCACTTGCGACACAAACAACACCGCCAAATCAAGTATTAATCGGATTAGCGTTATTTCTAACGGTATTTATAATGGGACCGGTTTTTACACAGGTTAATAATGAAGCTATTAAGCCTTTATCCAAAGGTGAAATTACGCAAGAAGAAGCGTTCAAAAAAGGTATGGAACCGATTCGTGGATTTATGTTTAATCAAGTTAAGAATCGCCCACAAGATATTAAATTATTTATGGATATTGCCAACTTAGGTGACGCTAATATAACGGTGTACGAACTTGATGATGTACCGAATTCTGTATTGATACCTGCTTTTATGATTAGTGAGTTGAGAGCCGCATTTATTATTGGATTCCTGTTATATATACCATTTATTGTTATCGATATGGTAGTTGCTTCTACGCTGATGTCTATGGGTATGATGATGTTACCTCCAACAACAATTTCAATGCCATTTAAGATACTATTATTTATCTTAGCTGATGGTTGGAACTTAATAATTGGAAACGTAGTAAAGACTTTCTATGGATAGTTAATTGTTTTTCGGTTTGGAGGCTTATATGAATATAGATGTAGTAATTGACATAGCGAGAGAGACACTTTTAGTTATTATAAAAACTTCTGCTCCGATGCTATTAGTATCATTAATTGTTGGTTTGATTATAAGTATTTTTCAAACTATTACCTCGATTCAGGAGCAGACATTAACATTTGTTCCTAAATTATTAGCTATATTTTTAGTAATAATGTTAACAGGTTCTTGGGTATTCAAAACCATTGTTGATTTTACTTATGAATTGTTTTCGAATTTCGGGACCTACATAAAATGATTAAGATGCTGTATATAACTAGGTAGGATAATATGAATATTGATTTAGCAGTAGAAGATATAGAAGTATTTTTATTAATATTAGTTCGAATTTCAGGTTTCGTATATACTGCACCTTTCCTTAGTCAAAATAGCGTGCCTAGGAAGGTTAAGATTGGACTTAGTGCTTTCATGGCACTTGTAATCTTTAGCTCTGTAAAAGGTATACAGCTTGAATATGTTGGTATAATTGATTATGCCATTTTAGTAACCAAAGAATTAATCACAGGTATTTTAATTGGATTCAGTGCCAATATGTGTGTCTTTGTTTTATCCTTTGCTGGACAGATGATTGATATGGAGATCGGTTTTTCCATGGTCACCCAATTTGATCCTACATCGAGGATGCAGACAACGATAACATCGAATTTTTATACGTATCTTGTTATGTTAATAATGCTTTTAAGTGATATGCATTTGCATCTGATTAAGGCTATTATGGATACGTTCAACTTAATACCAATAGGACATACTGTTTTTAATTCTGGATTGTATGATGGGGCTATAAAGTTTATCACAGATTACTTTATTATTGGTTTTCGAATTATACTTCCAGTATTTGCGTCGTTATTAATAGTGAATATAGTACTAGGCATTCTAGCAAGAGTAGCGCCTCAGATGAATATGTTTGTTATTGGTATGCAACTTAAAGTTTTTGTTGGACTTTTTGTTTTGTTCTTTGTAATTGGCCTTATGCCACAAGTTGCAGATTTTATCTTTTCGGAGATGAAGTACATGATTCAAATGGTAGTTAAGAATCTTATAGAATGATTTGAGGTAACGAGAAGTTGAGTTTACAAAAGGGTGATTTCAATCAGAACTTAATATACAAGCATTCGACACTCTTACGATATAATTTGCAGTTATTTGCAAATGATGAGGGCGGAGAAAAGACTGAAGATGCTACGCCTAAGAAACTTAAGGAGGCGAGAGAAGAAGGTCAAGTTGCAAAAAGTACCGAATTAAATACAGCAGTCATGCTTTTTGCGTTATTTCTTGTTCTAAAGATTTATATTGGCTCTATTGGAAATCAATTCATTGATGTATATGAGAAGATATATGGTAGTATTACACTTGTTGTTGAAGATGATATGTCGATGAATATTATAATGTCTTTACTTGGATATTCAATAAAAACGATTATTTTAATTGCACTGCCAATATTCTTAGTTGGTGTAGTTGTGGGATTTTTAGTTGATAAAGTGCAGATAAAATGGAAAGTTACAACTAAGCCCTTAAAGCCTAAATTAAGTAAGTTAGATCCTATAAAGGGATTTAAAAAGATGTTTTCTAAAGAAAAGTTAGTACAGTTACTATTTTCATTACTTAAGATAATATTAATCGGAGTCCTTGTTTATGATACTTTAAAAGATCAGTGGGGGTTAATTCTCAGTTTATATGATTTTTCTTTATTCCAAGCAATTGGAGTTATCGGAAGTATGGTGATTTCACTGGGTATGCAGATTAGTTCAGTGTTCTTAGTCATTGGATTCGCAGATTTGTTTTATCAAAGAATGAAATTCAAGAAAGATATGAAGATGTCTAAGAAGGAAGTTAAAGATGAATGGAAAAATGCCGAAGGTGATCCTCATATCAAAGGTAAGATCAAATCGAAGATGTTAGAGGCATCAAGGCGTAGAATGATGAGTGCGATTCCAAATGCAGATGTTGTCATTACTAACCCAACACATTTTGCTGTGGCATTGCAGTATGATAGGGAGTCGGGCGCTGCCCCTGTTGTAGTCGCTAAGGGTGCGGATTTTATGGCTCAAAAAATAAAAGATATAGCAAAAGAAAACAAAGTTGAAATTGTTGAGAATAAACCACTTGCAAGAATGTTATATTTTAACGTTGAAATCGATCAAGAGATACCTCAGGAGCTTTATCAAATGGTAGCTGAGATATTAGCTTATGTATATAGAATAAAAAATAAAATTTAGTTTAGGAGGTAAGGTGAATGAAAAAGTCAGATTTGGTACTTGGGTTATATATCCTGGCAGCTATTGTATTTTTGATTGTACCAATACCTTCTCTTTTATTGGATGTATTATTAGCGCTTAATATTGCGATAGCAATGATTATCTTATTCAATGCGCTATTTTCTAGGGAAGCATTAGATATGTCAAGTTTCCCAACGGTACTGTTATTTACTACAATATTCCGTATATCGCTTAACATATCATCAACAAAATTAATTCTTTCTACTGGTGATCCAGGTAATGTAGTTAGAACATTCGGTGAATTCGTAGGTGGTGGTGACCTTGTAATTGGTGCAATTGTTTTCTTAATCTTAATATTGGTACAGTTTATGGTTATCAATAAAGGTTCTGAAAGAGTTGCAGAAGTAACAGCAAGATTTACACTTGATGCCATGCCTGGTAAACAGATGGCGATTGATGCTGATCTGAATACGGGTGCAATTACAGATACAGAGGCAAGAGAAAGAAGAGAGAAGTTACAAGCGGAATCTGCCTTCTTCGGGGCGATGGACGGTGCTACGAAATACGTTAAAGGAGATGCGACAGCTGGTCTAATTATTACAGCAATCAATATTGTTGGTGGTTTAATTACGGGTGTAATGAATCAAGGTATGCCAATGGCTGATGCACTTCAAAAGTATACCATTCTTACTATTGGTGATGGTCTTGTAAGTCAGATACCTTCGATACTGATTTCTCTAGCAACAGGTCTATTGGTTACGAAGGTTTCCAAAGAGGCAGATTTGTCAGAAGTACTTGTTAGCCAATTGTTTTCAATACCAAAGGTATTATATATTGTTGGTGGAGCATTAATATTCCTTGGAATAGCTACTCCTCTTAATGTTATTGTATTCTGTGCATATGGTGCTGCATTTATTATATGTGGTAGAATGATCAATGCTAAGATTGAAGAGAGTAATATTGAAGATGAAGTAGCAGCTACAGAGGATAATGCGGATGAGATTCGTAAACCAGAGAATGTTACTGCGTTGTTACAGGTTGATCCAATTGAATTGGAATTTGGTTATGGTATTATACCTTTAGCTGATGTTAATCAAGGCGGTGACTTGTTAGACCGAGTTGTTATGATTCGTAGACAAATTGCCTTAGAACTTGGTTGTGTTGTTCCAATCATTCGATTACGTGATAACATACAGTTAAACCCTAATCAATATGTTATCAAAATTAAGGGTATTCCGGTTAGCGATGGTGAGATTTTATTTGATCACTATATGGCTATGAACCCAGGGTATGTTGAAGAAGAAATAACTGGAATTCCAACTTTTGAACCTTCTTTCCACCTGCCTGCAATCTGGATTACAGAAAACCAAAGAGAGAGAGCAGAGTCGCTTGGTTATACAGTAGTAGATCCACCTTCAATTATTGCAACACATTTAACTGAAGTTGTTAAGAATAATCTAAGCGAATTATTAAGTCGTCAAGATGTTCAAAATCTTATCAACAATGTTAAAGAAGCTAACGAGACACTTGTATCCGAATTGGTTCCAAAACAACTTGGTGTTGGTGAAATTCAAAAAGTTCTACAGAATTTATTGCATGAAGGAATATCGATTCGTGATTTAGTTACTATTTTTGAGACACTTGCAGATAATGCAGCTGTAACAAGGGATACGGATGTACTTACTGAATATGTACGTCAGAGCCTAAAACGAGCAATCTCAAACAAGTATTTTCCAAATGGGGAAACTACAAGTGTAGTTACTCTCGATCCACAAATCGAGCAAGAAATCATGGGTGCTGTTAAGCAAACAGAACAAGGTGCATATTTAACCTTGGATCCAGAAAAGACACAGGGGATTATGAATTCTGTTAGGGATGAAGTATCAAAGCTTGAGAATTTGGGAAGAAATCCTATTGTTATTACATCCCCTATCGTGCGCATGTATTTTAAAAAATTAACTTCCGATTACTTTAAAGATTTGATCGTAATCTCGTATAGTGAAATTGATACAAATGTTGAATTACAATCAGTAGGGATGGTGACATCGTAGTGATAATTAAGAAATTTCAAGCTGAAACAGAGAAAGAAGCCATTTTAATGGCAAAAGAAGAATTAGGTAAAGATGCAATAGTAACTAATATAAAGACTATTAAACCGAAAGGGATATATAAGTTTTTTAGACCATCAAAAGTTGAAATAACAGCAGCTGTAGACGATACAGTTAATTATGAAGAGGATAGTTTATTATCCTCTTTTCAAAAGTTAATCAACGAAAATCAATCGAATAAGCAAACAGAAACACGAAAAGAGAGGGTTATTGAGAAACAAATAGATAAAGATGAGAATCTTTTTGTTGATGTAAAGTCCACATATTCATCAGAAATTGAAAAAAGATTAGATAGTCTTCAAAATTTGATTGAAAAACAGATAAAACCAACACAAGAGAATGCAACTCTGTCTATTGAAGAAGATAAGAGTAATGAAAACGAGTATATTAAGCTTATCTACAAACAGATGCTTATCAATGAAGTTGATGAAAAATACGCCAATCAAATCATTAATGAAATTGAAGCTACTTTACAAAAAGGAGCTTCAGTAGACACTGTATTAACTAGTATTTATCAAAAAATCGTGCTAAAGTTAGGACAACCAGAGACGATTGAATTAGGAGAAAAGAAGACTAAATTTGTGTTCTTCATCGGTCCAACAGGGGTAGGTAAGACTACGACAATTGCTAAGATTGCATCTGGTTTTAAGATGAATAAGAATACTAAGATGGCTTTGGTTACTTCGGATACGTATCGAATTGCTGCAGTTGAACAATTAAGAATCTATGCGAATATTCTTGGAGTACCCCTAAAGGTAATCTATTCCGCGGATGAAATGAGTCAAACAAAAGAGGAATTTGAAGATTACGATATCGTTTTAATTGATACTGCAGGAAGATCACATAAGAATTCAGAACAAAAAGATGACTTAGAAGCGCTCTTAGGTACCGTTGATGACTCTATGAAGGAGATTTATTTGGTATTAAGTGCAACTACAAAATATAAAGATTTGGTACGTATTACGGAAACGTATTCTACGATTGCAAATTACAGAATTATATTTACGAAACTTGATGAAACGATATGCATGGGTAATATCCTTAATGTCAAAATGATGACAGGTTCACCTTTATCTTATGTAGCTTGGGGACAAAATGTACCAAATGATATTGGAAGGCTCGATGCGCAATTTGTTGCTAAAAAACTGTTAGGGGGCAGTGATTGATGGATCAAGCGGAAGAATTACGAAGGATGATAGAAAAAGATACGCGAAAGAACGATGTGGCAAGAGTAATAACTGTAACTAGCGGTAAAGGAGGTGTTGGTAAGACTAGCATATCCGTTAACCTCGCGGTGCAGTTAAGCCAAATTGGTAAAAGAGTAGTGATTCTAGATGCTGATTTTGGATTAGCGAATGTAGAGATTATGCTAGGTATTCGACCACAGTATAACCTGGCAGATTTAATGTACAGAGGAAAGACTTTGCGTGAAATAATTACAGAAGGACCACAAAACATTGGTTTTATATCAGGCGGATCTGGAATTGAAGAGCTTGCGAATTTAACAAGGGTTCAACTTGATGATTTGAGAAAGATGCTATATGAGTTAGATGACCTAGCTGATGTAATTATAGTGGATACGGGAGCTGGAATATCGGATAGTGTGTTAGAATTCGTAGCGGCTAGTTCAGAAGTAATCTTAGTAACTACTCCTGAACCGACTTCGATAACGGATGCATATGCACTATTAAAAACACTTTCAAAACGTTCGTTGTTTTCTATAGAAGAAACGGTCATAAAGATGGTTCCAAATCGAGTTGCTTCGATAGCGGAAGGTAGAGAGTTATACAATAAACTAAGCGTAGTAGTTCAGAATTTTCTACAGCTTAATATTGAATTCCTTGGGGCAATACCAACTGATATGAATGTATCGAAAGCAGTAATCAAACAGAAACCTGTGTCATTAGCTTATCCTAATTCAGACGCTGCTAAGGCAATTGCTGATATTGCATTAGCATTATGTAACGAAGAAATGATGGTTGAAAAGCAGCGAAAGAGAGGAATTTCACAACTCTTTTCAAATTTAGTAAGACTTAAAAAGAATAAGCTTAAATAAGATTAGCATAGAGTATTAGAATAAGGGGTAGTTGTAAGAGTCAGTTTACGAAATTATCATGATAAAGGGGAGCGAAAGTATATGGCAAACATGGAAAATCTTACTATCGGTGATAAAGTTAGCATATCAAAAGTTAACAGAAATGTACTCCCAGAGGAAAGTAATGAGATGTACGCATCGAAGTTAATTGAAATAAAATCAGATAACGCTATAGTTATAACAATGCCAATTTATAAAAATAGAATTATTAACCTTGAGCAAGATGGTGAATATATGTTGACGTTTTTTACAAAAACAGAGACTTATAGAGCAAAAGGAAAGGTAATTCAAAAATACATAGATAAGAGTATTAAAGTTGCTGAAATCTATATATTGACGGAACTAAAACATTATCAAAGGAGAAATTATTACCGTTTAGCTTGTATTCTTGAGGCTGCATATCGTGTTATTACGCCTATGGAAGAAATGCTTCTAAAAAGAATTAGTTCTAATCCAAATAAAGATGATGAAATTTATAGTATGTGTAGAGAAAGTCTTAATCAATTACAAAACTATAATTTAACTGCTACAATTACAGACCTCAGTGCTGGTGGTATACGGTTCCATTCAGAGGATAAACATATGATAAAAGATCGATTAAATTTTAACTTTATTTTATCAGAAGGAAACCGTGAATTATTTATAGAAGTGAATGTTCGTATTATAGCTACATCACGTGTTCGTGTGAAACCAATGAATTACGAGTATCGTGCTATATTTGATGATATAACTAATGATACAAGAGAAAAAATAGTTCGTTATGTATTTGATGTACAGCGTTCTAAAAGACGACGAGATAAAGGAAATGATTAAATGAAAAAAAATATTTTGGTTGTTGATGATTCTGCACTTATGAGAAGATTGCTATCTGATATAATTAATTCAGATGATCGATTTGTGGTATCTAAAGTCGCTTTTAACGGATTAGAGGCGCTTGATTATATTACCATAAATTATAAAAATATTGATGCGGTCGTCTTAGATATAAACATGCCTAAAATGAATGGATTACAGTTGATGGATAGAATCTCTAAACTGAACATTAAACTAACGGTTATTATTGTTAGTACATTAGCTAAAGAAGGTACGAAAGAAACCATACAGGCATTGGAACTTGGCGCATTTGACTTCGTTACTAAACCAGAGAGCTTTATCGAAGCGAAAGGAGACAGTTTCAAAAATCGATTAATCGATTGTCTTTTAATCGCAACTGGGCAAAATCCTAACAATCAACAAACCTATAATCGGACACAAAAAGGTTCGAAAAACCTTGATAATGTTATAGGTAGTAGTCTAAACACTAACACTTTCTTAAAACGTGAGTTTATCAAAGATAAGATGAAGAGTACGTTAATTACCAAAGAAAGCAAGCTTGTTAACAAAGATGCTAACAAACTAGTCGCGTTGGCCTGCTCTACGGGAGGACCTAAAGCATTGCAAGAAGTGATTCCATTACTGCCTAAGAATCTGAATGCAAGTTTTTTACTTGTACAGCATATGCCAGAGGGATTCACATATTCGCTAGCACAGCGACTTAACGAGATGAGTGAACTAGTTGTTAAAGAGGCAGTTGATGGTGAAGAAGTGCAAAAAGGACATGTTTATATTGCAAAAGGTGGATATCAGATGAGAATTAGAAGAGAGCGAGATAAACACTTCTTATCAGTCTCATTAGAAGCCGCAAGAGGTGGATTAAAACCTTGTGCAGATATTTTGTATGAATCAATAGTAGATTCTAATTATGATGAAATAACATGTGTCATCTTAACTGGTATGGGTGGAGATGGAACGCACGGAATTAAGAAACTTAATGAAAACAAGAATATTTATGTTATAGCGCAAGATGAAGAAACATCTACTGTTTATGGTATGCCTAAAGTAATTGCGGAGTCCGGATTGGTAGATGAGGTTGTGCCATTAAAGAAAGTTTCAGAAGCTATAACAAATCACGTGGGGGTGCTGTAAGATGGACGTTAGTCAATATCTAGAGATATTTATCGATGAAACAAAAGAACATTTACAAAATCTTAATGAACAATTACTAATTCTTGAAAAAGAACCGGATAATGTGAATACAATTAATGAAATATTCCGAGCAGCCCATTCTCTTAAAGGAATGGCTGGTACAATGGGATATAAGAGAATGCAACGTTTAACACATGATATGGAAAACGTATTCTCTGAAATTAGAAATGGTAAAATGTCCGTTGGTGCAAACTTAGTTGATGTTTTATTCCAAGGATTAGATGCACTTGAGTCTTATTTAAGTAACATACTAGATACTGCTGATGAAGGAACAGAAGATAATGAGCCAATAATCACGCAGCTAAATAAGATTCTTCAAGAAGGCATTGGAGAGAAAACAGAAGGTCAAGGTACTTCTGCTATGGCAACTCAAGCTGAAACAGTAGAAGAAAAAGAGGAATGCGCTAAATATCAAGATCTTAGAATTGCTGATTATGAAAGTCATGCAATGTTAAAAGCAAAAGATATCGGACAAAATGTATTCGGTATTACAATCTATATTCAAGAAACTTGTATTCTCAAGGCTGCAAGAGCATTCCTAGTGTTCAAAGCATTAGAAGAATTTGGAGAAGTGATTAAATCATATCCTGAGGTTCAAGATATAGAAGATGAAAAATTCGAATTTGATTTTAGTGTAATCTTAATTACCAAGTCATCACTCGAAGAGGTAAAATCGAAAATTCTTAATGTGTCTGAAATTAAGTCAGTATATATTGACGTGATGCAAGCACCTGAAGAAAAGAATGAAGAATTTGAAGAAGTAGAAACCACTGATAATAAAGTGGATACGGTACAAGCAGCATCAGCAACGGCTACTGCTCCAGTGGAAAAGAAGGATACGAATCAAAGTAAAGCGCAGACTAATGCTAAACAACAGGCAAAACCTGTAGTTAATCGTTCTGTACGTGTTGATATTGAAAAACTTGATGTATTAATGAATCTAGTAAGTGAATTAATTATTGCAAAAAATGGTTTGGTATCTATTAGTTCCGGAGACAATGAAAACCGCTCTGAAAATGCATTTAATGAACAAATTGAGTATCTTGAAAGAGTAACAACTAACTTACATGAATCTGTTATGAAAGTTCGAATGGTACCAATTGAAAGTGTTGTTAATCGATTCCCTCGTATGATACGTGATTTATCAAAGAAATTAGATAAAAAGATGGAATTATACATGACAGGTGAAGATACGGAACTTGATCGTACTGTAATTGATGAAATTGGTGATCCTTTAATGCATTTACTTCGTAACTCTGCTGATCATGGTCTTGAAAGTTCAGAAGATAGAAGAAAAGCCGGTAAACCAGAAGTTGGATCTATATTCTTAGATGCTTATCAAGATGGTAATAACGTTGTGATTGAAGTACGTGATGATGGAGCAGGTATCAATGTAGAAAAAGTGAAACAAAAAGCTATCGAAAAGGGAACGATTACGAGAGAACAAGCTGAAACAATGACCGATAAAGATATTATTGACTTGTTATTCCGTCCAAGTTTCTCTACTGCAGAAAAGATTACAGATGTGTCAGGAAGAGGTGTCGGTCTTGATGTCGTTAAGACAAGAATTGAAGCACTTGGTGGTGATATAGAAGCTCGTACTAAGTTTGGCGAAGGAAGTAATTTCATCATTCGATTACCATTAACACTTGCAATTATTCAAGCATTAATGGTTGAGATTGGACCAGAAAAATACGCGATACCACTTGGAAGTATTCAAACGATTGAAGATGTTCCTGTAAGTGATATCAAATATGTTCAAACGAAAGAAGTTATCAACTTAAGAGGAACTGTTATACCAATTATTCGTTTAGCTGATATTCTAGATGTAGAACAAACAAATGAATCTCCTGAAAATCTTACAGTGGTTATTGTTTCTAAGGGAGACAAGCTAGCAGGTCTTGTAATTGACAATCTAATTGGACAACAAGAAATTGTTATAAAATCACTAGGAAAATATATTAACAACAATAAGATGATTGGCGGAGCAACAATCCTTGGCGATGGTGAAGTAGCCCTAATTCTTGATGTTAATACATTAGTATAGGAGGTACTTACTATGGATACAAAATTAAGAACAGAAGCAAAGCAATATATCGTTGTAAGAATTGGTAATGAACAATATGGAATTGATATTCAGAATGTAGATAACATTGTAAGGATGCAACGTATAACAAGAGTTCCAAAGGCACAATCGTACTTCAAAGGTGTTATTAATCTAAGGGGTGAGATTATTCCAGTGATGAGTATACGTCTTAAATTCGGCCTTGAAGCAGATGAAATTACTAACGCGACAAGAATTATTATTCTTAAGTTTGACGCGCAATCTGCAATTGGTATTCTTGTAGATGAAGTTAAGGAAGTAGTAACATTAGAAGACGAAAGTATTGATAAAGTTACTTATAATGCAAAAGATGAAAAATCAATGTTTCTAAGCGGTATTGGAAAACATGGAGATAACTTAATCTCGTTGCTTAATATCGCAGGTGTTATTGTAGATAAAGAGGCTATTTAAGCTTGATATGAGAAGGAAGGGGTTGATGCAAATCCAACCCCTTTTTACGAAAGAGTATGGACTGTGAGGTGTTACTTTGGATTTAGAACATATAGATAATATGCACTTTGATGTATTGAAAGAAATCGGTAATATAGGCGCGGGCAATGCTACTACTGCATTATCACAATTAATTAATTCAAAAGTTGATATGAAGGTACCTGTAGTTGACCTTCTTGAATTCCGTGATTTGCCAGATACAGTTGGTGGAGCTGAAACGATAGTGGTAGGTATACTATTAACTATCGATGGTGACATTGATGGTATGATGATGTTTATGCTAGATGAGGAATCGGCGCATCATCTAGTAGATATGATTGTTGGAGAAAAATCAGATGAATCTAGTGAATTTTCAGAGATGGATTTATCGGCACTGAATGAAATTGGTAATATTATAGCAGGAGCGTATCTGTCATCACTTTCTGCTTTAACTAATATGCGAATATCTGCTTCTGTTCCATACATGTCAATTGATATGGCTGGAGCAATTCTAAGTGTGCCAGCAATAGAATTTGGTAAGATAGGTGATAAAGCGCTATTAATACAATCTCAATTCTGTGAAGATGATGATGAGGTTAACGGATACTTTATACTTATACCTACATTAGACTCATATGGCAAGATCATGAGTTCTTTAGGGCTATAGGTGATTTGTATGGGAGAGATGATAAAAATAGGGATGGCAGATTTGAATGCATGTAAATATCCAGGTGCTTTAACAACGCTTGGACTAGGATCTTGTGTTGGGATTGCATTATATGATCCTTCGACGAAGGTTGGAGGTATGGCTCATATAATGCTACCGGATAGTACGAAGATACGTAAGAATGAAAATCATGCAAAATTCGCAGATACAGGTATAGATGAGCTAATAAAACTAATGATTTCATTGGGGGCCAACAAACATAATCTTGTAGCTAAGATAGCGGGTGGAGCACAAATGTTCGCGTTTACATCAAATAATGATATGCTACGAATTGGTGACAGAAATGTAGAAGCTACAAAGGCCAAGCTCTCTTCACTTGGTATTAGAGTGATCGGAGAAGATACAGGTTTGAATTATGGACGTACGATTGAATTCTACACTGAGACAGGAGACCTATTAATTAAATCTGTTGGTAAACCGATAAAGACTATATAGTGTGTTATTTTATTATGATAATTTTCATAATAGTATTGGAACATGCTTATGTTAACAGGCAATCAATTACTGTGAAACGCTTTTATTATAATAGTTTTAGTAAATGCATGCATGAGAATGCAACATAAAAAGTAAAATCTAGCAGGAGTGAATGTAATGAGGACAAGATATATACCATCAATAATAATGCTGCTAGCAGGAACAATAACTTGTGCTTTCTGCCTAATTAAATCTTATAGCGTTGAATTAACGTTAGAGATTTTACTTGGTGTATTAATCATATTCTATATGATTGGATTAATAGCAAGGAACTTAATTAATAGAATAATAACAACGGATATGAAACAACCGGAAGATATGGATGTCGCTACGGAAGGTGAAGAAACTGTAACTGTTGAAGATGACGTTACAGAGCAATAAAGGTTATTAATTAGTTAGTCCGCAGGAATGACTGAATAGTAACCAATAGTGTAAGTATGAAACAGTCTTTTGGAGGCGAACATGAACGAAGAAGGAAAAAATAGATTATGGGAAGAGTACAGTAAGGGCCGAACAAGTTCTAATCGGGAGAAAATAATTCTTGAATACGCTGAATTAGTTAAAATAGTAGCTGGACGACTCAGTATGTATCTAGGATATAATGTGGAATATGATGATTTAGTGGGGTACGGAATCTTTGGACTAATAGACGCAATAGACAAATTCGATTATAGCAAGGGTGTAAAATTTGAAACATATGCAACCTTACGTATAAGAGGAGCTATCTTAGATCAAATTCGAAAGATGGATTGGTTACCACGAACGTATCGTCAAAAACAAAAGAAGATAGATTCAGCATACCAAAAGATAGAGGCTAAATTAGGTAGAGTAGCTACTGATGAAGAGTTAGCAGAAGAGTTAGAAATTACAGTTAAGGAATTAATTGCATGGCAAAGTCAAACTAAGATATCATCACTTGTATCATTAGATGAATACATTGAACACGGAAGTGATGTGAAAGTAGAAGCGAATGAAAACTCGCATTATATGCAGCCAGAGAAATTGGTTGAACGTAATGAATTGAAAGAGATTTTATTAGAAAGTTTAGAATCATTAACGGAAAAAGAAAAGAAAGTAATAATACTGTATTATTATGAAGAATTAACATTAAAGGAAATTAGTTTATCATTAGAAGTATCAGAATCGAGAGTGTCGCAGTTACACACTAAGGCACTTCAGAAAATGAGAAGTAAAATGGGAAATAATATAGAATTATTTAATATATTTTAATAACGACAAGTTCTCTTTATCGTAAAAGGTTTCAGAGGACTTGTTTTAGTACCAAAATATAAATGTATAATAATGGAGGAGAACTGGCAGATCCTTAATGTATCTGTTAATGACGAAAGTGGGGGAATAACATGAAACAAAAAAATGGATATTTTTATTTACACATGAAAGATGACGGAGTTTATATACATCTAGTTCCCAACATGCAAGGTGGCTTATCTGTAACTATAGATGAAATATCAGCATACCTAACAAAAGTTAAGGTTCATAATTATGACATTAAAAAATTACATACAGAGGTAGTTTCTTTGGTTGAAGAAACAGAAGTAAAAATAAGTGAGGATATAATGCTACCTGTTATGGAACTAATGATAATATCCATATCAGATGATAGGAAAACAGCTTTTGCCAAATGGTATCCCCCTTCAATCAATGGAAAATTATTAGATAACGAAGATATTAAATCAAATTTAATAAGAGAAGGAATTAAGTATGGAGTCCAAAGTACAGCTATTGCTGAATTTCTAAGAGAACGGTGCTATAACACTAATATAGTTATAGCAAAAGGCTTAGATGCTGTAGAGGGAAAGAGTGCAGTAATTAAGTATTATTTCCAGACTGACCGTACATTACAACCAAAGCATAATGAAGATGGATCCGTTGATTTTCACCAATTAGATATGATTAGTCATGTTAATAAAGATCAATTATTAGCTGAGTTAGTTCCAGCTGATGCAGGGGTTCCGGGTATTGATGTACTTGGTAATATAATACGACCACAAAAGATTGTTAATAAGATCTTGAGACATGGAAATAACATCTACATGTCAGAAGATGGCTTAAAGATGTATTCCGGTGTATCAGGTCATGTTGAATTAGCAGATGACAAGGTTTTTGTATCGGATACGTTGGAAGTACTAGCCGATGTTGATACTTCAACAGGCGATATTACGTATGACGGGAATGTCCATGTAAAGGGGAATGTTAGAACTGGATTTACGGTACGAGCGAAAGGTGATATTATTGTAGATGGTGTTGTTGAAGGAGCAAAATTATATAGTGAGGGACATATTATTTTAAAACGTGGTATCCAAGGTATGAATCGCGGACTTCTACAAGCTGAGGGGAACATATTAAGTAAGTTCATCGAAAGTTCAACTGTTAAGTCGGGGGGCTATGTTGATACAGAAACAATCTTACACAGTAAGGTATATGCTAGGACAGATGTTGTTGTTAGTGGTAGGAAAGGCTTAGTAACTGGTGGAGAGATCAAAGCGGGTTCGCTTATTCGCTTAAAAACTGCGGGATCAACTATGGGTACTTCTACAGTACTTGAAGTTGGGGTTGACCCAACATTAGTTGATTCATATAGAGATTGTGAAGTGAAAATAGTTTCACTGCAAGAAGAAAAAGATAAGATAGTTCAGATTCTAACGTTATTTAAGAAGAAAGTTATGAGTGGAGAGAAACTATCAACTGAGAAATTACAACATTTACAAAAATTATCAATACAGAATGCTGAAATAGATAAAGTACTTGAACCATTAATAAAACAATACGATCAATTGCAAGAGAAGATGGAAGAAAATATTAATGGTAAAGTTGTAGTAGAAAACATGGCGTATTCAGGTGTACGTATATCAATTGGAAGTGTAGTATACATTATTAAGACTGCAGAACATCATTGCCAGTTTGTTAAAGATAGAGCGGATATTAAGGTGTTAGGATTGAATTAGCCTATAGAAAGGGAGGATCTTATGTCAATTTCTCAAGTAGATATGTTAACATTGGTACCTCGTACAAACGAAGTGTCTCAAATTAGGCATGTTGAGATGCAGCGACCTGCACAAGAACAAGCGCAGATGAACACTATGTTTCAACAACACATAAAGCATGAACAGAACAAAACGGTGGAAACTAAAAAAGGTGAATACAAAGAAATGCGTTATGATGCGAAAGAAAAAGGGAATGGACAATCATTAGGAGATAAAAACAAGAAGGGGAAAAAGAAACAAGAAGAAACCCATCTTAATACACCTCCTACTAATAGAAGTTCATTTGATATTAAAATATAAGCTAGGAGAAAGTATATGACGGTATTTGAGGTATGCATGTTAATTCTTGGTTTAGTCTTAATTGGAGTAAGTTTCTTCTTCACAGAGAAGGTAACTTCTAAGAGTAAGAAGGAAGAAGCGACCAATTCAATAATAGGGCTAGATGAGGAGCATTTACTTGTAATACAAAACACGGTAGAAGAAAATTTAGAAAAGATATCAGAAGCTACCATTGTTAAGACTGAAAACGATCTTAATAAGGTAACTAATGAAAAAATTATGGCTATTAGTGAGTACTCAGAGCAGATTCTTGAGAAGATAGAACAAAACCATACGGAAGTAGTGTTCCTGTATAATATGCTTAATGAAAAAGAAAATGCTATGAAAGAAAATTATTGTAAGAAAGAAAACATAACAAAGGATTCAGAATCTAAAAGTAACGATTTAGAAAACCAAACAGATACTAATAATTCAACTGTAATAGATAGTAAAGTCACAGAGCCAGAGAGAGAGATTCGAGGTATTAATGACGAAGAGGCAGCTATGCTTGTTAATAATACGAATTATTCATATAATGAACATGAGTTTACAGATGAAGATAAACAAAATAACAACCAAGAGATTATGAAGTTATATGCGCAAGGGAAGAGTATTACTGAAATTGCTAAGACTTTAGATTTAGGAAAAGGCGAAGTGAGTTTCGTATTAAATCTTTATAAGCAAAATTAATTTGTTATTGGTTAGGAAGGTTTGGTTCGCATATGAAATTAAAACTAAGATACTTTATTCGTGGGCTAGGTATTGGAATTGTATTCACAGCTATTGTAATGTCGCTGTCATTACAAGCCTCTCGTAGCAGAATAATAAGAGAAAATGCATTAACAAAAGAAGAAATTATGGAAAAAGCCATGGGTTATGGAATGGTAATGAATGCATCGGACGATACTACTTCTGTTGAACAAAATGATTCTTCAAAAGAAGAACAAAGCCAAGAAAAAAATCAAGATGCAAAAGAAGAACAAGATGCAGAAGATGATCAATTAAAAGAATCCAATGATGATGATGATGATCAGCAAAATGAAAAAGATGAAAAAGATAATAAAGATAAAGTAGAACCCGATGTGGATTCAACGAAAGATAAGGATTTGATAATATCTATTGACTATACTCCAATTAAAATCACTTCGGGGATGACAGCTACTAGCGTGGGAAAGTTGTTAAATGAAAAGGGAGTTATAGAAGATACAGACGAATTTCGTATCTATATGTCAGAACAAGGTTATTCAAGCAAAATACTAGTTGGAGAATACCTAATTCCCCTGGATGCTACTTATAAGAAGATAGCGGATATAATTACTAGAAAGAAATAGCGGTTATCTGATTGCTATCACTAGAAGAGTAGAGGCTTATTAGCAAGAATTAAAATAAAGTAAAAAAAGCTTGTCATATGTAAATTCATGTGATATACTTGCTATGTTAAAATACACGTATATTGATTTCTGACAGGGTGCCGTAATGGTCTGTTAGTAAGTTGAAATATACGGAAGAAATCAACCAAATGGAGGTAAATTATGAGCGTTATATCAATGAAACAATTACTTGAAGCTGGTGTACATTTTGGACACCAAACTAGAAGATGGAACCCTAAAATGGCAGAGTACATCTACACTGAAAGAAATGGTATCTATATTATCGATTTACAAAAATCTGTAGGTAAAGTAGATGAAGCTTACAATGCTATTAAAGATATCGTAGCTGATGGTGGTACTGTTCTTTTCGTTGGTACTAAGAAACAAGCTCAAGATTCTGTTAAATCAGAAGCTGAACGTTGTGGAATGTACTATGTAAACGAAAGATGGTTAGGTGGTATGCTTACAAACTTCAAGACTATCCAAGGTAGAATTGAAAGATTAAAAGCTATCGAAACTATGTCAGAAGACGGAACTTTCGAAGTTCTTCCTAAGAAAGAAGTTATTAACCTTAAGAAAGAACAAGAAAAACTTGAAAAGAATCTTGGTGGTATCAAGAACATGAAGAACATCCCAGATGCAATCTTCGTTGTTGATCCTAAGAAAGAAAGAATCTGTATTCAAGAAGCACATACATTAGGAATTCCACTAATTGGTATCGCTGATACTAACTGTGATCCAGAAGAATTAGATTTCGTAATTCCTGGTAATGATGATGCAATCAGAGCAGTTAAATTAATCGTTGCTAAGATGGCTGATGCAGTTATCGAAGCTAATCAAGGTGCTCAATTAAACGATGAAGCTCCTGTTGAAGAAGCAGTAGAAGCTTAATCTGATTATTCATACCCATAATGGGCTTGCGATAATGCTTCAGCCAGGGTTACCCGGTTGAAGCATTATTCATGATAATAGAAAGTTCGCAAAGCGTACTTTCTATTGTTTATGAATAAATTATTACTTTGCATGTCAATCCTATGAAAGATGTGTATTAGTTTTGTATTATAAAGAGAGCGTTTACGCTACTCATAATAAGAATAAAAAACGGAAACGTAAATTATAACGGAGGTATTCGAACATGGCTATTACAGCGTCAATGGTAAAAGAACTTAGAGAAATGACAGGTGCAGGAATGATGGATTGTAAAAAAGCTCTTGCACAAACTGATGGTGATATGGACAAAGCAGTAGAATTCTTAAGAGAAAAAGGTCTTGCTGCAGCTGAAAAGAAAGCTGGAAGAATTGCAGCTGAAGGACTTGTAGCAACTAACGTATCTGCAGATGGTAAAGTAGCTTCTATCGTAGAAGTAAACAGCGAAACAGATTTCGTTGCTAAAAACGAAAAATTCCAAAGCTATGTAGCAGAAGTAGCAGCTCAAGCAGCTTCAACTACAGCTACAGATATCGAAGCTTTCTTATCAGAAGCTTGGGCTCCTGATACAAATATGACAGTTAAAGAAGCTTTAGCTGCTCAAATCGCTGTTATCGGTGAAAACATGAACATCAGAAGATTCGAAAAAATCGTTGCTGAAAATGGATTTGTTGAATCATACATCCATGCTGGTGGTAGAGTAGGTGTTTTAGTTGAAGTTGAAACTACTGTAGTGAATGATCAAACTAAGGCTGTTGCTAAAGATGTAGCTATGCAAATCGCTGCTATCGCTCCTAAATATTTATCATCTGATGAAGTTCCAGCTGATTACAAAGAACACGAAAAAGAAATCTTAAAAGCTCAAGCTATGAACGAAAACCCAGATAAACCAGAAAACATCATTGAGAAAATGATCATTGGTCGTTTAAACAAACAATTAAAAGAAGTTTGTTTATTAGAACAAGCTTTCATCAAAGATGAAGACTTAACTGTTAAAAAATATGTTGAAACAGCTGCTAAAGAAATCGGTGCTGATATCACAATTAAGAGCTTCGTTCGTTTCGAAACTGGCGAAGGTATCGAAAAGAAATCAGAAGATTTCGCTGCAGAAGTTGCTGCTCAAATGGCTAAATAAGCGAAGTTTTCAATATAATATAATTTGTAACTGTTCAGAGCCAAGCAGAAAAATTAAAAATGCATATTGAATGCTTGCATTCAGGAATGCATTTATTAATTTTTCTATTTGGCGGATACGCCACATCGAGGAAAACCGTAGGTTTTTTCGAGATTGGCTCAGAACAGTAACTATATTTTATACAAAGGCTCCAAACGCCTTATATTATCGGTTTTTATATGATATATAAGATGTTTGGAGCCTTTTTGTTATCTCCTATAATATACCGTTAAATACCGTTAAATATCGTAGAAAATCAAAAAAATTTGAGTATTACTCAAATCGTAATTTGAGTAAAATGAGTTCAAAAATCTTTAGCGAAGTTTACTCAAATTTACTCAAAATCATATTATTAATATGCTTTATCAAATTATCTCTTTTAATAGCAATTATGAAATTGATTGTATGGAAGTTTAGTAAAAAAAAAGAGGGCTCCCGTTTCTCTCTTACCTAGGTAGACTACCTATTAGAACAGAACTATAAAGTTTGTTAATAAAATATATTAAAAAGCATTGTAACTTAAATGGAGGTATTTAACAAGTTGTTATAGGCGGAAATAGGAGGTATAAATGTAAAGTTATTGTTATTGCAAATAAAAAGGGTGGAGTATGTAAGACAACAACATGTGTAAACTTGGGTATTGGGTTAGCAAGAAGCAAGAGAAGGTAAGAAAGTCTTATTAATTGATGATGCTGATGCACAAGGCAGTCTAACAACAAGTTAAGGATTTAAAGGGCCTGATAGTTTACAGGATAGATTAACAACAGTTTATTAGCTACAATTAATGAAGATGATATTGAACCATGCGCAGGAATCCTTACCATGATGAGAATGTGGATGTTTAACCTGCTAATATAGAGTTATGTGATTAACTGTATGAAAGAGAATAGGAATAAGGTTAGAAATATTAAGAATTATATGCTGACAGCTTTGTTTAATGCTTCATCGAAGATTAATATTTATTATCAGGTTAAAGTGAATAATGAGAGTTAATATGGTCGCTACGTTATAACACATATTGAAGGATATAGTGTAGAAATGAAAATGATAGTTTAGGGAACTAGTAGATTAGGATTAAGCTTATTTAGTACATTGAAAACTGAATATTGATAGTTGGTAAAATATGTAGTATTCTTATTGTAAAGATTATTTATGAACAACGAGAAAGGTAAATTTGAATTTTACGAGGAGACGATTGGAAAATGAGTTAAAGGAGGAATATATACATGAAGCATGTGGGAACAAAAACAATTGAAACTACACGATTAACATTACGGAGACTTGAGCTTGCTGATACGGAAATGATGTTTTGTAATTGGACAAGTGATGATAAAGTTACATGTTTTTTGCGATGGGATGCACATAAATCAATAGATGATACAAAGAACATGATTCAACAATGGGTTGATAGCTATCAAGATGATTCCACTTATTACTGGGGAATGTACCTGAAAGATGGTGAAATGATTGGTTCGATTGGTATCACTATAACCTCAGATTATGATTATAAAGGTGAGTTGGGTTACAAGATTGGTAGCCGTTGGTGGAATCAAGGATATTCAAGTGAAGCAGCGAAAGCAGTTATTGATTACATGTTTCGTAATACAGATATTGAGCGAATTGCTTCATTTAGTTCTGTGAAAAACCCTGCTTCATGTAAAGTAATGGAAAAGGCTGGAATGCATTATGAAGGGCTTTTACAGCATTACTATAAAACAAGAGACGGATTTCATAATTGTTCTATATACGGAATCATACGAAATGAATGGGAACAAAAATACGAAGTGTCTTGTTTGTGAAATAAAGAATTGATAAATTCCAGTTTATCGGTGAGTTAAAATAATTGAATACATATACCAAAACTACTAACTATCAATTTGAAGTTGGTAGTTTTTTTATCGAATTGATATTTAGTAAATTAGGTACATTGAAAAATAAATATTGATAGTTGGTAAGGCGTAATGTATCATAATATACAAAAAAGTTAGGAGTGATATTATGGCTACAATACAAAAAAAGTTATTTGTACTTTCAGAACTAGCTACTAAATTTAATAATGCTAATATAACATGGGCTATAGGTGCTTCAATGTTACTATTTTTTAAGGGATATACAAGTGAGTTTCATGATATAGATATTATGGTTTCAGAAGAAGATGATGCAAAGTTAAAAGAAATAATGTTAACAGTAGGAGAATTACAACCACAAAATCATAATGAAGCATATAAAACAAAATGTTTTCTAGAGTTTGTTGTGGACGGTGTTGATATTGATGTGATGGCTGGATTTACTATCGTTAACAAAGGAAAAGAATTTTATTATCCTTTGAAAGAAAATAGTATTCATGATTATATTGAAGTAAATGGAGTAGAAATTCCTTTAGGATCTATAAAAGAATGGAGAAATTATTACAGTTTAATGGGTAGAGAAGAAAAAGTAAAAATTATTGACAGGAATAATGATTAATCAAAGAATTACTAACTATCATTTATGAAGTTAGTAGTTCTTTTTTTAATTAGGATTTAGTGAACTAAGTACATTAATAACTTAATATTGCTAGTTGATAAAATATGTAGTATTCTTGTTGTGAAGATTATTTATATTTGGAGGTGTAGCATGCTGAAAACAAAACGGCTTGAATTGGTTGGGTTTGATGTTAAATATGCAAATGATTTCTTTCAACTATGGAGTGATTTTGATGTAATAAAATATACATTTACACCTTTATTGACCACCATTGATGAATGTATTAACTTAATTGAACATCAGATAAATCGGACAGACAAAGACTTCATAGACCGCTTTATTATACTGCTAAACAATAAAGCTATTGGTATGATTGGTTGCATTTGTATGGATAAAGGAAATTTGGTTTATGGGCTTTATTATCAAATATCTCAAGTTCACTGGGGGTGTGGTTATGCAAGCGAAGCAGCGAGTGCAATAATGCATTATGTTTTGAATGAATACCCGAGTGCTATTATTAAAGCAGAGGCAGTATCTGAAAATCCAGCAAGTGCAGCTGTATTGATGAAAATTGGATTAAAACAAACACATATAGAAGAAAACGGATTTAAGAGAAACAATTTTGAACTTGATTTAATACATTATTCTAATGCTTAGCTCCACAGAACGAGCATAATCCCAAAGTAACAAATTAAAACATATTTCTTGACTACCAATTATCAGTATTGAGTTGGTAGTTTTTTATGAAAAAATATACAAAGTGTTGGGGGACGAGGTGCGTTGCACCTTAGAATAGAGAACAAACTGACCTTGACACGCATGTTGTATTATACGATGCCAGGAATAACAAACTGTTGAGTAACCGATCTAATAAGACAGAAAAAGTTAAGTTAAATTTTAAAGGTCAATTACAAAAGGCCCACCTATTAAGATGGGCCGTGAAAGTCAAATATTATTGAGAGCAGTATTTAGAAATTAAATCTAATAAGTCGCTTAAGTTACAAGAACTGAAAAAATTAAACATAATCTTATCCTCCTTTGAATGACCACTGTTTCTTAGGAACAAGTTCATTGTAGCACTTCTATACACTGAATGTAATGATGAAATGATGGAACACAAAGGAATAAGTGGAGAAGATGAGAATGTAAGGAGTATTTGGAAATTACGTGTGATATATAGTTGTTAATGAAGGAGGGGGAACATGGGGATATGTGAGGTAAAGTTCAATTCAGAGCATAAGTCTGATAATTACTTTCAAAAAATACGAGCTTAGTAGAAGATTTTAAGTAATCCAGAAGGGCGGTAAAGGTGAAACTGCTATGTTTGGAGATCTAGGTGTAAAAGATATCAGCAAAGCGAGTGCAATTAAACAGTTACTATCTTATCTAAATGTCGATCGAGCTGATACAGTCGCTTTTGGAGATGCGAAAGTTGACATCTCTATGCTTGAACACTGCGCCATAGGAGTTGCGATGGGAAACGGTGGAAGTGAAGTGAAGAAAATAGCCGATATTGTTACGGATGATGTGGAATGTGACGGATTATACAAAGCATTTAAACGGTTGAAACTGATATAGAGGAATAATATGGGCTACAATCAAGGAGAATTTAGGATTGCTTGATTTATATTGGTAAAAATAGTATACTAAAATAAAATATTAACTATATGAGGGCTTATATAATGATAAAGGCGATCTTTTTTGATTTAGATGGTACATTATTAGATAGTAATAAAAAAATTCAACCAACCTCCATAAAAGCTTTGAAGCAATGTAAGGATAAGGGGATTAAGTTATTCCTCGCTACAGCAAGACCTCCATTACTTTACAAAATGTTGAGATTTACAGATGAGGAAAATAATTTATTTGATGGCGGCGTTTACTGCAATGGTGGGTGTATTAAAATCAATCACTTATGTGAATATCTGTATTTGCCATCTGAGGTGGTAAATGAAACAATTGATATTGTAAAGCAATATGAGAAGATGAATGTCGCTTTACAGATGGAAAATGAAGTACATGCATTTCGTTATCTGATGGATAAACATGCATATGAAGAGTGGGGAATTGATCAAGAAGATGTGTTTACTATTGAGAATGCTGCGATTGATCACACTGTTAAGATACTGATTTATTACGAAAATGTATATGATTCTGTTACAAAACTACCGAATGAAATAAGGGAAAAACTAAAGAAATATTGTAATAATAAAGCAACTATTTATATTACTGATGAGGAGAAATTAATCCAAATTGTAAATCAAAGGGTTAATAAAATGGAGGGCATAGAGAGAATAAGAAAATTATTAAATTTGAATAAGGATGAGATAGCGGTATTTGGAGACGATGTGAATGACATAGAAATGCTCTCAGAATATCAATATAGTGTAGCAATGGGGAATGCATCTCAAAATGTAAAAGGAGTAGCCAAGATAATAACAAAAGATAATAATCATGATGGAATATATTATGGTATTCAGAAATTATTACGAAATACGTAGAGGAGAAATGACCTATGAAACAAGCTATTGTACATATTTCAATAGTAGTAAGAGACTATGATGAAGCGATTGAATTTTATACTAAGAAATTACATTTTACATTAGTAGAAGATACGTATCAACCTGAACAAGATAAGAGATGGGTAGTTATTGCACCTCCAGGAACGAATGGGACAACTATATTACTTGCCAGAGCATCAAAACCTGAGCAAGAGAATTTCATCGGAAATCAATCAGGTGGTAGGGTATTCTTGTTCTTAGGTACAGACGATTTCTATAGAGACTATAACGAGATGAGAGATAAAGGAATCGAATTTATAAGAGAACCAAAAGAACAAGATTATGGGACTGTAGCTGTGTTTAAAGATTTGTATGGAAACTTGTGGGATTTAGTTGAATTTAATTCCGAACACCCAATGTATGGAAGGATATTGTAACAACCATACCTAATAACACTGAAAAAGTCGAAAACACATAAGAGTGTGTTTTCGGCTTTTTGAATTTTACTTAATGCAACGTAACAGTTGAGTCATTTCACAAACACCTTTTTGCTGAGAAGTAATAATTGCAGAAAGAATCGGTTTCAACTCTGGGCAAATATTAAATCTTAATGCGTTTTCAGACATACGAATAGCACCTTTATGGTGTGGAATCATTTCACGCATAAAATTTGCATTGATGTTATTGGTTGAACAGGCGTTTCCCATTTCAGAAAACATAGTTTGTGTAATCGTGCTAAAATGACGCTGATACAGGCAAAAATCCTGTTGAGAATTAGTACACATACTGCATGTGTATTCTATATCACACATATTTTCAATGCTCTGAGTTTGCATCTCTATAATATTTAGTGCGATATTCTGTATGGCTATATCTGTTGTATAGCACAGAATATTGTGAGACATCTCAATTGCTGCACGGTGATGTGGAATCATTTGTACAATAAAATTGTGAGATATACTACAAGATAGCTCGGGACTTGTCATCCCTTGTATCATTTCATCAAGAATACAGTAAAATTTGGATAAATAATCCTTAGTAACATTACTAAAGTTACAATTATCTCTCATAATTAGAATCACCTCATTTTACTATATGGCAATGGATAAATTTAGTGAAAGAGATTGCGATCCAGTAGAAGTACTTAGAAGTGAATAATATACAGCCATACAATAAGTAAGTCTTTACTTGCTGATATCATATTCATAGATAGCGATAAGTAGAGTGCTTTTTGCTGGTTTAGATGCTCCAGCATATAGGATTTCTATAAGAGAATCAAAGTCTTTGAGAAAAGTCGGCTATGAGATTATGGCATTCTTTACAAGAAATAAACCAATTGATAAACAATCCTTAGAACGTTTGACAAGGAGCTTAAAATAAAACCTGCCAGTAAGTATTGACTTTCATTAGCAGGTTTATTATAGTACCTCGATTATGCTCAACGTCATTAAGCTTAATTTGATATTTTCATATTACTAAGAACTTATGATAATACAGTTTCTAATAACTCTTTTCTATATGTAGCATAGTGTGAATCGATAATACCAAAATCTTTTTCTTTATAATTCCAAATAGCACTTCCTATACCATATTTTTTGAAAATAGTTGTAATATCCTTAAACCATTTAACGGCATCTTCCGCAGGAGCCTGATCAATTACGCCAAATTCACCACAATAAAGAGGGATGTTACGTGCAGTAGCAATCTCAATGGCTTCTTTGAATAATTGTTCAAAAAAAGGTGTACCAATTTCTTTTGCATCAACATTGAGTAAAGGACTGGTAGAAAATACACCGACAGTAGACATTTCTTCCTTGTATTCTTCTAAGGATTTAGGATAAGTAGTATGGAAACCTGGTGTCATATTTTTTACCCAATATGCATTTTGATGTGTAAAGATCATAGGTTCATAACAGTGAAAATTGTAAACAATATTTTCGTCTGTTGTGGCTTCTAGATATTTAATAGAATTTACGCTGTTATAGTCTACGCCACCTAGTAGTATCTTTATTGTAGGAGCATATTCGCGTATTTTAAGAATACAACATTTGGATAATTCATTCCACTTATCAACTACATTGGTATCAACAATTTCATTAAGTATTTCAAAAGCTAGCATTTTTTCGAATTTACCATAACGAATTGCTAGATTTCTCCATAGTTCGATAAACTGGGATTGATAATGAACATTAGTAAAAAAACTAGATGATGTTTCTACTTCATCAAAAGAATAGCCTTTTGTTTTGTGTAGATCTAGAATCATATGAAGAGAATACTTTTGTGCCCATGTAATACAATTATCAATATGTTGTAAACCACTTTCATTCATAGAACCATCTTCATTCTGAATTACCTCATAGTCAACAGGCACCCGAATGTGATCAAATCCCATATCGGATATATTGCGTATATCATCCTCGGTAATAAATGTTTTGAAATGTGATTCTGAATATTCTAAATATTGTGAAATCCAACCTCCAAGATTAATTCCTTTTTGATAATTTTCTAAAATTCTCACGTTATCTCCATTCCGCCGCTAACGCTTGCGGCAAATATAGTAATAAAAAAATGGTGTGCGTTAACCACCATTTGTTGTTTATACTTCTGTTTTTACGTTATTTTACTACATTTTTTATTAGAAAATGAGTAGGAATACCACTGGTTTTCACCAACTATTACTAAAATAAGTGAACAGAAGAATGAACGAAAAATTAACATGTTGCCAACTCAATATATCACACAGAACTTAAGTAGTATATCGAATAATTTGTTTTTGTATCATATTGTTTGCCTTTTCCAATTAGAATCGTGATATTTATCGCGATATTGTTTTGGAGTCATACCCGTATGTTTACGGAAAGAATATATAAAATGACTGTGAGAACTAAAACTGAAGTAATTACTGATATCAGTATAAGAGTAATCTGAGAACTTTAGCATATTCATTATTGCTTCGATTTTCTTCTCTTGTATGTATTGCGTCATTGTAATTCCCATCTCTTTCTTGAACAAACTTGAAAGATAAGTCCCGTTTAAACCAATATAGTCAGCAATTTCTTGTAAGGTTAAAGGGTCATGATAGTGTTTAGATATGTAGTCCAAACATAAGTTTATTTGCTTGGATTTTACACTGTTTTTAGAAAGTTCGGACATTCTTTTGGTATATTCTATTATCATTGTTTTATGTAAATCACTGATTTCTTGTTCGCTCGTGCATTTATCAACTTTTTGAATATATAAATCACTTAAAGTGTAAGCTACCTCTTGATCTAATCCACCTTCTATACAGAAACGAGTAATTAATGCAATAGAAACTACTAAGTGATATTGAAGATTACGAATAAGATTGTTAGAGAGTTGCCCTAGTCCTTGACTAGTCAAGGGTGACATAGAATTGATTACTTTTTCTACGTCACCAGATTTGACAGCTGAATAAAATGTTAATTCCTTTTCATAAGAAGAATGTATTAATTCATTTTCTCTTTGATTAAATAGAACTTTTGTTAATTGGTTGTTAATATCCATAATGTTTCTTTCCCTTCCGTTTGTTTTAGCGGTATGAATAATACATGTAATATTTTAAATATATAATCTGAAAATACACAGGTAGAGTTAAGATTATAAATAAATCTCTAATCTGTAGTACGTGGGGGGAACCGTTATAGTGTTTTATGTTCCTTATAACTTTTTTGTAAATAAATTAATTGTATTATATAAGAAAGAAGGATAAAACGCAAATTGTAGGATATATTGATTACCTTTTGATGTAATTATAATATACACAGTTGACATTAATGCAGATTTAAAATAAATACATTAGAGGACTTTGGTAACTAAAAGTTACACAAATCAAAGATAAATATGATATAAAAGATATGATACAAAACAAAAATAAATGATATAAATAACGGGAGATAAGTGTTAAGCTATTTTTACAATTATAAAAGTGGGAGGTTAATATGAAACGAAAAAGTATATCTTTTATTGCAATGTTAGTAACTGTTATTTTAGTAGCTAATATGTTTGGGGGAGGTCTGGTGAATGTGGAAGCTGCTACAAACCAGACAAAAGAAATAATGAAAGTAGAAATTACGAAACCAACAACTGCTGTTTTGGTATTGAAGAAAGGCAAAACTTACAGTTTGAAATATCGAGTTTTCCCTGATGATGCAACGAATAAGAGGGTAAAGTTTACAAGCAGTAATAAAAAAGTAGCTACAGTATCTGCAAAAGGAAAAATTAAAGCAATTAAGTCCGGATATGCAAGTATCACTGTAGAGTCAGTTACTGACAAAGAGAAAAGTGCAGTTATTGCCGTTAAAGTTGGAACTCCGATCGAAAAAATATCGGTAAATATGGATAGTATAACTCTAGAACAAGGAGAAACTACTTCATTAGAGGCAACGATTAGTCCTATCAAAGCTTCTTACAAAAAAATAAGATATATCACTTCTAACCAATCAGTAGCTACCGTTTCGAGTAATGGAAAAATCACAGCAGTAGCAGCTGGAACAGCTGAAGTTACAGCTATGGCAATGGATGGGAGTGGCAAAAAGTCTACTTGCAGTGTAACCGTTAAAGACACTACAGTTCCTAAACCACCTACGACTTCTACGGATACAACAGGCAATCAGAATAATGGAGGACCAAGTAATCCAGAACCAGGGGATGAATACAAACTTGTATGGAACGATGAGTTTAATGGTGCAGAATTAAACCTGAATGACTGGAACTATGAGACACGTGAACCAGGTTGGGTTAATAATGAGTTGCAAGAATATACAGATTCAACGGATAATATCTATGTAAAAGATGGAAATCTAGTTATAAAAGCAAATAAAACTACACGAAATGATAATGGTGTTGAAACAGATTATTATACATCTGGAAAAGTAACAACACAGAATAAACATGATTTTACTTATGGTAAATTTGAAATAAGAGCAAAGGCTGTACAAGGACAAGGATTATGGCCAGCTATATGGATGATGGCGGCAGATGAAAACTTCTATGGTCAATGGCCGAAGTGTGGAGAAATTGACATAATGGAGATTTTGGGAAATCAACCAGAGAAGATATATGGAACTATTCATTATGGGGAGCCGCATAAAGAACAGCAAGGTACATATACGTTATCAAATGGAACCTTCGCTGATGATTATCATACATATATGTTAGAATGGGAACCTGATGAAATAAGATTCTATATAGATGGTAATCTTTATCACAAGGTAAATGACTGGTTTACCAAAGTAGAAGGAAAAGGTGAAGTTACATATCCTGCACCATTTGATCAACCGTTCTTTTTGCAATTGAATCTTGCAGTAGGTGGCAATTGGCCTGGAAACCCAGATGAGACTACAGATTTTGACAATGCAGAATTTAAAATTGATTATGTAAGAGTGTACCAGAAGGATTATTATGACACGAATGTAACAAAACCAGACAAACAAGAAGTAATTTTGCGCAATCCAGATGAAACCGGAAATTATGTTGTGAATGGTGATTTTGCGATTAATGAAGATCTGTTAGATAATGAGGATTGGGGAGTAAAGTATGCTCTCTCTGGAGAAGGTAAAACAAGAATATCGGATAATGAGTTAATAATAGAAACTATTAATCAGGGAACGGTAGATTATTCCGTTCAGATTGTACAACCAAATCTTCCTATAAAAAAAGGTGGGCAGTATAAGTTGACATTTGATGCTTACGCTGAAACATCAAGAAATATGAAGATAAATGTATCAGCACCAGATCATGGTTATATTAGATACTTTAATGATACAGTAGTATCATTAAATACAGAAAAAAACTCATATGAGTATACGTTTATTATGAATGATGATAGTGATGCCAATGGACGTTTGGAGTTTAATTTAGGAAATAGTAATTCTACTTCAACCGTATATATTAGTAATGTAAGGTTAGAAAAAATAGGCGAAGTAGAAATTAGCGAACCAGAAAAATCTGTATTACCAGATGGAAATTATGTTTACAACGGTGAGTTCCAAGAGGGGCTTAACAGAATGGATTATTGGCAAGTAGAAAAAACAGATGGAGCAACAGTATCTGTTACCAATGACAAGGGACGTCGAGAATTAATGGTCCAAGCTCCTAAGAATGTGAATTTATATGATATCCTTGTTAAACAAGAGATTGCAGTTGAAACAAATAAAGAGTATGTTTTAACGTTCGATTCCTATGCTGATACTGCGAAAAGTATAGTGGTTAATATGAATGGTGAAGAATTTACAGCGGATTTGTCGACACAAAAGCAACAGTTTAAATATAAGTTTGCAACAAATGATACGATTATAAGTAATGAATTAGAATTTGCTCTTGGAGTAGCAGGAGTTACTTATATTGATAATGTAAGAATTGAAGAAGATGGATTATTAATCAATGGTGATTTTTCAAATGGTTTTATCGGTTGGGAACCATTTGTAGATAGTAGTATTTCTTCAAAGGTATCATATGTAGTAGACAGTTTAAAAGAAAATAATGCAGCAGCCTACGGCATTAGTGACACTGGTAATCAAGCATGGCAGATACAATTAAAGCAGAATAATGTTCATTTAGACGAAGGAAAATGGTATCAATTAAATTTTAATGCGAAAACTGACTTGGTAGATGGTCGTAAGATTATGGTTGCATTACAAAAAGATGGTTCCGTTGATAACGATTGGACACCATATTCAGGTGAAAAGGTTGTTAATTTAGGAAATACTTATCAAAACTTCGAGTTAAAATTTAAAATGAGTGCAAGCTCAGATGAAAAAACAATATTGACTTTCTCCCTCGGTGCAGTAGATGGAACTCAAATAACGACGGGTCATAATGTGTATATTGATGATGTCACGTTGGTTGAAATTGAACCTGAAACTATTCCAGAGGTTAAGGGAAATATAATAAAAAATTCAGATTTTTCACAAGGAACGAATTTTTGGGATATAGCTATTACGCCACCAGCAACAGCAACTTCTGTCGTAAAAGAATCTTCGATCGAGTTTGACATTACTAATGTAGGTGATAATGATTGGAATGTACAATTAAAACAAATGGGATTTACACTACAAAAAGGCCATAAGTATCAGTTTACAATGGATGTTACCTCTTCGGTGGAAAGGGATATAAAGGTTGCATTTATGACTCCAAACTATACTTGGTATGGTGGAGAAGATGTTTCTTTAAGTGAAGGTCATAAACAAGTTAACACTACTTTTACAGTGAGTGGGGAAACAGATACTACAATTGGTCTATTTATTTCAATGGGTAAAATAGAAACGAAGGAAACACCTACCGGTAAAATAACGATTCAGAATATTCAATTGCTAGATGTGACTGAAAGTAAATAATAAAACATTATGTAATTGAAATACAATATATAAAGTGACTGTTTTAAAAAATAGCTATGAATCAAGTGTTGGGGTGGTTTCTATGGAGTCCGCTCCAATGCTTGAAAAAGAGCTATTGCTATGTTTGATGGGGAATTAGACGAGTGATTTTGAATTCATTTAAGAATGATTTAGGCAATGTTGTTACGTTTAATAGGAGGATTACTTATGAAGAAAATTTCCACTGCAATAGTTTTAGCTATTACTGCTTGTGTCTTTACGGTTTCAATTCTAGTCGGTTGTATTAACGGGGTACTTAGTTACAACGCGTTAAGGGCTGAATCAGAGGATAAGTTGCATGCTATGTCATTGCAATATACCAATCAGATAGAATTAAGTTATCAAGGTATAGAGAATATAGTATCAAGTATGGGGAATTATTTTAAAACAAATTACGACGAGGGAAGTTTTAAAAATATTAGTTATAATGAAGAGTTTGTTGAGTCTATGTCTCGATATTTAGAAGTGGTTCAAAATAGCATACAAAATATGAAGGTATTACGATTATATGCATACGTAAATCCAAATAATGTTGGTACAATAATGGCTGCTATTAATGAAAAAGGTAAAACAGTGATGTTTGATAGAGATGAAGAATTTAAATCGTTTCAAACTAGAGATGGAGAGCGTTGGAATTTTTATAATGAGACAATGAAAAATGATAAAGCTACTTGGCTAAATCCGTATGTGGACGAGCAATTAGGAAGGCAGGTTATTAGTTATACACAGCCTGTTTATGCAGGGAAAAGGGCTGTAGGTGTAGTTGGATTAAGTATTCCTTTTGAGGATTTCGAAAATTTAGTATTTTCAATTAAACCGTATGAGCATGGGTATGCATTTTTACTTGATTCTGATGATAAGTTCATCGTACATAAAACCTATAATAAGAATAACAATCTTTCAGAAACAGAATATAGTGCATTATCAGAAATAATAAGTAATAATACGGAGGGTATGATTCAGACCAATTTAAACGGTGTGAAAAGCTATCTAGTATACAGTAAATTATCCAATGGGTATTGTTTAGTAATTGCGGCACCGGTTCATGAGGCACTGAATAAAGTAGCAATCATGTTACGAAATAGCCTAATCTTAATTATAATCTGTGTAATTATATGCATTGTTATAGCCTGTATATTGGGAAGAAAGATTACAAAACCTATCGAACAAGTAACAAAAGATATAGATAAAGCGAAAGAAGGAGACTTTACTAGCCAGCAATATGTAGATTATATTAAGAAAAAAAATGAAACAGGAATGTTAGCAAGGGCTTTGAATATGTTGCAAGAATCAATGAAAGAGATTGTTACAAAAGTTGGAAATAGTAGCAATGTTGTCAGTTCTTCAACACAACATCTGACGGGAACAATTAATTCTCTTGTTAACGAGGTTAGTAATATATCAGCAATTGTAGAGGAACTGTCAGCGAGTATGGAACAAACAGAAGCGACAGCAATAACACTAAATGAATCTTCAGATCGAATTATTCAATATATCGATATAATGGAGGATAAGAATAAGTTTGGAGTAGTAACTGCTAATGTGATAAGCAATCGAGCTACGCTGTTAAAGAAAGAAGCTATTGATTCTGCTCAAAAAGCAGATAAGGTATCTAAATTAGCGCAAGAAAAATTAAAGAATGCCATTGAAGAATCAAAGGAAGTAAGGAGAATTAACGAGTTAACGAAAGCAATTCTTGATATTTCAGATCAAACAAATTTATTGTCGTTAAATGCTTCTATTGAAGCAGCAAAAGCAGGAGAGTTCGGCAGAGGATTTTCCGTTGTAGCAGATGAGATCCGCAGTTTAGCTGAGAACTCAGAGTATACAGCATTAGAAATTCAGGTCATTACGAAAAAAGTAATTGTAGCTGTTAATAAACTATGTGAAAGTTCATATGATGTCTTGAAGTTTATGGAGACAAATGTAAACGAAATGTACCAAAAATTGATCCAAACTAGTGAACAATATAATAATGATTCTATGGATATGCGACATATATTCGAGAAAGTTACTGACGTTTCTAAACAAATATTTGGAGAAATCGAATTCTTGCTAACATCATTCTCTGAATTAACAGATGCAACAACAGAAGGTGTAAAAGGTATTCAAAGTATATCAGAGAATGCTGAAGATGTAAGTTCACATACAAGGAAAATTGAGGAAGAGGTAAATAGTTTATCACAAGTGGCTAATGATTTAAATAGTGCTGTATATGTGTTTAAAGTGAGAAACTAGGATATAGATTAGGTTTAATACAAAAAGCTATTAATTTCCATAAGGAATTAATATATATATGGGGTATATCCCCGAAAACATACAAAGGGAGGATTTATTATGAAGAAGAAACTTTTAGCAGTATTACTTACTGTTACCATGACAACTACGATTTTAGTTGGTTGTGGAAACAAAAACTCAAAAGAAAATGCTAATGCGACCAAAACAGGGGTTAATACCACTACGGAAACAGAAAAAACTGATGATGTAGCTAGTGAAAAAACAGAAACCACAGAAGGGAAAATATTAAATATTTATTGTTGGAATGACGAGTTTCTAAGACGTATAAAAGCTCATTATCCAGGCTACGAAGAAGTAGATGCAACAACTGGTAAAATTGGTGATGTAACAGTTAAATGGAGTATTACACCAAATGATGATAATGCATATCAAAATAATCTTGATGAAACATTATTAAAGCAAAAAGATGCTGCTCAAGATGATAAGATTGATTTATTCCTTGTTGAAGCAGATTACGCGCTAAAATACGTTGATACAGAATACACATTACCAGTTAGTGATCTTGGTATAACAGATGCAGATTTATCAAAACAATATCAATACACGAAAGACATCGTTACTGATTCTAATGGGCAAATAAAAGGTGTTTCATGGCAAGGCTGTCCAGGTGTTTTGATTTATAGACGTTCCATTGCTAAAGAAGTATTCGGAACAGATGAAATTGAAAAGATTCAAGAAAAATTAGCGGATTGGGATAAATTCTCAGCAGCTGCACAAGAAGTGAAAGATAAAGGATATTATATGTTATCAGGATATGATGATGCATACCGTGTATTCTCGAACAACGCAACTTCAAAATGGGTTGTTGATGGTAAAATCAATGTGGATGATAACATTAAGAATTGGGTAGAGCAAACAAAAGACTTTACAGAAAAAGGTTACAACAACAAGACTTCACTCTGGTCAAGTGATTGGAGCACAGGATTTACGCCAGAAGGTAAAGTATTCAGCTACTTTGGACCAGCTTGGTTTGTAGATTTCACTTTAGGCGGAAACGGAACAGATGGTGACTGGTATGCAACAAAAGGACCTCAAGGTTTCTTCTGGGGAGGTACATGGATTTGTGGTGCTACAGGTACAGATAACCAAAGTTTAATCAAAGATATCATTCTTAAGTTAACAACTGACGATACAATTATGAAAGATATTGTAATCGATGATAATGATTTCGTTAATAATACGAAAGTAATGGAAGCTATGACTAATGATACTTCATATACAAACAAGGTTCTTGGTGATAGTAATCCACTTGGTACTTATGCAGAAGGAGCTAGTTCAATTGACTTAAGCAACATCTCTCCGTATGATTTAGGTTGTGCAGAAGAATTCCAGAGTGCTATGAAAGATTACTTTGATGGTAATGCTACCTATGACGAAGCTCTTCAGAATTTCTATAGTTCAATCACTGTAAAATATCCAGAATTATCATATTAAATACTAGGCATTCAAAACTGCTAGATATGATAATAAGACTTTATTGAAAAATCATGCCTGTCAATAATAGGCAGGCATGTTTAATGTTAGAAAATAAGCTTGACATTACGAATGGGAAGACAAAATGAGAGGTTTGAATATGAATAAAGTTGAAATACAAAAAGCAAAAAGAGGAAAAGTAGTTAGTTATAATAAGTGGGGCTATATTTTTTTAGTACCTTTTGTATTAACTTATCTAGTATTCCAACTAATACCAATGGTAAGTACCGTTTTTAATAGTTTTTTTGAAAACTATCGTTCTGGCCTTACACAAATAGGGCCAAATTTTGTTGGTCTTGATAATTATGAGGCGATACTTAATAATTCAGATGTATGGAAATATATGAAGAATACATTTATTATGTGGATAATGGGTTTCATTCCACAAATCCTGTTATCGCTTCTTTTAGCGAGTTGGTTTTCAAATGTTAGATTAAAATTAAAAGGATTAGGATTCTTTAAAACAGTAATCTATCTCCCTAACTTAATTATGGCATCAGCTTTTGCAATGTTATTTTTTGCTTTATTTTCAGATAATGGGCCTGTAAACACTATTTTGTTAAATATGGGCTTAATATCAGAGCCATACAGATTCATGTCGCATGTATGGAGTACAAGAGGATTAATTGCATTTATGAACTGTTTAATGTGGTTTGGTAATACAACGATATTGTTAATGGCAGGTATTATGGGTATTGATCTGAGTTTGTTTGAAGCAGCTGAAGTTGACGGAGCAAAACCTTCTAAAGTATTTACTAAGATTACATTACCTTTGTTAAAACCTATCCTAATCTATGTTGTTATTACTTCGTTAATGGGTGGTATTCAAATGTTTGATGTACCACAGATCTTAACAAATGGTAGTGGATCACCAGTAAATTCAACAATGACATTAATTATGTATTTGAATAAGCATCTGTTTAGCAAGAACTACGGTATGGGTGGTGCGATGTCTGTATTATTGTTCTTTATAACAGGTTTATTAAGCTTAGTAATATTCAAATTAACTAGTAAGAAAGAAGATTAGAGGTGGGAATTATGGCTGGTAATAAGAGTAATGAAGATAATGGAATTGGGTTAAAGACAAGACGTGTGATATGTTATATTGTATTAGTCTTGGTAACCATTATATGCTTGTTTTGGTTTTATTTGTTATTTTTGAATACAACAAAAACACATAATGAAATCCAACTTGGATTTAGTGCAGTTCCTGGTAGTAATTTTGTTGAAAACTGGAATAATTTAGTGCATGGAACTTTACCAATTTTGACAGGTCTAATAAACAGTTTGTTTGTTTCTATAGGATGTGTTATTTTTTGTACGTATTTTTCCGCAATGACAGCTTATGCCATTCATGCATATAACTTCAAATTCAAGAAAGCTATGTTTACCTTTATCTTAGTTGTAATGATGATTCCTACACAAGTAACAGCGTTAGGGTTCTTAAAATTAGTAGATGACATGAATTTAAAAAATTCTTTTATCCCATTAATCATTCCGAGTATAGCAGCACCAATAACGTTCTTTTATATTAAGCAGTATATGGAGAGTTCATTACCACTTGAGATTATAGAAGCATCTCGAATTGATGGATCTGGTGAATTCATGACATTCAATAGAATTGTTCTCCCGATGATGAAACCGGCACTGGCAGTCCAAGCCATTTTTACTTTTGTTCAGACATGGAACAATTACTTTATGCCAACATTAATTCTAAGTGATGATAAAAAAAAGACTTTACCAATTTTGATAGCACAGTTACGTAGTGCTGACTGGTTGAAGTTTGACATGGGTCAAGTGTATATGATGATTGCGTTTTCTATATTTCCAGTAATTGTTGTTTATCTTTGCTTGTCAAAGCACATTGTACAAGGAATTGCACTTGGTAGTGTTAAGGGTTAATAAAATAGGTTCATAGCTCCTGGTCTTTATAGACCAGGTTTTTTTTGCTTTGAAACATGAACAAATCTTAATGGGGAAAGTCATGTGTTTTGCAAGTTATAAATAATTTAACACGAAAGCCTGAACACAATAGTTACCAGTGGACTAATAATGCTTGTACGATACAGTCTAGAGAAGTTAAGAATATGTATTGATATGCTAAGCATATACATGGAACGAAAACGATAACTATAATATTAATGATAATATATAAATAAAATATAAGTAAATTGTTATAAATGCACAAATTACCAAAATAAAACAGGTATAAATTAACAAAAATAGTAATTCATATGGAATTATCATTGAAAATATGTAAAAACTGTTGTACAATTAAAATACTATAACGATTAAGTAATATCAAACAAGATAGATATTGATTTCCGCAAGGAATTTAATATACATATGGGGTGTTTCCCAAAACAATATTTAAGGGAGGATTTTTATGAAAAAGAAGCTTTTAGCAGTTTTACTTACCGTTACTATGGTGACTACAATGTTAGTTGGATGTGGTAGCAAGAAGAATGACTCGAAAAATACTATAACTACTGACACAAAACCAGTAACTACAGATAATACAGATACTACAAAAACAGACGATGCAGCTACTGATACAACCGAAACGGTCGCTACTCCAGAAGAAGGCAAGATATTAAATATCTATTGCTGGAATGATGAATTCCAAAGACGTATGAAGGATCACTATCCAGGGTATGAAGAAGTAGATGCAACGACTGGTAAAATTGGTGATGTAACTGTTAAATGGAACATTACACCAAGTGATGATAATGCTTACCAAAATAACCTTGACGAAACTTTGTTAAAACAAAAAGATGCTTCTCAAGATAATAAGATTGACTTATTCCTTATCGAAGCAGATTATGCATTGAAATATGTTAATACGGAATACACAATGCCAGTTAGTGACCTTGGTATCACAGAAACAGATTTATCAAAACAATATCAATACACAAAAGACATTGTTACAGATGGTGATGGACAAATCAAAGGAGTTTCATGGCAAGGTTGCCCAGGAGTTTTGATTTACAGACGTTCTATTGCTAAAGATGTATTCGGAACAGACGAAGTTAACAAGATCCAAGAAAAATTAGCAAACTGGGATGCTTTCTCAACAGCAGCACAAGAAGTGAAAGATAAAGGATATTATATGTTATCAGGATATGATGATGCATACCGTGTATTCTCTAATAACGTATCTTCAAAATGGGTTGTTGATGGCAAAATCAATATCGATGACAGCATTAAGACTTGGGTAGAGCAAACAAAAGAATTTACAGACAAAGGTTATAACAACAAGACATCACTTTGGTCAAGTGACTGGAGTACAGGATTTACACCAGAAGGTAAAGTGTTCTGCTACTTCGGACCAGCTTGGTTCGTAGACTTCACATTAGGTGGAAAAGGAACAGATGGAGACTGGTATGCAACTAAAGGACCTCAAGGTTTCTTCTGGGGTGGTACTTGGATCTGTGGAGCTACTGGAACAGATAATCAAAGTTTGATTAAAGATATTATACTTAAGTTAACTACTGATGATACAATTATGAAAGATATCGTAGTTAAAGATAATGACTTTGTTAACAATACAACTGTTATGGATGCTATGGCAACGGATACTACATATGCAAGTGCTGTACTTGGGGAGAGCAATCCGCTTGGTACTTATGCAGCAGGTGCAGGTTCTATCGATTTAAGTAATATTTCACCATATGATCAAGGTTGTACAGAAGAATTCCAGGGTGCAATGAAAGACTATTTCGATGGCAATGCTACCTATGACGAGGCTCTTCAGAACTTCTACAGTCTAATTACTGTAAAATACCCAGAGTTAACATACTAACTAGTGATTTGTTAATGAGACTTAATTGAAAAACATGCCTGTCTATAGTAGGCAGGCATGTTTTTAGACTATAGAGCTCTATTATTAATGGGAAGACAAAATGAGAGGTTCGAATATGAATAAAGTTGAAGCAAAAAAAGTAAAAAAAGGAAAAGTAGTTAGGTATAATAAGTGGGGATATATCTTTTTAGTACCTTTTGTAGTAACTTATCTAGTATTCCAACTAGTGCCGATGGTAAGTACCATTTTTAATAGTTTCTTTGAAAACTATCGTTCAGGTCTTACACAAATTGGGCCAAACTTTGTTGGACTTGATAATTATAAGTCATTACTGGGTAATTCAGATGTTTGGAAATACTTAAAGAATACAGCTATTATGTGGATAATGGGCTTTATTCCACAGATTCTTTTAGCGCTTCTTTTAGCGAATTGGTTCTCTAATGTTAGATTAAGATTAAAAGGATTAGGATTCTTTAAAACAGTTATTTATCTACCAAACTTAATAATGGCATCGGCATTTGCAATGTTATTCTTCGCTTTATTTTCAGATAACGGTCCTGTAAATGCTATTTTGATAAATATGGGTGTTATATCAGAACCATATAGGTTCATGTCACATGTATGGAGTACAAGAGGTTTGGTTGCCTTTATGAACTTCCTAATGTGGTTTGGTAATACTACGATTTTGTTAATGGCAGGTATAATGGGAATTGATATGAACTTGTTTGAAGCAGCAGAAGTAGACGGTGCAAAACCAACTAAAGTATTTACTTTGATTACATTACCTTTATTAAGGCCAATTCTGATTTATGTTGTGATTACATCTTTGATTGGTGGAATCCAGATGTTTGATGTACCACAAATTTTAACAAGTGGTAGTGGAGCACCAGTAAATTCAACTATGACATTAATTATGTATTTGAATAAGCATCTGTTCAGTAAGAATTACGGTATGGGTGGTGCAATGTCTGTACTATTATTCTTCATAACGGGCATCTTAAGCATAATTGTATTCAAGATTACTAGTAAGAAAGAAGATTAGAGGTGAGAAATATGTCTAGTAATAAGAGCAAAGAAGATAATGGGATTGGTATTAAGACGAGACGTGTGATTAGCTACATTGTATTAGTTTTAGTAACTGTATTGTGTTTGTTTTGGTTTTATCTATTGTTTTTGTATACAACAAAAACACATAATGAGATACAACTTGGATTTAGCGCAGTACCAGGTAGTAATTTTATTGAAAACTGGATGAATTTAATAAAAGGTACCTTACCAATATTAACAGGTCTTCTTAATAGTTTATTTGTATCCACAGCATGTGTGGTTTGTAGTACATATTTCTCTGCAATGACGGCGTATGCCATTCATGCATATAACTTCAAATTCAAGCAAGCTATGTTTACCTTTATCTTAGTAGTAATGATGATACCAACACAAGTGACTGCATTGGGTTTCCTTAGATTAGTAGATGATATGAATCTAAAAAATTCGTATATCCCATTGATTATTCCAACAATTGCAGCACCAATGACATTTTACTATATTAAACAGTATATGGAGAGTGCATTACCTATAGAGATTATTGAGGCATCTAGAATAGATGGCTCTGGTGAGTTTATGACGTTTAATCGAATTGTACTTCCGATGCTTAAACCAGCTTTGGCGGTTCAAGCTATATTTACATTTGTTCAGACATGGAATAACTACTTCATGCCGGCATTAATATTGAACGATGATAAGAAGAAAACATTGCCTATCTTAATTGCACAATTACGTAGTGCAGACTGGTTAAAGTTTGATATGGGGCAAGTGTACATGATGATCGCATTTTCTATATTCCCAGTAATTGTAGTTTACCTTTGTTTGTCAAAGCATATTGTTCAGGGAATTGCGCTTGGTAGTGTTAAAGGTTAATAGTCAGTTTATAGCGTCCTGGTCTTATTAGGCCAGGATTTTTTGTGTTCGTATTAATATAGCATAAGAAGATGCTGATAGAGTGGGAGAAACTTTAAAAAATTAGTTTTTAAATAAAAATACTGGTTTTACTTGTTATGAGCCATTATTTATAGTAAGCTATTATTAAAGTGATTGTAATGCTCTATATTATATGGAGATGCATAAACGACAAATAAATAGTAAGGGAGAGATTTAATGCCAGTATATTTATTAATTGCCGCTATTATAATTATCGCCTGTGTAGTACTGAATAAGGTGACAAGTCGATTAGGGATACCAACGTTATTAGCATTTATATTGTTAGGTATGTCAATGGGGTCAGATGGAATATTTAAGATACCATTTGATAATTTCTATATAGCAGAAAAGATTTGCTCAGTAGCTTTAATATTTATTATGTTCTATGGAGGCTTTGGTACGAAGTGGAGTGAAGCAAAGCCGATAGCAGTGAAAGCGGTGTTGTTATCAACGATAGGAGTTATATTAACTGCTTTACTAACTGGATTATTCTGTTATTTTGTCTTGCGTTTTAATTTCTGGGAAAGTATGTTGTTAGGTTCTGTTATTAGTTCTACAGATGCTGCATCTGTATTCTCGATTTTACGATCCAAACGATTAAATCTAAAGTATAACTCAGCCTCTTTATTAGAGGTGGAAAGTGGAAGTAATGACCCTTGTTCGTATATGTTAACTGCGATTGTACTTGCGGTTATGAATGGAAAAGCCAACGGTGGAGAAATCTTTTTGATGATTCTTGCACAGATTATATTTGGATTAGTGTTTGGTGTTCTTATTGCATTCTTAGCATATGAATTCCTCAAACGGTTTCGATTCGAAACAGAAGGATTTGATCTGATTTTTGTTGTTGCGGTTGCAATATTAGCGTATGCAATACCTTCTGCCGTTGGAGGAAACGGGTATCTAAGTGCGTACTTGGTTGGAGTAATACTTGGAAACAAACCAATCTTTAATAAGAAAGCACTTGTTAATTTCTTTGATGGATTAACAGGACTTATGCAGATTCTTGTGTTCTTTTTATTAGGTCTACTTGCGTTTCCTTCGCAATTGCCAAAGATTTTTATACCAGCAATGTTGATTGCTTTATTCTTAACATTTATCGCAAGACCTTTATCTGTAATTGCGATTCTAGCACCTTTTCGCTGTAAGTGGAACCAGCAAGTATTGGTTTCGTGGGCAGGTTTACGTGGTGCGGCATCAATTGTATTCGCAGTAATGGCGACAATTGATCCTGCGGCTACAAACAATGATATATTCCATATCACATTCTGTATCGTACTCTTTTCTATATTAATACAAGGTTCATTGATTCCGCTTGCTTCAGTTAAGTTAAATATGATTGATGATACAGTCGATGTTCTTAAAACATTCACGGATTATGCGGATGAAGTGCCGGTTCAATTCATTCAATTGAAGATGACTTCACGTCATCCATGGATTGATAAGATGATAAAAGATATACCATTGCCACCAGATACATTGCTTGTGTTGTTAAAGAGAAATGGTGAGAACATTGTACCAAATGGTCAAATCCATCTAGTGGAAGATGATATATTAATATTAAGTGCAGCAGCCCCAGGTGATATTGAGGGAATCTCTTTAACAGAAAAGAATGTTACAAAAGGCTGCGATTGGATAGGAAAACCAATTTCAGAGATTTCGAAAGAAGAAGATAAATTAATCATTATGATACAAAGAAAGAAAAAAATTATAGTACCTAATGGTAGAACCATTATTAAGGAAAATGATATCCTAGTTATCAATCAGATTGAAAAAGATCCTAGAAGGATAATATTAGAGTAATTACCATTTATCAACCATTACAAAAATATTAATTAAATGTTACAATATTGTTACAAAGACAACCAAAGGAGAATAAGATTATGATGAACTTAAAGAAAATGGCTTTCGCTGTAGCAATGATGGTAACTGTAGGTACTGTAGCAACTCCTGTAGCTGGAGCACAAGCTGCAACTAAGATTAATTGTACAAATCAAACAAATAGTAATTCTAATTTCACTTCAGGAAAATTATGTTATCAAGTTACTGGTAAGAATACTTGTACAGTAACAGGTTTATCTTCAAAGGGTACAAATTCAACATCTTGTACAATTCCTTCAACTGTAACATGCAATGGTAAAACATACAAAGTATCAAATGTTTCTAACAATGCATTTAAGAACAGTGATAAACTAAATTCAATTACTTGTAATAAGTCAATAAAGACTACTGGATCAAACTGTTTCGGTAATGCTTCTGTTCGATTTGCTAAATAATAAGTAAGTATAAATAAATATCGAAAAGTAAACTTCGCAAATGTTTTGCTGTAAAAAATTCGTATTTCGAATTTAATGCTGTAATCATTTGCGAAGTTTTGTTTTTGGGATTGTAAATACAACCTTTCATGTGATAGAATATAAGACGGATTAAAAAGTAGTATACAAATGATTATAAGTAATGCTATAATAAAACTGTTTGGGTAGCTTGTAAAAGCTACAATTTATGGCAACAGAAGTTCATAATACATGATTTCTATTGTTTAAGACATAATCACACAATTATGTGTGGAATAGCAGTTTCTATGTAGTATACATAGGAAATTTGTTAATACTTATACTAACGGAACCTTGTTCCTTCGTATAAGTTTATTATAAGTTATTGAAAGGTATGATGGATGATGAAGACTTGGAATAGAGTTGTGTTAAAACTTAGTGGTGAAGCATTAGCCGGTGATAAGAAGACAGGATTTGACGAAGCAACTTGTATTGAAGTAGCCAAACAAGTAAAAGAATTAGTCGATAATGGAGTCGAAGTTGGTATTGTAATCGGTGGTGGAAACTTCTGGAGAGGAAGAACAAGTGAAACAATCGATCGTACAAAAGCTGATCAGATTGGAATGTTAGCAACCATTATGAATTGTATCTATGTGTCGGAAATTTTCCGCTATGTTGGAATGATGACGCAAGTGCTAACACCATTTGAATGTGGTTCTATGACTAAAATGTTCTCGAAAGACAGAGCGAATAAGTATTTCAAGAAGGGAATGGTCGTATTCTTCGCCGGAGGTACAGGACATCCATGCTTTTCAACAGATACTGCAACGGTTCTTAGAGCTATTGAAATTGAAGCTGACGTTATTTTATTAGCGAAAGCAATTGACGGTGTTTATGACAGCGATCCTAAGACAAATCCATCGGCTAAGAAGTATGATGAGATTACAATAGGTGAGGTACTTGATAAGAAATTAGCAGTAATTGATTTATCTGCAACAATTATGTGCTTAGAAAATAAGATGCCAATGATGGTATTTGGTTTGAATGAACCAAATAGTATTGTAAACACATTAAATGGTAAATTTACAGGAACAAAGGTAACCGTTTAATTAATATAAGAAACCTTGTTATACTGTATAATTATAAGAAAAATTTTGGAGGGAAAATTATGGATTCAAGAATTGAACAATTTGAAATGAAAATGGAAAAATCTCTAGACGGCTTAATTGAGGAGTTTACTGCCATACGTGCAGGTAGAGCTAATCCTCGTATTTTAGATAAATTAAAAGTTGATTATTATGGTACTCCATCTGGTATTCAATCAGTTGCAAACGTTTCTGTACCAGAAGCTAGAGTTATCATGATTCAACCATGGGAAAGCAGTTTGATTAAAGAAATCGAAAAAGCAATCTTAGTTTCTGATCTTGGTTTAACACCAAGTAATGATGGTAAAGTGATTCGTCTTGTATTCCCAGAACTTACAGAAGAAAGAAGAAAAGATTTAGTAAAAGACGTTAAGAAAAAAGCAGAAGCTGCTAAAGTTGCTATCCGTAATATTCGTCGCGATGCGAATGATGCAATTAAGAAATTAAGTAAAGCGAATGAGATTTCAGAAGATGAAGTTAAAAGCTTAGAAGATCAAGTACAAAAAGTAACTGACAAATACGTTACAGAAGTAGATAAAGCTATGGAAGCAAAATCAAAAGAAGTTCTTACCGTATAATCAGGTACGAGAAGTGTTTTTGATAATATAATTTTGGCTAGGAATAAGAATCGGATTGTTCTTGTACAATAGGTATAAGGCAATCCGGTTTTATAACATTATAGCAGGAGGAATATAGTTTGGCTAATAATAATGTCCTCGAAGGATTACAAATCCCGGAACACATTGCGCTTATACTAGATGGTAATGGGAGATGGGCAAGGAAAAGAATGATGCCACGTAATTATGGGCATGCACAAGGAAGCAAGAATGTAGAGAAGATTTGTAAAGCTGCATATAATATGGGAGTAAAGTATCTAACCGTATATGCATTCTCAACAGAAAATTGGTCAAGGCCTGATGATGAAGTTGAGACACTTATGAAACTTCTGAATAGTTATTTAAAAGATTGCATTAAACAAACAACTAAGAATAATATGAGGGTCAGGGTTATTGGTGATATTACTCGTTTAGATGTTACGATGCAAGAGAAAATCAAAGATTTAGAAGAGAGAAGTAAGAATAATACTGGTCTTAATTTTCAAGTTGCATTAAATTACGGTTCTAGAGATGAGATTTTACGTGCCGTAAGACGTTTAGTAGTAGATTATGATAATAAGGCGTTGACGCTCGATGAGATAGATGAAAAACTATTTGATAATTACTTGGATACAAAGAATATTCCGGATCCTGACTTATTGATTCGTACAAGTGGTGAACAAAGATTGTCAAATTATTTATTATGGCAAATGGCATATACAGAATTCTATTTTACAGATGTTTTGTGGCCAGATTTTAGTGAAAAGGATTTAGAAGATGCCATACTCTATTATAATTCAAAAGAAAGACGGTTTGGTGGATTAAGATAATAATTAATACCAACGGATAGGTGAGCGTATGTTTTGGGTGCGTTTTAGAAGTTCAGTAATGTTAGTGGTTTTAACATTATTCACTGTAATTATGGGGGGCGATTTACTATTTGCAGTAATTGGTCTAATCTCTTTAATTGGTTTAAGTGAATTGTATAAGTTATTAAAAGTAAATAATAGTGTAGTTGGATACATAGGCTATGTCGCTTGTGTTGCTTATTACGCGTTAGTGTACTTTAATGCAAAGGAACATATGATGTTACTTTTTGTAGCATTTATCATGGTATTAATGGTAGCGTATGTATTTACTTTTCCTAAATATCGTTCTGAACAAGTATTCATAACATTTTTTGGGTTGTTTTATGTGGCAATTATGTTATCACATATCTATCAGGTACGTATGTTAGATGATGGTCTATGGTTAGTTTGGTTATTATTCATAGGTGCATGGGGTTCTGATACATGCGCATATCTAGTTGGTATCTCAATTGGAAAACATAAGATGACACCGAAATTAAGTCCTAAGAAGTCTATTGAAGGCGGTATCGGCGGTATTCTTGGAGCTGCATTAATAGGATTTTTATATGGACTAGCTATACAACATAAAATTGGTACATTTAACAATCCGCAAGTTGCTTTTGCAATTATATGTGGTGCGTCTAGTATCGTATCTCAAATTGGAGATTTAGCAGCTTCAGCAATTAAGAGAAATTATGATATTAAAGATTATGGTAGATTAATACCTGGTCATGGCGGAATCTTAGATCGTTTTGATAGTATCATATTCACAGCTCCTATAGTGTATTATCTAGCAGAGTTTTTAAGTAGGTAATCAGAATAGTAGCGGGAAAGTAATAGTAAGAAAGTAATATCACAAGTAAAACGTGATATGCAAGGGTACAAAGATGAAAAAAATAGTAGTACTTGGTTCAACAGGTTCCATTGGAACGCAAACACTTGATGTCGTTCGAAAGAATTCGGATATGGAAGTTGTCGCTTTGGCAGCAGGGTCAAATATCAAGTTATTAGAAGAACAGATAAGAGAATTTAGACCACGTATGGTATGCGTCTTTGATGAGAAGAAAGCGAAGGAGTTACGTATACTTGTTTCGGACTGTGATGTTAAGATCACCAGTGGTATGGAAGGTTTAATAGAGTGTAGTGTAACCCCGGAAGCCGATGTCGTATTAACTGCTATCGTAGGTATGATAGGAATTCAGCCAACGATTGCTGCGATTAAAGCGAAGAAAGATATTGCACTTGCTAATAAAGAGACCTTAGTTACTGCTGGACATATCATAATGCCACTTGCAGGGGAATATAATGTTAAGATACTTCCTGTTGACAGTGAACATTCTGCAATATTTCAGGCTTTGAATGGAGAAAACTACAATCGTATAAGTAGAATATTATTAACAGCTTCTGGTGGACCTTTTAGAGGGATGACTACAAAACAGTTAGAAAAAGTTGGTCTAGAAGATGCCCTAAAGCATCCGAATTGGTCGATGGGTAGAAAGATTACGATTGATTCAGCAACAATGGTTAACAAAGGGTTAGAAGTTATAGAAGCCAAGTGGTTATTTGGGGTTGAGTTTAACCAAATAGAAGTGGTTGTACAACCAAAGAGTATCATTCATTCTATGGTTGAATTTGTTGATAGTGGTGTAATAGCTCAACTTGGAACACCTGATATGAAACTTCCAATTCAATATGCACTAACGTGTCCAGATCGAAGAGAGCTCAGGGGAGAGCGATTAGATTTTACAACACTATCAAGTATATCGTTTGAAGCACCTGATTTAGATACTTTCCGTGGACTTTCATTGGCTTATGAAGTAGGTAAAATGGGTGGAAGTATGCCAACTGTATTTAATGCGGCAAACGAAAGAGCGGTAGCCAAATTCTTGAATAGAGAGATATCGTTCCTTGAGATATACGAAATCATCGAAGATGCAATTCAGTGGCATCGTAAGGTGGATAATCCGAGTGTGGATGCGATACTTGATATAGAAGCACAAACATATGAAAGAATTGAATCGCGATTCCACGTGTAATGCTGTTGTAGCATAGAAAGGATAGGTATTTACATGAATATTATTTTAGCTATTTTGATTTTTAGCTTAATTATAATCATACATGAGCTGGGTCATTTTTTATTGGCAAAGAAGAATGGAATAGAAGTTGTAGAATTCTCGGTTGGTATGGGACCAAGACTTTTTAGTTTTCTACGTAATGGAACTAGATATTCACTGAAGTTATTCCCGATTGGTGGCTCATGTATGATGTTAGGAGAGGATGAAGAGGCTGATTCTCCAAACTCTTTTGGAAAGAAGGGGGTATGGGCTCGTATATCGGTTATTGCAGCTGGTCCAATATTCAACTTCATTCTAGCGTTCGTACTAGCGATGATTGTCGTTGGTAAAGTTGGTTATGATCCTGCTGTAATTGTTCAAGTTGAAGAAGGAGGACCTTCAGAAGAAGCTGGACTTCAAGTGGGGGATGTTATCGAAGAAATTAATGGTTCGGGAGTTGATAATGGAAGAGGAGTAATGTTCTATCAATTCTTCCATCCGACATCAAATAAGCCTGTTCATTTGAAGATTAACCGTAGCGGTGAGAAGATATCAATGACTATAACGCCAGAGAAAGTTGAATCCGGTGAGTACTTAATGGGATTTGGATATAATAGCCAAGGTCGTACTAAGATAATCGCAACTACTGGTGAGAAAATGAATGCTCTTGGAGTAATCAAATATAGTGCAATAGAAGTAAAATGTTGGATTACATCAGCTATTCAAAGTGTCGGAGGTTTAATATCTGGGAAGGTTTCAACCAAAGAGTTAGCTGGACCTGTTGCTATTGTTGATATGATTGGAGATGGAATTAATAGTACGAAGTCTGAAGGTGTGTCAGCTGTTGTTATTCAGCTTCTCTATATGAGTATCTTACTAAGTGCTAACCTTGGTGTAATGAACTTATTACCGTTACCTGCACTTGATGGAGGTCGTCTGGTATTCTTAATAATTGAAGCAGTACGTGGTAAGCCAGTTGATCCTAAGAAGGAAGGTTTCGTCCATATGGTCGGGCTAGCACTCTTAATGCTCTTAATGGTATTTGTTATGTTTAATGATGTAAAAAGACTATTTGGTTTTATAGTATAAACTAGGACTTACAAAGTGTATAAATCTTAACATAATCAAGTAATTTAACTTGAAGGGTAATAAGTTAACAAGTTTATGTACTACTGAGAATAGGAAATATTTAGATAGGGAGGTGTGATAAAATACGAATGTATTTTATACACCTCTTTATCAATTGATTATTTTTTAATAGTTAGGAATAAATTAACCATATAACTTATATAAAAATGTGGTAAAATAGAGAAATGAAAATAGAGAAATGAAAATAGAGAAATGAAAAGTAAACAAGGAGGTATTCATAATGTACCGTGATGATACAAAAGTAATTCAGATTGGAAACAAGGTAATTGGTGGTGGCAACCAAGTACTTATTCAATCTATGACAAATACAAAGACAGAAGATGTAGAGGCCACTGTTGCGCAAATAAAAGAATTAGAAGCAGCTGGTTGTGATATTATTCGATGTGCGGTTCCAACAATGGAAGCAGCACTTGCACTCAAAGAAATTAAGAAGCAGATATCAATTCCCCTAGTAGCAGATATACACTTCGATTACCGTCTTGCCCTAGCAGCTATAGAGAATGGTGCCGATAAGATTCGTATTAATCCAGGCAACATCGGCAGTGAAGAACGTGTACGAGCAGTTGTAGAAGCTGCCAAAGAGCGTAATATTCCTATTCGGGTAGGTGTTAACAGCGGATCTTTGGAGAAACCACTGGTTGAAAAATATGGTGGTGTAACGGCAGAAGGAATCGTAGAAAGTGCACTTGATAAAGTAAGAACTATAGAAGAGATGGGCTATGACAATCTAGTAATTAGTATTAAGTCTTCTAATGTATTAATGGCAGTACAAGCACATGAGTTAATCGCGAAGAAGACAAACTATCCATTACATGTAGGTATTACTGAGTCAGGAACAATTATCTCAGGTAATATCAAATCAAGTATTGGACTTGGTATTATCCTAAACCAAGGAATTGGTGACACCATACGTGTATCCTTAACAGGAAATCCTGTAGAAGAAGTGAAATCAGCGAAGTTAATCCTTCGTACCCTTGGTTTACGAAAAGCAGGAGTTGAAGTGGTTTCTTGCCCAACGTGTGGAAGAACACAAATCGATCTAATCGGATTAGCAAATCAGGTGGAAAATATGGTCCAAAAATACGACTTAGATATCAAAGTAGCAGTTATGGGATGCGTAGTTAACGGCCCAGGAGAAGCGAAAGAAGCAGACTTAGGAATAGCTGGCGGTAAAGGGGTAGGTATGTTAATCAAAAAAGGAGAAGTCGTTAAGACATTACCAGAAGATCAATTACTTGCAACCCTTGAAGAAGAGCTTAAGAACTGGGATAAGAATTTAGTATAAAACGACTTAGTGCCATCTAGAATGTAAGAGAAGCAAAACTCTTGATAGTATTAAATAGCTTCTTAACAAATGTACAATAACTAAAAAACGATAGCGAAACACTTTAGTACTTCTTAGTGTGTACTAAGTAGAGTAGGAAGGCGAGGCATGGAAGCCGAGCCAGCCTGAGCTGAGGCAGGATGCCGAATCGAAGGTGGTTCCGTAATATTTGATAGCACTCGGTACACACTTAGAAGTACTTAAGTGCGTAGCGTGTTTTGTGTTATAGGACATTAGGTAAGAAGCGGTAAAAAGTGTTTATGGAGTTTTGCGGATTTAATGTAGAAAAAAAGGAGGTTGTAAACATGAATATGCAATTCTTTGAAGTGTTTGAGACATTAAAGGTTGCGAAAGAATTGCAAGATATGTTTGAGGATACTGTAATTGAACGTGTTGCAGCTTCTAGAATTAATCAAGAAGTTAAGATATATATAATGAGTACGCATTTGATATCTAGGAAACTAGTGAAGAAGATGCAGTATCAGATTAAGAAGCAGCTTTTTGCTGATACAACCAATGAAGTCAGATTATGTGATCGATATGAGTTGTCTGCGCAATATACTCCAGATAAGCTGATGGACGCATATTATGAAAGTTTACTTGAAGAGATGAAGGACAGTAGTATTCTTGAGTATAACTTGTTTAAGATGGCAAATTACAAGGTTGAAGGCGATACCATTGAAATTGAGATGGAAGATAACTTTGTAGCAAAGAATAAATCTTCTAATATGAAGCGAATTCTAGAGGATAATTTCTCGAATCGATTTGGTTATGCAATTAATATTAAGATTAACTATGTGGATCCACCTGAGAAAGACGAAGAAGATATTAAGGAAATATATGCGAAGGCAATGCGAAAGCATCATATGTCCCATGATGAAGACGATGACGTCTATATTGCTGCATCTGATGAGAATGGACATCTAATCAAAGAGGCTGATAATACCGCTATATCAGTTGGTAGTACAAAAAGTATTGCACAAGAAGCTCCAAAAGCAGAAAGTAAAGACAAGTCCGCGGATGCTAGAGGAGCAAAAACGGAGAAGACCAAATATAGTAGTTATAAGAAGTTACCACCAGATCCAGATATCATCTATGGTAAGAGTTTTGAAGGTGAAGCAGTAGCAATATCTGAGATTCAAGATGAAGTTGGAGAGGTTGTTGTACGTGGTAGAGTGAATAAGTTTGAAACTAGAGAACTTCGTAATGAGAAAACAATTATCACATTTGCAGTAACAGATTTTACAGATACGATTTCAGCAAAAATATTTGTGAAGAATGAACAGGTAGCGGATATTTCATCAGTACTTAAGAATGGTATCTTCATTAAGATGAAGGGGATGGCCTTGATGGATAAGTATGATAGGGAAATCTCTATTAGTTCGATCGTTGGTATTAAAACAATCCCTGATTTCACAACTTCACGAGTGGATAATGCACCTGTAAAACGAGTGGAATTGCATGCCCATACTATGATGAGTGATATGGATGCAGTAGTAGATGCCAAAACATTAATTAAGAGAGCGATGGCATGGGGGCATAATTCAATTGCGATTACTGATCATGGTGTTGTACAAGCATTTACTGAGGCAAATCATGTAGTTGAGAAGTCTGACTTCAAAGTGATCTATGGGGTGGAAGCATATCTAGTAGATGACTTGAAGGATATTGTAGAGAATGGGAAAGGTCAGACCCTAGATGCACCAAGCGTTGTATTCGATATAGAAACCACAGGTTTTGGCCCTGTGAATGATAAAATCATTGAAATTGGTGCAGTTAAGGTAGTGAATGGTGAGATTGTAGATACCTATTCCACATTCATTAATCCAGAGATTCCAATTCCTTATGAGATTGAGAAGTTAACAGGTATTCAAGATAATATGGTTATGGATTCGCCAACCATTGATGTAATATTACCACAATTCTTAGAGTTTTGTGAGGGCTGCATTTTAGTTGCTCATAATGCTTCTTTTGATGTTGGTTTCATAACGAAGAAGGCGGAACAGTTAGGAATCAACACAGATTTTACAGTTATAGATACCGTATCTATGGCACGTGTACTACTTCCAACCTTATCAAAATTCAAGTTGAATATCGTTGCGAAGGAACTAGGTATCTCTCTTGAAAACCATCACCGTGCAGTTGATGATGCAGGTGCTACAGCTGAGATCTATGTGAAATTCATTCAGATGCTAAAAGAGAAGAATGTGTTTAGTGTAGAGAAATTAAATGAGATGAGTAAGCTCTCCGCGGCTATGATAAAGAAGCTTCCAACCTATCATGCCATTATTCTAGCACAAAACGACATAGGTAGAATTAATTTGTATAAATTAATCTCTTATTCTCATATAAATTACTACGCTCGTAGACCGAGAATACCAAAGAGTGTATTCTTAGAAAATCGGGAAGGATTACTTATTGGTTCTGCCTGCGAGGCAGGTGAATTATATCAAGCGATACTTAGAAACCAATCCAGGGAAGAGATTACTAGGTTAGTGGATTTCTATGATTATCTAGAAATACAGCCACTTGGCAACAATGATTTCATGATTCATAGTGATAAGTATGATGTTAAGTCCAAAGAGGATTTGATTGAGATTAATAAAAAGATCGTTGCACTTGGAGAAGAATTCAACAAGCCAGTTGTAGGTACTTGTGATGTGCATTTCTTAGATCCAGAAGATGAAGTGTATCGACGGATTATCATGACAGGTAAAGGGTTCAAAGATGCGGATAATCAACCACCGTTGTATCTTCGCACCACAGATGAGATGTTAGCGGAATTTACGTATCTTGGTAGAGAGAAGGCAGAAGAGATTGTTATCACCAATACCAATAAGATTGCGGATATGGTCGAGAAGATCTCACCAGTTCGACCAGATAAATGTCCTCCTGTCATCGAGAATTCAGACGAGGATTTACGTACCATCTGTTACGATAAAGCTCATTCTATGTATGGACCAAATCTACCTGAGCCGGTTAGTGCTCGTCTAGAAAAGGAATTAAAATCGATCATTAGCAATGGTTTCGCCGTAATGTATATTATCGCTCAGAAACTAGTTTGGAAATCTAATGAAGATGGATATCTTGTAGGTTCGAGAGGTTCGGTAGGATCCTCCTTCGCAGCTACCATGTCAGGTATTACGGAAGTTAATCCGCTACCGGCTCATTATTACTGTACGAACTGCTACTATTCTGATTTTGATTCGGAAGAAGTGAAGGCTTTTGCAGGTAAATCAGGTTGTGACATGCCAGATAAATTATGTCCGAATTGCGGACAGCCACTTAGCAAAGATGGTCATGAAATTCCATTCGAAACCTTCCTTGGTTTCTATGGTGATAAGGAACCAGATATCGATCTTAACTTCTCAGGAGAGTACCAAAGTCATGCCCATGATTATACCGAGGTTATCTTTGGTAAAGGACAGACGTTCCGTGCAGGAACAATTGGTACCTTGGCCGATAAGACAGCATTTGGGTATGTACTAAAATACTATGAAGAACATGGTCAACATAAGAGAAGAGCAGAGATAGAACGTATCGTTGATGGTTGTGTTGGGGTTCGTAGAACAACTGGGCAGCATCCAGGAGGTATCGTAGTTCTTCCGCTTGGTGAAGAAATCTATTCGTTCACACCTGTACAACGACCAGCTAACGATATGACGACGCAAACAATTACAACGCATTTTGATTATCACTCAATTGATCACAACTTGTTAAAACTTGATATACTCGGACATGATGATCCGACCATTATTCGTATGCTACAAGATATAACAGGAATTGATCCTTTAACCATTCGTTTTGATGATGAGAAAGTATTATCCTTGTTCGATAATCTTAGTGCGTTGGGTTTAAAACCAGAAGATTTAGGTGGTTGTGATTTGGGCTCCTTAGGAATTCCTGAGTTTGGTACTGATTTCGTTATGCAGATGCTTCGTGATACAAAGCCGAAGACCTTTTCCGATCTGGTACGTATCTCAGGTCTGTCCCATGGTACAGACGTATGGCTAAACAATGCCCAGTATTATATACAGAATGGAAATTGTACACTATCTACCGCAATTTGTACCCGTGATGATATCATGACCTATTTAATTCATACGGGAGTAGAGAATGGTCTTGCTTTCAAGATCATGGAAAGTGTTCGTAAGGGTAAAGGCTTAACCCCGGATATGGAGAAAGCCATGATTGAGGCGGGAGTGCCAGAATGGTATATTGAATCCTGTAAGAAGATTAAATACATGTTCCCGAAAGCTCATGCGGCTGCATACGTTATGATGGCCTTTCGCATTGCGTTTTTTAAAGTGTATCACCCGATAGCATATTACACGGCATACTTCAGTATCCGTGCTTCAGCATTCAACTATGAACTAATGTGTCTTGGTCGTGAAAAACTAGAATATTATATGGCTGATTATAAGAAACGTATGAATGAACTATCGAAGAAGGAGCTTGATACTTTAAAAGATATGAGAATTGTTCAAGAGATGTATGCAAGGGGATTTGAGTTTGAGCCACTTGATGTTTACCGAGCCAAATCACATCATTTTCAAATCTTTGATGGTAAGATTATGCCTGCGCTTAATACCATTGATGGACTTGGTGATAAAGCGGCAGAAGCAGTAGTGCTTGCTGCAAGAGATGGTAAATTCTTGTCCCTTGATGACTTCAGACAAAGAACCAAGGTCAGTGCTACGGTTATTGATACAATGGCAGACCTTGGAATTCTTGCAGATTTACCAGCTACCAATCAGATTTCATTAATGGATTTCTTCCAGATGTAACTGCAATAACTCTAGTAAAAAGACAACCTTCATGGTTTCTAAGTGTGCGTGTGCCGCATATCAAACCATATGTTGGTTGTCTTTTTAGTTAAATCTGAATGTTTTATAAAATAATTATTAACAAAAACCAAAGGTACTGTTCTTTTGGGATAAATGTGCTAAAATGCATCATATGGTATTGAAAACTATGATAAGAAGAGTTAATACGATATAAAAGTGAGGTTAAATTATTATGAAATATCAGATTATTAGCGATGGATCTTGTGATTTGTCATTAGAATTTGCAAAAGAGAGAGGGTTAGAGATCGTACCGTTCTATGTATCATTTGATGGAGAAAACTATTACAAAGAGGGTGTTGAGGTTGACCACTTTGAATTTTATAATAAAATGATAGAAGAACATGTATATCCGAAAACATCTCTGCCATCTGTTCAAGATTTTGTTGATGTTTTCTCCAAATACGCAGAAACTGCTACTCCCATGATTTGCATCTGCATTACAACCAAATTCAGTGGTTCCTATCAATCTGCATGTAATGCCAAAGAAATTGCATTGGAAAAATATCCGAATGCAGTAATTACTGTTATTGATTCCATGGTTAATACAGTTTTACAAGGGTTATATGTGCAGGAAGCACTACGTATGCAAAAAGATGGTGTTGGTTATGAAGAAGCAATCGCCCACCTGGAACGTATTAAATCAACTGGACGTATCATCTTCACCATAGGAAGTATGGATTATCTAAAAAAAGGTGGACGTATGGGAAAACTCTTAACTTTCGCAAGTGATACACTTGGGATTAAACCTTTGATTGTATTGAAAGAGGGAGAAATCTTTCCAGCTGGAATTACTAGAAGTCGTGAGAAGTCAAAGAAAAGGTTAATTGATATAGCGCAAGAGCATTTTAAGAAAATTGGCGAAGATCCAGGAACATATTCCTTTGCAGTAGGTACAGGAATTGATTTTGATGAAGCTGAGAAATTCAAAGATATGGTTGATGAAGGTCTTGGTGTTAAAGTGCCAATGATTGGTCGTATCGGTGTTACCATTGGTACACATACAGGACCGCACCCAATTGGTATGGGATTCATTAAAAGATATGATGCATAATAGGTATCGAGATAAAAGGCTTTGATCTGGCTAAACTGGCTAAACAATAAAATTCAGACAATCAATGAGGATTGAATGCTGTACTGAACAGGGTTCAGTCCTTTTTTAATGTAGTAGAAAAAGTATTGCAGATGAAAAACTCTGGAAATAAAATACCAAATATTGACAAAAATAAATAAATAGGTTAATTTATATATAAGTGGATAAAATATGATAACTACATAAAGTGTACGATTGTTAAGAGAGGAAAATGAGACTATGAATAAAGAAGAAAATAAGGAAGATAACTATAAGAAGAACATAAAACGATATCTGTACATAATACTAGCGGAGGTTTTTGCGGTTGGATTCGCATTAATTCTGTTAGGGGAATATAAAGGGGCTTCTGATAATAGTAAATATGGTAGAGAAAATGTTACGGAAGTAGTAGCAGCCTCCATCAAGCAGAAGGAACAAGAATCAATGAAGACGGAGAAAGGTTCGTTGGGGATTTCAAAAGATACTATTTCGAATGACGTTGAGGAAACGGATCAAACAACGCCTGATGCTACAGAAAGTACAGAACTTGCAAATGTAGTTGCTGATAGTAATGGAGATGAAGACAAACTAGCAGAAATGAAGGTAACGAAGAAGGAACAACAACAACTAAAAGAAGTGAACGAAATAATCAAGAATATGACTCTGGAAGAAAAAATATGTCAAATGTTCATCGTTTCGCCCGAAGAATTAACCAATTATAATAATGTAACAGTAGCAGGTACGAAAACGAAGAATGCGATTGATAAGTATCATGTAGCAGGAGTTATCTATTTCTCGGGGAATATTAATAGTGAGAGCCAACTCACAAAATTGCTTACGAATACGCAGCAATACGCAACAGAAAACAATGGAATACCGATGTTTCTTGGAATTGATGAAGAAGGTGGGGAAGTAGCTAGAATTGGTAATAATCCGAAGTTTAAGGTAACCAAATTCAATAACTTATCAACGGTAGCATCAAAAGAAGAAGCGTATAAGATTGGTAATACGATTGGTCAATATCTAAGCAAATATGGTTTTAACCTAGATTTTGCACCCGACTCTGACGTGTTAACGAATAAAAAGAACACAGTAGTAAAGAATCGTTCCTTTGGCTCATTACCAAAGAAAGTAGTTGAATATGCTGGCGCTTACACGCAGGGACTTAATGATGCAGGCTTGTATGCTACCTATAAACATTTCCCAGGGCATGGGGCTACAGAAGGAGATTCTCATAAAGGATTCGCGTATACCAACAAAACTTATGAGCAATTAGAAAAGGCAGATCTTGTACCTTTTATTGATGGAATTAAGAATGGGATTGATCTTATAATGGTTGGACATATATCTGTACCAAAAGTAATAGGAGATAATACACCAAGTTCATTATCAAAAGTAATGGTTTCAGATATCTTGCGTAAGAAGTTAGGATATGATGGTGTTATAATTACAGATGCTATGAATATGGGTGCAATCAGCAAGAATTATACGATTGAACAATCAACCACGGCAGCAGTAAAAGCAGGTTGTGATCTCATTCTTATGCCGGCAGATTTTCGCAAGTCTTACAACAGTTTGTTGAAGGCGGTTAAGAACGGCGAGATTAGTGAAGCAAGAATCGAGGATTCTGTTCGAAGGGTATTGCTATTAAAGAAAAAGAGACTTGATTGGTAAGATGAAATGGTAATAATAAAAAGAATTTATAAGTATATGGAAACAAAATAAAAATATTCAGATTTTTTAAAAATATTCAAAAAAATACTTGCAAAAGAAAATATTCTATGGTATCATTAACTTCGTTGTAAGGCTCGTTGGTCAAGCGGTCAAGACGCCGCCCTCTCACGGCGGAAACACGGGTTCGATTCCCGTACGAGCTGTTAATGAATATGAAAGAGTCTAAGGTTTTTCCTTAGGCTCTTTTTGTTGTTAGGCTTTAGCCTGTTGTTCATTGTGGAGTTTCTCAACAGAGAAAC
>ERZ781271.9-NODE-9-length-184368-cov-13.679930_pt1 | contig 184368 bp, 173 predicted proteins | sample MGYA00375849_ERZ781271 | MGnify/ENA primary metagenome ERZ781271 (study PRJEB29790, sample SAMN06051245) | human gut metagenome | host: Homo sapiens | place: USA: Cincinnati, Ohio | collected 2013-06-10 | study: EMG produced TPA metagenomics assembly of the Gut... | reverse complement strand
GGGACTATCTGCGCCAATTTACTGGCAAGGATGCGTTTTCATAATAAAAGCCTCTATCTATGAAACTTAAGGTTTTATTAATTATTCCAAATTGACTTATGTTTGCCAAAGTATCCATTTATTATATTTATGAATAATGGATATGAGTGTAACTAGATAGAGGTTTTTAGAAAAGAGGTAAAATATGAATGCTACTTGGAGGACAGTGATGAAAGACAGAAAGAAAAGTAAAAAACTACGCAACATAAGTAGAATTACCTGTCGCCTTATTGTATTATCTATGATTGTAGGTCTATTCGCCTACCGAGGTGATAAGAATACAATCAATGCAGCAGAGGGCGATACAGCAGATTTACGGTTTATATTTACGACAGATATACATGGCCAATTAAACAACATGGATTACGAGACTGGTAACACGTATTCAACTGGAGGGTTAACGAAAGCCTATACATTAATAAAGAATGCGAGAAAAGAAGTAAGTAGTTCGAATTATTTAACATTTGATATTGGTGATGTTCTATATGATTATTCAACGGAGTACATCTTCTCTGAAGATCAAAAAGCGGTACAGCCAATTTATCAAGCTATGAAGAAAATTGGTTATGATGCAATAACATTAGGAAACCATGATTTTGACTATGGTTATGAGTATATCTTAAATCAAATTAAGAATTCTGGTTTAAGCGATGTAACCGTTGTTTCTAATGTATATGATTCGAAAACGAGTGAACCAGTTTGGAATGAGAATCTAATTATTACAAAGAAGGTTACAACGGCTTCTGGAAAAACAGCAACTGTTAAGGTGGGAGTAATAGGAGAAACAATACCTAAACTATCCACGAAGACAGAGAGTTATCTAGGAGTATTGAAAACAGAAGATATCGTTGAGAGTGTTAAGAAACAAACAAGTATATTGAAAGCAAAGGGCGCTGATGTAATCGTAGTACTTGCCCATTCAGGATTTGGTAGTGAAGATGCAGACCTTAACTTCAAGAATGTGTCTTATGCAATTACAGAGATACCAGAAGTTGACGCGGTTTTATGTGGACATGAGCATAGAGTTTTCCCTAATGAAGATAAGACAACAACACATTATCAGCTACCAGGTGTTGATAAAGATACAAGTTTAGTAAATGGTAAAGTTTTGGTTATGGCAAACGACCGTGGTAAGAGCATTGGTATTGCAGACTTAAAACTTAATATCACGAGCAGTGGTAAGGTGACAGTTGCAAGTGGTAAAGGTGAAGTACGTCAAGTTATAAAGTACAATCCATCACCGGATAATTCTCTTAATAGTTTCTATGGAGACTGGGAGAGCAAATTACTTGACTATACGAAGAAAGAAATAGCAGTCCTTGATAGTGATACTAGATTAACCAGTTATTTTGGCTATATTCAGGATAATGCCTCTATACAATTAGTGAATGATGCAAAACTAAGTTATGCTCACAAATACCTTAATACCGTTAAACCAGAGTATAAAGATTATCCTGTAATTGCAGCCTCGCAATACTATAAATATGGTGTTAACTCTGTTGATGATTATGCCAATATATCAGGTGGAGTAACGGAAGCTGAATTAGCGCAGATTCAAGCCTATAATGGATATTCTGCAATCTATAAGATTACTGGAAAGCAATTACGTGAGTGGTTAGAGTGGAGCGCAAGTGCATATGAAACTATCTATCAAGAGAATACATCAAGCGACGCTACCATGGCAGGGCTTGTTCAGTCGGCAGTAGGAAAGCAATTAATTTCCGATGAGTGGCAGAATAATTGGGGAAATTTCCGTGTCTTTGATGGAATTGAATATACCATAAGTCCAATTAACAAACCTAGATATGATTTAAATGGAAACAAAATTAATGATACAAACCGTATTACCAAGTTAATGTACAATGGGCAGACTGTTACAGATTCAATGGAATTCATTCTTGTAACAGATATTATAACTAAGCCTACAGAAGCAACAAACAATATTGACAATCAAAAAGTCTATGGAGGATATAATAGAGTACAAGTAATTGTCAGTGACTATCTAGCGGAACTTGCGAAGATGGGAAAAGTTAGTTATTCAGCAGATAATAACTGGAATGTTCTTGTTCCAGGTGGATATTCATTCTTAATTAAGAGTCCTGCTACATCAGAAACTCTTGCTAAGAAAACAAAATGGTACAGTAAAACGGCTACATCATCAGGTGGATTATCATATATGCAAGGGTATGGTAGTGCATTAAGTACAATGAACGCAGCACCTTCTATTATTCTTACATCGACGAATACAGATACAACGAATAAATCAGTTAAGATTCTAGTTGATGCCTATGCCGGACAGGGACTTCAACAACTTAGATTTGTTTATGGAGACTATGATGCAGATAGTTCGGTATGGGATTCTGCAACAAGTGTTGTAAATGGTGGCTTCACAGTAGCATCGAATGGAATCTATAGCATATACGCAAAAGATGTGAAAGGGAATGCGGTTGTTCGTAAGATTAAGGTAACGAATATCAGTGACACGGATCTGGAAGCACCTAAGGTTAATACGTATACAAACAGAAAGACAAAGATTACTGGAACAGCAGAACCAGGAGCCATCATACATTTCGTAGCAAGTACAGGTTTATACAAGCACGTAGTAGGTGCTGATGGTAACTTCTCATATGCTTTACCAAGTCAGCCTTCCGGTACAACGGTTCAAGTATATGTGGAAGATGCCAGTGGGCGTACAAGTAAGAGAACTACGGTTAAAGTAAAACGTACCGGTCCTAATGCCAGCGAACTTAATACCATTAATAATATTAGAGCAGGTATCTATGGGAATACCAATGATAGTGATGCTACAGTAATAGCAATTATAGATGAAATCGTTTATGTTGCTAAGAATGGTGGAAAAGCAAGATATCAAGCAAGCGAAATCTATAAGGGTAGCCTAACAATTAAAGAAGTAACACAAACGATTGATTCTGATTTTAACTTTAAGTTAAGTACACCATTATTAAAACCAGGTGTTAAAGTTACAGTATATTCGATTGACCATCTTGGCAGAGCAAGTCGTGTGAATACGGCTACTGTTAAGTCAGCAGGACCAAATGCACCTTCTATCTATGAAGTAATGGATATTGAAAGAACTGTTTCTGGTAGAGTAACTTCAGCAGAATCAGGATCAGCGTTCAAAGTCTATGTTACAGTTGGTGATAAGACATATTCAGCAGATTCGGATGAAAAGGGCTATTATTCAGTAGAAGTTGGTAAATTAACAGCTGGCGAGAAGATTAGCGTATATGCAACGGATGTTGTTAATAACAAGACAAGAAAGAGTTATACATCTTCAAAAACAGTAGGTAGTGTGGCAAGCTATATAACCACAGGAGTTGATTCTTTCTTCTTAGATCGTATTACGAATAAGATGACTTCTTTCTCTATATACCAAGAGGCAGGAGAAGAAGTATTTGTTTCCATTAATAAGACCGTATATGAAGGCGTGACCAACGATGATGGTGAATTTACAATTGATTTAGGTAAGAAACTTACAGCAGGAACTAAGATCTATGCATATACAAGATTCTCGAATGGTACTGTGTATGAAGTAGAAGAGCTTACCGTATTAGCGGATGTACCAGCTGTACCATTTACAACAAACAAGAGCATCACAACGAATACAAAGACAATTAAGATGGTTACAGATGAAAAATGCACCGTTGTTATGGCAATAGGAGATAAGAAGTATACGAAGACAGATGGCACATATGATAGCACGTTAGATGGTTATGTATATTCTTTCTCAATTCCTAGAACGGACTCTTCTGAGACAATCAAAGTTTATGCTAAGAATAAGGTTGGAGCTAGTAAATCTGTGAAACTTACAATTGAGGAGACAGCACCAAATGCACCAAAAGTGGATAAAGTGAAGTCAACCCATGAAGAAATTACAGGAACGATTCATCTGATTGCACCAGATTCATTAGATGAGTATTCAGAGGTTACAGCGGACAATACTAAAACAGTTGTATACGCTAAGATTGGTAATAAGAAATACAAAGGTGAAGTAAATGATGACGGTGATTTCGTTATCAAGATTCCAAAACAAAAAGCAGGAACTGTTATTAAGGTATGGGGAACCAACAAAGCTGGTGGTGATGGACCAGAAAAAGAAATAAAAGTAGTGAAATAATAAGACTGCCAAGCCGCTTGTCTGCATATATTGAAATGATGGTATATGTAGCAAGATGACTTGGTAGTTTTTTTATAATAAGGTAGCAGAGCGGGAGTTGTTCAGCTTCGTAAACTTATATATGAACCTTGGTGCAATTTTCTATAGTTATGTGGTGAATAACTTTGAACCTACGAAATATCTTAGCATAATAGTTCGGATATCAAAGCCTACACATGCTGCAATTTCTGTTATTGATTGAGTACCTGTGATATGGTTTCAATATCAGTGGATTTGATGCTTATTTGCATACGAATGTGATAGAAGCAGCAGGGGGCAGTTCTAGATAAGAAAAACAGGGGCTAAACACTTGGATTTATAAAAAATTATAAAAATTGGTAAAAACCTATTGACATTGTAGGAAAATTAGAGTATAAATAACTTATAAAACATATTAACTTACTAGGAATTATATAAAATAGGAAAAGGGGAATGCATTATGGCAAAGATAGCAAAAAAATTAACGGATTTAATTGGAAACACTCCATTATTAGAATTATCAAATTATGAAGAAAATAATAAGTTAGAGGCAAAGCTAATTGCAAAACTTGAATATTTCAACCCACTTGGAAGTGTTAAGGATCGTATCGCATTTGCTATGATTGAAGAGGGAATTAAACAAGGAAAGATTAATCAAGACACAGTAATCATTGAGCCAACAAGTGGTAATACAGGTATTGGTCTTGCATTCGTAGCAGCATCAAAGAAATTACGTTTAATCCTTACAATGCCAGATACAATGAGTATTGAGCGTAGAAGAATTGTAGCAGCATTAGGAGCTGAAGTTGTATTAACTCCAGGAGCCGAAGGTATGAAAGGTGCTATTGCGAAAGCAAATGAATTAGCGAAGGAATATGGTAATGCTATTATACCACAACAGTTTGAGAATATAGCAAATCCAGAAATCCATAGAAAAACAACAGCAGAAGAAATCTGGAGAGATACAGATGGTAATGTAGATATCTTCGTAGCTGGTGTAGGTACTGGTGGTACGGTAACTGGTAACGGTGAAGTATTAAAACAAAAAAATCCTAACGTTAAGATTGTTGCGGTTGAGCCAGCTGCTTCTCCAGTATTAAGTGGTGGAAAACCAGGTCCTCATAAGATTCAAGGTATTGGTGCAGGTTTTGTTCCAGAAGTTATGAATCTTGATATCGTTGATGAGATTATCAAAGTGGAAAACGAAGATGCTTTCACTGCTTCAAGAGCAGTCGCAAAAGAAGAAGGATTATTGGTTGGTATATCAGCAGGTGCAGCAATTCACGCAGCAACTGAATTAGCAAAACGTCCTGAAAACAAAGGTAAGAACATTGTAGTATTATTACCTGATACAGGTGAAAGATATCTATCAACTCCATTATTTGAAGAAGTATAAGAATAAAGGAAAGCTTCTGTGGTATACTAACAGAAGCTTTCCTTATGAGAAATAAAAGTTTCAATAACACAATGTAGATAACCTCAAATAAGCTGCCACACAAAGTGCGACAGCTTATTTGGGGGTTATGTTAAAAATACTTATTTTTCAGAGTTTTCGATAACTGTTACTGTGCAGCTAACAGAGGATCCATTATCTAAAGTTGCTTTAATAATAGTACTACCAATCTCTTTAGCAGTAATTTTCCCGGTTGAGCTTATTACAGCTACATCTACATTACTACTTGAGAACTTTGGAATTTCAACCGTTGTATTGGGTTTGATAACAAGAAGATTCTCAAGGAACGGATATCTTTTACCAACAGCAAGCGATAACTCAGATTTAGCTAAGACAATACTTGCGGCAGGTGGCCCGACCGTGATTTCACATTCTAATGTCTTAATGGTCTTAGATTTCTCTTTGACAGTAGCTGTAATTATAACAGTTCCGTTTATATCATTTGCAGTAATTACGCCATCTTTATCAACAGTTGCAATTGCTGTATCATCAGACTTAAAAGAAACAGTCTGACTGTTCTCCACATTATATACCTTTAAGGTATAAGTTGAGTTCGTTACTAATAATTTGTTTTTAACATTTAATTTTGCATTACTAGAATCTTCATCTGAAGGATTCGTAACTTGACTTGCTTTAGCTGTAGTAGGATATTTATTAATTGGAATAGGTATCGTACTTACTACTAAGCTTGCAAGACCAATTGCAAATAACCGTTTTTTTAAGTTTTTAACGTTCATACATAACTCCTATCTGCATTTCTATCATGCATTCAGTATTAACATTAACCTATTTTATATTATATTCACATCTCGGGATAATTATATAAGTAGTCTTTGTCAGAAACATGTCAAGTTTGTAAGAAATTCAAGTTTTAGTAGAGTATCCATGGGTTCCCAATTATTAGAAAGTTTTTATGCATCTATGTGTAAAACTAGCATTCTAAGGTAATTTCGTAAGAAATTGTTAAGAATTAACCAATGGATGACACTTGTATAATACATAGTTAATACGATATAATAGATTAGTATTGTTTAAAAAGGTTTGGGGTAACAGTAATGAAAGGACGGTTAGACTATGCAACATATTTTAATTGCCGATGATAATAATGATATAACGGATATTCTATCTACATATGCACAAAAGGAAGGTTATGAACCAATTGTTGCAGCTGATGGAGTAGAAGCTTTGGAATTATTTCAAAAATATAATCCAGTTGCGGTTTTATTAGATGTAATGATGCCCAAGGAAGATGGTTATGAGGTATGTAGAAAGATAAGAAGCAAATCAAACACACCGGTTATTCTAATTACTGCAAGGGGAGAAGATTTCGAAAAAATTATGGGACTTGATATTGGAGCTGATGATTATATCGTCAAACCATTTAGTCCAAGTGAGGTAATGGCAAGAGTTAGGGCAGTACTACGTAGAATGTCGAACTCCACTCAACCACAGAAATCAGAGAACACGATTTCTATAAGTAATCTTGAAATCAATTTAGATGAGTATACTCTCTACATAGATAATAAGAAGATGTCATTAACTAAAAAAGAAATTGAGACGATGTGGACTTTAGTAAGTAATCCGAATAAGGTATTTACTAGAGATAATCTATTGGATAGCTTGTGGGGATTTGACTATTTTGGTGATAGTCGTACAGTTGATTCCCATATTAAAAGACTGCGCGCAAAATTAGATAAAGTAGAACACTCAGATTGGACGATTAAGACAATTTGGGGAGTTGGATACAAATTCGAAATCGAGGAAGAATAATGAACATTGTAGATAAAGATAATAATGTAAAGATATATAATAGAATATCATTTCGAGTTTATCTTTATTTTGCTATTATTATTTGTTTGTTCGCAGCAACACTAGGCATAATGTTTGTGCAATTAAGTAAGACAAACTCAAAGAATACGTATAGAGATCGATTACGAAGCAAAGGGGAAAGCATAGCAGGGATTCTCAATGATTATATTGTATATGAGAATTATGAAGAATATCCGGCATTTTGGATGACATTGAAGAAGGTAGAGACATCGGAGATGGATATCTGGATTGTGAACAATGGTGATGAGAATAGCCCGATGAAAGAGCTTGCAGATACTGATTTATCCAACATGGATTTAAATTCAAGTATTAAATCAGTTTTACAGCAATCACTAGCAGGTAACATAACAGATAAGGTTTACTATAGTGATATCTATAAAGAAACAGTAATGTCGGTCGGGGTACCAGTATATGATGGGAACAAAGAAATAGTAGGTACGGTGTTGTTGCATTCTCCAATTAGGGGGCAAACGGAATTAATAAAAAATAGTTTACGTATGATATTAATTAGTGCGGTGACTGCCTTATTCGTGTGTTTTATTGTTGCGGTTATATTCGCACGAAAGCTTACTAAGCCAATTTCAAAGATGCGTGTTACGGCACTTGGTCTTGCTGAAGGAGATTATTCTCTTAAGATTAATAGTAATCAACAGGATGAACTTGGTGATCTTGCAAGAATCTTCGATATTCTTTCAGAACGACTCGCTCAAAGTGAAGAGGAAAGAAAGAATCTCGAGCAGATGCGTATGGACTTCTTTGCAAATGTTTCACATGAACTTCGTACACCGATTACGGTTATTAGAGCTTATACAGAGATGTTAATTGATGGTATTGTTACTGATGCTGATAAAGTAGCTTCCAATTATGAAAGAATGTTGAAAGAATGCAAGGGTATGGAACGATTAGTGGGTGATTTGTTACTTGTGTCAAAATTACAGAATCCAGATTTTGCAGTTGAGAAAGAACCGATTAATCTAATTCAAATCTTTGATGACATTGTAAGGAATGCGACTGCTATTTGCTCAAAAAAGAATATTACACTTAATATTAAAAAAGACAGTGAGTCGGTTATGATGTTAGGTGACTATGATCGATTGAGGCAGATGTTCATGGTTATTTTTGATAATGCGGTTAAATTCTCAAAAGAAAATTCAGACCTGTACATAAAAATAACTTGTATGGACACAATAAGAATATCAATTAAAGATGAAGGTGTTGGTATCTCGAAAGAGGAATTACCTTATATCTTTGAGAAATTTTATAAATCAAAGTTAAGACAGAATGCCAATGGATCGGGTCTTGGATTAGCAATTGCAAAACAAATAGCAATAAAGCATAATGGTAAAATTGATGTAATAAGTGAACTTGGAAAAGGAACAGAATTTATATTTACATTCGACCATATGGAGAATCCATATGAGCTAGAATTGGAAGATGAAGTAGCTGCTTCTTTATCGGATGATGACTGTTAATAGTACAAGCTGTTCATAAAAATCAGATTATTAGTTAAAATATGAAATTAGCAATATAAATCAATAAATTAGTCTTTTATCTTGAAAAATCAATTCAGTAGAGGTATAATATAAGAAATTAAAGAACAAATACAGGTAACTATTCCTGGAATGTGCGACACTCTTGCTATTTTGAACCTACATTCATGAATAAGGGATACCAATATCTATGAGAATATGCCAGGCCATCGTTTGGAGTGGAAGGCAGACGCTTGTGTGAGGTAACCCACCTAGCTATAGCTAGGAGTCAAAATACAGGAAACGGCATTTTGGGGTAATTACACAAATGATTAAGGCAGCGTAAGCTGCCTTTTCTTGATATATAGGATTGTATTACTATTTAGAGATGTGCGAAGTTTGAGTTGCATAAAATAAATTTCTTGACAATAAATATCAATTGAAATACCATAATATAGCATAATACATGCTAATTATTAATTAATAGAAGGTGCAAAAGAATAGTATGGATGAGAAAAGAATATTGTTATTTGATAATTTAAAAGGCTTCTTAATTTTTTTAGTTGTTATTGGTCATGTCATTGATTTAGCGGCATATCCATCAAATCTTACGCGGTTTATCTATTTCTGGATTTTTTATTTTCATATGCCATTGTTTATATTTATTATGGGATATTTTTCAAAGAATACAATCAAATGCAGACAACAAGTGTTTGAGCAGTTCTTTTTTCCGTATCTAGTATTAATTGCCTTGACCTTTATACAAGTGAGATTCTTACTTCCAATGGGTGAGGATACTGTTTTACGTGTATTAACACCAAAGGGAAGTAGTTGGTTCTTATTAGCAATGTTGATATGGAAGTTTTTACTTCATGATTTGATTAAGATACGATATGTCCTCGTTTTTTCGCTAGCATTAGGGCTTTTGTCTGGTTTTAGTCATGAGTTTGGAAATGTGCTGGCACTGGGAAGAATCTGTACCTTTACATTTTTTTATTTAGCTGGATATTATACGAAACAAGAACATATCATAAGAATTAGAAAAATACCTAAAATATTAGTGTTAGTAGTTGGATTACTTGTAAGTGGAGTGATCTATTATCTTGCTTGCATAAGAGAGATACCTGTAAACAATATACTTTTACGTTATCACTATAATGATAATGATCAGATTCAAGACTTCCTTTATAGAGGAATCTACTATATAATTGCATGCATAATGATTGTAATATGTATCAATTTGATTTCAAATAAGAAATCGATATTAACAACAATTGGTCAAAGAACTTTAGTTATATATTTACTACACATGTTTATTGTGAGATGGATAGAAGCTTACTGTGGTGATATAATGATATTGAAACAGAATGCTTTATTGTATCTATTAGTTGTTATAGTAGCCTCCATAATTATTGTTGGAGTATTATCTACGAAATGGGTACAAAACCTATATAAACAATTCTTTGATTGGATAAATAGTGTATTCTTTCGATCAGTAGAATAAATTGGGCTATAATATTGGAGGCGTATTATGAGACATGGATTTGTAAAAGTAGCAGCAGCCACACCAACGGTTAAGGTAGCTGATACAACATTTAATACAGAACAAATTATTGAACTAATTCATAAAGCGGCAAAAGAGGAAGTTCGAGTTATTGTATTTCCGGAATTATGTATCACAGGATATACATGTGGTGATCTATTCTTGCAGAATGCATTATTAACGTCTGCCAAAGAATCACTAGTAAAGATTATACGTGCAACCAAGAACCTGAATATGGTTGTAGTAGTTGGATTACCAGTAATGAAACTTGGTAATTTATATAATGTTGCAGCTGTAATTTTTGAAGACAAACTATTAGGAATAGTTCCAAAGATAAATGTTCCAAACTATTCTGAATTCTATGAAGCAAGATACTTTGGAGTGGGAAACCAGAAGGTGGAATATGTAGATATTCTTGATGAAAAGCATATACCATTTGGATCCAATCTTTTGTTCCGTTGTATGGATATGCAGGATTTTGTGTTAGCTGCTGAGATTTGTGAAGATTTATGGGTGCCTATTCCTCCTTCTTCAAGACATGCCCTAGCAGGTGCAACAATGATTGCGAATACCTCTGCAAGTAATGAAACAACAGGAAAAGATCTCTATCGTAGGGATTTAGTTCGTGTACAATCGGCATCAACGATGAGTACGTATATCTATGCTAGTGCTGGCGAAGGCGAATCTACATCAGATGTAGTATTCTCAGGCCATAATATTATTGCAGAGAATGGTACTATCTTAAAAGAAGCACCACGTTTTACCAATGATTTAACCATAACAGAAGTAGATATACAGAAGATAGTAAGTGAGAGAAGAAGAATGTCGACATTCTGTACAAGCAGTGATGAAAACTATACTTTTGTAGATTTCACATTCTCAGATCATACGCACCAGGGTCTTTTAGAAACTTCATTAACTCGTAAGTTTGATAAGACACCTTTTGTTCCGAGCAATAAGGATAGTTGTAATAAACGTTGTGAAGAAATCCTTAATATTCAAGCACTAGGTTTGAAGAAGCGCCTTATTCATATCGGATGTAAGCATGCGGTCCTGGGGATATCTGGGGGACTTGACTCCACATTAGCATTGTTAGTTATAGCGAAAGCATATGATATGATGGGCTTAGAACGAAGTAACATTATAGCGGTAACCATGCCTTGTTTTGGAACAACTGACCGTACGTATAACAACGCAGTTTCATTAACGAAAAAATTAGGTGCTACGTTAAAAGAAATACCGATTAAAGAAGCGGTTCTACTACATCTGCGTGATATAGGTCATGATGTGAACGTACATGATATTACGTATGAGAATGCGCAAGCAAGAGAACGTACACAGATCTTAATGAATGTTGCTAACCAGGTTGGTGGTATCGTAATAGGAACCGGGGATATGTCAGAACTTGCACTTGGTTGGGCTACGTTTAATGGGGATCATATGTCTATGTATGGAGTAAACAGTTCTGTACCTAAGACATTGGTTCGTTACCTTGTGGATTACTATGCAGAGATGTTAGAAGATACTGATTTAAAAGACATCTTACTTGATGTACTAGACACGCCAGTAAGTCCAGAATTATTACCTCCTAAAGATGGTGAGATTTCACAAAAGACGGAAGATCTAGTTGGACCATATGAATTACATGATTTCTTCATGTATTATGTATTGAGATTTGGTTTTACACCAAGCAAAATCTTTCGTATCGCTCGCATCGCTTTTTCAGGTGAATATGATGATTCTGTTATCTATAAGTGGTTAAATACGTTCTATCGTAGATTCTTCTCACAACAGTTTAAGAGAAATTGTCTACCTGATGGACCTAAGGTTGGTAGTGTTGCAGTATCACCAAGAGGAGATCTTCGTATGCCAAGTGATGCAAGTAGCGTAGTATGGCTGAAAGACTTAGAACAGATTAAGGGGGATTATGGTATTGCAATCTAATTTGTTTTGGATTATGTTATAAATAGCAGTATTTGAACAATATGTATTAACAGAGGAGAATATAAGTATGGAATCATATGATATTGAAGATTTTATAGAAGAAGTGAAGTTTCAGATGACAGAGTACGATGTGCTTGAAGAGAAAACAATCCTTGATTGGGAAAAGAAAGCACGTGCGTATATTATGAAACATGGGAATAATAAAAACATTGCCATTAAGTCGAAAGATGAAATCTACATTAAAGTTTATGATGATGAGTTAATGGCGCAAATTGCGCTTGCGTATTACCGCGCATTCCGCGATAATGATTTAGACGGATATTGGAAGACATTCAAGTTATAAAGTTTCGCAAACGCCTATATACATCAGATAAAAGAAGGGATATTGTAGCCTAGTTAATTGGATTGAACTAGTTTACAATATCCCTAAATCTTTTTATGTAGGTATTACCGTTTCAATATAGGTTATTTTTTTTCTGCCTTTTCTAGGGTTGCTTTTACTGCATCAAGTAGAATGGTTTGCGTATATTTACTGTTTTCGGATAATTTAACGGAATCAATATCTCCTGTATTACATAGTTGGGATTCAATATCATCAAGAGATGGTTTGAGTAAAGGATACATTGTAGTTACCGTTTCATTAAGATTCGTTATACTAACTGAATTAATGTGGCTTTCATCGACAACAACTTCTATATTTAGTGAAGTCTCTCCTATCGTTAATTCAGATGTCCATACTCCTGCTGTATATTTCGCTGATTCTTTAACATCAGGATCCTTCTTCTTGTCTGGTAGAAACATAAAGATGAGAAGTAATATAAGAAGAATACCGAGGCCAGCAAATATTGCTGTGTAAATTATTTCTTTAAGTTGTATAATTACAATCTTAGTTTTTGACATCTTTTATCCTCCATAAGTTTCGTTATTATAGTATATTGTATTACGGCTGTATTTATGATAAAAAATGGAACATTTCTTGAATCCTTTTTGATTAGCTTAAGGACAGGAAAAGACTGAGGGTAGACGTTTTATACTATTTGATGTACCATTGTTTGTAGGAAAGTATTTAAGGAGGAGGCTTATATGTCGTTACAACTTATATTAGGAAGTTCGGGAACGGGCAAATCTCATCGATTGTACCAAGAGATTATTAACGATTCAATTCATAATCCAGAGACGAATTATCTGGTCGTAGTTCCTGAGCAGTTTACGATGCAGACACAACGAGATATGGTTGCAGCACATCCGAACCATGGGATTATGAATATAGATATTCTTAGTTTTATGCGTCTTGCTTACCGCGTGTTTGATGAATTAGGTGGACATGATAAGGTAGTCCTTGAAGACACTGGTAAAAGCATGATTTTAAGAAAAGTGGTAGAGAACAAGAGTGAAGAATTGAATATCTTTAAGAGTAATGTTAGAAAACAAAGCTTTATCGGTGAGTTAAAGTCCATGCTTTCAGAGATTTATCAGTATAGTATCAGTTCGGACCAATTAGAAAAGACAATAGAGCAAGTGGCAAAGCGCCCAATGCTTCAGAATAAATTACAAGATATCCTTACGGTATATCAAGGATTTCGTGAGTATATAGAAGAAAAATACATCACAACAGAAGAGATTCTTGATGTGTTATATGAAAAGGTGGAGAACTCCAAGTTTGTACGTGATAGTGTAATCTGCCTAGATGGTTTTACGGGATTTACTCCTTCTCAGACGAAACTTCTTACTAAGCTTATAAGGTTATGCAAGAAGGTCTATATTACTGTAACAATAGATGAGAGAGAACAAACAGTAGCAGATGCAGAATACCAACTGTTTCATCTGAGTAAGAGGACAATTGCGTCATTACAAGAGATTGCCATAAGTGAGCAGGTTCCTATCGATAAAGCAATTTGGATTGAAGGCGTTGGCGCGAATAAAGTGCCGTATCGTTTTCTAGAGAGTCCGGGTTTGGCGGCTCTTGAGAAGAATCTATTCAGATATCCTCGTGTTTCTTATAAGGAAGAGGTAAAGGATATTAGTATCCATGTTGCGAAGAATCCTGCGGAGGAAGTCGCATTTACAATTGTACAGATTAAGAAGCTTATTAGAGAAGAAGGATATCGTTATAAGGATATTGCAGTTGTTAGTGGTGATATCGGTACGTATGGAAGAATTATAGAGAACGATTACGAGCAAGAAGGAATCCCATTCTTCATTGATAACAAGAAAGGAATTATTGGTAACCCTGCTGCCCAGCTGATTCGTAGTGTGCTAGATGTTATACAAAGAGACTTTAGTTATGAAACTATGTTTCGTTATCTTCGATGTGAATTAGTTGATATAGCTAAAGAAGAAGTGGATAACTTAGAAAATTATGCGCTTGCTATGGGGATAAGAGGTTTCAATTTATGGAATAAGGATTGGGACCGTTCTTATAAATCTAGAAGTAAGATTGATTTTATTCGCTTGAATGAAGCTAGAAAAAAGGCTATCGCAGGCCTTAAGCAGTTGCGAACAGTAATTAAGAATAAAGAGTCAAGTGTAAGAGAGATCAGTACAGCAATCTGTAGCTTCTTAATAGAGAAGCAGGTTGCAGCAAAATTAACGGAGTATACAGCTAGATTTGAAGCCATCGGTAAATTAAGCCTTGCCAAAGAATATAAGCAAGTGTATCGTATGATTCTTGATCTTTTCGACAAGATGGTAGAACTTCTTGGCGACGAGATAATACCACTTGATGAATACAGTAAGTTACTGGATACTGGATTTGAGGAAATCAAAGTGGGAATTATTCCACCGAGTATCGATCAAATTGTTGTGGGGGATATTGAGAGAACTAGATTAAAGGATATCAAAGCATTGTTTTTCTTAGGTGTTAACGATGGATTGATTCCTAAGTCTTCGGATAGCGGTGGACTGATCTCTGATATGGAAAGAGAAGTTCTATTGCAACATGAAGTGGAGTTAGCACCAACCAAACGCCAGAAGACCTTTACAGAACAGTTCTATCTGTATCTGAATCTAACAAAACCTAGGAAGCATCTATATGTAACCTACAGTAAGGTAGGTATGGACGGTAAGGCGAAGAAAGCTTCTTACCTGATTGGTAAGCTAAAGCAAATCTTTCCTAAGTTACAGGTTCAGGATTGTGATAATCTAAAAGACGATCTTGCGTATATCTTAGCTACAAGACAAGGCATTCAATATGTTACCGAACAGATTCGTGAGTTCTGTGATACAAATCAAGCATTACCAGATGCGGAAGGGGACAGTAATAGAGGGGCTTTGAACATCGGAACTGACACATTCAAAGAACTCTATAGTTGGTATTGTAGTGATGAGGAGCGACGCAAAGTATTAGATACCATCGTAGAAGGGGCCTTCTATGAAGCTGAGGAGAATTCTTTACCGAAAGCAGTGGCAAGAGCACTATATGGTAATGAACTGTCTGGAAGTGTAACAAGGTTAGAGAAATATGCAGCCTGTGCATTCGCTCATTTTGTTAGTTACGGACTTGGATTATTAGAACGTCAGGAATATCGCTTGGCCGTTCCTGACATCGGAAATATATTTCACAAGGCAATCGATCTCTTCTCTAAGAAGGTGAAGAATAGTGAATATGAGTGGTATTCCATACCGGATGAAGTGAGGGAGCAATTTACCAAGGAGGCTGTTGAAGAAGCGGCAGTTGACTATGGAAATCAAGTTATCTTAAGTAGCAAGCGTAATGCTTATATGTTAGAGCGTGTGATGAGAATTACGAAGCGTACCATATGGGCACTATGTACCCAAGTAAGAAAGGGTAAATTCGAACCAGAAGCCTTCGAATTACAATTCTCCTTCCTTGATAATCTTGATACGGTAAATGTAGAACTAGAAAAAGATGCAAGAATTCAATTACAAGGACGGATTGACCGTGTAGATGTATACGAAGAACCAGAGAAGAATCGGTTATTAGTTAAGGTAATAGACTATAAATCAGGACATAGCGCACTTGATATGGGACAAATCTTCTATGGTTTACAATTACAGTTGGTTGTTTATCTAAGCGCAAGTATGGAATTGCAACAGAAGAAGAATCCAGACCATAAAATCGAACCAGCTGGTGTATTCTATTACAACATCGATGATCCAATCGTTGATAAGACAAGTGATGTGGAAGCGGCAATACTTAAGGAACTTAGAATGAATGGTCTTGTTAATGACGACATGCATGTAAGTAAATATCTTGACACCTCCTTCATGGATGCAGAGGGGAATATTAATGGTTCTGTAAAGTCCGATGTTGTACCAATTGAGACAAACAAAGAAGGATATCCAACAAAACGTTCTTCAACCGCATCAAGTAGACAGTTCAAAGAGATGACGGAGTATGTAAACCATAAGATTGTTGAGATTGGAAGAGAAATCTTAGATGGACAGGCAGAGGTAAATCCTTATAAATTAGGAGATCGTACAGCTTGTGATTATTGTGCCTTCCAAGGAATCTGTGGATTTGATGTGAAGTTACCAGGCAACCGTTATCATCAATTGAAGAAGTTAGAGAAAGAAGATGTATTTGCTAAGATGGAATGTGTGTTTACAAAGGAGGTGGAATAGATGGCTGAAGTAGCATGGACGAGTGATCAGCAGAAGGTAATTGATCTTAGAAATCGGAATATCTTAGTTTCGGCAGCAGCAGGGTCTGGTAAGACAGCAGTACTTGTTGAGCGTATTATTAAGATGATTTCAGAGGGAGAGAATCCTGTTGATGTAGACAAGCTTTTGATTGTAACCTTTACCAATGCAGCGGCAGCAGAGATGCGAGAGAGAATCTTACAGGCTATTGAGAAGAAGCTAGATAGTATGCCTGATAACAAGCATCTACAGAAGCAGATGATGCTAATTCATAGTGCGCAGATTACAACCATCCATAGTTTTTGCCTGAATGTAATACGAAATCACTTTAATGTGATCGACTTAGACCCTTCTTTTCGTATTGCCGATGAAGCAGAACTTACCCTTCTTCGTGCCGATGTAATCGAGGAGTTATTAGAGGATCGTTATGAGAAGGCAGAAGAAGATTTTACTACGTTCGTAGAATGTTATGCGAGCGGAAAGTCAGATGCTGCTTTGGAAGACTTAGTTCTACAGTTGTATCATTTTTCTATGAGTTATCCATGGCCTATGGATTGGTTAGAATCACAAAAGGAGTCCTTTCGTTTGGATTCTGTAGAGAGCTTGCAAGAAACGGAGTGGATGAAAGGATTACTTAATTATATCAAATCCATGACAGGTGATTTGATGTGTCGTAATGAACAAGCTAGAGAGATTGCTAATAGCATAGGTGGTCCTTATATGTATGATGAGGCTTTACAGGAGGATCAGTTAATGATTCGTGAGCTAATGGAGGCAGAATCCTATCATCAGTATTCGGAAGTTCTAGAAAACCTTAAGTGGAAGGCATTGTCTCGTAAGAAAGATGAGGATGTAGATTCTACGAAGAGAGAGCAAGTAAAAGCAATCCGTGATGAAGTGAAGAAAGCGGTTGTTGATATCAAGAAGAATTATTTTTATCAATCGGAAGAAGAGATGTTAACAGACTTACAGAAGGTAGCACCTGTTATGAAAGTTCTAATTGATCTAACCGTGGAATTCGCAGAACGTTATGCTGGGGCCAAAGAAGAGAAGAACTTGGTTGATTTCAATGACTTGGAGCATTTCGCACTTAACATACTTGTAAAGAAGGAAGAGGGAGTAGTTGTTCCATCGAATGTTGCAGATGATTTGAGTGAGTATTACGAGGAAATTTTAATTGATGAATATCAGGATAGTAACTTAGTTCAGGAGACGATTCTAACAAGTATCTCTAAGGAAAGACTAGGAAGAAACAATCTGTTCATGGTTGGTGATGTTAAGCAGAGCATCTATAAGTTCCGCCTTGCTAGACCAGAGCTGTTCATGGAGAAATTCCATACCTATTCCCTTGAAGAAGGTACAAAGCAAAGAATTGATTTACATGCAAACTTTAGAAGTAGAGCGGTAGTTCTTGCTTGCACCAATTATATCTTCGAACAGATTATGACGAAGCAATTAGGTAATATCGATTATGATGACGATGCAGCGCTAAATCCCGGAGCTGTGTTTGAACCTTGCGATGGTAGAATCTCTACAACGACGGAAGTCTTGCTTGTAACGGACGAAGAGTTTGATCAGAAGGAAGAACTTTTAGCTAACGCGGATAAAAATCAAAGTAGTGAGAGTGAAAGTGGTATAGAGAATAATGATGGGAAAACAGAAGTTAGGAAAGAAACTAAGAAAGAAACTAAGAAAGAAACTAAGATAGAGAAGACAGAACTTGATAAAGAGCAAGAAGAATATACAGCTAGGGAGCTTGAGGCAAGGGCAATTGGACTTAGAATTAAAGAATTAATTCAACCTGAAACAGGACTTAAGGTATGGAATAAAGAGAAGAAATGTTACGAGACTGCTAGATACCGTGACATTGTAATACTACTTAGAACGATGAGTGGTTGGTCTCAGACTTTCGCAGATACACTTATGTCAATGGGCATCCCAGCCTTCTCCGATACCCAATCGGGCTATTTCTCTACAATAGAGATTCGTACAATCCTTAATATGTTACGTGTTATTGATAATCCAAGACAAGATATTCCGCTAACAGCAGTATTGCATTCGAAGATGGTAGGTCTAACCTCAACGGATTTAGCGATTATTCGTGGTGTCAAAGATGATTGTGATATGTATGATGCAGTGAAGCATTATGCACAGATGTATCAAGCGACAGCCAATCATTATTCTGTTGAAGAGTCTAATACTGATATTACTAAAGATACTGATAGAGACATTGATACTACTTTAATTAAAGATACTAATACTGTATTTACAGAAGATAATAAGAACCTGAAAGCAGCAAGTTATATAGTAGAAACGTCAGAGCTTGATAATCGAATCAATGAGGAAATCGGAAGTAAACTTATAATATTCTTTAATCGATTGGAGAATTACAGGGAGTGTATAGCCTATACACCAATCCATGAATTAATCTGGTTAGTAATTAGGGATACTGGCTATTACAATTATGTATCTGCGATGCCAGCAGGGGATCGTCGTAAAGCGAATATTGACATGTTAATTGAGCGTGCAGTTCAATATGAAGCTACAAGTTACCATGGTCTCTTTCAGTTTGTACGCTATATCGAGAAGTTGCATAAGTATGATATCGACTTCGGAGAAGCTGTTACGGTAGGGGAAGGCGAGAATACAGTTCGTATCATGAGTATTCATAAGAGTAAAGGTCTTGAATTCCCGGTTGTGTTCGTAGCGGGTATGAGCAAAGTATTCAACAACCAAGATGCAAGAAGCAAACTAGTTATTCATCCGGACCTGGGAATTGGTCCAGATTATGTGGACCCGGACCTTCGTATCAAGTCACCAACACTTTTGAAGAAATTCATCCAAAAGAGAATCGTACTTGAAAACCTTGGTGAGGAGCTTCGTGTTCTATATGTTGCATTAACTCGTGCCAAGGAGAAATTAATTCTTACAGGATATGTACCATCAGTAGGAGATAAACTGAAGAAATGGTCAGACACAAAAGATCAGACCAACCGTTCGTTACTGTTTCAAAAATTAGCGGGAGCAGGGAGTTATTTTGATTGGGTGATGCCTTCTTTAGTAAGACATAAGGACTGCAACTGCTTACTACAGCAGTATAATATTCTACCTGAAGTGAATCTTGAACCGAATAAGGAACGTGATGCAGAGGCTAATTTTGAAATTAAAACAATAGATGTACTTCGTACTGTTGAAGAGGAAGTGGCGAGACAACTTGTCAACACAGATAAGAAACAGCGGCTATTACAATGGGATGCAGAGCAGGTGTATGATGAGAGCATTAGAGAGGCTATTCATGAACAATTAGGTTTTGAATATCCCTATGCCAATGAAGTGAAATTACATGCTAAGGTTACGGTATCAGAATTGAAGAAGTTGGGGCAGATGATTGATGATGAAGAAAATATGCAATTATTCAATTCTAATGACAGTAATTTAGTTGGTGAACCATCACCGTTGCAAGAAGCAGAAAAGGAAGCACTAAGTCAGAGAGAGGATCTATCAGAAGATCAAATTGAAGATATAGATAGCGAGCTACTTCCAAAATTTATGCTTGAGTCAGTACCTGTGCAAGGTGCAAGAAGGGGTACCGTATACCACAAAGTACTGGAATGTATCCCGCTTCTTGATGAGCCGACTGTTGCAAAGATACAAGATGCTACTAGGCAGTTAGTAGAGAAGACAATACTTACAGAAGAAGAGGAAGCCGTGGTGAATCCGTATCAGATTGTAGCATTCATGAAATCAGATATTGCAAAACGTATGGAACGCGCAGGGAGACAAGGCAGGATACACCGTGAACAGCAATTTGTATTCTCTATGAAGGCTAAAGAGATTCGTCCAGACTTCATGAGCGAAGAACCTATTCTTGTACAAGGTATCATTGACTGTTTCTTTGAGGAAGATGGACAGATTGTTATCGTTGATTATAAGACGGACCATATTCCAAAGGAGAATGGAGAGGAGATTCTTCGTTCTAGATATAAAGTACAGTTAGATTATTACCAAAGAGCCATAGAACAGACGACTGGGAAGAAAGTTAATCAAAGAATACTATATTCTTTTGCACTACAAAAGGAAGTTGAAGTATAGAAAACATCTATTACTATTGTAGTCAAAATGATAGATATGTTATTAAGTCGTAGGTAATCATGATGGATACACATATGACTAAAAGAAGGGATTCTGTTAAAGAAGAATTCCCTTCTTTTTTGCCGTTTTGCATATTTTTGGCATATAGGGCTATACTCTAGAAAATATAATTTTTAAAAGATATTACAATAAAGGAGTATGGAGTATGTCAAAAAAAATAGTAGCAATTGATTTAAATAACATAAAGCCAGAGGAACAATTAAAGTACGAGGTGGCAGAAGAGTTAGGGCTACTTCCTAAAGTATTAGATACTGGGTGGAAATCCTTATCGGCAAAAGAGTCAGGAAGAATCGGCGGAATTATAACAAAGAAGAAAAAACAGATGAAAGAGGAAGCACTGAATAATTCAGAACTACGGGAATAGAAGGGTAAACTTCCAAGATGTGCACAAGCACTTGCGTTCGTTCGCTATTGTGAGTATAATGTCAATAGCAGAAAATCCAAGTTTTCTATGATGATACATGGAGAGAAAGAAATGATGGTGACAATATGCAAGCATATACAGGGTTTGCCCAGGTCTATGATATGTTCATGGATAATATTCCATATGATGACTGGTGCGAATATTTAAAGGAATTATTAGGCGAACATGGTGTTAAAGATGGTATAGTATTAGACCTTGGTTGCGGAACTGGTAATATTACATCAAGACTATCGAAGTCTGGATATGATATGATAGGAATCGACAATGCTGAGGACATGCTATCAATAGCCATGGAAAAAGCTATGGATGAAGAGGATTCTATTCTATATCTTTTGCAAGATATGAGAGAATTTGAATTGTATGGAACCGTGTCCGCAGTAGTTAGTATCTGTGATAGTATGAATTATATTATGGAAGAGGAAGACTTACTTAAGGTATTCCAGTTGGTTAACAACTATCTTGATTCCAATGGTGTTTTCATCTTTGATATGAACACCGAATATAAATATAAGACAATTCTTGCAAATAATACTATTGCAGAGAATCGTCCGAATGGAAGCTTTATCTGGGATAATTATTATTATCCAGAAGAGAGAATTAACGAGTATGATTTAACTATTTATGTGAAAGAAGACTTTGGTGAAGAAGAGGACTTCGGTTCTTCTGAGGAGGATTCAGATTATGATGAATCCTATGAAGAAGAAGGACAAGTATTCTATCGTTTCGACGAGAAACACTATCAGAGAGCATATTCACTAGAAACGGTGAAAGCATTATTAGAGAAAGCGGGACTTGAGTTTGTGTGTGCATATGATGCATTTACACATAATCCAGTAACAGAAACAAGCGAAAGAATCTATATTGTTGCGAGAGAGACGCATCAAGAGAATAAATTCTATACAAACGAATAAACAGGAGGACACAATGTCAGATTATATAGTTAGAGCAACAGCTGCAAATAGCCAGATTCGTGCGTTTGCAGTAACTTCAAGAGATTTAGTAGAGGAGGCAAGATCACGCCATAATCTTAGCCCTGTTGCTACGGCAGCACTAGGAAGATTACTTACTGCTGGCAGTATGATGGGAAGTATGATGAAGAGTGAGAAAGACCTTCTTACATTACAAATCAAATGTAGCGGTCCAATTGGTGGACTTACTGTTACAGCAGATTCAAAGGCTAATGTAAAGGGATATGTTGTTAATCCAGATGTCATGTTACCACCAAGTGAAAAAGGTAAATTAGATGTAGGGAAAGCACTTGATTTAGGTGTTATGAATGTAATTAAAGACATGGGATTAAAAGAGCCTTATGTTGGACAAACACACCTTGTATCTGGTGAAATCGCAGAGGACTTAACATATTACTACGCAACAAGTGAACAAGTACCATCTTCTGTTGCACTAGGCGTATTAATGAATAAAGATAATACAGTGAAACGTGCGGGTGGATTCATTATTCAATTAATGCCATTTGCTGATGAAGAAGTTATTGATAAGTTAGAGAAGAAAATCGGAGAGATTACTTCAATTACATCATTACTTGACCAAGATATGACGCCAGAGATGATTCTAGATTATGTATTAGGAGATTTCGGTGTAGAGATTCTCGACAAGGTGCCTACAAAATTCGATTGTAACTGTTCAAAAGAACGTGTAGAGAAAGCCGTTGTTAGTATAGGAAAGAAAGAAATCCAAGAAATGATTAATGATGGAGAATCGATTGAAGTGAACTGCCATTTCTGTAATACACACTATAATTTCTCAATTGAAGAATTAAAGGATATCATTAAAAGAAGTAAGTAAGACTATATTAGTGATGCGCCTATCGACATTTGTTGATGGGCGTTGTTACTTTTATCTTTATAAAACTACCAATTAATTTAACTAACATATTAGTTGTTCATAAAAGGAACTATTCTTAGTCTAGGGAAAACTAAGAATAGTAAAAGGAAAAAGGAATAAATTCAAATAAAGAGGAGAATTAATATGAGAGAAAAATATGTTTTTGGTAGAAATGCATTCCGTACCTTTGAAACTGGTATGGAGAAAGAATGGTTATTAACAAATGGAATTGGAGGGTTTGCTAATCAGTCGATTATCGGTGCAAACACTAGGATATATAGTGGATACCTTGTAGCGTCTTTGCATGCTCCTGTGGATAGAATGATGATATTTCCAGGAACTCACGAAGCTGTTACGATTTCAGGTAAAGAATACGATTTAACTGCTCAAGAATACATAAAGGAATGGAAGAGAGGATATCAATATCTTAACCGATTTGAGTTAGATATCCTACCTACGTATACGTATCAAGTAGCAGATCTTTGTATTAAGAAAACAGTTGCCTTAGAATATGGCAAGAACACAAGCGTTGTATGCTATGAGATCGAGAATGGTATGGACCAAGCAACATTTGCAGTTACGCCAATGTTTACATATCGTGGATTCGGAGAGACAAGAGAACGGGCGAAGCTTGTGTTTGAGAAAGAGTTAAAAGTACAGAAGTTTATTAAGAACCAAGATACGAAAGGCGTTAGGGAGAAGGAACCAAACAGTAATACAATAGAGCTAGAGGCTAAGAATCATGTGCTTCAATTAATACCAGAAGAAAATAAAGAAGTAACAATCAAGTTCTATGCATCGGAAGGAAGGTATTATGACCGTGCTTGTAAGCCAGTATCTATGGCAACTCCGAATTATCTAATTGAGGAAAATCAAGTATATCCTATAGATAATCGAACTGGATTTTTAGGGGTAGATAATCATATTACGCCTTATGATGTTGTAGTGACACTTGCACCATATGAGAAGAAACGATTCTATGTGAAATGTACGGTAGAAGAATTAGATGACAAAGATGGATTTGTTATTGCTAAGGAATACCATCAAAGAATGACTAGATTAATGGATTTACTACCTTATGACGATCGATTAGCGAGAAGACTGGCTTGGGGAGCAGATGCATTTATCGTAGATAGAGAGTCGACGGGACTTAAGACAATCCTTGCGGGGTATCCTTGGTTTGCAGATTGGGGAAGAGATACAATGATTGCGTTACAGGGCCTAACATTAGCAACGAGAAGATTTGACGATGCACGTTCGATTCTGGAATCCTTCTCAAGATATGTGGATCAAGGAATGATACCGAATGTGTTTCCTGGTAATGCAAAGGAAGAACCAATGTACAATACCATAGATGCTTCCTTATGGTACTTCTATTCAGTAGATCGCTATCTAGAATATACAGGGGAAGAATCCGACTATACCTTTATTAAGGATAAGATTTATCCATATCTAAAGGAGATCATTAGTGCGTATAAGAAAGGAACTCGCTTTGGAATTCGTATGGATAGTGATTATCTCATTGAAGGGGGAAGTGACCTTGACCAATTAACGTGGATGGACGTACGTGTTGGAGATTTAGTTGTTACACCAAGACATGGGAAAGCTGTTGAAATCAACGCTTTATGGTACAACGCACTTAAAGTAATGGAAAAACTATCTGTGCATTATGGGGAAGAAGGAGACGAATATTGTGGATTAGCAGTCCATGTTAAGGACTCCTTTGTGGATAAGTTCTGGAATTCAAGTGCAAACTGCTTATATGATGTCATTGAGAAAAGAAATGGTGAAGAAGTAGCAGATGGTAAGATAAGGCCGAATCAGATTTGGGCAATCTCTCTACCATACACCATGTTAGATCGTGAGAAAGAGAAATTAGTAGTGCAAAGAGTATATCATGACTTATATACTCCTTATGGAATTCGTTCCTTATCTAGTGAAGACGTGGATTACAAGAGTCACTACATTGGTAAACTAATAAATCGTGATCTTGCATATCATATGGGTACAAGCTGGGGATATATCTCAGGAGCCTTCATATCAGCATACTGTAAGGTGAACGATCATAGTAAGGAAGCTGTACGTAAGGCAAAAGAGATGTGTGAGTATTTCGAAGACCATATGGAAGATGGCTGTCTTAGCGGTATTGCAGAAATCTTCGATGGTGATTTCACATGTACAAGTCGTGGTTGCTATACGCAAGCATGGAGTGTAGGTGAAGTACTACGTGCGTACACAGAAGATGTATTACCTTATCTATAAAAGAGAGAATTTAGGGATAACTATATATTTATATTTTAGGTAAAACATGGTATGATTCAGATAGAGATTTAATAAATTGTGAAACTAAGAAGCTGTGTACATAGCTATAGTTTCACAATTACTGTTAGAGTATAAGTAAAGGAGAACAAGAAATGGAAACAGTAGAATATATTATTGAGACAATAGGTAAATTAGTAAATATTCCAAGTCCATCTGGATTTGCACATAAAGCGATTGCATTTGTGAAAGGGGAGGCAGAGGGGTTTGGATACTCTTGTAGTTTAAATCAAAAGGGTGGATTAGTGATTCATGTTCCAGGAAAATGTGAAGAAACCATCGGTCTTTCAGCACATGTAGATACATTAGGTGCAATGGTTCGCTCCATTAAGAGTGATGGAACAATCCGTTTTACAAGCGTTGGTGGTTATACAATGCAAAGTATAGAGGGAAGTTATTGTACAATTCATACAAGAGACGGAAGAGAATATGAAGGAACAATATTAGCCAATAGTCCATCAGTACATACATTTGATGATGCTAGAACGCTTGAGAGAAAAGAAGCTAATATGCATATTCGACTTGATGAGATTGTTAAGACAGAAGAAGATGTGAAGAACTTAGGAATCGATTCAGGTGATTATGTGAGCTTTGATCCTAAATTCAATTACACAAAATCAGGATTTGTGAAATCAAGACATCTTGATGATAAAGCAAGTGTCGCTGTATTATTAGGATTATTAAAGGAAATGTCAGAAGGTTCGTTACAACCACAGAAGACGATCGAGATATTAATAAGTAACTACGAAGAAGTAGGTTTTGGTGCAAGTTACCTTCCTAAAGAAATTACAGAATTCGTAGCTGTTGATATGGGTGCACTTGGTGATGATCTAAATGGAACAGAATATGCAGTATCAATCTGTGCCAAAGATTCTTCAGGACCATATGATTATGAACTTACAACTCGCTTAATTAATATCGCGAAAGAGAAGAAACTTGACTACGCTATTGATATCTTCCCACATTACGGTTCTGATGTATCAGCAGCATTACATGGTGGCAACGACATTAAAGGTGCGTTAATTGGACAAGGAATCCATGCTTCTCATGGTATGGAAAGAACACATAAGAGTGCACTTCATAATACCTTAGAGTTATTAAAAGGCTATGTTTTATAGTGTGCAAAACTCGTTAAGTCATTGAACATGTTTCTAACCATGAACACGATAACACAAAACACGCTACGTGCCTAAGTACTACAAATAGTGTGTGCATATAATTTTACCAAGTTTATGGAAGCGCCTTCGACATGACATCCTGTCATGCTCAGGCTGGCTCGGCGTCCATGCCTCGCCTTTCTGATATAAGAGCACACACTAAGAAGTACTATAGGCCCTACGCTATCGTTTTTTAGTTATAGTGTTCAGCTTAGAAACATGGGGCGAATGTATTGAGAGTTTTTCTGTAATTAATAACGATTTAGTTTTAAAAGGTCTTAGTTTAAGTTGACGATGAATAATCAATAATAGTTATTCATTCATAAATTATACGCATTTGTGTATTAATAAAGTAGTGAAAGCAAAACTCTTAGTCAAATAGAATAGCTTCTCTGCTGGTGTACTATGACTAAGAAACGATAGCGAAGCATCTATAGTACTTCTTAGAGTGTACTAGATAACCGAGGAAGGCGAGGCAAGGATGCCGAGCCAGCCTGAACTGAGGCAGGATGCCGAATTGAAGGCGGTTCCGTAGTGTTTTGATAACTTTCCGTACACACTTAGAAGTACTTAGATGTGTAGCGTGTTTCGTGTTATAGTACGCCAGCATAGAAGCTGCAAAAGTGTATAAGAGTTTTGCTATAAGTAAATATAAAAGGAGGAATCAACATGAATGTAACAGAGCGTTTTTTAAAGTATGTTAGTTTTCACACAACTTCAGATCAGGCAAGTACGACTACACCAAGTACAGAAAATCAGAAAGTACTTGCGGCTGAACTAGTGAAAGAGATGAAAGAGATGGGAATTGCTGACGCTGAAATGGATCAGTATGGATATGTGTATGGAACAATCGAGGCAACCAAAGGTTGTGAAGATAAGCCTTATATCGGTTTGATTTCCCATATGGATACATCTGACGCAATCTCAGGAAAAGACGTGAAGGCAAGAATTGTTAAGAATTATGATGGTAAGGATATCGTTCTTAATGAAGAAAAGAGTATTGTTATGCGTACGAAAGAGTTCTCTCATATGGCAGATTACGTAGGACAAGATTTAATTGTAACAGATGGAACAACATTACTTGGTGCAGATGATAAGGCTGGAATTGCTGAGATTCTTACTTTGGCAGAGCAATTGATGAATAATAAGGATATTCCTCATGGAAGAATTCGCATTGGATTTACACCAGATGAAGAGATTGGTGCCGGTGCAGATCATTTTGATGTGGAAAGATTCAATGCTGATTTCGCATATACCGTTGATGGTGGAAGACTTGGAGAATTAGAGTATGAAAACTTCAATGCAGCAGGAGCGAAAGTAATAGTTCATGGCGTGAATATTCATCCCGGTGAAGCGAAGAATAAGATGAGAAATGCAATCTTAATGGGGATAGAGTTCAATAGCATGCTTCCTGCTAATGAGATTCCAAGTTGTACAGAAGGATATGAAGGATTCCAACATATTAGTTCCATTAGTGGCAATGAAGAAGAAACAGTGTTAGAATACATTATTCGTGACCATGATAAAGATAAATTCAATGAAAAGAAAGCAACGTTTGAAAAAGTTACTGCGTATTTAAATGACAAATACGGGGAAGGAACTTTTGAGTTATCTTTAAAAGATAATTATTTCAACATGAAAGAAAAGATTGTTAATCATATGGAAATCGTAGACCGTGCAGAAGCAGCAATGAAGAAGGTTGGTGTTGAACCAATCATCGTACCGATTCGTGGAGGTACAGACGGAGCGAGATTATCATTCATGGGCTTACCTTGTCCGAACTTATCAACTGGTGGACATAATTTCCATGGAAGATATGAGTACATTCCAGTGCAATCCATGGAGAAAATGGTACAGATTTTACAAGAAATAATAAAAGCATAGCAAAATATAGAATCTAGTGTTATAATAATTCTGAATTACAGAATTAAAGTTTTACAGTGATAAAACATTAGTAAAATAAATATAAAATACATGGAGGTAAATATAATGTTTTCATTTGATGAAGTCCAAGCTTATGATCCTGAGTTAGCAGAAGCTATGAAAAAAGAGTTTGGTAGACAAGAAGACCATATTGAATTAATTGCTTCTGAGAACTTCGTAAGTAAAGCCGTTATGGCAGCGATGGGAAGTCCATTGACAAACAAATATGCTGAGGGATATCCAGGAAAGAGATATTATGGCGGTTGTGAATTTGTTGATATTGCAGAAGACTTAGCCATTGAAAGAGCGAAAGAATTATTTGGCTGCACATATGCCAATGTACAACCACACTCTGGAGCACAAGCGAATATGGCAGTATACTTTGCACTTGTTAAACCAGGTGAAACTGTAATGGGTATGAGCTTAGCTGATGGTGGTCATCTTACTCATGGTAGCCCAGTAAATATGTCTGGAACATATCACAATATTGTTTCATATGGCGTAGATGAAAAAGGTTTCATAGATTATGATGAAGTTCGTAAAATTGCTATCGAAAACAAGCCAAAACTAATCATTGCTGGTGCTAGTGCATATCCTAGAAAGATTGATTTTAAGAAATTCAGAGAAATCGCTGATGAAGTAGGCGCCTTCTTAATGGTTGATATGGCTCATATCGCTGGATTAGTTGCAGCAGGCCTTCATGAAAGCCCAATTCCATATGCACATGTAACTACAACTACTACTCATAAGACACTACGTGGACCAAGAGGTGGTATGATTCTTTCTAGTGAAGAATTTGCTACAGAATACAAGTTAAACAAAGCAATCTTCCCTGGTATTCAAGGTGGACCTTTAATGCACGTAATAGCTGCGAAAGCAGTATGTTTCAAAGAAGCATTAGATCCAAGTTTCAAAGAGTACGCAAAGAACATCGTAGACAATGCGAAAGCATTAGCAGACGGCTTAATGAAGAGAGGATTTAACTTAGTATCGAATGGTACTGACAATCACCTTATGTTAGTAGATCTTCAAAACATGGGTGTAACAGGTAAGGAAACAGAGAAATTATTAGATGCTGCTAAAATTACTTGTAACAAGAATGCAATCCCTAATGACCCAGCTTCTCCATTCATAACAAGTGGTATCCGTCTTGGAACAGCTGCAGTTACTACTAGAGGAATGCAACCAGAAGATATGGATCAAATCGCAGAAGCAATCTCTTTATTAGTGAAAGATGTAGATGCAAACAAAGAAAAAGCATTAGCAATCGTAAAAGAATTAACAGACAAGTATCCGCTTTATAACTTGAACGTATAATTGCTGTGAATTTAATAAATTAAGAAAGAGACAAAATTATGATTTTAGTCATAATTTTGTCTCTTTTTGTTGTTTGTATAAGTCACAGATGAGCATTTGTAATAAAAAATGTATCTTTATAAATAGAAAAACAAGAGTATATATTTGTAAAAAACAAAAATACTCTGAAAATAATGTTGTTTGATACTATATATGTAGCAACTAACTAAGATTAATGGTTAACAAATATGCATAATTATCAATTGAAACAGATAAGAGTTTAAAAAACTAAATGAAATAAAAATATTTCGAAAATTAGCGAAAAAACGACTTGACACTTTGGTTAAAATATGTAAAAATAAGAGTAGTAAAGGGGAGTTACTATACAATATATATAACGTTCCGAGGAGGGGATAAAATGAGGAAGATATCAACGGCTATAATAACAGCAATTACTGCATGTGTATTAATTGTATCTATTCTCGTAGGCTGTATCAATGGCGTACTAAGCTATAAGACATTAGGCGAAGAAGCAGAGGACAAGATTTCAGCAATGTCCATTCAATATGCGAATCAAATGAATTTGCACTATAGAGGAATACAAGAGATTGTTACTGGTATGAGTAGTTACTTTGAAGCAGGCTATGATTATTCACAATCTAAAGATAGTACATATAATAATACATTTATGGATGGAATGTATAAGTACATAAGTGTAATCCAGTCAACCATAACAGATATGGATGTTTTACGTTTATATGCCTACGTAAACCCTAAGAATGTGGGTACGATGTGTTCTGCCATTAGTGAGAAGGGTGAAAGAGTTGTTAAAAACCAAGACGAAGAATATAAATCGTGGAGTTTAAGAAGTGGTACCAAGTGGAACTTCTATAATGAGACGTTAAAGAATAATAAGGCAACTTGGCTTGATCCCTATATGGATGAAGAACTTGGACAAGAAGTAATTAGTTATACGCAACCCATATACGTGAATAAGCAAGTAGTTGGGGTAGTTGGACTTATTATATCTTTTGATGATTTTAAACAATTAGTTACATCTATTAAGCCGTATAAGAATGGATATGCATTCTTGGTAGATTCATATCAAAGATATATTGTACATAATTCTTATACGAGAGAAAATAAATTGAACGATACAGGATTTGAAAAGTTAACCGAACTTATGTCAACGCAAAGTCAAGGGTTGGAAAATATGAGTGTTGATGGCGAACAATCCTATGTGGCGTATTCAAAACTTGCAAATGGTTATTGTTTGGTGTTAGTGACACCAGAGAGCGATGTAATGAGTAACGTCATAGATATGATTATTAAGAGTTTTATACTTGTAATAATCTGCGTATTAATCTGTATTATCATAGCTTTCATAGTAGGTAAGAAAATATCTACTCCGATATCCAAGGTTACAAAGGATATAGAGAAGGCTAAGGAAGGTGATTTTACTAGTAAGAATTATCTGCCTTATCTGAAGAAGAAGAATGAAACAGGTAAATTAGCAAGAGCATTAGATAAATTACAGGAATCTATGAGTAAAACGGTTACTCAGGTTAGTGATAACAGTACTGTTGTTACAGATTCCGCTGTCCATCTTAATGATGCAATTAATTCCTTAGTTGATGAAGTGAGTAATATTACAGCGACGGCACAACAGCTATCCGCTAGTATGCAACAAACAGAAAGCACAGCGATAACACTTAGTGATACCTCAGAAAGAATGATCCATCATATAGAGACAATGGATGACAAGAATAAATCCGGTGTTGATACAGCTAATGATATTAGCAATAGAGCGGTTCAATTAAAAATTGAAGCGGCAGAAGCGGCTAGAAAAGCAGATGAAGTATGCAAGACAACTGGTGAGAATTTAAAAGCTGCAATTGACGAATCAAGGCAAGTACAACAAATTAATGTGTTGACAAAAGCGATTCTAGACATAGCGGATCAAACAAGTTTACTATCTTTGAACGCCTCCATTGAAGCAGCGAGAGCAGGCGAATTTGGTCGTGGGTTTTCTGTAGTAGCGGATGAGATTAGAAGTTTGGCAGATAACTCCGAGACAACAGCATTACAGATTCAAGACATAACCAAGAATGTAATTGTTTCAGTTAGCAAATTATGTGATAGTTCCTATGAGGTTCTTAATTTTATGGATACTCATGTTAAGGATACATATAAAAAACTTATTGATATGAGTGAACAGTATAACACGGATTCGACTGATATGAGAGAGTTGCTCGAAGATATTGCGAGTGTTTCTAAGAATATCTTTAGTGAAATTGAATCTTTGTTGAAGTCATTTGGAGAATTAACAGATGCAACTTCAGAAGGTGCTGATGGTATACAATGTATATCAAAGAATGCAGAAGAGGTTGCAAATCATACCAGAGAGGTTGAGCTTGAAGCCAACCGATTGAATCAGATAGCGGGAGAATTAAGCGGAGCTATCGAAGTATTTACGGTTTAGATGCACAAGCATTTAAATAAATTCCTTTTATATTTCCTTTTATATGAACAACTTTTGTTGCCATGAATTATTTATGCGAAAAAAGGGCTGTCACCCCTAGAGACAGCCCTTTTTTCTACGTTATATGTGCATACCAAGAACAGAATGAGCCTAATGCACGGAAGGTACTGAATACACTAGGTATTCTAAGTTAGAATTTAGGGAGAAGAACTTGAAAGGTAGCTCCACCGCCAATTGTATCGCATACTTTGATCTTTCCTTTATGTATATCAATGATTTCTTTAGCAATACATAGGCCTAATCCAAAATGTTCCTTTTTGGAACGAGAGGAATCCTCTCTGTAGAAGCGATCAAATATATGAGCTTTCGCTTGGTTTGAGATACCAATTCCGTTATCTGCCACAGTTATTACAAATGTAGAATTCGTATAATTAAGTGATAATTTGATTTTTCCATTCGGTTTAGAATAACTAATTGCATTACTAATAAGGATAGCTAGTACTTGTGCGATACGCTCTTTATCGCAATAACAGGTAGGAATGGAATCTTCGGGTAATGCAATGGATAGTGATAAATTATGTTGGATAGCCAGCGGTTCAAAGGCTTCATAGATCTCTAACAATATAGTATCTAGTTCTTCTTGTTTCATAGAAACGGACCAAGTTTGACTATCTGCACGAGCAAGAGTCAACATATCATTTACTAGATTGGACATTCGCTTGCTTTCTGACTCTATGGTATTAAGAAATTGCGATTGCATAGCAAAGTCCGATGTACGAAGAGCAGATAGTGAAGAGAGTATTACCGCAAGAGGAGTACGAAGCTCATGGGAGGCTGATGCTATAAAGGCTGCCTGTTTATCTTGCGATTGCTTAATAGGTCGCAATAGCCTACGTGTGAAAAACAAGGAGACAAGGAACAAAAGTAAGATACCTGTCATGTTAAGTATGATAAAGCGTAAACGTTGACTATGTAATCTATGATATAGTGTATTCGTTGGATATAGAATTATTGAAGTAAGCGTATTAGAACCTTCTTGAATTCTTGCAAGGGATACATAGTAAGGTGATTTATTAGCAGCTGTATATGCAAATTCATAGTGTGTAGAAGAAGTACCCATTACATTTGTAGTATCATTGTAGGAGTCTTTATCATACGTAATAATTTCACTTATAATAGCGAGTTGTTCTTCGGTTCGGGCCATTCGTGTATAAGAGAGAGGAGTACCATTATCATATATTGCGATAAGATATTTTCCGTTCTGTTCAATCTTCGATAACCATTCGTAAGTAAGCGTGTTCTGCTGTTCTAGATTAGCTATGAAGGTATTCATCTCAGCACAAAAGGAAAGATAAGAAGTATTCTTTAGGTCTTTTTCCGATATGTAAAGGTAACTGAAGGACATAGTTAATAAAATAATACTTGAAATTGTAGTGAATAACAGTGTTAATCGCAGATTAAGTTTTCGAAACATCTTTATTTGCTTATTCATGAGGTCCCTCCAACCGATATCCAACACCTCGGTGTGTCTTAATGGTGGTGGTAGTACTGACAGTTTTTAGACGTCGTCTGATAAAATGTATATAGTTGTCTAAGTTACCATCTTCAATCTCCGCATATGGACCCCAAACCTTTGTAAGTAAGGTCGTTCTAGGGAGAATCTGCGAGTAATTACGCAAGAAAAATTCCAGTAAGGAACCTTCCTTTTTTGATAATGTACAAGTACCTTTAGGACCAGATAGAGAATTGGTAGAAGGAGAGTATATAATATCGTTATAAGTTAAAGTATCTGTATCTGTCCATTGTCTTGGTCGTCTATTAATACTTCGGATTCTAGCAAGCAATTCTTCCATTGCAAAAGGTTTAATCATATAGTCGTCAGCACCAGCATCTAAGCCAATAATCTTATCGGAAAGTTCACCTAGAGCGGTTAGAATGATTACTGGTGTCGAGTTATTTTGATCTCTCAATTTCTTAAGTAAAGCAATTCCATCTATATGTGGGAGCATTCGGTCTAATAATATCAAATCATATATATTCTGAGTCATGAATAAGAGAGCATCCTCACCATCCATGCAAGTATCAACATGAAATCCATGATTCTGTAATTGATATGCGGTTGAAAAACATAATTGCTCGTCATCTTCTATTAATAGTATTCGCATACAATAACATTCTCCTTTCAAATGTTTCGGGACTTTGTGTCGGCAATATCACGCAAATTCCAATTAGAAAACATATTTGCTATAATACTACCTCTTTAAGTAATAGTATAACATACTAACCTCTAATTTATATCTAATGAGAGTAATCTTTTATCCTAAAAGGAGTATATTCCTTTCAGTTAAAGACTTAGGTAAATGAATTGGCGGGTGGTTTGCACGGGGTGCATGCGCAAGTAGAATAAGAGTCTAAGGTGCTACGGCTTAAGAATACCTTGGCATTCTTTTAATTTAGAGATAAAATAAAGGTAATTGTGGTAGGGTAAAGATGTCGACAAATAAAAGCAATACAGCAACAGACTTTTGGGAGGTTAATATGATTAATAAAAAAAGAATAATATTCTATATCCTACTGGTAACATGCCTAGCATTCATAGTTGGTTGTAGTGAGAAAAAGTCAAATGAAAAAAGTAATGTAAGTTCTACAAACAGTACCAATGAAAACGCCACAAACGGTTCAGCTGAAGATAAGAATAAACTAAATCAGAATGCGCAAGCGATGGGAAGGTATATAGAGACACCGTGTGGCACAATAGAAAATGGTGCAGATATGAGCAAATTAACCATTATGGAAGACGGAACAATCGTAATTCTAGATACACTAACGGGAGATTTGCATACGTCTAGAGACGAAGGAGAAACTTGGGAAACAGAAGAGGTAAGAGGAATCAAATCTTTATTAGTAAAGCCAAATTGTGAGATAACAAGTGGAGCTGTTAATAGGAATGGAGACATATTCTTCTCCTATATTCCCTGGGATGAAATTACCGATGCCAATGATACTGACATGGAGAGGTATGTATATATAGCAAAGAACGGTGAAGAAAAAGAGTTGAAATTACCAGTTAATAATAATTCATTACGGCTTCTAAAAGCAGAGTTCGCTAACGATGGTGTACTATATGCTTTGACGATAGGAGATGAAATTATCAAGATTAATCCGGATGATGAAAGTGTGGAGACGGTATTCGAGGGAGAATCGTATCTTAATACATTTGCCATAGACGGATTATATCTTGTAGCAGAAGGTGAGGGAGTAGGATATATCTATAATACTCAAACGAAAGAACTTATTATGAATGATAGTGTATTGAATGACTTTCTTAAAGCTAACGTTAAGGGAGACCAGTTATGTCAATTAGCTGCAAATGATAAAGAGAATGCAATCTATGTAGCCTGTTCAGAGGGAGTATACCGACATGTAATAAATGGAAATGTTATGGAGCAGTTGGTATCGGGAGAATTAACGAATCTTGGTAGTCCATCAAATAGTGCAACTAGTTTTAAAGTGAAAGAAGACGGTAGTTTTCTTATTGGGTATGATAGTGGAGAATTAGATTCTTACAGTTATAATGCTGAGGTGCCTTCTGTACCAAGTAATCAGATCAGAATATATAGTCTACACGAGAATAAAACAATTCAACAAGCGATCGTAAACTATAGAAAAAACAATCCAGATGTATTTATCAAATTAGAAATTGGAGTAACTGGTGATGATGCTGTGACGAATACGGATGCAATACAGAAATTAAATACCAGTGTACTAGCGGGAGATGGGCCAGATTTAATCGTGTTAGACGGCTTACCGATGGACTCTTACATAGAGAAAGGAGTTCTCTATGATTTATCTGAGGTTATGAAAGAAGTTGAACAATCGGATACGTATTTTACGAATGTTACACATGCATATCAAACGGAGAATGGCTTATATGGAGTGCCGATGAAGTTTCAGATTCCAATTATTATTGGAAATGAAAAAGAAATCACCAAAGCAGATTCTATAGAAAAATTAAGTCAGATGATACAGGATATGAGAGCAGGTGATAACAAAACAGCTACAATTATGGGAGGTTATACACCGAAAGAAGTTCTTGAACACCTCGAGATGGGATGTGGTGGAGCTTGGTTAACAAAAGAGGGGAAGATGGATGAAGTAAAATTAAATAAATATTTGACATATGCCAAAGCAATCTATGAGTCTGAGTTAGAGGATTTAACAGAGGATATGATTTCAACTCAAATTGCCTATCGAAAAGAAATCAGTGAAATGTTGAATGGCCAGATGAGTAAATTATTATCTATTACACCGCAATTATCTAGAATGATGTTTGGTGATCAACAGATTGTTATTGGATATGTTGATGGAATTAATGATTATCAAATGTTACTCGCTACGTTGAATCAAGATACTTCTATATCATATCAAAGATTTGATTTGCAATCTGGATATAATTTTATTCCAAAGGGAATTATGGGTGTAAATTCCGCATCAAAAGATATGGAGACAACGCTTGATTTCTATAAGAGCTTGTATTCAGAAAAACTACAAGAAGCAGATGTCATGGAGGGATTCCCAGTCAATAAGACGGTTTTTGCTAAGCTAGCGAAGGGTAAGAACATTACGGAATCATATATAGGGTCATCTGATCGCAATGGAAAAGAGATTAGTTATCATTTAACCATTCCTACCGATGAGGAGATGAAGAGATTACTTGAATTAGCAGAAGGATTAACGACGCCTGCTCTTATGGATAATACCATACAAGATACAGTGGAGACATTTGGTGAGAAAGTATTATCAGGAGAAATTAGTCTTGATGAAGGTGTGAAAGCCATTATTCAGAAGGTGGATTTATATCTACAAGAGTAGAATATATAGTAAATTAATATAAAATATGTATTAAGATATTATAATATTTAGATAGTTTAGTTGTTATCTTTCTTCTAAAGTGCTACAGTATAGATGCGACCTTGCAGATTAATTTTTTGTAAGATTACAAATAAGTAAGAAGAAGGAGCAAAACTATGAGTGAAGAAAGAGAAATAGAAAAGATTCAAAAGTTAGCACAGAAGAAAAAATCCGAGAAAATTGAGAAGTATCTAAAAGACAAAGATGTTGAAGTGGTGAAAGCAGCCATTGTGGCTTTGGGTGAGATTCAGGATGAAACCGCGATAAATCTGCTGAGTAAATTGATTGATCATGAGAATCCAGAGATTCGAAAAGTAGCTATTGTTGCTTTTGGAAAAAGCAAATCAGAATATGCAAGAACTTTCATACAGCATCGTTTAGAAAGCGAAAAGGATGAGCAAATCAAGGAAATAGCAATGAAAGTGTTGCACGAATTTAAGGTAGAGTAACTACACTTATGATTAATAGACAGATATAGAACATAATAAGTATGATAAAACGAGGCTGCTGCAAAATTATAACTTTGCAGCAGCCTCGTTTTAAGATGACGCAAATTAGGAGTATAATATTAAGAAAGTTCTGATACGATTTAGTTAGGAGATTAATAGCCAAGCTCTTCGCCAACTAAGACAACAATTAATCTACCTGGTTTATTGGACTTTCTTGTAATTACAGTATTCGAACACATGCAATCTGGAACTAAGCAATCGGTACAACGTCCGAAATCATGGCATGGTGTTTTACGGTTGAGACGGACAGCGTTTGGTGGTGCAGCCATGTTATGTAAACGTGCAATTCCGGACTCTACATCAGAAACGACTTTATTCATACCTGCAACGATGATTACATTACCAGGACCAGAAACAAGACAGGCTACGCGGTTTCCGTTACCATCGATGTTAACTAACTGTCCATCTAAGGTAATGGCATTCGTACTCATAAGGAAATAATCAGCGGTAACTGTTTTGGCATACATTGCTTTTTGTTCCTCAGGAGTAGTTGCAGTTGCACGGTCATATAGAGTATATGGGGCTGTCTTTAGATAATCTAACAAACCGATTTCTGTGATGGTTTCAGAACCACCCCAAGAGATTGTTGCATCAGGCGTGAAGAGTGATTTGATACATTCTAAAGCTTCAGACTTATCATTACAGTAGTAACCTTGCATTCCTCGAAGCTTACATTTTTCTAAGATGGAATTTGCTTGGTTTTTATAGAATTCTTTTTTGATATCCAATGTAATGTCCTCCTTTGATGAGTAAATTATTATTTATTATAAATTACAGTATACCACAGCCTCGTGATAATGAGCGAAAGTTTATTTGAAGATAGGCTGTATTTTTATGTGTACAATAAGGTATAATATGGTAAGAATATAAATAAGAGGGGATTATTATGGCGAATATATTAATCGTTGATGATGAGGAATCAATTAATGAGTTAGTAAAATTGAATTTGAAATTGGTGGGGCATACATGTGATCAGGCTTATGACGGACGGGAAGCATTGGATATGGTAACGAAGAGACCATATGATTTAATTCTTCTAGACATTATGTTACCATTCATATCTGGGTTCGATCTAATGAAGAAGATAAAGGAAACACCAGTTATATTCATGACAGCAAAAGATCGCATCGAAGATAAGATTCAAGGGTTGACATCGGGGGCAGAAGATTACCTAGTGAAGCCATTTGAGATATTAGAATTAATTGCAAGAATTAACATTGTACTTAGACGGACCAAGACGGAGAACACTGTATTTATAGTGGGTGATATGGAGATGGACCGTGAGGGAAAGGTAGTAAGATATAGGAATAAGGAAGTTGATTTGACACCACAGGAGTATTGTCTTTTAGAAGTGTTTGTGATTAATCAAAACTTGGCCTTGTCGAGAGAGAAGTTATTAGAATTAGCGTGGGGATATGAATACGAAGGGGATACAAGAACGGTTGATGTACATGTACAGAAGTTACGTAAGAAACTAGGATTAGAGGAGCGAATTAAAACTGTGTACAAGGTTGGGTACCGTCTGGAAGTGTAGGTGAGAGGATGAAGTTTTGGCAGAAAGTATTCCTAAGTGTACTAATATTGTTTGTTGTAGCACTCAATATAGGAATGTTTACGGTTATGCATTTTACATATAAAGAACAATTAAGTAGTGTCAAACAACGTGCTAAGGGAGAGGCATATTTTCTTAGAAACTCCATTAGTAAGGATTTTACGAATCTAGAAAAAACATCTACCTTAACGAGAGATAAGAAGGAGACCATATTTGATTCCTATAAGGCATATTATATGGAGCAGAAAGTATTCCTAGAGTTATGGAGTGGAAACAGTCTTATTGGAGGGACTTTTGATTTAAAAATAGAATCAAGGGACGAACTTGATACGGTAGACAATGTACAGAATCTTCTTATTAGAGAGGTAGACCAAGAGGAATACCTGTTTCTTGCATGTAACTTGGAGGAGCCTTATGAAAACCATATACTGGTTATTGCATATCCATTAACAGAGCTTGTGAATACAAGAAAGCAATTAGTACAGATGGTAATAGCGACAGATATTGCTATTACCATACTATTGTCAGTGATTCTATATCTTATCATACGAAGATTGATGAAACCACTGAAACGTCTATCGGAGGCAACGGGGGAGATTACGCAGGGCAATTATAGTCAAAAGATACATCTTCAAAGTCAAGATGAGTTTGGTAGTTTGGCTAAGAAATTTAATACTATGTCAGAGAGAATTAATGAAAATATAAATCTCTTACAGGAAGAAAGTGATAGGAAGCAACAGCTAATCGATAATATGGCACATGAACTTCGGACGCCATTAACATCGATTTCAGGATATGCAGATTATATGCGTATGGCAGCTTTATCAGAAGAAGAGCGAATACATGCGCTAGACTATATCATTGCTGAAACTAAGAGATTAGAGAAATTAAGCAGAACCTTGCTGATGATTGCTGATATCAGAGAAGGTGTATTAACTAAGACGGCTGTTTCCACGGAGCAAATAAGGATCTATATACAGAATCTTTTCCACAATCAATTAAAGGAGAAACAGATTCGGTTAGAGGTGAATTGTGAGATAGAAACCATAGAAGCGAGTGAGGTAATGCTACAGTGTTTATTAGGAAATCTAATTGAGAATGCTATTCGTGCCTGTGAGGAAGAGGGAAGAATAACAGTAACATTCTATAACCAAGAAGGTACTTGTTTCATGGTAGAGGATAATGGAATTGGCATGGAAGCGGAGGAGATTGCTAAGATAATCGAACCTTTTTACCGTGTTGATAATGCAAGAAGTCGTAAGCATGGTGGAGTAGGCTTGGGGGTAACCTTGTGTCATCAAATTGTTAAAGTACATCAAGGAGAGCTTCGCTATGAGTCAGAAGTGAATAAGGGGACTAAAGTAATTGTAACATTTACAACTTGATAACATCTTTATGACAGTTCTACAAAAAGAGGACGGTATACTAATAATAGATTAACGGTGCTAACTTGAGCGGGTAACATTGTCGTCGCCGATCTATAATAAAGATGAGGAGTGAGTATATGAAGAGGAATACGATAGTGACGCTATGTGCCGCAGCTGGAATAGTAGTGATTGGGGTATGTGGACTTATAATAAGTATGAATATTGATAAACAGGGTCAAAGCAGTAAGGTGGAACAAGTACCGATGAATGTTGCTTCATCTAAGGATGAGAATGAAGAAGATACGAAAGTTGAAGCTATTGATAAAAACTTGTATGGAAATCAAGAAGCTACAACATTTTTATTCAATGCTACAGCAGTCGTAGTTGAACATGACATAAACATTAAGGATAAGGATTTTGAAATAACATTCGAATCTGCAGTTATAATAGGGCTTGAATATATCAAAGATACGTATGGGGGGACATTTGATACCATCGATGTTAAGATGGATACAACTTCAACAAGTGGAATTCTAAATGGGAGCGTTGCTTGGTATGAAGTTGTAGAGATGGATGACAATAAGCGTTATGAGATTACAATTAACACGCAGACAGGTGAGGTTATGAATGCTCAGGAGTATTATAAGGAAAATACTTCCGATGATAAATGGGTGAAAGCAGATACTTCGTCAAAGAATAACGAGTATAAAGTTGAGAAACTTGATTTAGAAGCGTTTTCGAATATTGAAGTGAATATTGAATATAATGCAGATATTGAAATTGTAACAGGGGATTCCTATGGAGTAGTACTTCATTATTATGGGCCTGATTATACCATTGACTATAGTAACGAAAGTGGAGTACTTCGAATTGCAGATGATGTTACAGATAAGGCGTATGAGATGAGTAACCAGAGGGAAAACAATTATGTGACAATTATTGTTCCAAGAGATACCAACCTTTCTACTGTTGATATTATAGCAACATCAGGGGATATATCACTGAAAGCGGTTCAGACAAAAGACATAAAAACATTAACTTATAGTGGAGATAGTTCGTTCGTAGACATGATTATAGGTTCAGGAGATTTGCAAACGTATTCAGGAGATATTGATGTGAAAGATCTGCAAAGTAGTACAGTAAAGATGACTTCCATCAGTGGAGATATAACCGTTAAAGGAAAGGTATATGGAAACAATACATTCGAAGCAACTTCTGGAGATGTTGTAATAGCATGTAAAGAGCAAGAAAAGATGTATTCTTACAATCTAAGTACTATCTCTGGCAGTATAGGGGTAAACGGGAACGTAGTAGAAGACGAGATCGGCGCAAAGAAAAACGTACAGAATAGTAAAGAGAATATAATCAAAGCAACAAGTACGTCAGGGGATATAGATATTGCCTTTGAGAATTAGGTGGGGGTTAGTGGATGAAGAAGAGAATAAGAGGTCTCGTAGTGGGAGTAATTATAGCAATAGTGGCGGTGCTTTTTGGGACGCTTATTTATATTAGGAGTGACCAAGAAAAAAGTAAGGCTGGAATACAAACAAGCACAGACGAGATTCAGCTCAAAGGGGAAGCTTTTCTTTGGAATGGTTGTTATCGTATCATTAGAGCTGACAATTCGGATTTGCAACTAAGCTTTGAAAAAGACACACAAACTGTGAAAGCAAGTTCCATGTCAGACGGATATGCGAATGATATAATATACGACTGGATCTACGATGGTGAAAAGATTACATTTGCAATATTACGTAACGCTTATAATGAAGTTTATGTGTTGGAAGAAATTGAAGAGGGAAATCTATCTGGAATTTGTCAGTACATGTCTAGGGAGACTGCAGTTATACTGGAAAAGTACCGTGATACAGCGAATACGAAAGAGCAGAGTAATCAAGATATGAAACGTTCGGGAAAGGAACAAGTAGACTTATTAAATGCCTATTCAGAATATAAAACAGATGAACTCGTGTATGATTATACGTATGATTTGAATCAAAAAGAATTATATAGGGATTTTATCAATACCTATGAGCTAGATCAAATAGCAGAAGGAAAATCAGACATCGAATTAATGATGGCACTTATGAATTGGTTATGCGATATTTGTAAGCATGGTTCAACAGCCTATTATGAGTCAAGTTCCATCGATGAAATTGTGACATATGGAAAGGAAAATGGTTTGAATTGTAGATGTTTATCCCTTGTTTTATCCGAGGTTATGCGAATGTATGGTATTAAAGCAAAGGTGATTTGGTGTTATCCTAAGGACGATTATTTTGATGATTGTCATGTAGTGGTGCAAGCATATTCAGAGGAAAAGAAGCAATGGATTATGTTTGATCCAACCTATCGGTTGACACTTCAAACAAAGGCAGGAGAGTATATGGACATACAAGGGTTGAGAGAGTGGATTCGTGCGTATGGTTACAATTTAGAAGACATGACTCCAGAATCATCGTATTATCTTGTTTCTAATGAAGAAGCTGGATATACAGGGAATACTGAATATGGATTCAATCTGAAGGACTATGCCAATTACATGGCTAAGAATCTCTTTCGACTAAAATGTTTAAGTAAAAACACTATATTAGGAACAAAATGCTTTCAGAATACCTATACCATTGAGCTTATTCCTACCAACTACAACATAGCAGGAATCGAATTGTTCGAGCCAAATGAGATTGATCTGTCAGGGAAATACGTCTATACCACTGATGTAGACAAATTCTTTGAACTACCAGAGTAGTAAGAAAAACAGGTTGCGAACCTTGTAAAAAGAAGCTATAATCTATCTTATTGGAAGGAAATCAAAGTGGAGTTGCGAGAGTTTGATTTCACCCCATAAGGTAGTGAAGGAACGAAGTTCTAGTGTCGTATAAGTGAACGAGAGATACTGGCGATATACCTTATGAGGAATCATAAGAAAGTTGGAATTATACATGTCTAAAAGTTTATATATTTCTGAAAAACCAAGCGTTGCCCAAGAGTTTGCGAAAGCACTTAAGTACAACTTTAAGAAACGCGATGGATATATAGAAGCGGATGAAGCCATTGTAACTTGGTGTGTAGGTCACTTGGTTACAATGAGCTATCCCGATGTCTATGATGAAAGTCTTAAGAAATGGTCATTGACTACGTTACCATTTCTTCCGAAGGAATTCTTATATGAAGTCATTCCAGATGTAAGTAAACAATTTAATACGGTGAAAGCTTTACTCAATCGCGAAGATGTATCTGTGATCTATGTGTGCACTGACTCTGGACGTGAAGGAGAATATATCTACCGTTTAGTGGATCAGTTGGCAGGGGTACCAGAGACGAAAGATAAGCGAAGAGTTTGGATTGACTCACAGACGGAGGACGAAATCTTACGTGGAATACGAGAAGCGAAACCATTATCGGCATATGATCCTATATCAGATGCTGCTTACTTAAGAGCGAAAGAAGACTACTTGATGGGGATTAATTTCTCTCGTGTACTTACGCTTAAGTACGGACAAGCGGTTACAAACTATCTACAAAGCAAATGGACCTCTATCTCCGTAGGGCGTGTTATGACCTGTGTTCTTGGTATGGTTGTAAAGAGAGAACGTGAAATACGAGCGTTCGTTAAGACGCCATTCTACCGTGTGATAGCGGGAATCAATACCTTCGGTAAGGAATTCGATGGGGAATGGAGAGCAGTAGAAGGTTCGAAGTACTTTAACTCTCACCTGTTATATAAGGAAAATGGTTTCAAAGCTAGAGAAAGTGCAGACCAGTTAATAACGGAATTAACAACGGATTTTGACAATCAAGGTGTAATTGAGAAGCTTGAAAAGAAGAAGGAGAATAAGAATGCTCCACTATTATTCAACTTAGCAGAATTACAGAATGAATGCTCGAAGCTATTCAAAATCAGCCCAGATGAAACGTTGAAGATAGTACAAGAGTTATATGAGAAAAAATTAGTAACTTATCCAAGAACCGATGCCAGAGTTTTGTCTACAGCTGTAGCAAAAGAAATCCATAAGAACATTGGAGGATTACGTAATTACTCTCATGTGGGTGAATTTGCGAATGAAATCCTAGAGAATGGCAGTTATAAGAACATTGCTAAAACAAGATATGTCAATGATAAACAGATTACAGACCATTATGCAATTATCCCAACTGGTCAGGGGTTAGCAGCCCTGAATGCTGTACCTCCAACTGCCAAGAAGGTATATGAAACAATCGCGAGAAGATTCTTAAGTATCTTCTATCCAGCAGCAGTTTATCAAAAAATTAGTCTTGTAGTGAAAGCGAAAGAAGAAAGTTTCTTCTCTAATTTTAAGATTCTAGAATCACCAGGGTATCTTAAAGTAACTAATTTGTCTTTCATGACGAAAAAGTCAACACCACAGGCGACTGGATCACAAGCGACGTCTATGCCAGTAGCAACCGATGAACAAGCAAATGGTGAGAATGGTGATTCTTCAGATAATCAAGAAGATGTATTCGATGCAGAATTTATTAATAATATGAAGACCCTTAAGAAAGGTATGTTACTTAGTATTACTGGATTCAGTGTGAAAGAAGGAGAAACTTCTCCACCGAAACGATACAATTCTGGTTCTATGATTCTTGCGATGGAGAATGCAGGACAGTTAATCGAAGATGAGGAACTACGCTCTCAGATAAAAGGTAGTGGTATTGGTACAAGTGCGACACGTGCAGAAATCTTGAATAAATTGATTAAGATTACATATTTGAGTCTGAATAAGAAGACGCAGATTGTAACACCAACACTTCTTGGAGAGATGATTTATGACGTGGTAAATGCTTCTATACGTTCTCTACTAAACCCAGAACTAACTGCAAGTTGGGAGAAGGGGTTAACGTATGTTGCAGATGGAGACATCACTAGCGAGGAATATATGGTTAAGTTAGAGAATTTCGTAGCGAAGATGACGAACGGAGTTAAGGGACTTAACAATCAATATGCACTTCGTCAGTTCTTTGATGAGGCAGCGAAGAATTATAAAAGTAAGTAGATACTAGAGCAAATCTCCACTTATATTTTTCATGACTTCTTACCTAACGCACTATGACACAAAACACGTTACGCACTTAAGTGCTATACTACCGTTTTTTTGTCATAGTGCGTTAGGTAAGAAGTAGATTTACATTTTGTGAGTTTTGCTATTACGACGTTAACGATACGCAAGTTATAAAATATTAAATAATAGTCATAATTAACAAGCTTGTACGATATATTGATTAGAGTGAAAAGGAGTGTAGAAGTATATGGAAGAATTAATGATTAGTAATTTGTATGATATGAGTCAAACAATAGCCCTTAAAGTGTTCGAAGGCTGTACTTATCCATGGGAGGTACTTCCGAGGATTGGTGCATTTATATTAGAATTAGGTGAGTCTTTATCACAAGATGAATACGACAAAGTGGGTGAGAATGTTTGGATTGCAAAATCAGCAAAAGTAGCACCGACAGCATATATTAACGGCCCAGCAATTATCGGTAAGGAAGCAGAAGTTCGTCACTGTGCATTCATTCGTGGGAATGCCATTGTAGGGGAGGGTGCTGTTGTAGGTAACTCTACAGAACTTAAGAACGTAATCCTCTTTAATAAGGTTCAAGTTCCACATTATAACTACGTAGGCGATTCCATTCTTGGTTACCGTGCACATATGGGAGCAGGTTCCATTACATCAAATGTAAAATCTGATAAGACCTTAGTAGAGATTACAAGTAACGGTAAAAGAATGAAGACAAGTCTTAAGAAAATGGGCGCAATGTTAGGGGATAATGTTGAAGTTGGTTGCAACAGTGTCTTGAATCCTGGTACAGTAATTGGAAGAGAAGCCAATATCTATCCATTGTCTATGGTACGTGGTTATGTTGATGCAAAATCCATTTACAAAAAAGCTGGGGAAATTGTGTCAAAGAATTAACAATTAAAGGGCAGGTTCCTGTAGAAACTAATGAAATTTTAAGAAATTTTATCAAAAAGTATGGACTAATCGCGAGTTTTGTGCGAAAATGTGAGAAGGTGCGATGTGAGGTCAGGTAGGAAACAGCAATGTTTTTGATCCTGAGATTTGAGCTGTGCTCAAATTTCCTTATTGTTTAAAGAAGCCAATTTCTTTTAACAATGTAGGCCAAGATAATCGCCATGAACATAGCCATATAGGTAATTGGTATTCTAAAATGGATATTGAAAGGAGTTTCAACATGATTTATTCACATGAAGTAGAACAAATGTGTCCAGTAGCACAAGGCGTTAACCACGGTGCTGCTCCAATCCCAGAAGAAGCAAAATGGGTAAAAGCAAAAGAAATCTCTGATATTTCTGGTTTAACTCACGGTATCGGTTGGTGTGCACCACAACAAGGTACTTGTAAATTAACTCTTAACGTAAAAGAAGGTATTATTCAAGAAGCTTTAGTAGAAACAATCGGATGTTCAGGTATGACTCATTCAGCTGCTATGGCATCTGAGATTTTACCAGGAAGAACTATTCTTGAAGCATTAAACACAGATTTAGTTTGTGATGCAATTAATACAGCAATGAGAGAATTATTCTTACAAATCGTTTACGGAAGAACTCAAAGTGCGTTCTCTGAAGACGGTCTTCCAATCGGTGCTGGTCTTGAAGACTTAGGAAAAGGTCTAAGATCAATGGTTGGTACTATGTATGGAACTCTTGCAAAAGGACCTCGTTACCTTGAAATGACTGAAGGATACGTAACTGGAATCGCTTTAGATGAAGAAAATCAAATTATCGGTTACCAATTCGTTAACTTTGGTAAGATGATGGATTTCATCAAAGCTGGTGATGACGCTAACACAGCATTCGAAAAATCTAAAGGCCAATATGGTAGAGTAGAAGATGCTGTTAAGATTATCGATCCAAGACACGAATAATAGAGGAGGTAACTAGAAATGGCTTTATTTGAATCATATGAAAGAAGAATAGATAAAATCAATGCAGTACTTAATTCATACGGTATTGCATCTATCGAAGAAGCAGAAAAGATTACGAAAGATGCTGGACTTGACGTATATAATCAAGTTAAAGCAATCCAACCAATCTGTTTCGAAAATGCTAGCTGGGCTTACATTGTAGGTGCTGCTATCGCAATTAAAAAAGGATGTAGAAGAGCTGCTGACGCTGCTGCAGCAATCGGTGAAGGTCTTCAAGCATTCTGTATTCCAGGTTCTGTTGCTGACCAACGTAAAGTAGGTTTAGGACATGGTAACTTAGGAAAGATGCTTCTTGAAGAAGAAACTGATTGTTTCGCTTTCTTAGCTGGTCATGAATCATTCGCAGCTGCTGAAGGTGCAATCGGAATCGCTGAAAAAGCAAACAAAGTTCGTAAAAAACCATTAAGAGTAATCTTAAACGGTCTTGGAAAAGATGCTGCTCAAATCATCGCAAGAATCAACGGATTTACATACGTTGAAACTGAGATGGATTACTATACAGGCGAAGTTAAAGAAGTTTTCAGAAAAGCTTACTCAACTGGCCTTAGAGCAAAAGTTAACTGCTATGGTGCAAACGACGTAACTGAAGGTGTAGCTATCATGCACAAAGAAGGCGTTGATGTATCAATCACAGGTAACTCAACTAACCCAACTAGATTCCAACATCCAGTTGCTGGTACTTACAAAAAAGAATGTATCGAACAAGGCAAGAAATACTTCTCAGTAGCATCAGGTGGTGGTACTGGTAGAACTCTTCACCCAGATAACATGGGTGCTGGTCCAGCTTCTTATGGTATGACTGATACTATGGGACGTATGCACTCTGACGCTCAATTCGCTGGTTCTTCTTCAGTTCCTGCTCACGTTGAGATGATGGGTCTTATCGGTGCTGGTAACAACCCAATGGTTGGTATGACAGTTGCTGTTGCTGTTTCTTTACAAGAAGCAGCTGACGCTGGTAAATTCTAAGGATTTTGCATGATTTGTGATAAGATAAATTATCATGAAAAATTATAAAAAATAATGGTTTGTCACCCTGCTGTCACCCTCGTTTCAAAGTGGGTGACAAGCAATGGGTGACAAACCATTTTAAAATATATTTTCTATAATATCTAAAGATTGTATTTGCATTTTTTCAGTAAGCTCAGCATAGATCTCTAATGTTACTTTAATATCTTTATGACCTAAACGGAATTGAATATCTTTTGGATTAGCTCCAGCCTCTACTAACTTGGTAACATGAGTATGTCTCAAAGAGTGATAATCAAAATCAATAATGTTAAGATCATAATGTATAACACGACTGCAGTGTTGCATTACTCTTGGCTGAATATAAGTCCCATCATCACGTCTGTTAACAAGTTCAATTTCAGTACAAGTCTCATCAATTTTATCTGTAATAAGTTCTCTATTTGAATTTTCGTAATAATGAGTATAATGTTCTTCGTAAAGATCCTTTGCCTTGCTTTGACGAAGCTTTGTTTTCTCTAATAACGCTAGTAGGGTTTTATCAATCTTAATTTTACGATATGAATCGTATTTAGGTGGAGTGAATTCCCATATTTTGTTATTGTTTTGGACTTGTTTATTAATATCTATAGTAGCATTATCAAAGTCTACATCATCCCAGGTTATAGCGAATGCTTCACCTAATCGCATACCACATCTATAAGCTAATTGTAAAGGAATGTGACAAGTATGACCTTCAGGAAACCGATTAAATATTGTATCAAGTTCTTCTTTTGTGAATGATCTGCGTTTTTTGGTTCGAGTAGCGGTAGATGGTGTGGCACGTTTTAGTGGTAATTTTACATAGAGCATAGGATTAGCTTGTATAAATCGTAAGGGTTCAACAGCATAACCAATACTACCAGATAGGATACCTTTTAGTGCAGATAATGTATTACGACTGAAACCTTCATTAAATTTGATATTAATAAATTCTTGTAACGTTGCAGCAGTTAATGATCTTAATTTGTATTTTCCTAATGCAGGTCTAATATAAAGGCGAATTTTTTTAACATACCCTTCATAAGTAGTAGCCTTGAGATTAACTTTACAATAATTCTCTAACCAATAATCGAGATAATCACTATATGATAATTCACTTGGTACAAAGTGTAATCCAGAGTTATTATATTCATTAAGAGCTTTAACACCTGCTTCGAGAGCTGACTTCTTAGTATCAAATCCACCTTTGCTAATACGCTTACGCTTACCGTCCACTTTGGCACCTTCGAAATAGTACTCCCACTTAGCACCACGTTTACGACAATTAATATCAGCCATATAATCACTTCCTTAATATTTTATTTGACGAAGATATATCAAAGGTGATACAATGACCTTGCAACGGACGTATCAGCAATGATATGTTATAAGCCTTGGTGTATTCCAGGGCTTTTATTCGTTAAGACAATATATAACATAATACGCAATGATAAGTCAAGATAAATAAAGTTGTGAAAACGTTATATATTACAGAAAATGTATGATTTATATTGAGTTATGTAGTGTTTTAACATATAATGATTATAGTATACATAGTTTATCATGAAATAGTGTATAGTTTATCATATTGACTGGAATAATAATAAAAATGAAAAAATAGAGAAGGAGGTTATCAAATTGAAAAGCATCAATGCTAAATTATTTATACATAGAGATTGTACTAAAATAGTAAATGTTGTATATTCATCTGATGAATATTACAAAATTGTTAAGGAAAATTGTGAAAATGGATTAAAGCAGGTAATAATTACATCAGATATGATGACCAAAATTCTGCATGATTATTTTTTTCAAAAGAAATATAATATAACTGGAATTGAGTTTATGGAAGATGATTCTACCTTAAATAGAGAAATAAATAATATACTGTTAAAATTAAAAGAGGATAGAGCCTATATTAATGATTTACTTAACAAAATAAATTTTCTTTCAGAAGAATCAGCCATAGACATTAAAATGATAGAACTGCGAGGACGTGACGACCAAAATCAAGCAGTTAAGATTGTAATTTTAGTTAATGGTGTTTATAGTATAACAGATAAAGTTTTTGAGAAAGAATCGAATGATTTATTGGCTATGATTGAGAGGTGTTTGTGTTAATGGAGGACTCAATTGTTGTGTCGCTTATTAAAGGAATTGTTATGCCATTAATAGCCATTTTTCTTCTCAATTGTTTTAACTTATTTGATTATGTTAAATTCATACCTAGTGATTTCACATTTGAAGTAGGACTAGCAGGATATCTAGGTATTTTGGAATGCGTATATTTTAAACTACATAAAATATTTAAGTCTAGAAAGGTTAATATTGAGTGTATTTTCTCATGTGCAGGTCAGCATAACAGTATAGATAATACACCCCAGATTACATTTTGTAATGATGTAGCAATTATCAATGGAAGCTTAAAGGTATCAGGAAGAACAAGTAAGATTAATAAAAATACTTTATTAGTTTCATTCCCTGACTGGGTAGATATTCAAGTGAAAAATAATTGTGGAATATCAGTTAATAATAATACTTGTAAAATTGATTTGAGCAAGATGATAAATAAAAGCGATACAATGGTAGAAGATGCCTTGTTTAAGTTTAAAATTAATATAATTAAAAATTATACAGCTGATGTAGAATATTCTATTACTATTAAACCTAGACTGGAAAAAAATTTAGGATATAATTTTACATCTAATAAATTCATTATTTAATAGGAGGAAATTATGGCAACTACTCGTTGGACAGACTGTGAAACGAATACATTAGACAGGATTATAGAAAATATTACAAAGGTACCTAAAGATGATTTAGTGGAAGATTCTACTTCTTATACAAATTGGACAATAAAAAAAGTATTTGATCAAAATCCTCAAATTAATCTAAATAATAGAAAGATAAGCTATAATTTTATTACTTACTCATATAATCAAATTTCTCCAGGAACTCAACCTATAGAAGACAGATCTGTACGTAAGGATGGATTTGTGATTGTATATTCAAATGGTAATTGTGTAAGCTATATTATAAGTAGGAATTCAGATGGTTTGAAAATATTGAGAAAAATGCTTAATTATACAGGAAGAAATGAAATATCAAAAAATGTTTTTGAGATTACAAGCGACTTTTTTATATGGTTAATATGTAAAGTATATACTGGAGAAAATGTAATTGAAACTGAAAGTGAAACATTGAGTAATCTATCAATAGAGACTATTAAAGGTTTTAAGGGGGATACGGAGGATTTAACAACCAAAGTATCGGCAGCATCTCCGGCAGGAGAATCTGTTATTAATATAATTAGCACACTATCTTTTTTATTAGAAAGTAAAAATTTAAATCAAATAAAGATGGATTTAGAGTATGGAAAACATGAGAACATAGAATTAGTATTAACCAATAAAGGGACAATAGCTACAGACTTATCAAAATATCAAGGTGAGTTTGAAGATGATTCAGATAAAGAATTATTAGCAAAACTTCATCTCCTTATATATTTAGAAATAATGCCAATATTAGTACAAACATATATGAGTGATATAGAAAATGCTTTATGGAATTCAGAGATAAATATTGAATTTTTAAAAAAGGTTGCAGAAGATTTATCGGATAAAGTTCAAAAAAGAGTTGATGCACTTGAAAATAAATAAAGAAACATAATTAATACATATAAAATGGCTAGAACACAATTAAGTGATCTAGCCTTTTAATTATTGATCTATCTTGTCAACCCAAATAGTTGGGATAGTGATTGTACCACCGAGTGTAGATTTATAACTAGTTAATCCGAGTGATGAACCGTATATAGTAATAACATCATCTTCTAATACCCTTGAGCTAACGGTATCTGGGAGATATCCACATAAGATAACTTTATCATAATCAGAATCAACAGCTAATCTTATTTGTATTTCAGAGTCAGTCTCCATTACTTGTAATACTTTACCTTTAAATTTTACTAGTTTACCTTCATAATTATCAGGTGTTCTAGCAAGTTGTGAAAAAGTTATACCAGTTTCATATCCAAGCTTTTCTTCCTTTTCCTTCTCGGCTTTTTCTTTGGCTTCTTTTTCTTCCTTTTCTTTTTGCTCTTTGGCCTCTTTCTCTTCTTTTTCTTTCTGTTCTTTAGCTTGTATCTTTTCTAATTCCTTACGATCCTTTTCTTCCTTTAGTTCTTGTTCAGCCTTGGCAGCATTAGCCTCAGCAACTGATAAATCTTTGTAAGGTTCATATTTTTCATTTAAAGAGGCAATCTCGTTATTTAATTCTTGAATTTTAGAATCTTTAAATTCAATTTCTTTGTTCAAACGATCATTTTGATTGACTAGTGTATCGTAACTTTCTTGGGAAATACCACCCTCGGTTGCACCGATGCAGAATATGATACAGATAATAACGACTATTGCAAATTTGTGCTTAATAATAAATTCTTTCATAATAACTCCTCCTATTATATGCAATACCATTATTTTACACATAATTATGAGAAATTGCAACAATTTAGGTGTTAATTGTAAATATTATATGGGGTATTAGGGAAATACCCTAACAAGATTGCAGCTGATACGTACAAACTGCGTATCTTGTAAAGAGAAGATAAAAGTAAGAAAGCCAAAGATATGCGAATAAAGTAAATAGAAGTGATAGCATAATTGATTAATAAAAGATAGTAAATAGGAATGTAGTTTATAGTTGCTTTTGGTATGCTCTAAGAGCAGCTTTTTTTATTAAAAAGTAGACTATAGACAATTTTATAGATGAAATTGATATCGTATAATAAGTAAGAAATAAATATGCAAGGGTTCCTATCAGAAACAGTTTTTATGCGGTACTTTTGCAAAACTTGATATTACAAGAGTAAATTAAAAAAATGCTATAAGGGGGAGAATTGCAAATTTTTAAGAGAAAAGAGAATGAAGGGGGAAAATAGATATGAAATAGGACTTGATATTTTTTACAAATCAAATTATAATAAAAACAGAACAAATGTTCGTTTGCTAAACAGTATGTAACTATTTGACTATATAATGCAAGTGGGAGCTGAATTATACATATGAGCAATGAGGAATACTTTAAAGAGATTATTAAGATGTTAAAAGATATAACAGATATCAATACACTAAAGAGGATATACACGGTAATAAAGAGAATAACGAAATAGAAAAAGACGAGCAGGAAATGAATTGGTGTGCTATTAAACCTGCTCGTCTTTTTTGCATTTGTCAGTCAGGATATGATATAATTTTTGTATTAATTTATAATACTGATATTATTAAAGATACACACTAAACACACATTAGCAATTGACAAATGTGTATTTAGTGTGTATTATATTAATATATTCTAAATAAATTTTAAAGGAGAACTAATTATGAGAGAAGCATATACAGCATTTCTAAAACATAATTTACATGACTATGAAGTAATAATTCCTCAGTTTGGAGTACGTGCTTGTGGAACAACAATAGCTGAAGCAATGGAGAATGCAAGAATAAAAGCAATTAAGTCTATTGATGATTTAAGAATGAATAATAGTGATTATAGACCAAGAAATCGTGAATTATTAAAAGAAGAGTATAAGGATTTTATCCGTGTTGATGAACTTGAAGTAATTTGGCTTGATATTGATTATGATGTATATAGAAAAAAATATTCAAAGGAAACAGTAAGAAGGAATGTTACTTTGCCAGAGTGGTTGAATACAGAAGCAGAAATAGCTAGAGTAAATGTATCTAAAGTTCTTCAAGATGCGTTAATGGAAAAATTATTAATTATAGATAGAGAAAAAGACTAGAGAGCACTAAATTGCTTAGTATATAAACAAAAATATAATTTCACATAATTTCAAAGAAGTATTTAAACAAATAGTTTGAAATTTAGTTATTGGAAAAGATATATATTAATAATTGCAAGAAAAACAAGATGTCATAATAAAAGACATGTGTTTGGTTGTTAAACAGTACAAAACTTGTTAATTCAATAATTTCAAATAGGAGTTGATTTGTACATAGAAGTGGTGAGCAATACCTTAAAGAGATTATAAAGATGCTAAAACAAATAACAGATATAAATACATTAAAGAAAATTTACACAGCAATAAAACGAATAGCCAAATAAAAAAGACGAGCAGGATACTAATTAAACCTGCTCGTCTTTTTTACATTTGTCAGCTAAGGACATAATATAATTTTTGATTGCATCTTTGCTGGCTCGATCTAACTTCCAGTATTCAATAATAGCATTCATAGCAAACGTATCATTGTCATTAGATATCTCGGTGGCAGCAGCGAAGTATTCATCTTCTTCAGGAAGAACAATAAACATCTCACCTTCTCCATTACGTAGCCATTCTGGATTAACATTAAATTCTCTACAGATTAAAGAAAAAATAGAATCAATAGGTTCGTTACGCCCTATTTCATATTGAGCTATAGTATTACGTTTTACCCCTATTCGTTCAGCAAATTCTTGTTGTGTCATATCAAGTGTTTTACGTAAATGTTTAATACGCTCGTTCATTAGATCAGCTCCTCTCTATTACTGACTATAACACTTAAAAGTCACTGCGTCAATAATAAAGTCACGATAACAACAAAAAAGCACTTGACAAAGTATTCTATGTGACTTATTATAGTCTCATAGACAACAAACAAGAAAGGAGATGATACTATGGCAGAAAACAAAAAGTACATATACCTGACCGAAGAGGACTTAAAAGAGGGCAGAGAATTAGCGGAACTGATGAGTGTTTTGGGGAAGGAAGAAAAAATGCAAGCAACAGTGTACATTAGAGCACTTGTAGATCGTAGCATGTTAATCAAGGCTTCTGCGTAATAAAATAGTGCAGCAGGGGTAGGTGATAGAATTGAAAAGTTTAGTAATGGAAGAAAAAGAGTTAGAGAAAGAACAGAACGAAGAGGTTGATTTGAAACTATTTTCGGAATTGGGGATTAACCGTAAATTCATGGAATAAATCACACTGGCCATGAATCACATTACAAAGACGGTTTGATTTGTAATTTGGAAAAAAGATGAGGGTTGTCATTGACTACGACCCTCAGAATCCTCAAGTGATAGTTAGACTTTTTACAGAAGTTAGGACAGAGAGATTTTAATTCATAGCAAGGAGGAGAATAGATGAAAAAAGAAATTATTAGTGAGAAACTCGATAGTGAAAATCGAGCTAAAGAAAAAGTACTTGAGAATATGGACCAACTTTTATCAGTACCACAGGTTGCGGTAATACTAGGCTGTAACCAATCTAAAGTTAATAGTATCTTAGATGCAGAACTTATACAACCAATGAAGTTTGGGGTAAAGAGAAAGGTTAGAAAAAGTGCTGTGGAAGAATTTTTGAGACAATACGAAGGATTTGATATATCAGATCCACATAATGTTGTACCGATTACACAAAGTGCAAAAGAACGATATAACGCTATGACTAAGGGAGCTTAGTATGAGTAAAAGGGGATAGAAAGTGATAGAAAAGTAGGTGGATAAAAGATGGATAGCGAATTAGAACTAGCGTGGGAAAATGCCTGGAGCAGACAACCACAGAATCCTGATCCAAGTGAACTACGATACATAGGAACAATTACAAGGGGAACAAGAGAGTATATATTCTATAAAGATAAGCAAGGAAACTACTGGTATGACAGTAAAGCGAAAGGAGTTAAGAGCACACATGGCTAGAGCGAAAAAACCTACATATAAGCAAAAGAAGATAATGGACAAACAAGGGCTTATAGTAAAGTGCTGGTTGGTGGCAAAAGAAACTGATACAGAGCTTAAACTTGTAAGTAGGGCAAATGGTAAAACAAGAACAATAAAAAAAACCGCTTAGGCGGCAACCTAAGCGAAAACAAAATGTAACTTATTAATTAACTATAGCTATATTATAGCAGAAAGAGAAAGGTATAACAATATGAAAAGCACAGGAATAGTAAGAAAATTAGACGAGTTGGGAAGAATTACACTTCCAATTGAATTAAGAAGAACACTAGGTGTTGAGGAAAGAGATCCATTAGAAATCTTTGTTGAAGAAGACAGAATCATACTTCAAAAGTATGAGCCTACAGATATCTTTACTGGTGAGAAGAACGAATTATTTGATTACTGTGGAAAGAAGGTATCTAAGGAAACAATTATAGAACTTGCGAAGATAGCAGGAATCTTAGACTAATTACTACATACAATTACAAATAGTAACGGGGCACGTAATTCAATTTACGTGGTCCGTAATATTTGAACTTTTTTTCGGATAAAAGGAGGCCAAAATACATGAAATCAGCAATTCTTTGCAAATTCCGTCTGGAAAGGTATTTAAAACATATGAAATGGAAAAGAGTACCTCAAAATCATTGGGCAGCTGATAAAGATGGGAAAGAAGTTCATTGGGACGGTAGAAATTGGGTAGTTGATGGTTACATTGTAGCGGATGAATGGGTAGGAGAATGAGAAAAGATGTCTTCCGAAGAAGACATCTTAACTGTGTAGACAAGTAAAACTAACAAACTGATAAGAATATTATACCATGTTTACACAGAATTCACAACAAAATACTGGAAATATAGAAGTTTTATAAAGAGGGGGACAACCTCTTAATTGACCTTGTAATGAGTATTAACAAATGAGACACATTATAAAAATGAAGGTGGAAACATGGCAGTAAAAAAGTATACAGATTATGACTATGAATCAATATATAACAAAGAGCTGCTAGGAGAAGAAAGTATAGAGGAAGCAATCGAGCAGATTAAAAAGTCAGGAAAGGATTATGGTTATGTAGTTAAGACAATCCAGTCAGGAGAAATGCTAGAGAGTGAAGTATATCCACTGTACAGAAAAAGAAAGCAGATACCAAAACGAGATAAGGAAAAAACGAAAGCAAGTAGAGATGCTCAGATAAAATTAAATTGGAAAAACTCAGTGAAATACGCAGTTAGATTAATTAATACAAATTTTAAACGTAATGATTACTTTGTTACATTGACATACAAAGATGGAGATCTCCCAAGCGAGGAGAGAGCCAAGAAAGACATGAAAAATTATATAAAAAAGTTAAGAAGATACATAAAGAAAGAAGATCTTGAGGCAATCAAGTACATGTATGCGATTGAATTTGTCGGTGAAGACGAAAGGGGACATACAAGAAAAGTAAGAATTCATCATCATATGATTATGAATGCAGTGATACCGAGAGAAGTAGTTGAAGATTTGTGGGGTAAAGGGCGAGCTGATTGTAAGAGATTACAGCCTGATGAGTTTGGACTGGAGGGAGTGGCTAGATATATTACAAAAAGGTGTAATTTGCATCGAAATAACAGTAAAGATAAATCACAGGAAGAAGAAATAAGAAAATTTGAAAAGTCATGGATATCATCGAAAAACCTTAAAAAACCAACAATCAATAAATCAACAACAAAGCTTACAAGAAGAAAAGCGGAAAACATGGCAAAGAATCAGAATCAGCTGAAAGAATTGTTTGAAAAGCTATATAGCAACAAATACACATATAACGATAGCACAACGTACATAAGTGATATAACTGGAGGATTTTATTTGTATGCTCGTATGCGGAAGAAATGTTGATAAAGTTGTTAACAAGTTGTTGATGGAATGTGGATAACTAGAAAGAAGGTGAGCGAATGAAAAGTATAGATATCTATATCGACTTAGATTATAAGGGGAGATTCGACAGTGGAGAGGGAAGATATTCTATTGTATTGGAGATGGTCGTTAATAATCAGCCAAAGACTAGAGAACACTTTGGGGGATTTAAGGAAACTACAAATAATAGAATAGCTTTGCTGGCATGTATCGATGCACTTAAGAAAGTGATTGAACCTTGCCAAATAAAAATACATATTAACTCACCATATATGGCAAGGACAAATAAGCAATTAAAGACTTGGTTGCAGCAGTCGATTGATAAAAGAAAAAACGGTGACTTACTTAGAAAGTATGCGGATTTGATAGCACAACATGAAGTTGAGGTAATACATGAGAAAACGAATACTTATACAGGAGCAATGGACATTCAAAGACAATATGCAAAGTACGAATTAGTAACAGATTTCAAAGCAGAAGATGAGATAAAGGAGAATGAAGATGGATAGCATAATGCAGACAGAGAAAAAGTGCTTTATATGTGCTCGAAGAAAGTATCTTGAAGAACATCATATATTTGGCGGTACTGCAAACAGAAAGAAATCAGAGAAACATGGACTTAAGGTGTGGCTATGTTATGAAGATCATAGGGGAAATGGTGGTGTTCATTTTAATAGAGTTGTAGACCTTGCACTTAAGGCAGTAGGGCAAAAGAAGTTTGAAGAGACACATACTAGAGAAGAGTTTAGGAAGGAATTTGGAAAGTCGTGGCTGTAAAGCCTATAAAATCTAAGTGAGAAAGGAATTAGGTGAGTTTTATGAGAACTATCGCAATTATCAATTTAAAAGGTGGAGTAGCAAAGACAACGACAGCAATTAATATGAGCATTATTCTTAGTGAGTTGTATCAAAAGAGAGTTTTACTAGTAGATAATGATATCCAGGCAAACGCTAGTAAGTTCTTCAACCTACATGACTATGATAGGAATAGTATTGAGAATGTATTCAAGGGTGAAAGTGTAGCAACAAAGGAACTAATCGAAAAGACAAACTATGAAAACATGGATATGATTCCTGCGAACATGAATCTTGATAATGCAGTATCTGAACTCATACAAGAAGAAGGAGACCAGATAGGCAAGCTAAAGAAGGCATTAAAAGAAGTTGAGAGAGAGTATGATTACTGTTTGATTGATTGTCCACCTAGTATAGCAATGAATGTGCTTAACGCAATTGTGGCAGCAGACGATATTATAATTCCGATTAAACTAGATAAACATGCTTTGGACGGAATGGAAGAGTTAATAGATGTGATTGACGAGTTAGTAACCTATAACAAAAACTTAGAAAATATCATGTGTCTACCAGTTATGACAATGAAAGATGAATTTGTATTAGCAGGTGAGAAACTACTAAGAGAGAGTAACTATAGAGTGTTTGAAACAAACATTAGATATTCGGTGAAAGTAATTGGAAGTACATTTCAAAGTGGTGTAGGAATCACAGAATATAGTCCACGATGTAGTGCTGCTAAAGATTATAAAGGATTAGTGGAAGAATATCTAAGGCTAGTAAAGGACGGTGAGTGATTATGCCAAGGATAGGTATTGGAAGTAAATTGAACAATGCCAGTAAAATGGCAGCTATTGATACAAGTGAGTATACGAAAGTTAGATTAGATCCTAGAAAACTAGTCCCAAGCGAGCAGAACTTTTACAGCATGACTGATATTGAGGAATTAGCAGATAATATGCTGCTTGTTGGTCAATTACAAGAAATTGTAGTAGGTCGAGTAAATGGAGTAGATAAAATAATTGTTGGTCATAGGCGAACCCTGGCAGCAGTACTCAATCAAGATCGTGGACATGCAGAATTTAATCTTGTTGATTGCAAGATGAAAGAAATGACGGAAACAATGTTCATGCTAACTCTTCTATCAGCAAATGCATTTAATCGAAATATGACTGATTGGGAATTGATAGAACAAGCGAGATTGTTTAAAGAGTATCTACAAAAAGCAAAAGAAGAGGGCATTGAGATACCAGGGAAGATGCGGGATTACATAGCAAGTGCTATGGGGGTAAGTACAGGAAAGATGGGACAGATAGAGAAAATCAATAACAGCTTGTGCGAAGAGGGAAAAGAAGCGTTGAAAAAAGGTGAGATGTCTTTTGATAAGGCATATAACACAGCAAGGCTACCTGAAAGGGAGCAGAAGGCTGTCATAGAGGATAAGAATCTATTAAGCAAAGATGTAAAAGCAATGGTAGATTCAAAGAATCAGGATAGCAACAAAGAGGGTTTAGAAGAATTGGGTCCAAATAACAATGATGATGAAAAAGCTTGTGAGGGCAATTGTTTCTTCTGCGAGATAGATCAATGTGATAGTAAACAGCAAAAACGGTATTACTGTATGTATGATTCTGAGAAGCGATGTTCAATTTACGGAGCAAGGAAAGTGGCAATAGAAACATTGAATGTTAATTGTGAAAGTACTTGTTGCATGAAGTGTAATCTGGGATGTGGAGCAAGATGTAATCACTCTAAACACAGCAAGGTGTCAGAATCTGACACCGAAGAAATTATAGGGACTAAAGAAACAGTTCATGAAATCAAGATAGCAAATTGTTATTTTGAAGATGTTAAGCAAGGAATCAAGAAGTTTGAACTAAGAAAGAACGATAGGGATTATAAGGTTGGAGATAAGCTAAAAATGATGGAATTTAAAGATGGAGAATACACAGGAAGAATGCTCAATGCAGTTATTACCTTCATACTAGAAGATTACGAGGGAATTAAGGAAGGTTATTGTATTCTATCAATTGATTTGTTATAGGTATCTCCCATTTTGGTCAATGGTTTTAGATATATCACAAAGTGTAGGCATAACACAATTTCAGTCTGGGGCAGCAGTAGCTGTCCTGGGGAAAGGAGCGGTTACGATGACAAGATACAGAGTGTATTGTAAAGATAAATTAATAGCAGAAGATCTTAAATCAACAGAAGTGGAAAAGCTAACAGGAATTCCAAGTGGTAATGTTAAGTTTTATGCTGAGACAGGTCAAATAAAAAGAAACCTATTTAGAGTGGAATGTGATGATATAACAGAGGAGCAATTGAGTAGGTTTGAAGATAGTTGTAGAGCTGCACAATTATTAAAAACTGGAAATGCGGTTATTAGACTTGTAAATATCAATGGAAATGTACATAAGAGGACGGTGAGAAGATGAACATTAAGGATTACATGAATGGGCAAAATGCAGGTATTGAATATGCTGCTAGAATTGTAAAAGAAAAAGGCATAGAAGCTTTAGTAGAAGAAGCAAAGTTCAGACAGAAGACAGTAATACCAGTACAGACAGAAAGAAAGTTATGTGATGATGCGATTGAACGTATCAAGATGAATACAATAGACACAATCAGAATACTGTCTCTTGCAGTGTTACGAGATGAGTTTGGATTTGGTAAAGATAGATTAAGAAGGTTTGTAGATCGTTTCGAGAAAAAGACAGAATGTCTTTGTGAAGAGTATGTTAAGTGGGAAGATTTGATTGAGGGCATCAAAGAAGAAACTGGATTAGAAGAATCAATACGAAAGAATGAGGTAAAAAGATGAATGCAGAACAGGTAAGGAAGGGATTGCATAAGCGTAAAGAAATCTTAGAGTACATCGTAACATATATACAGCAACATAGTTATGCTCCCTCATACAGAGAGATAGCAGAGGCGGTAGGACTGAGATCTATGTCAAGTGTACAGAATCATATTGAGGTATTAAAACGAATGGGTATGCTTGAAACAGATGAAGATAATAGTGTAGCAAGAGCATTAAGAGTCCCAGGTTATGCTTATGTTAAAGTGAGTGAGTTAGGGAGAAAATAGAGGAGATATACGAGTTATGAAGATTACATATGAAGCTGAGATTGATGAAGAGATATGGCAAGGAATTGGTGAAGTTAGAAAAGCAATTAATAAAACATTAGAGGAATGGGGACTAGAGGTATCTGATAGCAAGATAGAAACACCATTCGAAGTAGATGAGGAGTGATAATATGTGGTACGGTTTATCATTTGTAGTTGGAGCTACTTTAGCAGCAGTCGTATTTTGCTCGATATCTTTTAGATCATACAACAAAGGATATGAAGATGGGTACAGAAAAGGAAAGAAGGAGAATAATAATATATATAGCAGTAACAGCTGATGAGTATGAACTTCCTATTGCATTTGCAGACAAGGCAAAAGAGCTAGGTTAAGCAATTTTAATAGAACTAAATGATAATTGGTGGATAGTGAGGTGATTTGATGAAAGGCATAAACGAAGCAGATGAACCGAGTAAGATAGACATAACTTTTAAATATTCTATTGATCTAATATGGATAGATGGAGATGGTAAGAAGCATATTACACAAGCTATGTATCCAGCAAATTTGAGAGATTATTTGAAAGATAAATCAGTAAAAGAAGTCATAGCATTATATTTTATGAGGCAACTAAGTGACATTAAGTCAGTGGAATCACTTAATCTATTTTGCAATGATTAGTAAACAAAATGATAGTTTAACGAACGAAAGGAAGGTATAGTATGAAAGTAATTAAAGCAATACTTAACACAAAAGGATTAGAGGAAAGCTTTGGAGATATTACACAAGAAGAAAAGCAACTGTATAAAGCTACCTTTGATTTTATTGACGGAAAAGAAGCTCTAGTAGGAGATTGGGAACAAGAAACTAATGAATACAGTATGATAGGATTAACCAATCAAATAGAGAATAAGGAATTTTGGTGGTTAGTAGAACAAGATCCTTTCGTTAGCACATACGAAAGCAGAGAAGAATTTGATAGGGACTGGGAAAAAGAAGAATATCAAGGACCAGATTGCATGCTTATGTTGCCGACTAATGCAGTTAAAGTAATTGAAGAGTTGAAAGGACATAGTAAGGTTTAGGAAAGAAGGTGTAGCCTTGAAAATCGGAGAGTTAGATCAACATTGTGGAAATTGCATGTTAATTGATTTATGCGGTGAACCATATTCGGATGTGTGTCTTTGCTGCAATGAAAAACTAGCAGAAATGACTGAAAAGGAATATATGCAAAAGGTTAATGAAATAAGATTTAGTGCAAAAAGAAACTGGAGCAATAAGACATTAAAAAAGCTTATTGTAAGGTCTTTAAATTGATATTGAAGAAAGAGAGGGAATATGAATACTGGATTATTCGATAAGAATGGAACACCTATTAGATTAGGGGATAGGACAAGGCTAATACTTGAAGATGGCGAGATAAGAGAGTTTGAAGTACAACTAAAGTCGGTTACAAGGACGGTAAAGTGTCATCAAGATTTTGATGATGATTATACAAAAGTTAATATTACAGGAGTTGTTTTTACTTGGAATGGTTATGATTTATTTCCTTGTATAGATAGCGAAGGTATTTCCGATGTTAGCAAGATGGAAGTAATTCAATTATCTATAAATGAATCGGTTGAGATGGTTGAATACGATGGAGAGCCAGTACCAAAAGAATTATGTTCAATAGATAGAGAAGGCGGAGCAGATGATTTCCATGGTTGTGGAGCATGTTTTGTATGCGAAGGTCATATAGAATGTAGCGAATGTGTAGTAGATAAAATGTTTAAGCATTATGCAAAGTTAACTGGACAATATGTAAATGATAGTTTACCTAACGAGAGAAGGTGAAATGTGAAGGTTGGACTTATTGATGTAGATGGACATAATTATCCCAATTTGCCACTAATGAAACTATCAGCTTGGCATAAGCAGAAAGGAGATCTTGTTGAGTGGTATGATCCTTTATTTGGAGGATATTACAACAAGGTTTACATGAGTAAAGTGTTTTCGTTTAGTAATGATTATGAGTATTGTATTAATGCTGATGAGGTTGTAAAAGGTGGTAGCGGTTATTGTATAAAGCTAATTGATGGAAAAGAAGTTTTCGATAAGTCACTGGATAACGAATTGCCACAAGAGATTGAACATATTTATCCTGATTACTCACTATATCCTGATATGACAAAAGATACCGCATATGGATTTTTGACAAGAGGGTGCCCAAGAGGTTGTAGCTTCTGTCATGTTAAGGATAAAGAAGGACTTTGCAGCAACAAGGTAGCTAATCTGTCTGAATTTTGGATTAATCAAAAAAATATAGTATTGTGCGATCCAAATATATTAGCTTGTAAAGATTGGAAAGAATTACTGCAACAGCTTATAGACAGCAAGGCATATGTTGATTTTAATCAAGGAATTGATGTTAGATTGGCAACCAAGGAAAAGATTGAAATGCTCAACAAAATAAAGATAAAGCGTATACACATGGCATGGGACAATCCCCATCAGGATCTAACAAAAGATTTTGAGAGATTTACGAAGTACTATTCACGTAAATCCGAATCAGGAAAGGTAGTTTATGTATTAACAAACTACAATAGCACTGTAGAGCAGGATTTACATAGAATAAATACTTTGAGAAAACTGAAATATGATCCATATGTCATGATTTATGACAAGGAACATGCTGATCAGGTACATCGTGATATTGCAAGATGGGTAAACAATCGCTTGATATGGCGAAAATGTAAGCGATTTGAAGATTATGTTGCATAAGTAAATTAGTTATGAAAATTGATATTTTGAAAAGGAGAGAGAATAATGGAAAACAATATTATAGAGCTTCCTGGAGAGATAGATTATTGTCCTTACTGTGGAAGCACAGAGTTAAATGTAGAAGGCGATTACATTAATTGTGATGAGTGCGGACGTGACTTTACGGTTATGACACATGAGTAAATTGATAATTTGGGGTAGAAGATAGGAGAGTGTAATGGCACACATACATAATGCAATGAGACCGTGCAAGCCATGTTCGTATAAAAAAATGAGATTGGCAAAGTTATGTTATTACTGTAGTAATATACAGAGCGAACATTACCTAGAAGATATAAAAGATGATACTGTAATTAGATCCTGCAAAGGTGGAAACGCTAAAAGAGATTATCAACAAAATTAGGATTAAGGAAAGGAAGGTATCATATTAAGTACTTGTAAAGGTAGAACGTTTATATAAAGAATTCATAATATAAATAAAAAGTAAAAAGGAAAAATATTATGAATTTAACTGAAAAATATGAAATTCTTATTGCTTTCATTGGGAGAGAAATACCAGAAAAGGAGTACATTGCAGATATCTGGAATCAAGCGATACTAGAAGAGTATCAAAAATCATCTATTTATATAAACGTTGCAATAGATGAACGTTTGCTTGCCTGTGTAGATTGTACTAAAGAAGAAAGAGGATTTGTAATAACTGCAATAAGGAATCCAATCCAGACGCAGGATTCAAAGTTATATTATAATGCACTGGGTAGTATTGTATTTAAAATAAGGGATATTCTGGGAAACCCTTATACATTAATTACAATTGAGCAGCTAGATTCTACATTTTTCCCATATGATTTACAGACACATTAATAAGACCTATGCAAGTGTAACTCCATATAGATATGGTAACGAATAATGTGTAGCATACCAATGTGGAGTTACAAGACGGTAGAATAGGCAAGGTAATTGGACAACTTGACAGCGGAGAATTTTGCTTGCAAGTGATATAGGGGGACAGGTTTCCTACTTTAAACAGACTGTGATGTTTCAAATATAAGAATTGTGGCTAATTAGGATTTTGTAAAGGAGGAATAGAAATGAAAGATAAGTGGATTTTAGTAAGTGATAGATTACCTAAGTGCGAAGAAGAAGTGCTAATTACAGCACAAAGAAAGTTTAAAGATGGAACATGTGTATATATCGTAACAAGTGCATTTTATGAAGATGGCACAATGCTAGAGAATGATAGTGATTGGCATTGGAATGAATGCAATTTTGAAAAATATGACGAAGAAGAAGATTGTTATATTGTTGATGAAGGCTGGTGGGAGTATAAACATTACAATGCAGACGATGTATACAACAATGTGGTTGACGATAAAGTTATCGCATGGAAACCACTACCAAAAGCATATGAGTTAAACTAAAATTTTGCCGAGGTAGGAATATGGAAATGAAACAAGATGGTGTCAATGGGATATACAGAATGTACAGGAGCTTGTATTTATTACGCAGAATAATTTGATATTTAAAGGGGGAACAAAGAACGACAATAAAAGGTTAGGAGTGCGATCCATGAGTAAAGAGAAAGAAGTTCTAATCCATGTCAGAGAGTGTACGAAGTGTAAACGGTACTGGAGCTGTACAGGAAAGATTAAGAGAACTATGTGTGTGTATTACTAAGAGAGAAATAAGTAGAAATTGGTAGAAATTAGTACATTGAGAATTGAATATTGATAGTTGGAATGGTATAATATTACTATTATAAACTATAAGAGGAGAATCATACTATGAAAATGTCAATTAATATTTATAGCGTAGAATTAGGAAGTTCAGAGAATCATCTTGAATTTATGGCACACGTACCTAAGTGTAGTGCTAGTAAAGAATACACGTTTGATTATACTGGAACTGAATTAACAACTACAGCTACTATGACTAATACACAACTAGAAAGGTTAAGAAAAGAATTAAAAAAGGATTATGGACATGCACCTTTCAATGAAGATAAAGCAAAGGCTATCTTAGATGGCTGGAAGCAATATAGTATAACTCAGTAATAAAAAACCAACTATCAATATCCGGTAGTTGGTTTTTTATTGCAAAAAATTAGATTGGAGGATTGAGTATGAAAAAATATCCAACATGGATGACAGAAAATCTAAATAAATGTATGTGTGGGAGCAATGTTATTTTATTTTACGATGAAAGCGAGAATTATCATGTTGAATGTACTGGTTGCAAATCGAAAGTAAAATACAAAGCGAGTAGTACTAAACATGCTAAATATGTTTGGAATAAGAGAATATTTGAAATAGATTGTACTGAGAGATTAAAAGATGAAGCACGTAAACGGATTAAAGACTATATAGATATTATGAACTACACATATACGTTAGAAGAATTAAAAAGTAGCTATCAAAAGTACTATATGAATGGGTACTATATCAGCTACACATTAAGAAATGTTATAAAACATAACGAAGCAGATTGTAAGCTATTGTTCGAAGGGAGAGAGTAGGAATGCTAGAAGTGAGAAATAACAGTGATTACGAGTGTATCTCTTGTGGTTGCAAGAAGGAAACAAAGGATATTAGCCTATCAAGAAAGAAAGTTAGAAATAGTAATATAGTTACTTTCAGTTTATGTCAAGATTGCTTAAGAGAATTAGCACAAGAATTCAAACAATTTAGTTAGGTAAACGATGATTTAGTGAAGTAAATAAGAAAGGAGTAAGAGGTTTGTCGGCCGACATTAAAGAGCTCTTTACTCCAATACAAGTATGAATAGTAAAATCAAGTGTGAGATATATAGAGATTCAATGCAGAATTACAAGAAATATGGAATAAGACCTGCGCAGTTAATCATTGCAGATGTTCCTTACAATGTAGGTAACAACTTCTACGGAAGTAACCCGATGTGGTACAAGGATGGGGACAATAAGAGCGGAGAAAGCAAATTAGCAAAGAAGGCAGCGTTCAACTCTGATTATAACTTCAATCTTTATGAGTTTTTCCACTTTTGTTCCAAAATGTTAAAGAAAGACGATTATAAACCAGTTCCACGAGGAAGAAGTAGTAATTCTCCATGCATGATTGTATTTTGTGCATTCGAGCAATTACAGACACTTATAAGTGCTGCAAGTAAGCATGGGTTTGATAAGTACATACCGCTTGTATTCGTTAAGAATTACAGTCCACAAGTTTTAAAGGCGAATATGAGGGTTGTAGGAGCTACGGAATACGCATTATTGCTATATAGAGATAAACTTCCTAAGTTTCGAAATGGACTACAAGTAGACGAGGAAGGAAAGAACATTCGAGGTACAGGTCATATGGTGTTCAATTGGTTCAAGTGGGAGAAGGATGGGAAAGAGATACCAAAGATTCATCCTGCGCAGAAGCCAGTAAAGTTATTAAAACAGTTAATCGAAACATTTACGGATGAGGGTGATGTAGTAATCGATCCATGCTGCGGTAGTGGTAGTACATTAAGAGCAGCACTAGAAAGCGGTAGACACTCATATGGTTTCGAGATTGATAGAAACTTTTATACCAGAGCAAAAGAAGAAATGCTTACTTTGGAATCAGACGGTCAAATGACTATAGATGAGTTTTGCACTAGATAGGAGCGTGATTAAGTGAAAAGCCTAGAAAATTATGAATGTGAAGGACAACTTGAATTAAACGACTTCTTGCGATCTAAAATAACAAATGGAAAAGTAAAAGATTTAACAAACTGGATTAACAGTCAAGGAAAGTCACAGTATGCACAAATAGGCGAAGTTATAAGTACGACATACGAGCAAGAAAAAGATACAAATGAATTAATAGGTAGGCTGACAAATGCGGTATCAGTATATGTACTTAATCAGTCAATTGGGTATATGAAATATCTGAAAAACGAATCTGAGCTTTAGGGAGTGTGAGGCTTTGGAAATATGCGATTATTACAAAAGAAGAAGTTATTGATGTGTTGGAATATAGAAAAGAGAGACTTACAGATGATACTAATAAAGTCAATTCCACAATTGAAAAACTGAGACTTAAGGTGAAATAAGATAACAAAGGGAAAAGGCAGAACTGATAAGGGAATACCAGTCCTGCCAAGGTTTAGTTAGAAGTATACCACACGATATACTCTAATGCAAGGGGAGAAAAATATGGATAAGAAAGAGAATATGATTAAAGAGATATTATTTGAGATGAGTGCTGAGTTGGAATCGGATAACTTGATTAAGTTAGAGAACGTATTAAGAATTAAAATGAAAAGGTGCAGAATAGAGGAGGAGGTCACAGAACTAAGCACATATATAGATGATAATGACTATATTATCAAACTATTCATTGCTAACAAGAGATTAGAAAATTTATCAGAAAGAAGTATTAATCAGTATGTAAGAGCTACGAGGAACATGCTAAATTATATGAATAAGAACTACAAAGACATCACTACAAATGATATTAAGTACTATTTAGCAATGTATCAACAGAATAGGAAAGTATCACAGAATACATTAGCAAATATTAAAAGATTTCTTAGCTCGTTCTTTAGCTGGGCAGCAGATGAGGAATATATAGTAAAGAATCCGGTCAGATCAATAAAGGCAATTAAGCAACAGTTTAAGAAAAAAGACTTTCTTACCAAAGAAGAGTTAGTCAAGATGCGAGATGCATGTAAAATCTCTAAGAGAGATAGCTTTATTAGATTTTCTACTAAGCACAGGAGTTAGGGTATCTGAATTAACTTCATTAAACCTTCAAGACATTGATTTATCTAAGGAAGAGGTCAGCATATACGCAAGTAAGACAAGAACATATAGAACTGGTTATCTCAATGAGAGCGCAAAGAAGCATTTACAAGACTATCTAGATAGCAGAGAGGATAAGAACCAAGCCTTATTCGTATCAATTAGAGATAGTAAAAGAATAAATACATCAAGAGTGCAGAAAGAACTACAGAACATTGCAGCAAGAGCTGGCATCAATAAGCATGTAACAGTACATTTAATTAGAAAGACATTCGCAACTAATCTATACAATGGAGGTTGTGACATAGTAATTATAAAAGAACTCTTAGGACATGCGAGCGTATCAACAACAGAGAAGCATTACGCATCAATTAACCCAGGAGAAATTAGAAGAGAACATAGGAGATGTGCATAATGGCAAGTAGAGGAAGCAAGAAGAACAAAGTTATCAACAATGAACAAGTTACCAACACCTTATCTGTCTTTTCTACATCACAGATAATTGATACAATGAACTACATGATAAGCGAGCTAGGCAGCAGGGGTGTATATGTGAAGGATTATGATAATAAACATAAGACTGTTAGCATGATTAAGATAATTGGAGGAAAGCCATATTTCTTATCTGAGTGAGGAGTGATATACATGAGTAACGAAGACATGGAAGTAAGTCTTAAGAAATACTTAGGAAATTACTACAAGTGCAAGAAAAAGCGCACATGGATAATTCAAAGGTACTTCCGAGGGGGTATACGTACTACGGGTCGAGGAACGTCCGATATTTGGCTCTTTTTGAAAAATAAAAAATTAGTACTTCCTTCCTCTTTTGAGGATGACGAAAAGGGGTTAATGTAAATGATTGTTAATCAAAAACAACTAGCAAGTGTTCTTGGAATTTCATCTCGTCAAGTTCGCAATTTACAACATGATTTCGACTTTTTCACTAAGCAAGAAAATGGTCGTGGATATGATCTTGGAAAGTGTGTTCAGGAGTATATCGAGTATAAAGTAAAAGCGGAAATGCCTAAGGGTACATTAGTGAATATTGAGAAGGAAAAGGCGGAACATGAACGCATAAAAAAAACAATGTCTCAATTGAAACTTAGGAAGATGAAAAAAGAATTACATGAAGCTGGTGATATTGAATTGTTTTTAGGAGAAATGCTTTATAACTTTAAGAATAAATTACTGGCTACACCAAGTAAGATTGCAACTCTGATCGTTGGAGAAAAAGATGTTAATCAAATTATTAATATCTTAACCAAAGAAATGAATGATCTTCTTGACGAACTATCAGATTTTAACCCAGATGAGTTTGCATCTGATGATTTCACAGAAGAAGGGGAAGATGATGAGGAAGATGATGATTAGATAAGTAGGTGTTAAAAGTGGGTAGTGAAAGAGCACGATCTAGAAAAAAGACAGAGAAATTATTCAGAGAAATAATTAAAAAAGCACTATCTAGACCAGAAGAGTTAACTGTAAGCGAGTGGGCGGAGAAGTACAGAATACTTGATGAATCAAGCAGCATACCAGGAAGATGGAGCAACGATGTAACACCGTATTTGGTCGAAATTATGGATTGCTTTAATGATCCTTACATACACAACATCAATTTTGTAAAACCGTCACAGGTTGGTGGTACCGAAGCCCTGATTAATATGCTTGGTTGGATAGTGACACAGAACCCTTCACCTGCAATGATGGTATATCCAAGTGATGATTTAGCAAAAGATATATCAAACGATAAATTAAAACCTGCTTTTCAAAAAAGTAAAGATATAAGAGATAGATTCTATCAAAATTCTTCAAAAGAACTCAAATTAAAGTTTAAAGGAATGACATTATACTTACGTGGTGCTGCATCTCCTTCCAAACTTGCATCAAAAGCTATAAGATATTTGTTCTTTGATGAGATAGATAAGATTGGCGGAGCATCAAAGAAAGAAGCATCACCTTACAATCTAGCATTAGAAAGAACTAAGACATTCAAGTATACAAGAAAGATATATACGTGTTCTACTCCAACACTTAAAACAAATTATGTTTGGTCATTGCACGAGGCAGCAGATGAAGTAAGACATTATGTTATGCCTTGCCCACACTGCGGAGAGTATATTGAGTTTAAATGGAAACAGGTTATATTCGATAAAGATAAAAGTCTTAGTGTTTTAGATAGAGCAAAGACAGCAAAGTATTTTTGCCAGGAATGTGCTTGTGAGATAGAGAATAATCAGAAACCTGCAATGCTAAGAACTGGTAAATGGAAAACGGTAACAAAGCGCAATATAGGAAAACCTGAAAGCGTTTCATTTTGGATAAATTCACTTTATAGTATCTTTGTCAACTGGGAAGATGCAGCAAAAGAATTTCTAGAGTCACAAGATGATCCAGAGAAATTACAAAACTTTGTCAACTCATGGTTAGGTGAACCTTGGGAAGATACTAAACTAAAGACGAGCGAGTCTCTTGTATTAGAGAGGCAAACAGATCATGAACAGTATGTGATACCAGAGTGGACAGAATTGTTAACTGGCGGTGTTGATGTTCAAGAGAATTGTTTGTATTGGACTATACGAGCATGGGGTAAGTATATAACAAGTCAAAATATAGCACATGGACAAGCTTTCACACTAAATGATATTGAAACGATTATGAATCTTCCTTTTAGGTCTCGAGATGGTACCGACTATATAGTAAATCTAACACTTCTTGATAGTGGGTATAACTCAGATGATATCTATGATTTCTGTGCGAATAATAGTGATTGGGCTTTACCTTGTAAGGGCACATCAAACCCTATGTTGTCAAATTATAAGTTATCCAATATCAATAAAGCCACTTCGAGAGCGCATGGTATGAATCTCGTGCTTGTAGATGGTGGTAAATACAAAGATATGATAGCAAGTAGATTGCTGAAAGAAAAAGGTAATGGAAGGTGGCTTGTATATAAAGATTGTGACGAAGAATATGCGAAACAAGTTACAAGTGAACATAAGGTCAATGAAAAAAGTGGTAATCGTACTATTCAGATATGGAAGAAAAAAACATCACATGCAGACAATCATTACCTCGACTGTGAAGTGTATGCATTTGCAGCAGCTGATATCTTAGGAGTAAGAACATTACATCTAACCCAAGAAGATAATAATGTGGTTGCTAATACAAATCAGAATGAGCAGGAGGCTAGCAATGAAGAGAAGTGGATAAGTGAAAACGAAGGTTGGTTAGGAGGACAATAATGAGTAAAACAAGTGAAATGCTTGATAATGTTGAAAGCGCAATAGCAAATGTTCTTTCAGGAGGACAATCGTATAAAATCGGTTCGAGAACATTAACAAGAGCAGATCTTAACATGCTATATAAGATGCGTAATGATCTAAAAGCAGAGCAGAATCAAGAATTAGGTAATACAGGTCTACTAGATGATGCGTATGTTGTATTCTTTGACGGGAGGTAGATTATGAGCTGGTTAGATAGTGCAATACAATATGTATCTCCCAGATGGGGCTCGTTAAGAGAAGCATGGAGGCAGAATCTAGATGAACAAAAGAATTATGATGCTGCTAATTACAGTAGACTAAACTCTAATTGGAGAGCTGTAAACCAATCAGCAGAAGATACAGATAGAATGTCAAGAGATACAATTCGAGCAAGAGCAAGAGATCTTGAAAGAAATTCTGACATGATGAATTCTGTAACAGGTGCATTTAAACGGAATGTAATTGGTGGCGGATATACCATTCAAGTTAAGACACATGATGAAAAGTTGAATAAACAGCTTTCGGAACTTTGGAAAGAATGGTGCGAAAAGAAGAATTGTGATGTGACTGAAACACAATCATTCAATCAAATTCTAAGAATGGCAGTTGTAAGAAAGAAGATAGATGGAGGAATCCTATTTGTTAAGAGATACACAGAGGGTGGATTGGTACCATTCAAATTACAGATGATTGAAGTAGATGAACTCGATAACAGTAGAATTATTACTAATCAATCTGGAAATACAATTGCAGGTGGAATTGAGTATAACAGCTATAACAAAGCGGTTGGATACTGGATTAAACAATATTCAATTGATGGTTATACACAATATGAGCCCATATATGTTTATGCTAAAGATGTAATCTTCTACTTTACTAAGCGAAGACCATCACAAGTAAGAGAAATATCAGATACTACGCAGACAATTACAAGAATTCGAGATGTTAACGAATTTATGGTAGCGGTGTCGGTAAAAGAGAGAATAGCAGCATGTTTATCAGTATTTATTAAAAGATGTATGCCAGCTGGTAGCGGTGGAGGTATCGGAAGAGGTACACAAAAGAGCGGAAAAATTGAATATGATGGTAAAACGCTTGCCCCAGGTATGATTAAAGAACTAAATGCAGGAGATGAAATACAGACTGTAGTTCCTAATGGACAGGCGGCAGATGCAACTAGCTACACTAAGTTACAACAACGGTTAATTGGAGCAGGACAAGGAATATCTTACGAAGCAACATCAAGAGATATGTCAGAAACAAATTATTCGTCGGCAAGGCAAGGATTAATTGAAGATGAACAGACATATCAAGAAGAGATTGAACTTCTAACTGATATTATGAGTGAGATTTACGAGACATTCGTTATCTCGTGCGTATTGGCTGGAATAGTAAATATAAAAGACTTTTGGAAAGATAAAAGAAGATACCTTAAGCATGAGTGGATTAAGGCACCACGCAAATGGATTGACCCAGTTAAGGAGGCAAATGCTAACAAAATTGCTATGTACACTGGTCAGAAGACTTACCAGCAAATTGCAGCAGAGAACGGTAAAGACTGGAAAGAGCAAATGAAAGAGATGGCCGACGTTTTAGAATATGGGAAAGAATTAGGAATTGAGATGGGAGGTGTAGTATTTGGGAAAGACTATGAAGAAAGTAAAGGAAACTGACAACCTAATTAGAGAGATTAGTGTAAACGCAATCAGGGCACTAGGGGAAGAAGAATCTTCAAGAAAATTTGAACTATCATTTTCAAGCGAAGAACCTTATGAACGATGGTTCGGTGTTGAAATCTTAGATCATAGTGATGGTTGCATTGATTTAACGAGATTAAGCGAAATTGGCTGTGTCCTATTCAATCATAATCGAGATGTCGTTATTGCTAAAATTAACAAAGTTTGGACTAAGGACAAACGAGGATATGCAGAGATAGAATTTGATACAGACGAGCAATCAGAAGTAATCTATCAAAAAGTTAAGAGCGGTACTCTCAAAGGAGTATCAATCGGATATAGAATATGTTCGACCGAAGAGGTAGCTGTAAATCAGGTATCACAAGATGCTAGATTCAAAGGACCATGTACTATCGCAAAACGATGGTTTCCTTATGAAATTTCAATTGTATCAGTACCAGCTGACTCTACCGTTGGTGTGGGCAGAGATCTGGAAGAAATAGAAGACACTGATAAACGTTCGCTAAGTTATTACGAGGCGATAGTACAAGTAAACAGTAACAGTATATAGGAGGAATGAAAATGAATTTAGAACAATTAAGAGCTGAAAAAGCTCAATTAGTACAACAACAGAAGCAATTAACAACAGCAGCTAAAGATGGTAAAAGAGATTTATCGTCAGAGGAACAGTCTCAATTTGACAATCTACAACGTGAGATTGATGAGGTTGACGGTCAAATTAAAGCACTTTTACCAGATCCAATCAAGCAACCAACAATTGAAGAAGAAAGAACTCGTATTGCAGAAATTACACAGATGTGTAGAGACTTTGATGTAGAAGATAAAGATTTACAGAGATATATCAATGACGGAACCGTTCAAGATCAAGTAAGAGCTGCTATATTAGAAAAAATGAAAGCAAACGGTCAACCACTTAATCAAAGAGGAATTGATGTAACAAAAGATTCAGAAGATAAGTTCAGAGAAGCGGCAGCAGATGCCCTTGTAATGCGTGGTGGTGTTGAAGTTGATAAACCTGCAGAGGGAGCTAGAGAACTTATGGGAATGAGTTTAAGAGATTTAGCAATTGAAACGATGGAAAAGGAAGGAAAGACAGGCCTACTAAGAATGTCTGCTGGAGATATCTTAAATGAATTGACGAGAGCATACTACAATCCTACAGCAGCGTTTCCTTCAATTCTTGATACAGCTATTAACAAATCATATGTTGAAGGACATAGAAAGGCAGCAGTTACTTTTGATCGTTGGACTAAAAAAGGCTCAAAGAAAGATTTCAAAGCAAGTGATAATAACTATATTGTTGGAACAGCAGGAGAATTTCTTGAAGTACCTGAGAATGGTGAAATCAAACATGATGCTCCAACAGATGAGAAACGTCCAACAAGTAAATTAAGAACATATGCAAGACAATTTACTATGACAAGACAGGCATTTATTAATGATGACATTGGATTTTTATCTACAATACCAGCAAGATATGCCGCAGCAGCTAGAAAAACACAGAACAAGCAAGTATATTCAGCATTAATTAACAATCCAGTAATCTATGATGGCACACCATTGTTCTCATCAGCACATAAAAACTTAATCGCGACTGGTACTGGTATAACATCAGATGCTATTCAGAAGATGTTCTTAGCATTACAAATGCAAACAGATACATTCGGAGATGCCATTATTATTAGACCTACATATTTTGTCGTACCAGTTGGTTATTCGTTTGCAGTATATGAAATCTTTAATAGTGCAACAATTAATACAACTTCAAATACTCAATCAGCAAATCCGTTATATAGATACAGGGAATCATTAGAGGTTGTTGAAGATCCTACACTCAATGTATTAGCTGGTACAGGAGCAATTCCTTGGTTTATCGTAGGTGATAAATCTGATACAGATTCTATTCAAGTTGATTACTTGAATGGTAATGAAATTCCAACAATTAGACGTTCGGAAGTGGCTGGTACATTAGGTTTTGTATGGGATATTTATTTAGACTGGGCGGTAACTGTTATGGATTACCGAGGTATTGTTAAGAACCCAGGAACAAGTATTACGAGCCCATTCTAAGGAGGTAGAGAATTATGAATAAAGCAATATATTGGCAAAAAGGTGAACAGTTAGACTTAAAGAATGCTACAACAAGTGCAATTGAGGCTAACACTGTAGTTGTAATTGGAACTAGAATTGGTATTGCGGGTAATACAATTAATCCAGGCGAAATAGGAAGCTTAGTAATGGAAGGTGTATTCGAACTAGTTAAGACTAGTACAAAAGAAATTACAGCAGGAACAGATGTATATTATGATGCCACCGCAGACGGTATTACGGACACAGCAACAAGTAACACTTTGGTTGGATATGCTGTACAAAAAGCAGCTGCAGCGGACACAACAATTTTTGTTAAATTGAAAGGTTAAGGTGTAACTATGCCAGGAAGAACAATAAATAAATCTAAAGATGAAAAGATAGTTAAAGTAGAAGTACAAGAAGAGCAAGTTCAAGAAGAGCAAGTTCAAGAGGAACAATCCCAAGAAGAGCAGGAGTTAGAAGAAGAGAAAACAAAGAAACTCTTTGCACTCTATCCTATACTCTTTGAATCGCATCAGTACAAGATTGGTGAGCAACTTCCTACTCACAATATGGAGATGGTAGAAGCTTGGGTTGATTCAAAAGCAGCAATTTGGAAGTGATAGTATGAGCTCATTTAAAGATATTATTAAACAAGATATTAAGAATACTTTCATTAATGATGATGAGTTCTCAGACAAGCATTATATCGACGGTAAAGAAATGAGTGTTATCACAGATGGCATTGAACTCTTAGAGCGAGAGAAGAAACTTAAAGATAAGACAGATGGGGTATTCTTGAAACAAAAACTAATCTATGTAGCAGCAGAGGACTTCGGTCCTTTGCCACGCATAGGAAGAATTATAAAATTAGACAAGTCTGATTATAGAGTAATCGATGCAATTGCAGAAAATGGTATGTATTCTTTGACACTGGAGGCATATAAAGGTTGATAAAATTTGAAGTCGATGAAAATGCTTTAAAGATGATTGAACTTAAACTTGATGGTATGAGTGCAAAGGCACCAGATGTATTAAAAAAAGCTATCAATGATACCGCTAAGAAATTAAAAAGTGATCTTAAGATTGAGGTTAAAAAGAATTATACCGCTAAGGTTGGAGGTATTAATAAAGCAATATCAATTAAAAAGGCAACTAATAAGCAGATAGTAGCGGTTGTTACAGCTACAGGAAGACCCATTCCGCTAGTACAATTTAAGAATGTAGCAGATGATTCTGTTAGAGCAAAAGCAATCAAGAAGAATAAACTAAAACCTTTAACATTAGCAGGTGCAGATCATAACGGAAAAGACCTTAAATCTTTCGTAGCAAAAATGAGCAATGGTCATGTCGGTATTTTTCAACGTACTCCAGGTAAGAGTATGAAAGGGAATGGAAGTAGAACGTTAAAAAATGGTAAAAAGACTAAGGGAAAAGATGCAATTAAGCAGTTTTACGGTAACTCCATTGTCAAGATGGTGGGGAATGAACATCTTGTATATCCGACTGTAGAAAGAAAAGCAAATGAATATCTAAAAGAATCTTTAAAAAAGCATATAGCAAAAGTACTGGAGGGTAACTAATGACATCAATTTTCTTGCAAGATGATCTAAAAGAAGAACTAGAAAAGATTTTAGGAGAAATGAGGTTAAAGGACCCAAACAAGCCAAAGGAACATACTAGTATTAAGGTATACGAGCAAGCAATACCTAAAATTAGGATAGACTATGGGAATTGTAATGAAGAAGAGGAAGAGGAAGAGGACCAATCAGAAGAACCATTCCCGTATATAATCATCAAGCTTGATTCAGGTAAAATTATGAATGAAGAGGAAGCTGCAAAGGTAGAGCTACTCATTGCAACATACGATAATGACTTAAAAAATCAAGGGCATAAAGATATACTCAACATAATTAATAAAATTTATGAAAGATTTTATAAGAATCCAATGTTAGCTAACAAATATTATCGTGTGAATGATATCGATTGGGTATTACAGGACGATGATATGTACCCTTATTTCTATGGAGCGATGGGTATGGAATTTAAGGTAAGAATGTTTAAGAAGGAGGATAGTTTGGCATGACAACAAAGAAAAATACAGCAGAAACTACAACGACAGAAGAAGTTACAGTAGTTGAAAAAATGGATATGAAGGAATCAAAACAAGTTGCTTATGTAGGTCCAACAATACCAGGAGTAATTAAGACAAATACAATCTTTAATAATGGTATTGAAGAAAGAGTAGCAGAACGGATTAAGATCCAGCCAGAGATTGGAGGACTTATTATCCATATTAACAATCTGTCAGATGCACAAAGGCAGATAGCACTTAAAAAGGGTGCTTACTACTCTCTATATAACAAAGTTAAAAACAGTTTAAAGGAGGAATAGAGAATGTATCAACATGGAGTAAGAACGAAGGAAAGTCCCACTAGTTTAAGTGCACCAATTGTAAGTAAGAATGGACCACAAATCGTATTTGGTACAGCACCTATTAATCTAATTGCAGATCCATCAAGTGCAGTAAATAAACTAATTATTGCGAATACTATGGAAGAAGCTAAGAGACAATTAGGCTATTCAGATGACTTTGATAATTATTCATTATGCCAAAGTATGAAAGCTACATTCGAGGTGTTTAAAGTAGCACCAATTATTTTCTGTAATGTACTAGATCCAACAAAGCATAAAAAGAAAAATACTGAGAAAGAGGTACCAGTTAATAACAAGCAGGCTACATATGATGTAATGGGTGTTTTATTAAGTAGTGTAGATGTTAAAAAAGATACGACTTCGTTAACGGTAAATACAGATTATATTCTTGAGTTTGATGATAACGGTTATGTTCTTATCACACTTGTGACGGGTGGGGCTGGTGAAGTGGCAACAACACTTAAAGTAACAAGTGATAGTATCGACCCAAGTAAAGTAACAACTACTGATATAATTGGCGGTTATGATGCTGAAACAGGAATTGAGACAGGTCTTGAACTAGTAAGACAAGTATATCCAAAATTCAACTTACCACCTGGACTAATCATTGCACCAGGTTGGTCTAAAAACAAAATTGTAGCAGCTGCTATGGTTGCAAAGTGTACAGAAATCAATGGTGTATTTAATACCGAATGTATCATCGATATTGATACAACAACTGTTAAGAAATATACACAATTAGAATCTGCTAAAGAGGCATTAGGAGTTGTAAGTAGCCATGCTATTCTTACATGGCCGCAACTAAAAATTGATGATGTAAAATATAGCTTTTCAGCGTTATTGGCAGCATTAATCTATTATACTGATGCAAACAATTCTGATGTTCCAAACCTATCACCATCTAACAAATTATTAGGGGTATCAGCTACGGTGTTAAATGATGGAACTGAGGTAATGTTAGACCAGGTACAAGCAAATGAAATTAACGCACTAGGTATTGTAACAGCATTGAATTTCGGTGGCTGGAAAAGTTGGGGTAACAATACAGCATGTTATCCAGACATTATAGATCCTAAAGACCGTTGGATTTGTTGCAGAAGGTTCTTCTCTTGGTGGGGGAATAACTTCATCATTGACTTTGCAGACAAGGTTGATGAATTAGCTAATTTCAGACTTATCGAATCGATTGTTGATGCTGAGAATATCAAAGGTAACAGCTACACATCACAAGGGATGTGTGCAGGAGCTAGAATACAGTACTTAGCTAGCGATAATCCTAGTGAGAATATTCTAAATGGTAAAGTTGTGTTTAGACAATACCTAGCACCATACACACCAGCCGAGGATATTCTAAACATTCTAGAATTTGATCCATCAATGATTGAATCGGCGTTAGGAGGCGAATAAGAATGAATGAGAATTTTATACCAGAGGTTATTAATGATTTTAATGTATATAAAAAAGGAAGCAGGTTTGTTGGTGTTTCAGGAGAGGTAGCATTACCAGATATGGAAGCTATAACTTCAACTATTGAAGGTGCAGGAGTACTTGGACAATATGAAACTGCAATCATTGGTATGTTTGGAAGTATGAAGATGGATATTCCTTTCAGAATGCTAGAAGATGATGTTTTTAGCCTTATGGACCCTACAGAACTATTAGACCTTACACTAAGAGGATCGCAACAATATACAAGAAGAGATACCGCAGAATTAGATTATCTAGGTATGCGTGTTGTTGTTAGAGGGAAAATGGTTTCCTTTAAGGGTGGAAAGCTCAAAAAGGGTGAACCAATGGACCCTTCGGTATCAATAGAGCTATTATATATCTTGATTGAAATTGACGGTAAAACGAAGCTTGAATTAGATAAGCTTAATAGTAAATATATCGTAAACGGTAAAGATGTTCTTGCAAAAGTAAGAAACCAATGTTAGGGAGGATAAAAAAATGGCTAAAAAAGATTTATTAGAAGGAAATGAAGAAGTGACAAATGAAGAAGTTGAAACTGTTTTAGCAGAAGTAGTTGAAGATGAAATGGTTATGGTATTTAGAAAACCATATGAATTCGAAGGGAAAACATATGAAAGTATAGACCTATCAGGACTTGATAACCTTACTGGTAAAGATATGATTGCAGCGCAGAAGGTGCTTGATCGTACAGGATCATTTAGCTTTATACCAGAGATGAGTTTACAATATGCTTGCGTACTTGCATCTCGTGCTACTAAGTATCCAGTGGAATTTTTTGAGGGATTAAACCCAAAAGAATCTATGAGACTTAAAAACAAGGTAACAGGTTTTTTGTACGGTCAGGAGTAAATAAAGATACAGGAAACCAAATAAGAAAATTAGCAATAAAGTTGGCAAGGGTAACAATGACAAGTTTAGATTTTTATCTTGACTTGTCATTGTATGAATTAAATAAAACGTGTGAGGAGGTGACTTCTCAATATGGCAAGCAAAGAAAATGAGTTAGCAATAAAAATAGCTGGCAAGATAGAAAAATCATTTTACAGTAGTACCAAGCTAACAAAAAAAGAGCTTGATAGTATTGTGAAACACTCAAACACAACGGCAAAGAGTTTTAGACAAAGCTTTTCAGACGGATTTGATAAAGCAAGTGTAGGTTTTGAGGCATTCAGTAATAAGGCAAAGGTTGTTTTTAAAGCTATTGAGAAATCTGCTAAAATAGCAGCTATCGCAATTACAGCAGTTGCCACAGCATCTATTGTAGTAGGTTCTGGATTCGAAAGTGCCTTCGCAGGAGTAAAGAAAACTGTTAACGCTACTGATGCAGAGTTTGCTGTATTAGAACAAGATATACGAGATATGGCTAAGAGTATGCCAATGACTGCCGAAGAAATAGCAGGAATAGCAGAAGCGGCAGGACAACTTGGTATCAAGACTAAGAATATTTCAAGTTTTACTAAGACAATGGCAGACCTGGGAGTTGCAACAAATATGACCAGTGAGGACGCAGCAACCCAATTCGCTCGGTTTGCGAATATAACTGGTATGTCGCAGAACAATTTTGATCGACTAGGTAGCTCAATAGTTGCTCTTGGTAATAATATGGCAACAACGGAATCGGAAATAACCTCAATGGCTATGCGTCTAGCTGGTGCGGGTGCACAAGTAAACATGAGCGAATCGGAAATACTTGGATTTGCGGCTGCTTTATCATCGGTAGGTATAGAAGCAGAAGCTGGTGGTAGTGCATTTTCTAAGGTAATGGTTAATATGCAGTTAGCAGTCGAAACAGGAATGACAGCATGGGATGAATTAGAAAGTGAAATGAAAATTTCAGGAACAACAATGCTTGATCTAAAAAATGCCATTTCTGTAGGAGGAAGCTACTTAGATAAATTTGCAAAGCAGACAAATTATTCTTCCTCTTCACTTAAGAAAATGTATAAAGAAGCTGAAAAAGGTGTAGGGGAAATAGAAGATTTTGCTAAAGTAGCAGGTATGAGTTCAGCAGAGTTTCAAAAAGCATTTAAAGATGATGCAGCAGGAGCCATTATTTCATTTGTTAATGGTTTGAGTAATGTTGAACGGAATGGAATGAGTGCAATAGCTGTTTTGGATAGTATGGATATAAAAGAAGTTAGACTACGAGATACATTACTTAGAGCATCTAACGCAGGAGATTTATTTGCAAACTCTTTAGAGATAGCTAATGGAGCGTGGGAAGATAACACCGCATTAACGAAAGAAGCAAATCAACGATACGAAACATTCGAAAGTAGACTAGAGATATTCAAGAACAGTATAAAAGACATTGGTATTTCAATTTATCAAGATATGCGTGATCCACTTGCTGACGGATTAGGATTTGTTACTACATTTGTTAATGGAATATCTGAAAAAGTGAAAAAAAATAATGTAGTAGGGAATATGGTAGATTCATTTACGACAAAAATACCAACGGCAAAGAGACACTTAAAAGAATTTAAGAATCAATTCTTTGAATTTGCAGATCCATTCATGGATTTTGGAAAGTGGTTAATAAAGAATCCAAACGTTGTAGTATCAACATTAGCTGGTATAGGTTCGGTTATTGCTACTTACAAGATCGCAAAAGGTGTTAAATCTGTGGCAACTTCATTTTCTGCGTTGGGGGCAATACTAACAAATCCATTTGCAGCATCTATTACAGCTGTAGGACTAGCAATAGGCGGAGGAATTGGATTAGCAACTTATATAAGGAATCTTAACAATGAGATGAAGAAAGAAAATCTAGCAGAACACTTCGGAACTATTTCTTTGTCTATGGAAGATTTGCAAGAAGCAGCAGCACACATTATAGATACTGGTGTGCTTAGTAAGATGCAGCAAGTAATGAGTGAATTCGATAAAAAAGATACATATTTCAATTCTATGACAGATGCCATTGAAGAGGTTAATAAGGCAAATTGGAAAGTATCAATAGGTATGGAGCTTACGGATACAGAGAAAGAATCGTATTTAGCAAATGTAACACAGTTCATTAGTGATACACAAGATACGCTTCTACAAGACCAATACTCTATGAAATTAGCAATGGATATCTATACACAAGATAACGCCGAGGGTGGCGAAGTAAAGACAGCGATGAATGGCTTTTATTCTAAGCTTATTGGCACAGTTGAGGAAGAAGGTAAAAAGCTTGCGGAGTACTCTTCTAAGGCATTTGAAGATGGTATGTTAGATATAGATGAGGCTACTGTTATTGCTGAGTACATGCAAAAGATGGCTGAAATTACAAGTATGTTATCTGATGCAGAGTTTGATGCTAAATTATCTGCTATTCAATTAAATTACAGCGGAGCTGAGCTTACAGATGAAAGCTTCCAGAATTTACAGTCTGAAATAGCTGAGCAGGTAGAAGCGGCTAAGGCAGCAGCAGAAGATTCTTATGTACAAACTATTGCTCATTTTAAAGTTGCTTTTGATGCTGGAGATATGGATAAATCAACATATGAAACAGCGATAAGTCAGGCAAAAGAGCAATACCTAAATGATTTAAAAGATATCGAATTAAAAGCCACAAATTTTCAGACAGATACAATCGTTCAACAATATGGTGAAGAATTATCGGATAAAATACCAGAGTTCCAAAAGCTTGTTGAAGATACAATGAATAGCGCACTTGAACGTGCTGAATTAACAGGTGAATCACTCGATGTTGCATGGGACACGATTATAACAGATAGTTTGATGGCAGACTATGATGGTTTAGATAAATCGACACAAGCTGCAATATCGCAGCTATTCAATTTAATGAAGCCATCTGTAGAAAGTCTTGAGACATTGAAGAAGCAATACAGAGATGCAGGATTAGCTATACCAGATGAAATTAATAAGGCCTTATCAGATAGTACAATTCTCGGTGCTATTTCTAAGAATGAAGAAGGATTATGGGGATATATCGCAACTCAGGCAACAAAAAATCCAGAATATGCAAGAGTTATTACAACAATGCAACAAGGTGGAAGTGAAATACCTAAAAGTGTTGCTGATGCAGTTGAGAATAGTACATACTTAACTACTAATGCGGTTAATGGACTATATAATTCAATTCAAAAGAATGCACGCAGTATATTTAGCAAAGGAATTAATGTTAATTTTCCTCTGAAATTTAATGCAAACGTTACGGGAAATACACCATATGATAATAATTACAACTTTGGAGATAAAGTATATGCCAATGCAAAAGGTAACATAGTAATGAATCCAATACTTACAACATTTGCAGAAGATGGTCCTGAAGCTGCTATTCCGTTAGATGGCTCGTATAGATCCATAAGCCTATGGCAGACAGCAGGGAAAATGCTGGGGGTATATGATGATAAAGTAAATGCATATTCATTAGCAAATCAAAAATTGAACTCAAATGATACATTTGGAGAGTTATCCAATAACGTTGATTGTGTTGCGAATGAAGAATCAAATTACAACAATAGTAATCAGATTGTATATAGTCCTAATATGAACTTTAATTTCAATGGTGGAGCACCAAGCAAGGAAGATATTCTAGCGGCTACACGTCAATCAGAACAAGATTTTGAAGAAAAGATGGATAGATACTTTGCTCAAAAGTCAAGAAAAGGTTTTAAGGACTTTTCTTTCAGTTAGGAGGAAATATGTATAAGACAGTACAAGGAGATACATGGGATCTAATAGCTAAAAAGGTTTATGATGATGAAATGTTAGCAGGGTTCCTTATGCAAGCAAATTATAAGTATATTAACATAGTTGTTTTCTCAGCTGGTACCGAATTGAATACTCCTGAACATGAAGAAAAGGATGACGACTTGCCAGAGTGGAGGGATTAATATGCAGGGTAGAAAAGCATCGGTAATCATAACGTACAATGGTAAGAATGTCACAACAAAACTAAGCGAGTTCCTTGAATCATTTTCGTATACAGATGTAGCTTCTGGTGAAAGTGATAGCATTAGTATTAAGTTAAGTAATATTGATAAGAAGTGGCTGGGGGCATGGTTCCCAGCCAAAGGAGATAAATTAACGGTATCGACTAAATTAGTGAATTGGTCAAAGAAAGGAGAAAAGAAGTTCAAATGTGGTGAATTTACACTTGATGAATTCTCTTTTAGTGGCAGACCACTTGTAGCAGATTTAGGAGCCTTATCGTTACCAATCAATGAAAGTTTCAAGACAACGGAACGGAATAAAACATATAAAAAAGTAACAATTGAGGAGATAGCAAAGGAAATAGCTAAGCGGGCAAATGTAAAGCTTGTATATGATGCAGCACGTATTGACATTGAGACAATTGAACAATCCCAAAATGACTGTGATTTTTTATATGATTTATGTGAGAAATACGGGCTTGGAATGAAAGTATACTCTTCGAAAATAATTATATTTGATGAATCTAAATATGAGAAAAAGAGATCTGTTACTACAATTAACGAAACTGACATGAATAGTTGGAGCTATGACACATCAACGAATAAAACATATACAGCCGCTAAGATCTCTTACACGAACCCTAAAACGAAGAAAGATGTATCAATTACAGTAGGAGAAGGAAAACGTGTCTTAAAGATAAGTGAAAAGGCAGACAGTAAAGCAGATGCAGAGAAGATAGCAAAAGCTAAGATAAATAATGCTAATAAGAAAATGACCACGATGAGAATCACGATTCAAGCAAATCCAAAGATAGTGGCAACTTCTAATGTAACAATTAAAGGACTAGGAAAACTTAATGGTAAGTATGCAGTTGATAAGGTAGTTCATTCGATAGGTTCTGGCTATACTATGACACTGACACTTAGATTTATCCAGAATAGGATAGGAGAAAAGACAAATAAAGTATATGCAAGTGGTAAGAATACGAATTACATAGTAAAGCAAGGTGATACGTTATGGGCAATTAGCAAGACGTTTTACGGTACACCTACGAGTTGGAAAGTAATCTATGAGGCAAACAAAGAGGTAATAGAAAGCACAGCGAAGAAACATGGAAAAGCAAATTCAAGTAATGGTAATTGGTTATGGCCTGGTACGGGACTTGTAATACCAATTGTGGAGGAAAGCTAATGAAAGATATTATAAGAACGGGAGAGGTATCAAGTATAGACTTTAAAAACGGAATGATTAAGGTAACTTATCAAGATCGTGATAATGATGTTACTGATTCTATTCCTTATCTATCCTTAAATGGTGAATATAAGATGCCAAACGAAGGGGATATGGTAGTTGTATTACATCTTTCAAATGGTAGCTCATTTGGTATTGCGTTAGGAACGTTTTGGAGTGACGGAAATAAGCCGTATAAGACAGGTAAGGGATTATACAGGAAAGAATTAAGCAATGCTCTAAATGAGGCTTATTTTGAGTATGACAGTAGTACAAATACATTAATTATAAAAGCTAATAATGTAGTCATTCAGTCAAACAAAGGGACTACAAGCTTATAGGAGGCATTATGGCTAACGTAGGAAGCTTTGGAAAGGTATTAGTGTTTAAAACGAATGACAAGAGTATATTGACATTTAACGAGTTCAAACAAACTGTATCAGCTAGATGGGCAAAGCATGATCGCATCGGTAAGAAGTCTAAGAGTGAATTCCTAGGTGCAAATCTAAGAGAAGTTTCTTTTGTAATTGAACTAAATGCTATGCTAGGGGTAAAACCGAGAAAACAGCTAGAAAAGATTGAAAAAGCAATAGAAAATGGTACAGTTGAAAATCTTGTAATTGGTGGTAAAAAAGTAGGGAAAAACAAATGGAAAATAACAAACATGAGTGAATCATGGAACTACGTCATGTCTAAAGGTGAATTAGTAAAAGCAAGTGGTCAAATAACCATGGAGGAATACGTATGATGGAAGAAGTAAAGATTATATTCGAAACATCTAACAGTGAAGATGATGAAATAATACAAGGATTAACAACACTATACACAACTCCAGAAGGGACAATTCCACTTGACAGAGAGTTTGGACTTAATCAAGATTTTATTGGCTATCCAACAGAATTAGCCAAGAATATGTATGCTCTAGAAGTTATTAATAAAACTGAAATATATGAGTCAAGAGTAGAAGTTGATGTAAGCTTTGAAGACAGTGAAGATGGAAAGATTACACCAGTAATTAAGATAAGCAAAGCGGAAGGAGATGAAGAATAATGCCAGGTACTTTAGATGAGTTAGTGAGCCTACCAGAAATAAGTTTTATTGATGATATCACGTTAGAGGATTTGTTGCAAACTATGATAACAGATTATAACGAGAAGTACAGTGAAATAACTGGAGAAACTAAGGTATTATCTCAAACAAGTCCTTTCAGAGCCTTAATTAATTCTAGTGCAATGATATTGTATCAAATTCTTGTAAATGTTGATGCTGCAGGAAAAAAAAATACTTTAAAATATTCATATGGTAATTATCTTGATAGTATAGGCGCACTTAAAAGAGTGACAAGAAACCAAGCAAAAAAGGCACATTCAATTGAAAGATTTTATATTGAAGAAACAAAGAATTTTGTTATAACAATACCAAACGGAACGAGAGTTACACAAGGGAGCTTGTTCTTTGAAACAACAGAGTCAGCAGAAATAATAGTTGGAAATACGTATGTTGATATAATGGTGTATTGTACGGAGGCAGGAGTGCAAGGTAACGATATTTACCAAGGGGAGATTAAAACATTAGTTGATCCAGTTAATTACATATCAAAGGTAGAAAATATAACAACTACTACTGGAGGAAGTGACACAGAAAGTGATGATAGTCTTGCTGACAGAATATTTTTAGCACCTTCGAGTTATAGCCTTGCTGGTACTACAAGTGCCTATGAAGCTAAGGCTAAAGAGTTTAGTCAAGATGTAATAGATGTTAAGGTAGATAGTACAAGCCCTGGAATTGTGGATATAAGATTTATACTTACAGATGGTGAGCTGCCAGGAGAAGATACAATTAGATTAATGGAAGAATATTTAAGTCCAGATGATGCTCGACCTCTTACAGATAAGGTGGTAGTTAATGCTCCAGATCAAGTAGAATACAACGTTGATTTACAATACTGGATTAGGAAAAGTGATTCTAACAAAGTTGTAAAGATACAACAAGATGTAGAGAATGCAGTTAATAGCTTTATAGAGTGGCAGAAAATTAAAATAGGGAGAGATATTAACGATACCGAATTAGTAGCTTTGATAAAGGCTGCAGGGGCAAAGAGGTGCATTGTAAATAGTCCTATATTTAAGGCAATAGGTGATAAGGAAATAGCTAAACTATCGACAAGAACTGTAACATATGGAGGAATGGAAAATGATTAGTCTATATGATGCTGAAATTATTGATTTGCTACCAAACAACTTAAAATCACCTGAGGTAATAGCATACAGCTATACATTAAAAAAAGTTTGTCAGTATGTCATTGATAGGATAAAGGCTATAGAACTTTATACGAACATAGACAAGCTTCCAGTGTCAATACTAGATTACTTAGCGTTAGAACTAAGAACTCAATATTATGATGAAAAGCTTGATATAACAGTTAAAAGGGAGCTTATTAAAAACACTTTACCTTGGTATATGAAGGCGGGTACAGCGGCAGCCGTGAGTGAACTACTTACTACTGTAATCGGAAGCGGAAGTGTCGAAGAGTGGTTTAATTATGATGGTAATCCGTATATGTTTAAAATAACAACCAGCGAGCAACTAACAAGAGAAAACATAGAAAAATTTGCAATAATGATAGAGAAGGTAAAAAATGCAAGATCTAAACTTGATGGATTTGATAAAGAAGAGTTTCTAGATAAGCGGATTACGGTGGCAGGCGCATTATATATAACAAAGTTCATAAAGGTAGGATAGGAGTGGGGAATTATGTTAAGTGAACTGATTATTACTAAAAAAGGATTAGCGCTATTGTCTAAGATTACAACGAATACATTAGTGTTAACCAATATGGGGATTGGGGATGGAGACAAAGAAATATCGGAAGATATAACGCGTTTAGAAAATGAACGAATAAAAAAGGAAATAGAGTTCGTTGAAAAACAGAATAATGCAATAGTAGCCAGAACAACTATTACAAATCAAAATCTAGAGGAAGGCTTTTATATAAAAGAAGCTGGGATTTATGCATTAGATCCAGATGAGGGCGAGATTTTATATGCATATTCTAGTGTAAATGGAACAGAGGCGGATTATTTTAGTCCTGGAACAGGGTCCGTAATACTTAGAGAAATAATACAGCTTGCCATTGGATTTGGTAATGCGAGTAAGGTAGAGCTTATAATTGACCCAACATCTATATATATTACAGCAAGTGAGTTCGATAATTTAAAAAATATAGTAGAGACGAAATCTAACAAAAAACATTTAATTGTGAATGGAGAAGACTTATTTGAGTTTATAGAATCTTTAACTGATGACCAATTACCACCTAACTCTACAGTAACTATAAGAGCTTTTAATTGTATCAATTCCCCAATTGATGGATATCCGAGTGTAGTAGACCCTGCATTGAGCAATGGTGGTGATTTTATTATTGAAGTTACTAGACTAGAGAACAAAGACTGGTATATTCTATTTGCAGAAGAAGTAACTACACATAGAACTTTTAGAGGTCATAAGTTCAATAATACTTGGCAACCATGGTTACCTATAGACAATTATTTTAGACTTCCTAATTCAACTAACATTTTAAATTTTGTATTGTCTGAAAAGTTAGCCAATGACGATAGGGTGGTATATAGATTAGGTAATGGTAAAGGTGTTCCAACCAATTTTGGATATTCAGAAGCAGATAATGACTTTTATTATGTTTGTTATAAGACTGGTAACAATTATATTAAATTAGAAGCTCTTGATGTACGTGACAATCGAGAATTTCGTAACACCTGTATAAACGGTGTATGGACTGGTTGGGTAGAAAATGTTCATACTAATTCCCAAGGTCATATACTGGCTAGAAGAGAGCAGGGAGGTACTCAGTCTAGTGAGGGAGGTCAAATAGCTCTTGAAAAACCCCTAACTACTAACTTAGCTAATGATGTTATGGTTGATATACTAAATGATGCTATTAGATTTTTTGAGGGTGGTGGTAGTTATAGAGGTGCGTACCTAAGTATTACAAACTGCTCTGCTAATTCAGGAGATAAGATTTTAACTAGCAAAAATGTTGCAGTACAATCTACAGCACCAACATCACCAAGTGTTGGTGACATTTGGATTTGGTAGGAGGTGATTAAATGAGTATCAAGAGAAACTACTATGCCAATAGCTTTACAGATGCACTATCAAGAAAGAGATATGATGGTAGCAACTGGGTAGATGCAAAAGAAGGTAAAAGATTTAACGGTAGTAATTGGATATCAGTATTTGCATATGGAACTACATACTACATCAAAGCAGTTGGTGTAAAGATAGAAGGGCATAGTATTACAGTATCAAGTGATGGAACACTCACATTTGTTGGTTTAGCAGGTACTGCCCTTCCAAACATAACTGTAGTTGTAGACTATGATACTCCTGCTAATATAACAGGTTCTATAGTAGCAACATGTACAAACAAAGGAAACCTTCCAACTGCATACTTTGGATTCAGAAATAGCACAGGTTTGAAGGATTCGTCTAAAGCAGTGTTTGATGGTACTCTTACATCAGCACCAAGTACTGGTGGAGCAGAATTTACAACACCTACAGTAGTCACTAATCCATTTATACTATTTATGGGAAAGACACAATTAGCAATAAATACAGGTATCAGTTTCACTGTAAAATTTGAGTATATTACTATTAATGGAACTAGACTGTCACTACCATTTTCTATGAATGCAAGTAAAAATACTTTCGATGGAGTAATAGTCGATTGGTAGTGACTGACAACATGATACAACATAATACCATATGTAATTATTACAGAATAGCATTAATAAAAGTAATCTAAAAACTTACAAAGATATTATATTTAGCAAATAGAGAGGGGCAATATTATATTATGTCTAAGAGATTGATAATAAATAGAAATGAAATTAATGTAGAGAGTGTATATCCATACCGATACGATTTTGGAAAAGGAAAAGAAGTATTGCGGGTTGAAATCTTAGAATCTAATCATAATTTTGATGATGTTAAAGTACTAGCAAATATAAACAACCAAGCAATTGAGTATTGGGAAGAAGAGAAGAAAAATGAATACACAGGGTATTGCAAAGACTTCTCATGCAACTATCAAGACGGTAAGTATTCAATCGAAATTACAAGATTATCTGAACAAGATCTTAAAATTGAGGAGCTAGAAAGGAAGCTTGCAGAGAACACAGAAGTAATTAATGCTATGTTACTATCAGACCTAGAAGGAGGTGTATCAGATGTATAATAGGTTACTAAATCTATACACTGATGGATTACTAAGCGAAGAAGGATTATCTAATGCTGTAAAAAAAGACTGGATTAAAGAAGAGCAAAGACAACAGATTATTAATTTTATAACAAAATAACAACAGAATGGAAGGATAAATATGAGCAAAACAGGAGTTTACGCAATACAAGGAGCAATTTCAACGGGAATCGCGGCTATTAGTGCAAAGTTAGGAGTGTTATTCTATGTCTTAATTATATTTGCATTTGCAATGATTATTGATTTTATATCAGGAATGGCAGCATCAAAGAAAGAATCTATCGAAAATCCTAATGATAAGACGAAAGGCTGGAGTAGTAAAAGAGGCATGCTAGGAATTTTCAAAAAATTTGGGTACATACTTGTTGTGTTGGTTGCGATCATAGTCGACTATACTATTTTTAAAATAGCAGCGACACTTAATATAAACATGCCTACTACAACATTTTTCGGATTACTTGTAACAACGTGGTTTATTCTAAATGAATTGTTATCAATTATAGAGAATGCTGGCCGCATGGGAGCAGAAGGAATACCAGAGTTTCTTATTAATGCAATTACAGTTTTAAAGGGGAAAGTACAGCAAAAAGGAAATGAAGAAAGCGAGGGTAAATAGAATGAGTAATACTGATCAATGCAGAGATATAAAGGAGTTAAATCAGCTGTGTCAGATATTATTAAACAAGGCACTTGATGATATCAGAGCGGAAGGTATTAACCCATTGGTAGTTGAAACATATCGTAGCCAAGTAAGACAAAATTATCTATATAGTATAGGAAGAACAGTATTAGGTACTAAAGTTACGTGGACACAATCAAGTATACATACTCAACGTAATGCAGTTGATCTTATTCCACAACGTAAGATAGATGGTAAAATGGTAGCAATTTGGAATGCAAATGACAGGGAAACCAAGAAGATCATTTCTATTATGACACAGTATGGTTTTGAAGCAGGCGCAAACTGGTCAAATAGTCCTGACAGTCCTCACTTTCAGATTAAAGGAGTGTCTAAGACTGCAAAGTCTTATAGTTTAACAAATACTAATACTTACATCACTAAGATGATACAAAAAGCTTTAAACAGCAAAATAAAAGATAACTTAGTTGTTGATGGTAAATGGGGTAGTGCTACAACCAAAGCGGTAAATAAGTTTAGAAGTCAATTTAATTGGAAAGAGGATGGGAAGGTTGGAGTAAAAACACTTAATAAATTATTAGCTTAAAACATAATTAGTTTTAGAACCGTATTTATATATATAATTAATGTCACCAATTTGTCACCCAAATGTAAGAAAACATAAAACATGACACGATATAATAAAATATAGTAAGCATTGCGTTATCTGTGTTATTACCCTAATTTAAAGCATTGTTTGATATGATATAGCACGATGAGAAATCATAAGAAAAGGAATATTAGCTTTGGTAACAACCCAATGGTTGGTATGACAGTAGCAGTTGCTGTTTCTATTCAAGAAGCTGCTGACGCTAGTAAATTCTAAGGAATTCAATAAAATCAAGGGCATGTCAAGTCGTAATGATTTGACATGCTTTTTTTTATTCTATGTAAAGGATCAATACTTAACATAATATATGTTAAATAAGAAACACATAATAAGAAACACATAATAAGAAACACATAATAAGAAACACGTTATATTGCCAATAGACAGTATGACGTGTTTTTTTGACGTTCATTCAGAATAGTTACTAAAACATAGTACATAATGTAAAGCATAATTATAAGCAATGGACATACAATATTGAAATAGTTACATATTAATAAGTTATTTACAAAGTAATCTCTTCTGTTAATCTTTTAGGAACTCTCTTGACTTAAACTTAATAATTACATATAATGACAATAAAAGGAAACGCATAAAACATACTAAAATATGACAAAATAAGAGGAGTTATTATGAACTAAATGAGGTATCTTCAGTTCAATTTTATAAGAGAATACAGCAGAGTTTTATGTAATGGATCAGGAGAAAATAGAAAGTTCAAAAAATAAATAAAAGGAGTGGATATATGGCGACGATTGCGTTATACTCAAAGAAAATAACACAAATGTCTGGTCTACTTGGAGAGACAAAGAAAACAGTCAATGATTACAAATCAGAATTATTTTCATTAAAAACAAAGGCACTGGCAATCAAGCAATCCATATGTAATATGGAAGATGTTATAAGCTCTATACAGGCATCTACAAGTGTACAGGAAGAGAAAGTAGACTCAATAGAACAAGTGAGAGTGAACAGCGAACAGTTTGTAGAGGATACTTATCGCATAGACGGTAATGTAGCGGATCTTGTGAATAAACGAAAAGATGATTTTTATGATCAATACAAGTACTTAAAACAGACTGTGAGAAGAATGGTTGGGAAAAGTTCAAAGATGGTTGCAAGAAAGTAGGAGAATGGTGTAAAGAACATTGGAAAATTATAGTGACTGTTGTTCTAGTGATTGCAGCGATTGCGGTAATTGTGGTGACAGGTGGAGCGGCATTAGGACCGATTCTTACGATATTAGTAGGAGCTGCAAAGGGACTAGTAGCGGGAGCAGTTATCGGCGGCCTAATAGGTGGATTATCCAGTGTAGCTGCAGGTGGTTCTTTCTTTGATGGCTTTGAAGAAGGAGCATTCTCAGGAGCTTTTATAGGGGCATTGTTTGGAGGAATAGGTGGCATAGGACAAGTACTTGGACAATCATGCAAAGTGCTGCAACACCTTGGTAAAATAGCAAAGATAGTTCCTACAGTTTCAAAAATATCTGGTGGAATATCACTTGGAATGGCAGGCTTTGACTTACTATCTTTGGGCGTTAGCCTTTTTGATTCTAAAAGTCCCTTGGTACAGTTTAATAAAAAGCTTCATTCAAGTAGTTTATATAATGGGTTCCAATTAACTGTAAGTACATTGGCTATATTCACGGCTGGTTTTACTAAGGGAATGAAGAACCCAATATGTTTTGTAGCAGGAACGATGATATTAACTGCGATGGGATTGAAAGCGATTGAAACCATTCAACCAGGAGATCAGGTAATAGCAACGAATCCAGATACATTCCAAACAGAGGAAAAGAAAGTTGTTGAAACATACATAAATAAAACATCTTGTATTGTACAGATATCAATTCAAGATGAAGTAATATGCACAACTATGAATCACCCATTTTATGTGAAAGGACAGGGTTTTGTATCAGCTGGGAAACTTTCAATTGGTGATGAGATTATGAACGCATCCGGTGGTAGTTATCCAGTAGAATGTATTGAGTTTGAAGAAAAACAAGAAACCGTGTATAATTTTCAAGTAGAAGATTATCATACGTATTATGTTGGAGAAGGTAGTGTACTGGTTCATAATGATTGTCCGGAGAGTGGCGGTTCTAATGGTAATTATGAAAAAGCGGATTATCACGGAGACAAGAATAATACTGTAAAAAACAAAGCACCAAATAAAGGTCAAGAAGCTCTGGATAATTCTATCGAAATAGGGCCTAATACTACAAGAAGAGTAGGAATTAGTGATGGAGAGATTGTTGTTTTTGATGAAACGACAAGTGGAATTTTTCATGGTCATGTTCGCTCATGGAATGAATTAACAGAAACAATGAAAGCAGTCTTAAGAAAAGCAGGAATGGTTAATAAGAAAGGAAAAATTATACAATGACAGAATATATGCTTATTGATAATGAGAAGTACAGGTTAAAAATATTATTAAATGAGAAAGACTTTGATTATTATACTGATATATGGATTGAATTGCTTTGTGGTAATAATCATATAACATTGTTTAAGGATAATTTGTTAGCGCTGAAGAATATAGTGAAAGAATATGATAAGGAGGTTTGCAATCTAGATTATACTCTGGAAGAAAAAAATTTAGGCTTGTTGTTAAATGAATACTATCGATGCTCTTATGAAGAACAGTTACAGGAAGGCATAGTTTAGGATGAACACGGACAATGGATAGGTGAAAGATATTGTTGTTTTACATATTTAAATTGCGCAACTTGGATATATAGATATGCAGAAAATATTATTATAAAAGTGACACCTATTTTTTGTGGTTTTGAAGAAGATGATTATACTAAAAAATATAGTGATTTTGTTGTGAATTATAAAGATATTTTTAAAGAAATAACTTCTTTACAAGAATTAATAACAATGAAAGAAAACATTTTAAAATTATATGATAAGCTATTTTTATAATGTCTATACTTTAAAAGTTCATATCCTAATACAATTGAATTACAATTGGAGTTTAGACAAAGAATACAATTAGGAATTATAATATGCTTGGAAAAATCCCGATATTTTGAAACAGAAATTGAAGGGATGGGAACAATATATACAGTGAGCGGATATGGTATATATGCTGATAAAACTGATGGGGCAGAGGTTTTTAAGTTGTCGAATAGGCAGCAAATCCCTATATTTGTATCTGAAAAATTTAAAGACTTGATTGAAAGGGAGAATATTATGGGGATTTCGCTAGCCGAGATTAGTGTAGCGTAGTATTTATTAGGGATATATTTTAGGACGCCAACTCCCTAAACTCCTTTTCCAAAAATAACTGTATAGCCTACCTGTTCACGAAGTGAATGATATGTAGGTAATACAGTTATTTTTAGTCCATTACCAGAGGGAAAATTATCAGTCCCGTATCTTCTTTAGGAAACAGGTGGAGGAACTGTGGTTGGTAAAGGTAAAGGCACATTCACAAGTGGATATAATATTCATGCAGGAACTCAGGTGGAAATAATTAGACCACTATTGGAATGATAGATAGGAGGGAAAATGTCAGTTATTGAAAAAGATAAAATTGATGGGATAGGAAAAAGCAAAAGTAATAAAGAATTGTTATTTTTAATTACAGACCATCTTGATTGGTCTGACGAACGTTACCATTTGGTTACATTGCAGGATAAGATTAATTCCTATGTTTTATATATTGAATCTGAACAGTTCAAGGAAATTTATCATGATGATGAATTTGATTTTTTTACTATCGAAATTCATTTTAAATATCCAATCATAGAGAAATGTTCTCAATTTTTAGATGTAGTTGCTAAGCAGCTTGTACAATATGGTATTAAAATATCAGCTCAAACCAATTGATTTATAGAAAAGATTGGACAATGAAGAAAGAATTCATGAAGTGAACTTTTTTAAGTGAAAAGTTCAAAAAATGTTGGCATATATCCTGCTTAATGAATCAGATAAGGCTTTATGTTTAGCAAAGGCTGAGATCAAACAAGGGAACCGAGGGGGATATCAAAATGAAGGAAAAGATATTTATCAGTATATTGTAGATTATTTTAAATCTCAAAGCTCATAGTCCTGAGATGTCCTAATATTCTAAAAAACGCTCTAAGTAATACCCACGTAATACACACTGTGCTTAAATATATAGCAAATTCAGCTACTTGCCTTTCTTATTCAAGAAGCTGCTGACGCTGGTAAGTTCTCAGAAAATCAATTATAGATTGTTAAGAAAGACACGTTATGTTGTTGAAAGACAGTATAACGTGTTTTTTGTCGTTTATAATTGGTGTTTATTGTTAAAAAATAGTATTAAAGCAGCATATATTCCATAATAAAACAATATAATACTAAATGTAGTGTGTAAGTAATGCAAACATAAAAATGTGGGAGGAATACGATGAGAAAAGAACTATATCGTATATTCCTATGGTATCATTAACTTTAAAACATATATGGGAGCGAAAGAAAATACGGAGCTTGGAGAGCTAGCGATGCAAGTGGACGCAAAAGAAATAAAAGATTTATTGGAATCTTGGATATCAAAGGAGGCAGGAAAGTGAAGTCGAATAGAAATAATATATTAAAAAAGATTATAGTATTTATTAGTGTTATGACGGTAATCACTTTATTAATAGTAAATTGCGACATTACAGCAGAATCCAAACCGACCAAAGGAGTAGATGCTAATGGGAATACATGGACATATAATAAGAAGACAAAGACATTAACATTTAAGGGAACTAAGGATTTAGAAGAAAATCTAATGGACGGACATAGTTCAGAGCCAGAGTGGTTTTGTTGGGATGAAGAAGCAGAGCAATTGGTAATAAAAGAAGGAATAACGGGATTACCAGGGGGAGAATTTGATTCTTTTACTGAATTGAAAACAGTTGTATTGCCAGATACAGTTACATACATTGGAGATATGGTCTTTTTTTCTTGTCTGAAGATAGAGGAAATAAAAATGTCAAAAAGCATAGTAAAAATAGGTGATTTTGCATTTGAGGGTTGTGAAAAAATAAAAGAAATTAGAATACCAAGTAAGTTAATAGAAATTGGAATAGGTGCATTTGGTGATTGTAGTAATATAACAGAGATTAATATACCGAATAGTGTAAAAAAAATTGGAAAATCTGCCTTTAGCGGATGTACCAAATTAAAAACGGTAAAACTCTCGGAGAACCTTAAGGCAGTTAATGAATCTTTATTCTATGGATGTGAAAATTTAGAAAATATTAAAATACCAGAATCTGTTACGACAATATACGCAGGTGCATTTCAAAAATCAGGAATCAAACAGATTATAATACCTAAGAATGTAAAATACATAAAAAAAGGAGATCAGGGCAAGGGAATATTTGAAGATTGCAAGAACTTAAAAACAATAAAAATAAATTCCAAGAAGATAGAAAGCTGTTTCAAGGGTGCGTTCAATGGAGTGAATAAGAATGTTGTAATTAATGTACCAGAAAGTAAGTTAAAGGAATATAAATCTATGTTTCATAAGAGTGGATTGAGTAAAAAGGTGAAGATTAAAGGGATATCTTAACCAAGAATAGTAATGCCCTGCGTCGTTCTCAACCCCTATAATTAGCCTAAGAAATACCCACGTAATACACAACTGATACATAAATCTTGCTAAACTAACCATTCGTAGCTTCATTGCAAGAAGCTGTTGACGCTGGTAAGTTCTAATTAAATAGAATATAAGATTTCATATAAAGGGCACGTTATATTGTTGAAAGACAGTATGGCGTGTTTTTTGTGTGTTTTGTTTGGAAGTCCTTATTACGTAAGACTTCTTCCTCATTGACTAGCATTCGACTAGATAATACAATATATTACAGCATATAACCAAAAGATGGATATTATGCTGTTGTGTTTTAATATTGTAAACTGCACGGCGTACAACAAAAAGGAGTTTATTAGGAAAGAAAGAGGGAAGTAAAATGAAACAATGGAAAAGACAGATATCGATCTTATTGACGGTATTATTAATTATGAATTGCATATTCAGTATGCAGCCTGTGAAGGTAGTTTCAGCAGCGACAAAAGCTACTGTTGAATCAACCAAACTTTCAATACCAATGGGGGAAGATACATACAGCGTTAATGTGAATAATCCAATCAAAAAAGCCACCTATACATATGAAGTTGCAGATAAGAAAGTTGCAAAGGTTGATAAAAAAGGTTTTCTTACTGGTGTTAAAGTAGGGAAAACCAAGGTAACCGTGTATCAAACGTACAAGAATAAAAAGACGAAAGTAGGAACTTGTACAGTAACGGTTAAGAATTCTTCTATTGATCCTTATATGAATGATGCAAAACTATGGGTTTCAGTTGGTAAAGAATGCTTTAAAGAGTATCCTATAGATTATAGTATGTACGGTCCTATCTCATATGAGAATAAGCAGGCTACGTATTCCTATTATTCAAGTAACACTTCTATCCTTAAGATTACTAAGGGTGGTAAGGTAATGGAAACGTATAAGCCAGGTAAAGTGAAGATTACAGTTAAAGAGACTTATAATAAAAAGACGCGTACTGTAGGTTCTTTTTCTGTTACAGTAAGAAAACCTGAGTTAACGATTAATGGTACAACACAAGAATTTATACTAAATCAATCCTATAATTTATTAGATTATATTAATTATGCTATGTACTACTATTTCGATACGGGAGATTCTAAGGATAGCCCAATTTCACTAGTAAATGAGACAGATGGAGAATGGTATGGTGATATCTTAGCCATAAAAGAAGGTACCGTAAAAGTTAAAGTTTATGCAGACAGTAAGCCGATTAATGAAGCTGCGGATAATAGCGATATCTATGTAGGTACATTTACTATAAAGGTTGTAACGAAGCCAGCGACATCAATATTAGTAGAAGATTTCTTTGGTTCGCTTAAAGAAGATAAGATGACGATAGAGAGTGGAGGTTATGGTTTACTTGCGAGTATGGCAAACCCAGAAGATACAAGTGATACAATACAGGTATCAGTGAGTGATCCTTCCGTAGTTTCGTTATACTCAAAGGACGGAAAAAGCTATGATACAGAATCCTATGTAGGATTAGTATTATTCACAGGAGCAAAACCGGGAACAGCAACAGTAACATTTACAGCGGGTGCAGTTAAGAAAGAAATAGTAGTTACGGTTGTTGCAGCAACAAAGAAAACAGGAAGTGATGAAGTAATAGAGGGGAACATTCCGTGTAAAGGGAAGGATAGTAAGATTACCGTTAATAGTTCGAATCCTGATGTAATCGATATCAAAGCTGTGAATAATGAATACAATGAGGTTGAATCAATGGATTATACCATTGATTATACAACGAAATCTGTTGGTGAAACTGTTATTACAGTAGCATGTGATGGGGGAGAACAGCAATATACGATTAAGGTAACGAATTAGGTATTACATAATAATTAGGTAGTGTGAATATATAAGTTCCATGGGCCTATACGAATCATTTATGGTTGGTATAGGCCTTTTTAATATATAGGGAATATGCCATTAATCCAGTTGTTTTAATAGGAATAACCGGTTCCGGGTTGAATTATTATGTAGATTCGGTATACTTATTATAACAACATAAATTACATAATAGGTGGCGAATTATTCAAATGAAAGTTTTAGAATGGTGTAAAAAAGAAATCGAACAATTAATTCAAAAGTCAAAAACAGTAGGATTACAATGCATGATGTTTGCAAAATGGATTGTTCTGGCTGTCGTGGTCGGATTATTAGTAGGAGCCTTTGGCTCCTTATTTGGCGTTTGTATGGAGTTTGCAACAGAAACAAGATTCAGGTATGCGTGGTTAATATTCCTGCTACCAGTTGTTGGTCTTATAATTGTAGCATTATATCGTAGTTGTAGTATTACAAAGGATGGTGGAACAGATATTGTAATAGATACGATACATAATAGCGGGGCGGTACCTTTTCGGGTAGCACCTTTGATCTTTATCGCAACGGTGCTTACACATCTAGTGGGAGGTTCAGCAGGAAGAGAAGGTGCAGCGCTACAGATAGGTGGAAGTTTCGGTGATAAAATTGGCCGTGTGCTTAAGCTCGATCTGATGGATCGAAAAGTATTGATTATGTGCGGTATGAGTGCTGCCTTTTCAGCATTATTTGGGACACCGATGGCTGCTGCTGTGTTTGCGATGGAAGTAATTACGGTGGGAGTCATGTATTATGCAGCATTTTTACCTTGTGTAGTGGCTTCTTTAGTGGCTGCTCATTTTGCCTCTGAAATTATTGGAATAAGTCCGGAATCCTTTCATATAATCAGCGTACCTGATTTAAATCTGGAGATGATTGCTGTCGTAGTTCTTATAAGTATAATTGGTGCGGGGGTAAGCTCTATTTTTTGTCTGATTTTGCATAAAACGTCTAGAGGATTAGAAAATCTAGTTAAAAATCCATATATACGTGTAGCTATAGCAGGTGCGGCAATCATTTGTCTTACCTTTATAGTGGGTAGTCGCGATTATAACGGAGCAGGTATTGATGTGATTAAAAGAGCCTTCCTCGGAGATGTTGTTCCGTATGCGTTTTTACTTAAGATGCTCTTTACCGCAATTACCCTTGGTGGAGGTTTTAAAGGTGGAGAAATAGTTCCTACATTTTTCGTGGGTGCTACGTTAGGTTCGGCAATTGGTATCGCTCTTGGAGTTTCGCCTTCCCTGTGTGCTGGTATCGGTATGGCGGTGCTTTTTTGTGGAGTAACGAATTGTCCGCTTGCCACTTTGTTTATTAGTTTTGAATTGTTTAATTATAAAGCAGTACCGTATTTTCTATTGGCGATTGCGATTAGTTATGTGTTATCGGGATATTCAGGATTATATGGAGAGCAAAAAATCATGTATTCCAAATATAAAGCAAGGTATATTAATAGAAATGTAAAGGATGGGGATTAAGATTTATCGAGATATGTGATGTATTGCGGATCAGTTTGATTATCCTTAGATCTCCTATGTGTGATTTAGTTACAGATATAACCTCTTACTATTTGTTATACTCTATAAAAAATAGGGAGGTAGTTATGACAGTACGAAGAAGATTTGCTTCTGTGAACGAAGCACAATGTGTGGCTTGTGGTAGTTGTATCAAGGTCTGTCCAAAGGAGGCAATTCATGTACCTAATGGCGTCTCTGCCATAGTTGATTTACTAAAATGTGTGGGATGTGGTTTATGTGCGAAAGAATGTCCGGCCTCTGTAATTGAAATTAAGGTTCATCAAGATGAGTCTATGAAAGAGCAGGTGAAAGGATAAGATGAAAAACAAGAAGAAGAGATGGTATGAATACCTTTTTATTATGTCTGCTGCATATCTAATATTAGGTTTCTTTAATATCCTGTTTGCTTGGTTAGGCTTGATTTGTTTTGTGGTACCACTACTAATATCCATAGGAAAGGGAAATAAAGCATATTGTAATCGCTACTGTGGAAGAGGACAATTATTTGATCTACTGGGTAATAAATTGGGCTTATCAAGAAAAAAGGATATCCCTGCATTCCTTCGAAGTAGTTGGTTTCGCTATGGCTTCTTGCTGTTCTTCTTAACCATGTTTGGAAATATGTTATTCACTACGTATCTTGTGTTTAGCGAAGTTCATGGTTTAAGAGAAATAGTTAAAATCTTATGGACCTTCAAAGTTCCATGGAGTTTTGCTTATCATGGAACGGCGATATCACCATGGATGGTACAATTTGCATTTGGATTTTATAGTGTTATGTTGACTTCAACAATATTAGGTTTAATAACTATGATTTTATATAAGCCAAGATCATGGTGCGTATATTGTCCTATGGGAACCATGACACAAGGAATTTGTAAGTTGAAGAACAAATAATATAATTGCTGTATTCAGCTATTATTATATAGTGTTTATATCAAAATAAAAGTCTTAGTCAATAAGGACCAAAAGTGTAGTACTTATTGCCTAAGACTTTTTTTAGTGCAGAAAAATATTAAAATATTACATGTTTTATGAAAATAAAGCACCTTAATTACACTTACTTATTTTGTATAATGAAAGAAACAACTAGTGTTTTGGGGGTGGCGTATTTTGAATATTCTGATCGTGGATGATGAAGAAGTTACCATAATGGGAATTAAGAAATTGGTCAAGTGGGAGCAAATAGGGGTTGCAAAAGTTATGGATGCTTCAAGTGGGGAAGAAGCATTGATAAAAAGTGAGACAGAGAGGGTAGACATAATAATTACAGATATTCGTATGACTGGAATGACTGGAATTGAATTAGCAAAAAGTATTAGAAAGGAGTATCCAAGTTGCCAAATTATCTTTATGAGTGGCTACATAGAGAACGAGTATTTGAAAGAGGCAATCGATTTAGAAGTTGTAGGTTTTATAGAAAAACCAATTCATGTTAAAGCGATTGAGGGAGCAGTACAAAAAGCAATAACTAAGTTAGAATCTATGCAATTCCATATGGAAGTTAGACATCAAATGAACTTGGAAAACAAGCAATATCTAATGCATAAGTTAGCCAAAGAATTGATAGAACCAGTAGCTAATAGAGAAGAGATCCAAAGGAATATGAAGTGGTTAGGAATTGACTGGAAAGATAAAGAATATATATGTGCAGCAATCTTTACTGTGAAAATGGAGGAAAACAAGGATATAGAAAAGGTTTTGTGTTCCTTAGATTATTGTTTTTCGGAGATTGAACATATACATTATTTAAAAGATACTACTCACATCATATTTTTCATTGCCTATCAAAGTTATGAAGAAGAGGCGTTAAGAGAAGTTGTAAAAAAAAGTAGAAATCTTGTGAGTACGGAAAAAACATATCAGATTTGTGGTGTGTTTGGATTAGCTACTAACGATATTTATCAAGCATACAGATCTTATGAATCGGCGGTTATTTATCTACAAAAATTCTTTTATTTTGGATATCATCAAGTTCGATGTTGTATAAAAGAAGAAGAAAAAAAGTTGGTTTTTGATGAAACACTTATGGAGTCGTTTATAGACTCTTTAAAGGAATTCAAACGAGAACAAACCTATGTCTGCATGGAGCGGATTTATAATCAATTGCGTTCACAACACACGGTATTAGTTAGCAGTATTAAGGGGATTTACTTCAAATTATTGGATTATCTATATGAAGAAGTGGATCGTTCTTTTTATTGTGAGTATGATTGCGAATATGATAGTGGAAATGTAAGGAGAGGAATATTACTCGAAAAAATTCACTCCATAGACACCCTTACTGAGTGCAAAGAGTACTTATATGAACAAGTAGAAGAATATTATCAAAGTGCAGAGAATCTAGCAGTGAATAACAAAAGTATTATTGATATTATGGAATTTATTAATAGATCATATCGTAATGCAGATCTATCAGTAGGTGAAATAGCAAATCAAGTATATTTAACGCCAAATTATATGATGATGCTTTTTAAGAAAAAGATGGGAAAGACAGTATTGCAATACCTAACAGAAGTACGTATGGAAGCCGCAAAAGAATTATTAGAAGATGGGCGAGTGAAATTATCGGAAGTAGCTCTTAAGGTAGGATTTCGTGATTCCGGATATTTCTCAAAAGTTTTTCGTCGATATGTTGGAGTTTCACCAAGCATATATAGAGAAAAAAACTATTTCAGGTAAAATACTACGTCTTTCGAGTTTTTCCATTGCGTAGAAAAAAAGCATAACATAGGATAAGGGTGTAAGACGTATGCAGAGTTATCTGCATGTTAAGCTTTGGTTGAAGGCAAATGTCGACCAGCAAATTTGGGTCTGCACTACGACAGCAAATTTGTGTAACAAAAAGTAGTGCAGAAAAGAGGGTAAAATGAGAAGGTTGGGAAAAAGAATTTCATCTGTAGTACTAATGATAGCGATGTTATTGTCGTCTATGTCACTGGATTCATTCGGTGTACAAGCTGCAACTGTCTCAAAGGATTATACAACGGATTTGTTTGGTCCAAATGTATATGTATTTGATGAAAACGATTCAGACAGTGATGTTCAGGCAGTTATTGATGAAGTCTATGGTACACAAGAAACAAATCAGTTCGGAAAAGAGAGATATGCAGTGTTGTTTAAGCCAGGAAGCTATGAGAAGGTTCGTGTAAAGGTAGGATATTATACGCAAGTAGCTGGACTTGGTGATTTACCTACAGATACAGTTGTAAACGAACTTGACTGTAATGCGGATTGGATGGGAGCAAACTCTACTTGTAATTTTTGGAGAAGTGCTACGAATTTTACAGTTAAGCAGACTGCAACCTGGGCAGCAGCTCAAGCAACTTCATTAAGAAGAATGAATTTTGAGCAGTGGCTTGCTCTTGACCAATGGGGACAAGGCTGGGCTAGTGGTGGTTTTGTAGCGGATACCGTAGTAAAAGGCTCCGCAGTGGCATGGTCACAACAACAGTACTTATCTAGAAATAGTGAGTATGGTGCATGGGCTGGTGGTGTATGGAATGCAGTGTTTGTAGGTATGAATAGAGACTTGGCCGTACAAGATTCCGGTGCCAAGGTTGAAAGTAACTGGGAACAGGAACCAGGGTATCAGTATTTCACTAGTGTTGATAAGGCGCCAGTTATTAGAGAAACACCATATCTTACTGTAGATGGAAATAATCAGTACAGTGTTTTTGTACCAAGTGTGAAGGAAAACTCTTATGGAGTATCTTGGGCTAATGGTAAAGAAGCCGGAACATCAATTGGTATTGATAAGTTCTATATTGCAAAGCCAGATAGAGATACAGCAGATTCTATTAATACGGCATTAGATCAAGGAAAGAATTTGATCTTTACACCAGGTATTTACCGCTTGAATAAAGCCATACAAGTAAAGAAAGCGAATACAGTTGTATTAGGTTTGGGCTATGCAACTTTAACACCAACTGGAAACAATGCATGTATAGAAGTTGCTGATGTTGATGGTGTGAGTGTATCGGGCTTACTATTTGATGCAGGTCCTGAATACACAGAGACACTTCTAAAAGTTGGTGAGGATAATGCAGCAAAAAGACATGTAGATAATCCTACTTTATTAAGTGATTTATTCTTCCGTGTGGGCGGTGCAACCTCTGAAGTTACACAGTCAAAAACTTGTGTTATTATTAACAGCCAAGATGTAATTGGTGATAATTTCTGGGTATGGCGAGCTGACCATGGTGATGGAGTAGCTTGGGATAAGAACAAATCAGAGAATGGAATTATAATAAATGGTGACTGTGTGACCATGTATGGATTGTTTGTAGAACATTTCCATGAGTATCAAACGATATGGAAAGGTAATTATGGTCGTTTGTATTTCTACCAAAGTGAAATTCCATATGACGTTCCAAATCAAGCAAGTTGGAAGAGTCACGATGGAACAGTGAATGGATATGCGTCATACAAAGTAGCAGATGATGTCACTTCTCATGAAGCATATGGTTTAGGTATCTATTCTTTTCATAGAGATGCGACGATTGACCTTGCAAATGCTGCAGAAGTACCAGACGCTGATAATGTGAGTATACATAATATCTGTTCGGTTATGCTTGCTGGTAATCCAGGCATTTCCCACGTTATTAATGGTAAGGGAAATGCAGTGAAGATTGCAGGGGAGAGACAACAAGTCGTATCGTATGGACAAGGTAAAGTGGTGATTCCAGATGATACAGAGAATCAGGGAGAGCCGGAAGTTGCTACTGGTCCATATGCTGATTGGAAGAATACTGCTGTTACCTATCCTAAGATGGGACAGCTTGTGCCAGCTGGTACAATTTCTGTGACTTGGAAGGCTTTAGGGGAACAAGTAGATAGTTATGATATTTATGTGGATGAAGTGAAAGTTGGAAGTATGAAAGCGAATGGATCTAATACTTATGAGTATGAACTCTATTCCACCAAAGTTAGCTCTCATAAATTAAAAATAGTTGCTGTATTAAAAGGTGAAGGAAAAACAGTAACTGCTAATATACGAACATTTTTCACATCTAAAAAGGGAATGGGGATATGGCAAAACCGTAGTGATATGATTGATAAAACGAATCTATCTTGGTACTATAATTGGTCACCATTTGAATTAGAGGGAGTAAATGATGTAGTTGAATTCGTACCAATGATTTGGGGAGATGATACGGGAAGCGGTGACCGCGCAAAGGAATGGAATTGGTTAAGAGAAGGTAAATACAAGGATTACAAAACCTTATTAACATTCAATGAGCCTGATTATCCAGATCAATCCAATATGACAGCGAATCGAGCTGCAGAACTTTGGACAACATTAGAAGATACTGGATTACGACTAAGTTCTCCTGCAACAGGAAACCCAGCATACTTTATGCAAGGTGGCGAAGGAGACTGGTTCGGCCCATTCATGGAGGCCTTGGAGGCAAAAGGAGAAAGTTTTGATTTTACCGCAGTACATTATTATCAAGATTATCCATTAGTTGACTTGTTTGTAGAAACCTTAGAAAAAACACATGAGATGACAGGAAAACCAATCTGGATTACAGAGTGGGGTGTAGCACAGTGGACTAAAGTGCAGGATTTCTACTGGACTGGTGGAGATGATAATTGGCAAAGAGATAGAATTGTTGCATTCATGGAAGAAATCATTCCTATCCTTGATGAACTAGATTATGTAGAGAGATATGCATGGTTCCCATTTGATGGTGCTAATACGGAGAATTTCGGTAATGGTGCAGGTGGTCTTTTCTATGATACTGGTGCGAAAGCTGGTCAGCTTACTACAGTAGGTGAAACCTATAAAACATTAGGAAATCCTAAGGGATACAATCCGAATCGTCCTGTTTATGATACAGTTGTTAAGGATGAAGAGGTGGGAGAACCAGAAGCAGTGATCACAAACCTTGCAATTGGAAAAACTGCTGTAGCTTCTTCAAGTATGGGAAACAACAGTGCTGGTATGGCCATTGATGGTGATGTCAATACACGTTGGGAATCTGAGTTTTCTGATCCTCAATGGATTTATGTTGATTTAGGAAAATCGTATCCTGTAACTGGAGCTAAATTAGTCTGGGAAACTGCAGCAGGTAAAGACTATGAGATCCAAGTTTCAGAAGATGGGTCAACTTGGACTACCGTATATCAAAAAGTGAACGGGACAGGTGGAACAGAAGACATTACATTTGATAAAGTTTCTGCTCGTTACGTTAGAATGTATGGAACTGCTAGAACGACAGGCTATGGTTTCTCCTTATGGGAGTTTGCAGTGTTGGGAATCGATAACAGCACAGGACCAGTTATACCAGAAGAGCCAAGTGGAAATGTTAATCTAGCGAAAGGGAAAGTAGTAACCACCTCTTCGTGGGAAGGGCCATTCGTAGGAAGTAATGCTATAGATGGTATAGCAGATACTAGATGGGCTTCAATACAATCTGATGTGGAGTGGTTATGTGTAGATCTTGGAACGGCTCAGAATATCTCCAAAGTGGTGCTTTCGTGGGAAGCAGCTTATGGAAAATCTTATGAAATTCAAGTTTCACAAGATGGAAAAAACTTTACGACTGTTGCAACGAATACGAATGGAAAAGGTGGGACTGAAGAACTTAAATTTAGTAAAATAAATGCTCGTTATATTCGATTTCAAGGAATCAGTAGAGCAACAGGCTATGGATATTCTTTGTGGGAGTTTGAAGTTTATTAAGAACCTTACAGAGTGTTAGTACGATTATAATTGAATAAAAACTATGTAGACAAGTTATTGAATGGGCATTAAAAATTGAGGTAAATCATTTTTAATGCCCATTGTCGTACAGAAAGGAAGGTATTTATGAGATATAGCAAAAAGATTCTTGCAGGAATAGTAGCACTCTCTATGTTAGGTGGTTTTATACCAGTGAACACAGTAGTGGGCGCAACCACACCATGGCTGTTATCGAAAGGAAGACCAGCATACGCTTCTTCTGTCAATGGGGGAGATGTTGCTAGTTTTGCAACAGATGGTAAAATAGGAACACAGTGGGGAGCAGAACCAGATAAAGCAGATCAATGGATTGATATAGATTTAGGATCAGAGGCTGAGATTTCTAAGGTCGTTATTAGCTGGCAAAATAATGCTAGTTTTGGCGTTGACTATGAAATTCTAGTATCCTCTAATGAAATTAATTGGTCTAGTATCTATCATCAAGAAAACGGTAGGGGTGGAGAAGTAGCATATGTATATAAAGCAGACGGTAGTATTGACTATAGCTATTATAGAGAAGCTATTGCTGATTTAAAAGGTAAGGGGCGTTATATTAGATTATTAGTTCATTATAGTAAGTCACAAGAAAATGATGGTAACCGTAGAGGATGGGGGCCATCGGTTCGTGAATTTGATGTTTATGGTGTAGGAGGAGTGAATAAACCACAATCAAGTGCAGTAGATCTAGCAGCTGGTAAGACGGTATCCACCTCTTCTGTATTGACACCATGGTGGGCTTCTACACCACTAGAAGGTAGCAAAGGTGTAGATGGGGATTATGAATCCTACTGGTTATCAAACCCTACAGATGACGAATGGTTTCAAGTTGATCTTGGAAAAATCTATTCCATTGGGCGTGTGGTAATTCAATGGCAAGTGGAGTTTGGACGCGTATTTGACATCCAGACATCAAAGGATGGACAAAACTGGACAACGGTATATCGTGAACTTAAGGGGAATGGAGAAGATGAAGAGGTATCTATGTATCAGGAAGCACGATATGTTAGAATGCAAGGAATTGCCATGGGAAGAGGTTCCGGCTATTCCATTCGTGAGATGAATGTATTTGAATATCAAGAAGGTGATTCAAAAGTAAATCCTGTAGTACCAGGGCTTCCAAAGCAGCAAACCATCTCTGTGGGTTCAGGAAGCTATGCCATTGACGACGTTACTTTTCGTCAACCAAGAGAACCGAAGTATATAACAGCAAACATTAAAACACCAATCCCATCCAATGACTGGTGGACTTCCGTTGTATATACAAGATTAAGTGACACAATGCCGGCGCTACCGTTTGTTTTAAAATACAAGGAAGTTGGTCTTGGATTGTACAATGCTGATGGTATATATACAAGAGAGAATAATGGAGGTATGGGAGCAGAAAGTAAATATTATGATTTAACAATCAATACTTCAGCAATTAAGAATACAGCCTCAGCAAAACTTGATGGGTATGGTGACTGGTCAGTGGATATGGTATTCAGTGATACTGGACTGGGTTATATCTAAGGGGGTTAGTTACAGAGAATGATGAATACCTTGATGCAGGTATATGGGGATTCACTTCAGAGGTAAATGCTATTGAATAATATTGGTTTAACTATGATAAGGATAACTGGGATTCGGAATATACCTCCGGTTGTGTAGGAATGGTGTGGGGCTTAGGATATACCAATGGAACTTACTTCTCAGGTAATCCAAGCTGTATATATGAAATTCATATGTTACCAGTAACACCATCGCTAACCTATATGGGGTATAACAAGGAAGCAGCAGCCTCAATATATGAAGCCTATGAAAAGGATCAAGCAAATACCAAGATAAAATAGCATCGGAGGGAAATTCTGATCCAAAAGGTTAGAAATGTTTATGTTCCATTAGTACAAGTTCATATAAACTTATCCATCCATTAAAAAAAGCTATCATCATTTCTGATAGCTTTTCATTATTTGAATTATTCAATTTGTAATCTTCTCTTTTCTTGTCTACTTATTCCTGATATCTTCGACAAGATTCCGATTTACGAAAAATTGAGAACGCCTTCAATACCAAATTCCTTCCAGTCATCATCTCTACAGTTGTGTTACGGGGAGTATCTTCAGTAATACAAACAACTGATAATTCTTCATCTGTTTTACCAATAAATTAAAAGTCATTGTTCAGGTCTATATCTGTTACTGACTTTACTTTGTACACGGTCAATTCGTAAATAAGCTTCTATAATTTCATCTTTGATTTCTCCTTTTATTGTAAATTATGATACGACTCATTAGTTCAATAATCTTGAATTTATACAGAAGTCAATTACATTTTTATCATGCTCCAAACACATTCCAATAATATAAAAGCTAATATCACATTAGTGATTCTATAATACTTCAAATAAAACTTCTGAATTAATATTCCGATTCCGATCCAAGTGAATGTTGCAATCGTGCCTATGGTTGCTATAATAAGTTCAAAAAGCAGTAATACTGGAAATTCAGTACTCACACTTGTAATATATCCTGTAAGAGCTGTAATACCAAACATATAAATTTTCACATTTACAAATTGCAACAAAAACCCTTTTGCAAACGAAGTCGATGATTCCTCACCTTTTTCGTTTGGTTTACTAACTGCAATATGTATTGCTAGCCATAAAATATATGCAGCACCAACATATTTCATAATTCCAAGAATTTCTGGCATAACAGAACCAATTGCAAATACAATAACCCCACATATTAATTGAACTACATAATATCCTGCAAATATCCCGAAGAATAGGTTTTTTCCCCTTTTCCATCCGTAATTCGTTACTGTGTTTAATGCTAAAATATTTCCTGGACCTGGAGTGAACGCATTGATAATACAATAAATCAAAAAATTTATAACTATATATCCTGACATATGAATACCTCCTTATTTTTATAATGTCACACTAAATACTTGTAGTACTTTCATAAAAATTATTTGCATCAATTTTCCCTGTAGATTCAAGCTCAACTGTTCATTACCAGAATACCAAATACACATAGTATGATGCCTGCAATCATTTTTATATCCAAAATTTCCTTAAAGAACACAACTCCTAATATTGTCAGCACTACGGAAAGACAAATATTTGCCACGATGGAAGCTTTGCTTATTTCTCATCCTATTCGGTACATGATCATATATCCACCCTCTATACCTATTACTACAATTCCAAGTAGAATATTATATATGTTAAGTCCTGCTTTTTCATCATGGAATAATGTATTTTTGGTGACAAAGAATAAAACCATACTTCCCAAGCAAGCAATCCCATATGTTTCTACCAACCCCAAAAACGGATTTGAATTATCTGGAATACTTTTAGTTAACAGGTGATAACCTATATTGCAGATATTAACCAATAATAACGGTGCAAACTCATTCAAATTTATATCCATTCAACTCCTTATACATCCATATATGCGGACATTCTTCCTCCAAATAAAGATCACCCTGTACCTGATAACCCTGCTTTTTATAAAAATCAGATACTCTACACTGTGCAGACAATCCTACAGTTAATCCACCTTTATTATATATTTCTCTCTCTGCACTTCTGATAATTACAGCACCATAATTTTTACCTCTATATTCTTTGCAAACCGCAATTCGCCCAATTATGAAACACTTTCTGGAATCTGAGTAGAAAAATCTACACGTTGCAACAGGCATATCACGTTCTAAAATCACAATATGAGTTGCATATTTGTCAATGTCATCAAACTCATTTTCAAATCCCTGTTCATCCATAAAAACATTTTTCCGAATTGATATTGCTTGGTCGGGTAATTCTTCATACATTCTAATCTGCATCTGTATTCTCCTTTTCTAACACAAAAAACACCCAAAATCAAATCTTATAGTGCATACACACCGTACCTACGATTTAATCTTGGATGCCTTTGTAATCACTCATCCGGTGATGAGTGAAAGCGTCGTATTTAATTTGATATAATTTTATTAAATTCAAGATAAAATGTCAAGAGCTAATAAATAAATTTAAATTTGTCTAACTCTATCATTTTTTCATTATAACAGTTTTAAATCTTGATTTCTGCTGATGGTGACAGATGGGAAAGTGTATACACTAAGACAAACGGAAATGGTGGATTAGGAAATGGATATGCAGACAGACCAAATGGATTAGAAAGTATTACATTCGGTCAATCCCATCAAGCAAGGTATGTTAAAATCTATACAACTCAAAGGACAACTGGTTATGGATATTCCTTGTGGGAAGTTGAAGTACTAGGATATTAACGTGTTAAAGGTATTCAAATAAATAACTTGATTGGTGTTATAATGAGGCGTTACACAGAGAAATATATTCATCTGTGTAACGTCTCTTTTTGGTCTATTTTGTGATTAAAGATATAAGAAAAATAGTATTGCGCAAAGTTGCGCTAAAACAATAAAAAACTTGGTCTATTTGCACAAAAAATATATATAAAAAAGATAAAAATCGGTGGATTGACTAAAATTACACCTAATGATAAGATATTATTATAAAACAACCGATTGCGCAAAGGGGTGTTATTATGAATGAGAGGAATTGGGGTAAAGAGAATAACAATAAAATAACAATTGATGATATTGCTAAAGAACTTGGGGTATCAAAAACAACGGTTTCAAGAGCTATCTCAGGAAAAGGTAGAATTAGTGCATCAACACGCAAAAGAGTATTAAGTTTCTGCGAGGAATGCGGGTATAGGCCTAATATGATAGCAAGAGGATTAGCAGAATCGAAAACCTACAATATTGGAGTTGTTTTACCCAATGACTCTGATTTGAATGAGATACCATTCTTTCAGGTTTGTCTGCTAGGAATAATTGAGATGGCAACCAGTTATGAATATGATGTAGTTGTCTCTACCGTGGGAGCAGATGATATTACAAAACTAATCAGACTTGTAGAAAACCAAAAGGTTGATGGATTCATCTTAACAAGAACGCGAATTCATGATGCACAGGTTGAATATCTAAGTAAGCACAAAGTACCGTTTGTAGTAGTTGGTACGTCTGAAAGTAGTGGAGTAATTCAGATAGATAATCATCATGTGGAAGCATGTAGAGAGATGACATCGATGCTCATCATGCAGAAGATGAAACGCTTATCATTTATAGGGAATAATTCAACTCACATTGTAAGCCGTATGCGTTATCAAGGTTTCATAGAAGGCTGTGAACTGAATCAAATTTCACCGAGAAGTGACTGTATCTATTTAGATTGCAATACAAGGTTGATGGTGGAACAAGCTGTAGATGATATCTTACATAAAAGAATTGATTGCATTGTATGCATGGATGACAAGATCTGTAGCCAAGTGCTATTAAAGCTTGCTACCGAGCATGTGAAGATACCAAGGGATATGAAAGTAGCATCATTTTATGGTAGCTTATTCTTAGCAAGTCACAATCCACCAATTACAACATTAGAGTTTGATGTAAAGGCACTAGGAAATGCAGCATGTAAAGTATTAATTGATGCATTATCAGGGGTGGAAGTACAGCAAAAAACATTACTAGGTTACGATATTAATTTTAAAGCTTCGACAAAGAAGTAAAGAAAACAGATTAATTAAAGAGGATAGATTGAAAATTATAGTTTCAATTATTTTTAACTGATTAGTACAAAACATTCAGATGTCGAGAGGAGATCGGTATAGTATGAAAAAAAGAGGAATTGTATCTGTATTATTAGCAACAACAATGGTAGCAAGTTTATTAACTGGTTGTGGAAGTAAGAATGCAGGAAACAAAAACAATGGGGATGATAAGGCAACACAAACTACAGAATCACAAGAAACAAGTGAAGAAGAAGCGGGTAACGGTGGTTTGACAACTGATAAAATTACATTAAAAGTATGGGAGTCTTCAGGACAAACAGAAGACTTTATTAAACAAGCTGGTGAAGCCTTCACAGCAAAATACCCTAACATTACAATCGAATATGAAAACGTAGAAGTTGGTGATGCCAATACACAGATTGCTCTTGATGGCCCTGGTGGGGTTGGAGCAGACGTATTCGCTACACCAAGTAATACAATTGGAGGTTTAGTTTCCGGTGGTCATATCTTACCAGTGGAAAATGAATCAGATATAGTAGGAAAAGTAGCAGCTTCTTGTGAAAGAGCAGTACACTACAATGGAAACTATTATGGTTATCCAGTAGCTGATGAAACTTACGCATTATTTTATAATAAAGACTTAATCCCAGAAGCTAACGTACCAACTACATGGGAAGATGTAGAGAAATTCTCTCAGGAATTCAACTCACCTGGTAAATACGGAATCATCTGGAATGTTGCAGATGCATATTATTCACCAATCTTTACGGGTAAGGGTGGAAACAAATTATTCGGTGAATCAGGAACCGATGGATCAAACAGCTATATGAATAGTACACAAGCTTTGGAAGGAATGAAATATTTCCAATCCTTCAGACAATATCTTGACGTACCATCAGCAGACGTATCCGATAACTCCGTTTGTTTAGCAGCATTTACAAGTGGTAATGCAGCTATGTATATTACAGGTCCTTGGAATGTAGCTTCTTGTGAAGAAGCAGGAATGAATTTTGGTGTAACTGCTTTACCTGCGTTACCAGGAGATGATCACCCAGCAGCTTCTTTCTCGGGTGCACGTACGATGCAAGTTTCAGCATATACGGATTATCCTAAAGAAGCACACGCATTTGCCAAATTCTTAATCTCTGATGAGATGCAACAGTTACGTTATGAATTAACTGGAGCGATTCCTTCTACCTCAATAACAGTAGACAGTGAATATATTACTGGCTTCCAAAAACAATTAGAGTATGCTTACCCAATGCCATCCATTCCAGAGATCGATAACTTCTGGGAACCAATGAAGAGTGCATGTTCTAATATCTGGGACGGTGCAGACGTACAAACAGAATTAGAATCTTGTAATACAGCAATATTGGCAAAATAAATCGTAAAATTAATGGGTCGTTTACTGAATAGGGAACGACCCATATTTATAAAGATGAATCGTACGTAACTAACTTTAAAAGTTAGAAGTACAAAACAGTTAATAGGAACAATCTAGCAAGTCAGTAATGGAGGAGATTCGAGATGAATACCACGTTAAAGCCAGATGGCTCATCAAAAGCAAAAGTTTTGATAACATCAATCATATTCATGGGACTTAGCCACATTTTGTATTTCAAGCAATACGTAAAGGGCTTACTCTTTAGTTTAGTTGAAATCATTGGAATATGTTTAACCCCATTCTTTATACACAAGATATATAACTTAATAACACTTGGATTTCCACAACCAGATTTACCAGTAAAACAACGTAGTAATTCTATATTCATGTTAATTGACGGTATTATGATATTAGCAGTTATAGCAATTTTTGTAGTAATCTACATAGTATCTGTACGTAATGCCATGGACGAGTATAAAGATTTTTGTTTAACAGGTGTGCTCAGAGAAAAAAAGGGTGCAATGAGATCGGTAAAGGGAAAAACATTTCCTTTGCTTGCGCTATCACCAGCAGTACTATTAGTTCTGTTTTTCGTTGTGGTACCACTTGTATTCTCGGCATGTGTAGCCTTCACCAATTATGCAGCACCAGATCATATACCACCGAATAATACCGTTGACTGGGTAGGACTTGAGAATTTTACCACAATGTTTGGCGGAGAAACAACCTGGACTAGTGCCTTTGGACGTGTTGCAGTATGGACCATCATCTGGGGGTTCTTAGCTACAATTACCTGTTATGCAGGCGGGCTTATTATGGCGGTAGTTTTACATGAAAGCAAAATTAAGATTAAACCAGTATTTCGCTCTATCTTCATCTTACCATATGCTATTCCAACAGTTGTAAGTATGTTAGTATGGAAGAACTTGTTGAACGGCTCCTTTGGTATTGTAAATCGTACCTTAATGGAATTGGGACTTATTGAGAAAACAATTCCTTGGTTGAGTGATTTGTGGTTGGCTAGATTTGTCTGTGTAATGATTAATCTTTGGGCAGGATTTTCCTACTTTATGTTATTGATTATGGGTAATATGACTGCAATCTCGCCTGATATATATGAAGCAGCTAAGATTGATGGAGCGAACAAATTCTACATGTTTAGAAAGATTACACTTCCATTGGTATTATTCCAGACAACACCTCTGATCATAATGTCGCTAACACACAACATCAACAACTTTGGTGCAATCTATTTCTTAACAGGTGGTCTTCCAAAAGTAGCAGACAGTACATTGACTTCCGCAGGAGGTACCGATATCTTGGTAACGTGGATTTATCAGTTGACGGTAACGCTTATGAAATACAATTATGCATCTGTATTAGCGGTAGTCATCTTCATCGTACTTGCACCATTAGCAATTTGGAGCTTTAGAAATACTAAGTCATTTAAGGAAGGAGAGGTGTAACATGGCAAAGAAAACGGCACAATTTATTAATAAGTTTGTTGTATGGTTCTTTTTAATTGGTACTAGTTTATTCGTACTCTATCCTTTGGTGTATGTAGTAAGTGCAGCATTTTCGAGTCAACAGAATATTGCAGCATTAAGTGTCGTACCATTTGGTGATGGAATCGCTCTTTCTAATTTTGAGTACTTGTTTAAGAAGACAGATTATTTGATCTGGTTCAAAAACACATTATTTGTAGCTATATCTACAATGTTAGTAACCATCCTTGTATGTGCACTTAACGCATATGTATTCTCAAGATTTACTTTCCGCTTGAAGAAGGGAATGATGATGGCATTATTAATTCTTCAGATATTTCCTTCCTTTGTAGGTATGGTAGCAATCTATGTTATTCTTCTTCGCATCGGCGGATTAGATACCCTTTGGGGACTTGTGCTTGTTTATGTGGCTGGAAATATTCCTTATAATACCTGGTTAGTAAAGAGTTATATGGATACCCTTCCAAAGAGTCTTGATGAAGCGGCAAGGATAGATGGTGCAAGCCACTTTAAGATCTTCTATAAAATTATTCTACCGATTGCTAAGCCAATTGTTATCTTTTTAGGAATTACAAGCTTTACAGCACCATGGATGGATTTCATCTTTCCTAAGATGGTTCTTCGTTCCTCAAAGGTACAAACAGTTGCACTGGGACTATATAGCTTTGTAACAGATAAGAAAAATATGTTTTCAACCTTCGCAGCAGGTTCATTGCTCATTGCAATACCATTTGTTATATTCTTCGTAATTACACAGAAGATGTTAATCACCTCACTAGGTGGTGCGGCGGTTAAGGAATAGACAGGAGTAGACAATGAAGAGATATAAAAAAGGACAGCAAGTCTATAGTTTAAATCGTGATTGGCGTTTTGTGGAGAAAGATATATCGGTTTTACCACCTACGAAACAACATGATGATGTATATGGTTTTTCAAAGGCAGGAGCGTATCGTGGCCCTGCTGATGCAAACTATGATGATTCGGATTGGGAGATCGTTAATTTGCCTCATGACTGGGTTACTAAGCATGATTTTGTAGAAGAGGGTTCTCCGAACCAAGGATATAAAGAACGAGGTATCGGTTGGTATCGCATGCGATTTGAACTATCAGAAGAAGATAGAAACAAGCAAATTCTATTAGAATTCGAGGGGATGTCATGTGATTCTCAGGTTTATGTAAATGGTTCCATCTTAAAACACAATTATTCCGGATATAACAGTTTTTGCGTGGATATGACGGATATGGCCAACTTTGGAGTAATTCCCAATACACTGGCGGTTCGAATTGATGCATCTGCCTGGGAAGGCTGGTGGTATGAAGGAGCTGGAATCTATAGAAATGTATGGTTAGTTAAGAAATCAGAAGTACATCTAGCTCATGATGGGATATTCATAAAGCCGGAATTAGAAGATAACACTACTTGGAAAGTTCATGTATCAGCAGAAATCGAAAACAGTTTTGAATACGAGCATATGGTTGAAGTTATTACCTGTTTGTATGATCAAGAAGGTAATTTGGTCGGTGAAGCTGCGTTAACAGGAAAAGATATTGTTTGTGGATATGAAACAGCCACGGTCACTGGTGAAATCTATGTAAATAATCCTATACTTTGGAGTGTGAAACAGCCATATCTATACAAGGCAGTAACTAAGCTATATAAAGGAAACGATTGTATCGATGAAGTTGAAGAGAATATTGGTTTTCGTACGATTTCTATAGATGCAAAAGATGGATTTTGGCTTAATGGCGAGAATATCAAGTTATTAGGATTTTGTAATCATCAAGACCATGCAGGTATCGGGGTTGCAGTACCATACTCCATCAAAGAATATCGAGTACGTCTATTGCAAGAATTAGGAGCCAATGCATATCGATGTGCGCATAATCCAGACCCAGAAATCTTAGATATCTGCGATGAACTGGGAGTAATGGTTATGGTAGAGAATAGAACCTATTCGTCTTCTGAGGAAACACTTAGGGAGGTGGAAGGAATTGTAAGACAATCTAGAAACCATCCTTGTGTAATCCTATATTCTGTATTCAATGAAGAACCGTTACAAGGTACGCATAAAGGTAGACGTATGGCAGGCGCATTACAAGCTGCGGTTAGACGTATCGATGATACAAGACCAGTAATGGGAGCCTTCAATGGTGGTTATATGGAAGAAGAAGGTGCTTCTACAATCCTAGATGTAACTGGAATTAATTATAACCCTGGTAGGTATGATGAATTCCACAAAAAATATCCTGATACACCACTTATAGGAACCGAAACTGCAAGTGCCTTCATGGTACGTGGAGAATATGAAACAGATTATAGTAAAAACTTAATTAACTCGTATGATGATGAATGTGCTTTGTGGGGGAATACCATCAGTGAAGCGTGGAAGATGGTGGTAGAACGACCTTTTGTAGCAGGAGCTTTCGTATGGACTGGGTTTGACTATCGAGGAGAACCAACTCCTTTCACTTGGCCAAGTGTTGGTACGTTCTTTGGAACATATGATAGTTGCGGATTTGAAAAAGATGCTTGTTACTTCTATAAGGCGTATTGGAAACAGGAACCAATAGTACACATAATCTCCCCATGGTCAGAAGGACATGAGAAAGGTACACAGATTCGTGTCAAGGTAGTGACAAATTGTGAGGAAGTTGCCCTACTAGTTAATGACAGAATAATTGATAGAAAGTTAGCTGACCCGATTAATCACGTAGAGTTCACTGCTTCCTATGAAGAGGGAGAGATAAAGGCAATTGGATATCGTAATGGTGAGATTGTAGCGAATGACTATCAATTAACGGCTGGGAAACCAGCGAGTCTTGAAGTAAGTTTGAGCAAAGAAACGCTAGTAACAGATGGTTTTGATGCAGTAGCGGTTAATGTTACTCTTATTGATCAAAACGGTACAGCAATTACGAACGCGGATTATATACTTACGTTTGAGGTAGGAAATGGAACTATATTAGGAGTGGGAAATGGTGATCCGAACTCTCATGAGGACGATGTAACGAATAAGAGAAAATTATTCCACGGTAAGGCCCAAGCAATTATTGCACCAATTGATAAAGGCTCTGTAGTTGTCAAGGTTAGTGCTAATGAGTTGGATCTACAGACGGAAGTTATGATTCCGGTTAAGGAAGTGGAATCCTTCTCTTATGTAGAACCAGTAGAAGAACGAGTGATTGATAATTGGCGTATGTATTATCAATTATTTGATGAGATGCCTAATCCAAATCCAAAGGTTGATAAGAATGATATGAATAGCTTTGAACCAATTGCATTTAACGGAGCACCTCAAACGCAATTAACAGATCAATTACACAAATACGCTTTGTATCGTTGTGTAGCGAACCTTGGAGAAGCAAAAGAAAATCGCTATCTATATATCAGTGATATTAAAGGATATGCATGGATTTATCTGAATGGTGAATTGTTAGCTTCAAGAACAGACTCCTTTGGTGGGCATATGATTATTGATTTGCCAAAGGAAGTGAAGGGAAATCAAGTGTTAACAATCATAATTCATAATGAAAACGAAGAATGGCCACAAGCGGGAATCTGTTCGCCGGTGGTTATGAAAGAATTATAATCTCGAACTTCGCACTTGAAGATTTCGAAGAGTAGCTAACTGCTATAAATGAAGTTTTTATGTGCGAAGTTTGAGTTAATATCTAGTTTTTAGAATGCTTGCGAAGTTATGGACTAGAATAGAATCAAAAAACTAGGAGTTATTTATTTTGGACTCCTAGTTTTTTTGGAATAGGGATTGAAATTCCTAAGCCAGATAATTTATAGCTATTATACTATATAAGAAAATATAATGCTAATATGGGGTAAAATTAGCAAGAAAGAGGGTATTACATGGGAAAACAAAGATTATGGAAAAAGATAAGTTTGGTATTGGTAGTGGTACTTATGGTAGGACAGATTATGGGGGTAGATACTTTTAGCTTACAGGCCTGTGCAGAAGAGATAAGTAATAATGTAACCGATTACATGAATCAACCATATGAGATAACGCTACAAAACGGAGGCTTTGAAACAGGAGATATGACAGGGTGGACTCTTAGTATGGCGACCACAGATCAAGCCGGTTACATAGTTAAATCGGATAAATGGAGTAATAATTCAACAAAATTCCTTAACATCTGGAATAATGGAACAGAAGCAGCAGCCTTTAATCTTGAAAAAGAAGTTATAGGGTTAGAACTAGGAGAATATAAGATAAGTTTTAAGGTAGATGGTAAAGAAGGTACAGAGGTTAATGGTTATGAGTCTGGTTTATCATTACTCATCAATGGACAACCTACCAATATTACGAATGTAACCACTACTGGATGGGATCAGTGGATTACATATGAAACAGAAAGTTTTACATTAGATACAGAGAACAGGATAACTCTAGAGTTACAGGGGAACTTCGCGGGTGATGGATATTGGTGTGATCTTGATGATTTCAAACTCTATAAACTTGACGGAAAACCTTCTAGTGAAGTTGATCCTGTAGATGCAGATATCTTCGTAACAAGAGTAACTGGAATGAATGAGGATTTTATCAAAGGTGTAGATGTTTCTTCTTACCTAAGTGAAATCGAAAGTGGAGTACAGTACAAAGATTTTGAGGGAAATATATTAGATAAATCCGGTTTCTTTAAACTATTAAAGGAATCAGGTGTAAATTATGTTCGTGTGCGTGTGTGGAATGATCCATATCGAACAATTGATGGTCAGAAATATGGTTATGGTGGTGGTAATAACGATGTTACAAAGGCAGCAGAAATCGGAAAACTTGCAGCAGAGGCAGGGCTAAAGACTTTAGTAGACTTCCATTATTCCGATTTTTGGGCGGACCCTGCAAAACAAAAAGCACCAAAAGCATGGACAAGTTATACGTTAGAGGAGAAAAAACAAGCAGTTGAAGAATTTACAACAGCTAGTTTAAATACCATAATTGCTGCAGGTGCTGATGTTGGTATGGTACAAGTAGGCAATGAGACCAACAATGGTGTAGCAGGGGAAACCTCTTGGTCAAATATGTGTGAAATCTTCAATGCCGGTAGCAAGGCGATTCGTGAGGTTAGTAATATACGATATGGATTTGATGGAAGTATTAAAGTAGCACTACATTTTACTGATATTCAAAAGGCAGGTAACTATGCTAATATTGCAAAGACATTAAATGAGAATGGAGTAGATTATGATGTATTCGCAAGTTCTTACTATCCATTCTGGCATGGAACAACTTCTAACTTAACAAGTGTGCTTACTAATATTGCCTCCACTTATGGGAAAGAAGTAATGGTAGCAGAGACTTCATATGGATATACCTATGCAGATGGAGATGGGCATGGCAATACATTAGAAGAAGGGAAAGAAAGCCTTGCAATTACATATCCAATTAGTGTACAGGGACAGGCAACACAAGTTCGTGATGTTATACAAGCAGTAGCGGATATAGGAACTGCAGGAATTGGTGTATTCTACTGGGAACCCGCATGGATTCCTGTTGGCGTATATGATAAAGCGGCAGAGAATGCACAATCGATGTTAGAATCCAATAAACAAGTGTGGGAAACCAATGGCTCCGGCTGGGCTTCAAGTTATGCAGGTGAATATGATCCACAGGATGCAGGTGTATGGTATGGTGGAAGTTCTTGGGATAATCAAGCCATGTTTGATTTCTATGGAAATCCATTATCTTCGTTAAATGTGTTCAAATATGTGGATACGGGTGCAACAGCAGGAGAGATCAAGGTTGAAGCTGTATCGGATATTAGTGCAGTGTTTGTTTTTGGTGACAACATAGAGCTCCCAAGTGTAGTGTCTGGGGTATATAACGATGGTTCTATTAAAGACGTTACTGTTATATGGAACGAACAAGAGATCCAAGCATTAACAGAGGTTGGAAATTATACAGTACACGGAACAGTAACAGAAGGAGATACTGTCTTAACAGTAAAATGTAAAGTAGAGATAAAAGCAAAATCCTTAATCCAGAATGGTGGGTTTGAAGACGGTTTAGCGGATTGGACTTTCACAGGAAGTGGCTATGACCATGGAAGCTCTGATGTTAAGGAAGGAAAATACTGTTTGCACTTCTATAATGCAAATGGCGTAGCATTCGCAGTAGAAAAAGAAGTTACACTGGATGCAGGCATCTACGCATTCTCTGCTTTTGCCCAAGGTGGCAATATGGCAGCAGAGGAGAATATTACGCTATATGTAAAGACAAACGATAATGAATATTCAACAGTTTCTGAAGCCCTAAGTGGTTGGAGGGAATGGAAAGAAACGACGGTATCAGATATCAAAGTAGAAAAGAATAATACCAAGGTAACGGTTGGTATGAATGTAAAAGGTGGTGCAGGCTGTTGGGGGACCATTGATGAATTGTATCTAAGAAAGATAAAGGATGTCGATGCGGATAATAACTCGGGATCAGGCAGTGGTAACAATGGAAGCGATGGAAGCAATGGAAGTGGATCTTCTGGAAGTGGAAGTAGTGTGGGCAGTTCCTCAAAAGATCCGATATTAGTAAGTGATAATGGTGCAACAGGTTGGACAGCAATTGTAGATACGCTTAAGGCGATTGTGTCAGATATAGATAAAGAAAGCACAGAAGCAAAAATAGTAGAGATTAAGTTGAATGACATTACTACAGTACCATATAATGTGTTTGAAGTTATTGCAGGTACGCAGGTGAAATTAGTTCTTATGATGGATGGTTACAGGTGGGCCATAGACGGTAAGACGGTAAATCAAGATACATTGGTAGGGCTTATGAAATTAGGCAGTCATATTAATCTTGATTTCGAAGTTATTACAGGGAGTAAAGAAAAGCAAGAGATTGATACATGGATTCAGAATACCTTAGATAATAACAAAGATACACGTACCATCAGAGGAATTACTTACTTTGAGTTAGCACATAACGGTGTATTTCCATTCGAGGCAAAGTTAACATTCCTTGCTGGCAAAGAGTATGCAGGTAAGTCAATTTTCTTAAGTCACGTGAATGAACAAGATAACAAAGTGGAACCACAATGCTATGTTAGGGTAATGGATAGTGGTGAAGTAACACTTACTATGCCTCATGCATCAAAGTATGTTGTCACACTTGAGAATCCAGTAGTACCAACATTAGTAACGAGCAAGACTCTTTATACTGGCAGTACGTATACATTAGGAACGAAAGTAAAGAATTCTCTACCAGGTGATGCAGCTACCTATTACACAAGTAAGAAATCTGTGGTATCCGTTAGTAAAACAGGAAAACTTACTGCTAAAAAGTCTGGTACAGCCACAATTACAACAAGATACGTTCAAAACGGTAAAGTATATGTATTCAAAACTAAAGTAACGGTTAAGAAGGCTGGTAAATAGTATCACATAAGAAAAATGAGGTTGATGCAAAATATACGTTGCATCAACCTCACTTTTTTGTGCTTTATTTTATTATTGAACAGTTACAAGTCCCTTAACGATTTCAAGAGCTTTGATTTGTACCATTCTTTGTACTAAGTATCCTGTACCATATTGTTCTAACTGTGTTTTGATTTGATCTTCAGTAGAACCATTATCTAATAGATAAGCTTTACATTCATCAAGTGTAACAGTAACACCTTCATTCTCAAGAATTGCTTGGTAGATAAGGTTTGCTTTAGCATTTTCTTTTGCTGTAGTCTTTAACTTTTTATCGTATGCTGTTTCTGACATACCCATATAATCTTCGAAAGAACTGTTAGCATACTCAGCACTGTAGTTAGCAAAATATGCCTTCATTGATTCATAGTAGCTATAATCTGAATTCTTCATAGTAGCAGCTAGATGTGAAGTATATTCTTTGGGATAAGAATTTACTGTAGTTTCTTTTGCTAAATAATCAGAAATCCATTTTTCAAGATTTGTGTTGTAGTTTGTATCTTTTAAGTAAGTTCTATATTCATCTGTTGTACTAGCGAATTCAGATAATTTCTCTTTTACGAATTCATCAGTGAATTCAGGAGTTACATAGATTCCGTTAACAGTTACTTGGAATACCGCATCCTTACCTGCTAAGTCTGGATTTTGTGAGTAGTCTGTAGGGAAAGTAACTTCTACTGTAACATTATCACCAACTTTGTGTCCAATTAATTGTTGTTCAAAGTCGTCTATAAAACTACCACTACCAATTTCTAAGTCGGAACCTTTTCCGTTAGAGTTACCACCTTCGAACTCAACGCCATCAACAGAGCCAACATAATCAATGTTTACTTTGTCACCATCAGCAATAGCAGCTGTAGCTTTTTTATCAAGTGTTTTGTTTTCTTCTAATTTTTTTTGAATATCAGCTTCTACAGATTCGTCTGAGTATTCTATTTCACTTAGTGGAACTGTGATATTTTTGTAATCAGCTAATTTAATTGCTGATGTAGCAGTAACGCCATCGATAAAACCATTATCTGCGATATATTTGCTATAATCATCACTTGCGACGATTTTCGTTGCCTTTCTATACACTTTGTAACCAACATAAGAACCAATACCAACAATAATCGCTGCAATTACCAATATACCAATAATTTTATTGATTTTGTCTTGACGTTTTTTCTGTTGGATCTCCTTTTGTCTTTGCAATTTCCTTTGTTTACTTAAGCTCATAGAAGAATCATTTGTTTGTTTCTCTTGTTTCATGTTAACCTCTTTCTGTTCATGATGAACTTATTTGTTTACTATTCTAATGATTGAACTAAATGAACTTGTCCAACTTGGTACTTTGATACAATGTCGATATTAATCATAGTTGAGTGATATCAACAATATGTAATCCTAGGACTGAATAGTTTTCTACTTCTATTTTAAATAAGTTACTTAATATTGTAAACAACAATTATGTTTAATTTGTGAAAAATAACGGAATTAATAAAGTTATAGAAGAATAAATTGAAAAAATAGTGTTATAAAGCATACATATTACTACTATGAACTAGTATTTACTCCTATTATTATTTATTAAAAGTTATTGATTGGTTTAATGTATTATAGAAATTGAGATACTTTACATATTTTTTGACATTTTTGTGGTTTGAGAGATAGGGATATGATATAATTTGATTAATATGTTCAAAAAGTTTATTAAAAAAGAAAGAATATTTGTAAAATGTAATAAATGTGATCTAATCGATGCGAATAGCGTTGAGTGATAAATAGAATAACACTAACAGAAGAAATTGAGGTGACGTCAGAATGAAGAGTATTGAACTAAATAAGTAATAAAGTAATTGTTGCAAGATAAATATAATTTCATCATAACATTAGAACATAAGAAAGGACAAAAACAATGATACATAACATCATATTTGACATCGGAAACGTGTTGTTATCTTTTTGTTGGGAGAAACATTTTGCAAGTTTTGGATTTACTGATGAAGTGTTTAATAGAGTAGCAAAAGCTACCGTATTAAGCCCAACATGGGATGCCTTTGATCAAGGAGTGTTGACTCCAGAGCAGTTACTTGAAGCGTTTATTAAAAATGATCCATCTGTAGAGAGTGAGATTCGTCAGATGTATGCGAATATTAACGGGACAGTGGAGATTTATCCATACACATTGTCTTGGATTGAAGATTTGAAGAAGAGGGGATATAACGTCTATGTGCTTTCAAACTTTAGTGAGAAGCTTCATAATGAATGTGGGGACAAGGTTGACTTCTTGAACGACATAGATGGATACATATTATCATACCAAGATAAGCTTATTAAACCAGATGATCGAATCTATCAACTTTTGATACACAGATATGGTTTGGTGCCAGATGATTGTGTGTTTATTGATGATAAGATGATCAATATAGAAGCAGCTAGAAGAAACGGAATGCATGGCATCGTATTTACTTCATATGAGGAAACGGTTTATTTGTTAGACAAGATGCTATAGATTTGTCTGGAAGAATAAGAAACTAATAATTGGGTACTACTACCTATTAACCCATTGACAAATATTTTATCGCTTGTTATTATTAACTTAATCAGGGCAAAGGTGTTCTTATATGAATTCCTATGCCCTATTTTTGTAAGAAAAGAATGGATAACCAACTGTATAGGGTGTACAGGTAATAGTGTTGTTGATAAGGATAGGTACATAGAAAGGAAGAGAGGGTGTTAGAATGAGCAAATATACAAAACATGATATTATTGAATTAGTGGAAGAAGAAGATGTAGAGTTTATACGTCTCCAATTTACAGACATCTATGGAACGTTAAAGAACATGGCGGTTACCACTAGCCAGTTAGAGAAGGTCTTAAACAATCAATGTAAGTTTGATGGAGCTGCAATCGAAGGATTTACAAGCAATGATAAATCAGATTTGTATCTTCATCCAGTACTTGATACATTCGAGATTTTCCCTTGGAGACCACAACAAGGTAAAGTAGCTAGATTCTTATGCGATGTATATCACAAAGATGGCACTCCATTCGAAGGGGATAGCCGTTATATTCTTAAGGAAACTATTAACCAGGCGGCAGAGATGGGGTATTCCTTTGAGATTGGTTCAGAATGTGAATTTTATCTATTCCAAGCAGACGATAACGGAATTCCGTCAACACAGACTGAAGAAAAAGGTGGTTTTTTCGATATTGGACCAATTGATTTAGGTGAGAATGTACGTAGAGAGATTGTTTTAACCTTAGAAGATATGGGATTTGAGGTAGAAGCCTCGTATCATGAAGCTGGTGCATCACAACACCAAATCGATTTTCAATATGATGAGGCTCTTAATGCCGCAGATAATATCATGACATTTCGTATGGTTGTAAGAATTATTGCCAAACGTCATGGTTTACATGCCACGTTTATGCCAAAACCAGTGAATGGTTCAATGGGTTCCGGGATGAATATCTTATTATCAATTTTAAAGGATGGTAAGAATATATTTAGCAATGCGGAAGATAATAAAAAATTATGTGAGGAGGCAAAATGGTTTATTGCAGGTGTATTAAAGCACAATGCTGCAATTACAGCAATTGCAAATCCAATCATTAATTCTTACAAACGTTTGGTACCAAGCTACAATGTGCCTGCTTATAACGGTTGGTCTGTTCATAATAGAAATGCAAGCATACGTGTGCCGAATGATATCGATGCAGATAGTAAGATTGAGCTTCGTTCGCCGGACTCGTCAGCAAATCCATATCTAACAATAGCACTTTATCTTGCAGCTGGATTAGAAGGTATCCGTAACCAAGAAGAGCTACCAGAAGCACTACCTAATGATACGATAAAACAAGAAGAGTATAACCATGAGATTAAGCGTCTTCCTAAGACCTTAATTGATAGTATTGAAGAATTAGAGAAGGATGAATTCATTAAGAGTGTATTAGGGAATCAGTTTGCTAAGAATTTCATTAGTGCAAAGAAGAAAGAATGGAGCGATTATTGTTCCCAAGTAACAGCATGGGAGGTAGAGCAGTATTTATACCGCTTCTAATCATGCAACCGGGTTCTATAGTGGCTATATATACCGGTTGTATAGGGTGGAGGTGAGACAAACAGATGCTTAATATAATAATTGCATTTCCTAAAATAGATGATGCGAAGGTAATAAAGAATGTTTTAGTACGTAATGGATATGAGGTAGACGCAACATGTACAACAGGCGCACAAGTAATCGCAACCGCCAACAATTTAGACGGCGGTATTGTGATTAGTGCGTATCGCTTTACAGATATGTTTTATAGCGATTTACATAATTATCTGCCTAAAGGTTTTGAGATGTTATTAGTTGCTTCCCCTACTAAGTTTGAAGATTGCATCAATAATGATATTGTTTGTCTTGGAAAACCGATTAAGACACAGGATTTGTTAAATACCCTTGAGATGATGACGTATAATTATACGAGACGAAGAAGAAAACTAAGAGAGAAACCGAAGCAAAGGACAGAAGAAGAAAAGGAAGTTATTGTGAAAGCAAAACGTATACTCATGGATAGAAATAATATGACTGAGGAAGAAGCACATCGGTATATACAAAAGACGAGTATGGACAGTGGAACCAATATAGTAGAAACAGCACAGATGATTCTGTGTTTGATGTAACTATGAATATAGCAATTACCTACACTAATGACGCTTTCATGTGCGAAGTTTGAGTAAAGAATTTAATAGAACTCTAGGTATAAATAGTAGCTTATAAAAGCAATATTTATACCTAGAGTTTTCTTATGGTAAATTAGAATTATTGCCATAAATAAAGTTAAATGGTAGAATTAAATGGTAAGTATTAATACTATACAACATTAAAAATGTAATTTTATCACTACATAATGATAAAGAGGAGGAAGTATAATGAAAAATTTAAAGGTGAGAACAAAAGTTGTCATGCTGGCAGTTGGATTAATCTGTATAGCAATTTTTATGTGTATGTTATCAATAACGAAACTGACAGATGAGATGAATCAATCTCTTGATACTCTGGAAGCTACATTGAATGCAGACTATGATACGAATATTAAGGAACAGGTTGATACGACCATTAAGATGATTGAGTCAATCTATCAGAAATCACAACAAGGTGTCTATTCCTTAGAAGAATCAAAGCAGTTAGCAGCAGAAATTGTACGAAGTCTACGTTATGGTGAAAGCGGTTATTTTTGGGTTGATACATATGAAGGGGATAATGTGGTATTGCTTGGTAGTGAAACAGAGGGAACAAATCGCCTAGACACTGTTGATGTGAATGGGTTTAGAATGGTTGAGAATATTATTAATGTTGGAAAACAACCAGATGGTGGATTTACGGAATATTGGTTTCCTAAAGAAGGTGAAACAGAGGCCTCTCCAAAACGTTCTTATAGTAAAGCATTCGAACCATATCAATGGGTAGTAGGAACTGGAAATTATACAGATTACATAGATCATGAAATTGAATCATTACGAGCAGAAAAAGTAGCAGAAGTTAATAAGGTTATTATGGAGATGGCAATAATACTAATTGTTGTTTTATGTATTAGTATGTTCATTACGGGCTTATTCTCAAGACAATTAGGATCTGCATTCAATAGTATCTGTAGTTACTTACGACAAGTAGCTAGTGGTGATTTTACTGCTAAACTACCGAAGAATATTGCAAATCGTAAGGATGATTTTGGAACTCTAATTACGGAACTGGAGAATATGAAGTCTTCCGTAAGCGGTTTGATTAAACAGACCAATATAGAAGCGGATAAGATTCTTGATGTGGTAAATCAAGTAACTCTTGGGGTGAATGAGCTGAATAGTAATTTAGAAGATGTATCCGCAACGACGGAAGAACTAGCAGCTGGTATGGAGGAGACCTCCGCGGCATCACAAGAGATGTTGACGGCATCTCAAGAAATTGATATGGCTACTAAAGTAATTGCAGAGAAATCTTCTCAAGGAGCTGAATTAGCAAGCGAGATTTATAAGAGAGCTGATGTTACGAAATCCGAGGTGGACATGGCACAGCAAGTAGCTGGAGCAATGAGACAAGAGATAGAAGGAAAATTACAAGAAGCATTAGAGAATGTTAAAATAGTTGAACAGATTCACGTTTTATCGGAATCCATTATGAGTATAACAGGGCAGACGAATCTGCTAGCTTTGAATGCGGCTATTGAAGCGGCAAGAGCTGGAGAAGCTGGAAGAGGATTCTCTGTTGTAGCAGATGAGATTCGAGATTTGGCAGAACAATCAAAGAATACAGTTGTGAAGATTCAAGAAGTAACAGAACAAGTAACAGAATCGGTTATCAATCTATCAGATAGTGCAACTAAGTTATTAGATTTTGTTTCAACTAAGGTAAATCAAGACTATGATCGATTCGGTGACGTAGCAGAAGAATATCATAAAGATGCAAATTACATTAATGATTTAATACAAGATTTCAGTGAGACAGCAGAAGGATTAAAGAAGTCGATAGGTAGTGTTATGACGGCCATTAATGAAGTGTCTCAGGCTTCCGAACAAGGAGCAATTGGAACAAGTGATATAGCGGAAAAGGTTATGGAAGTTACGAATAAATCCATGTATGTAGCGAATCAAGTAAGTGTATCAAAAGAAAGTAGTATACATTTGCATGAGGAGATTGGTAAATTCCGATTAGAGGATTAAGAACAATGCGATTTGCGAATAGTAACTATTCAATTTAATAAATAATGTTGCGTAAAAGTACGTTATGGGGTAAAATAACACAAAGTTAAAAATATGAATCGATAAAAATAAGGAGGCTTCATAATGTACAAGATTAACGAGAATTATCTAAAATTACCTGGTAGTTATTTGTTTTCAACAATTGGTAAAAAAGTAAATGAATTCACAGCTGCAAATCCAGAGAAGAAGATTATTCGTCTTGGTATTGGTGATGTTACATTACCTTTAGCACCAGCTGTTATTGATAGAATGCATAAAGCAGTTGACGAGATGTCAAGTCCAGAAACTTTCAAAGGTTATGCACCTGACCTTGGTTATGAATTCTTAAGAGAAGCTATCGCAGTCAATGATTTTAAAACTCGTGGAGTTGATATCGCATTAGATGAAATCTTCATCAGTGACGGAGCGAAGAGTGACTCTGGTAATATCGGTGATATCTTCGATATTGATAATAAGATCGCAGTTTGTGATCCTGTATACCCAGTATATGTAGATACGAATGCAATGTCAGGAAGAACTGGTGAGTACTTACCTGAACTTGGTAAATGGAGTAATGTTATCTACATGCCTTGTACAGCAGAGACGAATTTTGCCCCAGAATTACCAAAAGAAAGACCGGACATTATCTATCTTTGTTTTCCAAACAATCCTACTGGTTCTACAATTAACAAAGATGAATTACAAAAATGGGTTGATTACGCGCTCAAAGTTGGAGCAGTAATAATCTATGATGCCGCTTATGAAGCGTACATCTCTGAAGATGATGTTCCTCATACAATCTATGAATGTGAAGGCGCAAAAGCTTGTGCGATCGAACTTAGAAGTTTCTCTAAGAACGCTGGTTTTACAGGTACAAGACTTGGTTTCACTGTTATTCCAAAAGAATTAAAATGTGGTGATGTAACACTTAACAGCTTATGGGCAAGACGCCATGGTACCAAATTCAATGGTGCTCCTTATATCATCCAAGCTGCAGGTGCTGCGGTATATACAGAAGAAGGAAAGAAGCAAACACAGGAACAAATTGCTTATTACATGAATAATGCAAAAGTAATCCGCGATGGTCTTGCAAGTGCTGGATACACGGTATCTGGTGGAGTGAATGCACCTTACATCTGGTTAAAGACTCCAGAGAAGATGACTTCATGGGATTTCTTCGATTATTTATTACAAGATGCAAACGTTGTTGGTACTCCAGGTTCAGGATTTGGGCCAAGTGGAGAAGGATACTTCAGACTTACTGCATTCGGTTCTTATGAGAACACAGTGGAAGCAATCGAAAGAATTAAGAGATTATAAGATAACGATAGAACAGATACGAATGTACTACAATTCGTATCTGTTTTTGAGTTAATCGTAAAACGTGTGATATAATGTTAGTAAGGTACTGGTAGTGAATAATTATGTAAATACAAGACTAAGAAGGGTGAGACCATGAGTAATAGAATAAGTGATAAAAACAGTGATATAATAAGTAATAAAATTGCGTTGAGAGCTGCTACTACCAAAGATGCTGAAGGGATACTAGCCGTATACATTCCTTATATTCTTAACACAACAATAACCTATGAATATGAGATACCTACTGTTGAAGATTTCCGAGAGAGGATTCGTAAGGTAACCAAATTCTATCCTTATCTTGTATGTGAAGATGAAGGGGAAATCGTTGGGTATGCATATGCGTCACAGCATTTGGAACGTGCTGCTTTTCAGTGGGGGGCAGAGATTTCAATCTATATCAAAGAAAGTTATCATGGAAACGGTATCGCTGCTAGATTATATGATCAAATTATTGATATTCTATATAAACAAGGTGTTTATAAGGTTTATGCATTAATTGATTCTCCCAATGAAAAGAGCGAGAATTTTCATATAAAACGCGGCTTTAAGGAGATCGGCTGTCTACCAAATACAGCATATAAATTAAGCAAGTGGTGTAATCTGAAATACTACGAGAAAGAATTACGTGAATGTGAGGGAACACCAGTGGAGTTGATAGCTGCCAAGTTGACTGAAGAGGTTAAAAAGGACGCGTGATCCAGAGGTTTATAGATGTAACACACTGTAATTATGAAGAGAATTATTTTGTTCAATGCGAATGGTGGAGCCCTTTCCACCGTTTTTATAATATTAGGTTTATGAATTAATCTTTGTCAAATTGAACATAATATCAAGATACTTTTGTATGTAAGACAATGTATGAATATGCACAGGTTGTGTTTATATATGTAAGAGAAACATTAGATTACTATCTGAAATATACTAATAAACTTTATAATTTAAAGATTTTTAAATTTTGCTTGCGTTTATAAAAACACTGTGCTAAGATGAAACACAACAAAAGTAACGATATAAAAGTTTGCTAACAATATAGTTACTTTTAGAAATTGTAAAAGCGTTGAAAGAGACTTTGACTTACCGAGAGCATCTATAGACAGGAATATAGTGTCACCGACTGAGAGCACTATTTTGATGATAAGTAAGCCATGGAACACTCTGGAGCTGGTGGATTGAACAAGTATGTGCCATAGATTTCAAAAAGCATTCATGTAGGACTTTCGTACATTTTAGTACGTATGGTTAGCTTAGAGAAATCCCAGACATAGAAAAGTAGGTTCACACGTTGCACGCGTTAAGTGTTTAAGCGGAGAAATTACACATTTCTCAATGCGGGTGGTACCGCGGGAAAATAGCTTATCCCGTCCCGGAATATATTCGATTCCAGGGGCTTTTTTTATACCCATTTTTAGGGCGCTTTATAACTTAAGCATGCCTATACAATCCATAACCTTTTTTATTGGTAGGAGATAATAGATGTGGTAAAAGTCCAAAGTTGAATCGAATATGCTGGAGTCGCTCTAATGCAGATATTCATGTTATACATTAGATTCCAGTCAAAAAGCTTAGATATTACATCAATATTTAATATTTAAGGAGGGATTTCAATGGAATTTATTTCAGGAATCAAAGAAAAGGAAACAGTAAGCATTTATGACATCATCTTAGGTGGTGATGCAGTTGGTAACAGGGAAGCAGGTATTGCAATGGAAGGCGAAACGGTCCGTTTGAACGGAGCTGTTCATACCATTCGAGATATGAGTGAGTTTGCATTCATTGTCTTACGAAAGCAAGAAGGTGTAGTACAGTGTGTATTCACCGAAGAAGGCGTATCCTTTGACCTAAAATCTTTGAAAGAAGGTGCAACGGTTGAAGTTCAAGGTGTGGTAGCGAAAGAGGATAGAGCACCTAATGGATTCGAGATTCGCTTGACAGACATTAAAGTGTTGTCAATACCATCTTATGATACGATGTTACCAATCCCAATTAGTAAATGGAAGTTAAAGACTTCGCTTGAAACCAAATTATCGCTGCGACCAATTTCTCTTCGTAACATTAGGGAAAGAGCAATCTTTAAGATACAAGAAGGTATCGTTCGTGGTTTTCGTGATTTTATGTTTGAACAAAAGTTTACAGAAGTTCGTACACCAAAAATCGTTGCAGGTAATGCAGAAGGTGGTGCTAACGTATTCAAGCTAGAGTATTTCGGTAAGAAAGCATTCTTAGCACAAAGCCCACAGTTCTACAAACAAACAATGGTTGGTGTTTATGATAGAGTATTCGAAGTGGCTCCAGTATTTCGTGCGGAGAAGCACAATACTACAAGACATCTGAATGAATATACAAGTATGGATTTTGAAATGGGATATATCGATGGATTCGAAGATATCATGGAGATGGAACAATCTATGCTTGACCATACATTTAAGTTTCTTGAGAAGGAGTACGGCAAAGAGTTACAGATATTAGACGTTAAATTGCCAGATGTTTCAAAGATCCCAACAGTACGTTTTGATGAGGCAAAACAATTGGTATCAGAAAAATATGATCGTAAAATAAAAAATCCATATGATTTAGAGCCAGAAGAAGAAATCTTAATTGGTAAATACTTCAGTGAAGAATGTGGTAGTGATTTTGTTTTCGTTACACATTATCCATCGAAGAAGAGACCATTCTATGCAATGGATGATCCTACGGATTCCAAATTCACTTTGAGCTTTGACTTGTTATTTAAAGGTATGGAAATTACCACAGGTGGTCAAAGAATTCATAACTATGATGAGCAAGTGGCGAAGATGGAAGAACGTGGTATGGACCCAGAAGATTTCACAGACTATCTAATGATTCACAAATATGGTATGCCACCTCACGGTGGACTTGGTATTGGTTTAGAGCGTTTGACGATGCGTCTTCTTGATGAACAAAATGTAAGGGAGACTACATTATTCCCAAGAGACGTATCCCGCTTAGAGCCTTAATGGTTCACTACTTCCATTGTTAATAGGACGCAAAACTCTTTAGAGGTTTCGAAAGCTTCTTAGTTGCCGTTCCATAACACGAAACACGCTGCACACCTTAGTACTTCTAGGTGTGTACGGTGAGTTTCAGTAAAGGATACGGAAACGCCTTCGATTCGGCGTCCTGCCTCAGCTCAGGCTGACTCGGCTTCCTTGCCTCGCCTTCCTAGGTTGTTATGTACACACCAAGAAGTACTAGAGGTGTTACGCTATCGTTTCTTAGTTATGGTACGGCAGCTAAGAAGCGTAAGAAGGTAATGAGAGTTTTGCTGGTTGTTCAAAGGGGAGTAAGTTAGTGAAAGCTGGTAGTGAACATTTGATTTAAGACTCAATTAAAAGCGCTATGCAGGGCATTTAGTGGATTTGTGATGATATACAATAAAATGGTTTTTATTAATTCATCAAGGTTGGTATTGTGCTTAAGCTTTTGTATAGGTATAGAAGATATGACAAGTATTGAAGAAAAGTTGAAAGAATTAAAATATTATGAAAGGAGCCATGCGTTGCTTTCTTTCAACTTATTAGTATAGGCAGTGTCGCAAGTTAGCTTGTGATATGCATGGATGGATAATGAAGATTACAGACGAAACAATTACGTATGTTGCGGCCTTAGCGAAGTTGGAGCTTTCTGATGATGAGAAAGATCGTGCCAAGGCAGACTTAGAGAATATTATTAGTTACATGGATACGATGAATGAGATTGACACAAGTAATGTGGAACCTATGTCGCATGCATTCCCAATGAAGAATGTATTCAGAGAAGATGTTGTAACTAACGGTGATGATCGTGATAATTTATTAAACAACGCACCAGTTAAGAAGGACGGTTGTTTTATCGTTCCTAAGACAGTGGAATAGGAAGGGAGGACATGGCTATGGCAGAGATTAAATTACAAGATACAACTCCTATGACAGCCCTTGAATTAAGCACTAAGATTAAAGCTGGCGAGGTTTCTGTTGAAGAAGTTGTTAAGAAACAATTAGAGATTATTAAGAGCGAAGATGAGAAATACAATTGTTATATTACAGTATGGGAAGAAGCTGCAATTGCTCGTGCGAAGGAAGTACAGAAGCTAATTGATGAAGGAAAATTAGCAGATTCATCACTTGCAGGTGTGCCAATTGCAATCAAAGATAATATCTGTACGAAAGGTGAGTTGACAACTTGTGCATCTAAGATGTTATCAAACTTCAAGCCACCATACAATGCAGAAGTAATTGAACGATTAGAGGCAGCAGGAGCTGTTATAATAGGCAAGGCAAATATGGATGAGTTCGCAATGGGAAGTACAACAGAGACTTCTTACTACGGACCAACGAAGAACCCTAGAGGTCTAGAATATGTACCAGGTGGTTCTAGCGGTGGAGCGGCTGCTGCCGTTGCAGCTAGAGAAGCGGTGATAGCGCTTGGTTCCGATACGGGTGGTTCCGTTCGTCAACCCTGTTCTTTCTGTGGTGTGACTGGCATTAAACCAACATACGGCACAGTATCACGTTATGGTTTGATTGCATACGCTTCCTCTCTAGATCAAATTGGACCAATTGCAAATAGCGTAGCAGATTGTGCTAGTGTACTTGAAGTAATTGCAGGACATGATGCCAAAGATTCAACTTCCGTTCCTACACAGAGTTACCAATATACGAAAGCACTAGTAGATGATGTGAAAGGTAAGAAAATTGGTATTCCAAGAGGCTATATTGGCAAAGGCCTAGATGAAGAAGTGAAAGCTTCTATCTTGTCAGCGGCGAAAGTACTAGAAGAAAAAGGTGCAATTGTTGAAGAATTTGACCTTGATATCGTGGATTTAGCAATTCCCGCTTACTACGTTTTGGCATCTGCGGAAGCAAGTTCGAACTTATCTCGTTACGATGGTGTGAAGTACGGATATCGTACTCCAGATTTCGAGGGCCTTGGCGATTTATATAAGAAGACGAGAAGCGAAGGTTTTGGGCAAGAAGTAAAACGTAGAATGATGATCGGTGCATTTGTTCTAAGTTCGGGATATTATGATGCCTACTACAACAAGGCATTGCGAGTGAAAGCCTTAATCAAAGAAGGTTTTGATAAAGCCTTCGAGAAATACGATGTAATCCTCGGACCAACAGCACCAACCACAGCATTAAAAATCGGAGAGAACTTATCTGATCCGCTTAAGATGTATCTAGGTGATATCTACACCGTTTCCGTAAACCTAGCAGGCCTACCAGCCATCAGTTTACCATGCGGAGAAGATTCAAAAGGAATGCCAATCGGTTTACAATTAATCGGCAAACCATTCGGAGAAGCAGATATTATACAAGTAGCATATAGCTATGAACAAGCACGTATTAAATAAATTGATATTAAATGATAGATGAATACGAGAGAGATGGAAAATCGTGTAGGTAGATAGTAACACGTAGTTATAATTATCAAACAATTCAATCTATATAAATTGTGATTGTCTTATTAGTAACGTTATTTAAGAGTATTGTGACTTAAATTACTGAAACTAATAATAGTAACGTTTCAGTATTGAATTGTTTACAATAGCTAGCTACCACAGGTGAGAACAGCGAAACTCATCAATACCGTAACAATATGCTCGAAAGTGCACACACAATCTGTAAGAAATGATAGCGTATTAGCTATAGTACTTCTTGGTGTGTGCTGTACAACCTAGGAAGGCGAGGCATGGACGCCGAGCCAGCCTGAGCTGAGGCAGGAGCCGAATCGAAGGCGTGTCCGTAACTTTGAATAGACATTCTGCACACACCTAGAGGTACTAAGCTAAGAAGCGCATTTCGTCAGAATGTGTGTACGATTTTGAGCAAATTCACAGCAACCCACGAGTTTCGCGTCCCTCTCTCAAAACAACATAGAAAGGAAGGAACCACATGAAATCATATGAAACTGTCATAGGGCTAGAAGTCCATGTAGAGTTGGCGACAAAGACAAAAATCTTCTGTGGGTGTACAACAGAGTTTGGTGGATCACCAAATACACACTGTTGTCCAGTCTGTACAGGAATGCCTGGAACACTCCCAGTTTTGAATAAACAAGTAGTAGAATTCGCGATAGCAGCAGGTCTTGCAACGAATTGTACAATTACACAGAATTGTAAGTTTGACCGTAAGAATTATTTCTATCCAGATTTACCAAAAGCATACCAAGTATCTCAATTATATCTACCAATCTGTAGAGATGGTGGAATTGAGATTGAAGTTGGTGGTGTGAAGAAAACGATTGGAATCCATGAGATTCATATGGAAGAAGATGCAGGAAAGTTAGTGCATGATGAATGGGATGACTGTACATTAGTTGATTACAACCGCTGTGGTGTACCGTTAATAGAAATCGTAAGTGATCCAGATATGCGTTCTGCTGATGAAGTAATTGCTTATCTTGAGAAGCTAAAATTAATCTTACAATACCTTGGGGTATCAGACTGTAAGATGCAAGAAGGTTCACTCCGCGCAGATATTAACTTATCTATTCGCGAGGTGGGTGCACCTGAATTCGGAACGAGAACAGAGATGAAGAACATGAACTCTTTCAAGGCAATTGCTAGAGCAATTGAGGGAGAGAGAAAACGTCAAATCGAAGTACTTGAATATGGTAAGAAAGTAAACCAAGAAACAAGAAGGTGGGATGATAACAAAGATACAAGTTTTGCTATGCGTTCCAAAGAAGATGCACAAGATTATCGTTATTTTCCAGAACCTGACCTAGTACCGATTGAAATCAGTGATGAATGGTTAGATACGGTTAAGAAACGTCAACCAGAACTTAGAGATGAGAAGATGGCTCGTTATGAAACGGAATATGATATTCCAGAATACGATGCCTCATTAATTACAAGCTCTAAGAAACTTGCGGATATCTTCGAAGCGACGGTCGCTATCTGTAACAAACCCAAAGAGGTGTCAAACTGGTTAATGGTTGAGACAATGCGTCTGTTGAAAGAGCACGAGATGGAGCCAGAGAATATTGTGTTTACTCCAGAAAACCTTGCGAAATTAATTGGATTAATTGATGCAGGATCTATAAACCGTACAGTGGCAAAAGAGGTATTCGAAGTTGTATTTGCTGAGAATGTAGATCCGGAAAGCTATGTTAAGGAAAAGGGTTTACTTATCGTTAATGATGAAGGGGAACTTCGTAAGACAATTCAAGAAATTATAGCAAGTAATCCTCAGTCGGTTGAAGATTATCATAATGGTAAGACGAAAGCTATGGGATACTTAGTTGGTCAAACTATGAAAGCCATGAAGGGTAAAGCTGATCCAGGAATGATCAATACTATTGTACTAGAATTATTACAGAAACAATAAATAAGTAAATAAGTAAATAAATAGGATTCATATCAATTAATGCAAAAGGGAGAATACTTAAAAGCTAAGTATACTCCCTTTTGCATTTTGCAAGGAATCTTCAATATTAATTATATATATTTTATAAAATAATCGAAGTCTTAAAGCAAAATAATAATGAAAGCAAGAAAATACATATTTAGGGAAAAATAAGGAGAAAATACATTGTTTTCAGATATAAAAGCATTTATAATTTAATAGATTGCCAAAATTTCTTGTTGTTGTATGAATCCGTAAGCCGAATAGCAACGGATAAACGTTTACAATTTGATAACAACATGATTAGAAGTTGATATTGTTGAAGAAGTAATATGTATCTTAGAAGGGGTGAATTACCTTTCAGGTAAGAAGATTAAAGCAGACGCAGGGTCGCATCAAGAACTGCACCCCGTTTTTAGTTAAAGAATTAGAACGAGAAGGAGAGAGTTGAATGAACACGTTAGAAATTAAGAATCTATCAAAGAGTTTTGGAAAAACTCGTATAATAAAAGATGTAACCCTCCACGTTTCAGAAGGCGAAATTGTGGCTTTTGTAGGACCTAACGGTGCAGGTAAGACAACAACCTTGAAGATGATTACGAATTTGATATGGCCAGATAGTGGTAGTATAACAATTGCAGGGTATGATTTATTCAAACAAAGGGAGATGGCACTTGCTAATATGGCAGGTATCATTGAGAACCCAGGCTTGTATACGAATCTAACTGGATTAGAAAACTTACAGTTTATACAGAAGTTAAGAGGTGTATCAAAAGCAAGATTACAAGAAGTCATTGAATTAATTGGTCTTAATGATAAGGAGAAGTTACATCGTAAGGTAAGAAGATATTCTCTTGGTATGAAACAAAGATTAGCACTAGGAATGTGTTTACTTACGAAACCCAAATTTCTTATATTGGACGAGCCGACCAATGGTCTTGATCCTACAGGCGTAATTGAGCTTCGTCAATTAATTGAAAAGATGGTCAAAGAAGAGAATGTATCCGTTTTATTTTCCTCTCATATGTTGGGTGAAGTTGAAAAATTAGCCAATCGAATCGTATATATTAAGGATGGAAGCATAATAACAGAGCGAATCCAGCAAAAAGAGGATAGTAATATCTATAATATACATGTGGAAGATCAAGAAGAGAAGGCTGCCCAGATCCTTAGAAAACTTTCTTGTTGCAAACAAGTTGAGTTACAGGTAGATGGAATCTTACATATTGAAGCAGATGTTAATCATTTGAATTTGATACTGAAGACGTTAGGAGAGAATGCTATTACAATTATAGATATTGAGAAAGAAAAACAGAGCTTAGAAGATATCTATCGCTCTATATTTACGGAGGACTAATACTATGAGTAAATTATTCCGATTTGAATGGCTGAAAAGCCGTAAGAATATCAAGAATATTGTTATGCTAAGTTTATTCCTAATCATTCTTGTAGGATATATTATTCTAAATGGAGTATTAGCACAGAAATATAAGATTGACGAGCGTGTTAATTATACAAGTGATAAGTGGTATAGTGTTATGAAGATGAATGAGCTTCTGGCTCTATCTGACGAGAAAGATATGTCTAAGGATATGAAGACAGAGATAGATTTTTGGAGACAAGTATATCAATATGCAGTATCTCAAGATGTCTATAAGCATTGGCGAGGAGAGGACAAATGGAGAGATGTTGTAAGAGAAACCATTGAAAAGAATGAGTACTTACTAAAGGGAAAGGAAGAAGGAATCACTACCTATAATCGTATATCGGATCAGGAATTACGCAATGAAATCAAAAAGAATCAAATGTTCTTAGCGGAAGATATTAAGCCACTAGACAGCGAATATCAGATGACATCATTACATTTCTTATATCGCTTATTAAATCAATTATTCCCTTATCTAGTTGTAGTGGTAGTCCTAATAGTTTGTGCAGATGCCGTGTCAAGTGAGTTTGATACTGGTAGTTACAAATTCTTAATGCTACAACCGTATAAGAGAGGAAAGATTATATACATCAAATCAATTGCAACAATCTGCTATGCAATGATTTCGGTGCTTGGTATGATTGCAGGGGTATTCTTGGTAAATGGGTGTATTAATGGTTTTGGAAATCCTAATTATCCAGTAGCAATCGATGTGAGCCGATTTAGCAGACTTATATCGGATACGTATAAGACGAATGCTGTAGAATACATTGGAATCGGTAAATTTCTTCTGTATGTAATACCGATTGCTATCTTGTATCTATTATTTACTGCGGTTTTTGCACTAATCATCTCCACATTGGCTGCTAATAGCATAGCTTCCTTATCCATGTCAGTGGGAATAATGCTAGCGGCTATCATGTTACAACCTTATGTAGTTAGTTACAAGACATTGTCTTTGGTTTATCCGGTTAGTTACTGTAATCCGGTAGAAGTGCTGTCTGGTGGGACATATGGAACTGCATTAATGGCTATCCTAGTTCTTGTTTTTTTAAGTATTGTAGTCTACCTAGTGAATGTATTGATATTTAAGAAGAGGGATCTATTATGAGAAAATTAATATATTTTGAATGGAAAAAAATTTTTGGAAGCAAAAGAAATCTTGCTGTTATCGCTATCGTTTTCCTAGTTCTACTTGTGTTCCTAGCAGCGAATATAGAGAGGGATAAGCAGGATAGAGAAGATAGTGCAAAACAAGCAGATTTTCTTGCAGATTGGTATAATAAAGAGAATGTCTCCTATGAAAAAAGTTATAGCAAAACAAACATGTACATATGCAAATTATATAGTGATGTGGCAAAGAAACGAAGCGAGTATTTTACGGAAAAGGCTAGAACAATTCGTGCCAATGACAAGGAATCAGAGTTACAAGCTGATAGAAGCTATTATGAAACTCAACTGCGTTATTATGTAGAAGGTGCATTATATATAGGTGCGTCAATGGAAGAAACGGCAATACGGAATACCGTCTATTCAAACAAGGAGGTATTTCTTGATATGTTGAATTATCAGTATCAACAAAAGGGAAATATCTCAGAGTTATATGGTGATTATTTGATGATGCCGAGTATGTTATTTGGAACAAGTAATCAAATCGCAGAGACATTGACATATTACCGTGAAAAGCTAGTTTTCACAAACAAATTATTAGAAGAAAATGCTGAAATATTACGTGTAAATGAAATGAAAGGATATAATTTTCTCTTTCTTACATTCAAAGAAATCTTTCCTTATGTAGCTTTGCTAGTGGTACTTCTAATATTGGCTGATATTATGTCAACGGAAAGAGACTATGGTACTTATAAATTCTTGTTATTACAACCAGTTTCTAGAGGCAAGATAGTATTAGCTAAGGGAATAGCGGCAATTACTAGTGCTTGGGTAGTTATTCTTATACCGATATTTATCTGTTTCTTAGCAGTCGGAGTGATCAATGGTTTTGGGGCGCCTAGTTATCCAGTAATAAAAAGTGTAGAAACGTATACAACAACAGAGCCATTAGTAACAGATATTGAATATACAAGAGGTACGGCTTATGTTGGTGACTTCTTTAGTGAATTTAGTGGTAATATAGATAATGGATACCGATTGTATGAATATCGTAATGGCGGCTTATATATGGGTATTAGTGAGTACGCGGCAACCTATAATTTCAGCTATTTTGCAGTACCAAATGGGGATTATTTTGAGGCGAACAAAATAGCTGTCTATAATCCAGATTATTATGGAATACCGGATAAAGTAGCTAATACAATCATGAACCCATATTTTTCTTATATCAATATCAACAGCTTCTTACTACAGATGTTGCCCGGAGTGTTGTTATACCTAATGTTCGGTGCGTTACTTGGACTGTGTATATCAACAACTACGCAACATAGCTTGATATCTTTTGTTTTATGTATCTTGATTGGAGGTGGCGGAAGTATTCTTTTATCGAATATTGATGGAAAATTAGGAAAATTGCTACCATTCTCCTATGCAAATGTTGTGAATTGTATGCAAGGGTTGTATAATAGAACAATGTTACAAGGGGTGACTGTATTAGTCAGTGTCAACCTGATTTTATTTATTATTAGTTATATTACTTTTAGGAAACGAGATATTATTTGTTAAATACGTACGTATTACTACGTGAAAGGGGTATTGTAACGTTGGAAAAAAGAAGAAGTAAAAGAATACCGGTTCATCTACATTTAGAGATATCATCTTTGTTTAATCAGGATAATGGTTTAGTAACAATTGCAAATACGCCAATTGAAGTGATTAACATATCGAGAACAGGGATTGGTTTTATCACAGAGAGTATGTTACCAACAGGATTTTATTTTAATGCATGTTTACAGTTTAATAGTGAAGATTCCAAGTTATACTGTGTTGTCAAGATTTTAAGGTCTGAGTTCGCTGGTGGAAATTCTACTATCTATGGTTGCGAGTTTGTTGGTATAGCACCTGTGTTTTCGTATATTTTTGATCAATTAGAAGAGGAGTATGAAAGTGAGTAGGTTAGACCAACAGATGAACTTCATTATGGAAGTGGACAAGTTAAAGGAGATAACAAGACAGACATATATATCTAGTGGAGAACGACTTGAAAATGATGCAGAGCATTCGTATAGTTTAGCGCTTATGGTTGCCTTGTTGAGTGAACATGCTAAAGAGAAGATTGATGTAGCGAAGACAATGGTAATGGTATTAATTCATGATATTGTAGAAATTGATGCTGGAGATACATATGCATATGATGATGTTTTAAATCAAACAAAGAGGGAACGTGAAGCCTTGGCAGCAGATAGAATATTCAATCTACTACCAGAGGATCAGGCCGTATATATACGTTCATTATGGGAAGAGTTTGAGCAAGGACAGACACCAGAGGCAAAGTTCGCATTAACAGTTGATAAGATTCAACCATTGACTTTGAATGATCATACAAAAGGTAGAGCATGGAGAGAACATGAGGTTCATATAGACAAAGTGATGAAGAGAAATGAGCACACAGCAGATGGATCACAAGCTCTGTGGGAGTTTGCGAAAGATATCATTGATAAAAACGTTGCGAATGGTAATATTATAAGCAAATAGAAGTTAGTTAAAGGAGAGTAGATTATGGATTATAGAGTAAAATTAAAAGATGAAAACGAATTAATGAGAGAAAGATTTGATTTAGCAGCTGAAAGAATTAGTCAAATCCCATCTGAGAGTACAGTAAGGGAGCCATATCTTGATTATTTTCATAAAGTAGCTATGTATATTATGGAGATGAAAGTTACGTTCTTGTCGATAGAAGATGGTAGTTATGCGAATAAATCGCTTGAAGAGCTACAAACCATGAATCAAGATCTATATGAAGATATTCTTGAAGAGAATTATGAGACAAGTTACGCAAATCCAGAGTATGCATGTAAGATGTTAGGTGAGGATTATGGTAAGGTATTAACTTGTCTGTATGCTAGATTGCGTTCATGTTTAGCAGGTGCTTTTGAATATCGCTTATTCGATTTGACAATTAATATGGAGTTATTCATTGAAATCTACAATCTTTTTGAAGATGAAGATGAAACAACATACAAAGAAGTGAAGTCAGCATTATACTATACAGCAACCGATTATAGTGAGGAAGTATGCTATTATCGTACGAGAGAGTTATTAGATCCAGAATTGTCATTCTTAACTGATATAATTATGGACTCTGATTTGACAGATTTACGTTATCTATATCAATATGGGGACCGCATTACGGAGAACGAAATCAAAACAGCAGAGTATATGAATAGTTTAAGTCAAGAGAAGATTGATGCCATGGCATTCACTTATACAGAAGGGTATCGGATTGGATTTATCTATGCAAACATTGACCTTACGAAAAAGGGTATTGTTAATATTCGTTATGAAATAGGTTTTGAGCGTATGGTACGCGCTGCAATCAAACAATTTGAAAAGTTAGGATTGAAACCTACCATCAGAAGAAGTGGTGCCAACAAGTTTAATAAACAATATGATTATGATCATCGATTTGATTATGCATTATTCTTCGATAAAGCTTATGTAGAGAAGAGACTAGCTCATCTTAGAAAAGCATATGAAGCATTCAAAAAACAAGCTTCCTTGTTTGCAGGGCCAGCAGTAATCGAAACATTTGGTGAGAAGCCATTCACGCCAGTAAGTAAATCAGCTAGCAACAAATTAAGTGAAAAACAACAAAAACTTGATGTTGAATTCAGTCGTGATTCTCGTTTACTTATGAATGAGTATATCAAGGGTGATGAAAGAAGTTTTACAATAATTGCATATCCAGTGCCTGAAATCGGGGAGAAATTCGAAGAAATCTTTGATGAAACGGTGAAAGTGAATACACTTGATTATAATCTATACAAAGAGATACAACAAAAATTAATTGATACGTTAGATCAGGGAGAGTATGTTCACATCCTAGGTACAGGGGTAAACAAAACTGATCTTAAAGTAAGTTTACAAGAAATTGTAGACCCAACGAAGCAAACAGGTTTTGAGAACTGTCTAGCTGATGTTAATATTCCTGTCGGCGAAGTGTTCACATCACCAAAACTTACTGGATCAGATGGTATTTTACATGTAAGTGAAGTGTACTTGAATGACTACAAATACATTGATTTAGCATTAACTTTAAAGGATGGTAAGATTGTAGAATATACTTGTAAGAACTTTGAAGAGGAAGAAGAGAATAAGAAATTCATCAAAGAAAACCTTTTATTCAACCATGATACCTTACCAATGGGCGAGTTCGCAATTGGAACGAATACAACGGCTTATGTAATGGGAAGAAAGTATAATATTCAAGATAAATTACCGATTCTTATTGCTGAAAAGACAGGTCCTCACTTTGCTATGGGTGATACTTGCTTTAGTATGAGTGAAGAAGTAATCACCCGTAATCCGGATGGGAAAGAGATGATTGCCAAGGATAATGAATGCTCGATTTTACGTAAGGACGATATTACGAAGGCTTATTTTAATTGCCACACTGATATTACAATTCCTTATGATGAATTAGGAGAGATTGCAGTATATAAAAAAGATGGTGAGAAGATAGTTATTATCGAGAATGGTAGATTTGTTTTAGCTGGTACGGAAGAGCTTAATAAACCTCTTGATGAAATGAACGTTTAGTAGTAATTATATATGTATATAAGGAAAGGCCAATTTCACTTGATGTGAAATTGGCCTTTCCTTATGCGATTTTTACGGAAAAATTAGTTTAGTAATATGTTTTATCTGTTATTTCGACAAAATAGTAGATAATATTACAATATAATAGTAAAATATAATTAATCATATTTACATCTTAATGTACAATCTCATCATCTGGAAGATCAATTTGTGTTAAGTTAGCGTCTTCATCTGAAGAATCTTCACCAAAATCTGCTTCATAACATTTGAATACCTTAACAAATTGAAAAGAGTTTAAGTAAGCAAAGAACGCAATGCCAAACAATACAAAGAAAATAGCGGAGATTGGTAATAAGTAAGCCACAAGTACGATTAATATATTTGTTGCAGTAATAATTAGTGTTTGTTTTAGATTCTGTAAGGAGATGAAGAATGCATTCTTTATGGTTTGTTTTACCGTATTATCGAATCTGGATAAGAGCGGGAATACGTAAAATAGGGTAAATAAATATAGGAGCAATGCTACAGATACCAAAGTACCAAGTACATTTCCTATTGTTGATTTCATAGTAAACCAAAAGGAAACATTAAAAGTTAGTACAGCGCCGAGGAAGAACATAATCAACCAAATAATTGTAGATTGTTTGAAGTTCTCCTTGAAGGACCGAAAGAAGCTCCTAGCTATATAGCCGTGTTCTTCTCTAGCCGTTTGCATGGTTACGTAGTATAGAGCAGTTGTAGAGGCTCCAATAGTAACAATTGGTATACAGCAGATTAACCATAAGAAGTTAAGCAAGATATATTCTGCTAAAGTATTCATGAATTGAAAAAAAGGACTGTTTATGTTTAGTTTCACTAAAGTACCTCCTGAAAATGAAATGTTAATATTATACAATTAAGTATGCAATCTTCATTTGTAATATCTATATAATAATCGAAAAAGTGCAATAATACAACTAGCATATACAGCTAAATTATACAGTAGAAATTAGAGGATTGAATTAGAATACAACTAATTAGTCTTGTATATTATGCACAAGAGAATTCCGCCAATGCTGAGAAAGCCTATGTTTATAGCAATAATATACGAATAACCACCTAACACATCTTATTTCTATTAGTAATTGTGATGTAAAATTTAGAAGTCTAATTTTTAATATAGTGCATCTTGAATTGTGATGGTATCAAGTTGCACAACTAAATGATAGAATCTAATCACAAGTTAATCATAATTACTGATGTGATTAAGACATTTACAGGGAGGCATGGACATGGGAAATTCAGGGAAGTCCAGTACAGCAGTAGCAGTAGGGCAAAAGAAAAAAGCAGCAATACCAATGGGTGTAAAACTATTCCTTTTAGTATTACCATTCTTAGTACTAGTATTTTTGTTTTCGTATTATCCACTTAATGGTTGGAGATATGCATTTTATGATTACAGAGCGCCACTAGATTTATCACAATGTGAATTTGTTGGATTTAAATGGTTCAAATTCTTATTCCAAAATCCAACACAGGTCTCTCAATTGCTTAAAGTATTAAGAAATACATTCGCGATGAGTGCACTTACAATAGTAACTTCATTCTTACCAGTTATATTTGCGATTTTCTTGAATGAAATTAAATGCAAATGGTTCAAAACTTTAGTACAAACATTAACAACCTTACCTAACTTCATCAGCTGGGTTTTAGTTTACTCAGTAGCATTTGCTTTATTCTCAGATACAGGTATGGTTAATACAGTACTTCAAAACATTGGAATCACAACAGATGTTGTAAAATTCCTTGATAGTGACGCACACACTTGGTTATGGATGCTTGCATGGTCAACATGGAAAGGCTTAGGTTGGGGTTCAATCATGTATCTTGCGGGAATCGCTGGTACGGACCAAGAATTATATGAAGCCGCAAGAGTAGATGGTGCGGGAAGATTTAAATTAATGAGACATATTACATTGCCAGCGTTAATGCCAACATTCTTTGTATTATTAATGATGTCATTGGCAAACTTCTTAACAAACGGTTTGGATCAATACTTCGTATTCAGTAACTCATTCAATATGGAACATATTCAAGTGCTAGATTTATATGTATACAAGTTAGGTATGAGTTCTAACTCCATTCCATTAGCAACAGCAGTTGGCATGCTTAAGAGTTTAATTAGTGTAATACTATTCTGTGTAGTAAACTTTGTATCTAAGAAAACTCGTGGCGAGTCAATTATGTAGTGAAAGGAGAGAGCAATTATGTCAACAAAGAAAGAAATGAAGAAAAAGAAGAGATTAACTAAGGGAGATGTAACGTTTCATGTTTTAAACTATGCAGTATTCCTTATATTAACTATAATTTGCGCGTATCCTTTCTATTATCTAATCATTAATACAATTAGTTCGAATGACTTATCCGCAAATGGATTTATAAACTTTTTACCAAAGCAAATCCATTTTGAGAACTATGTACAAGTAATCAAATTAAGAGGTCTTTCAACAGCAGTATTCGTGTCAATCGGTAGAGTGGTAATCGGTACAGCAGCAACAGTTTTAGCGTCAGCATTCTTAGGGTTTATGTTTACTCAAGAAAAGATGTGGGCGAGAAAATTCTGGTATAGATTTATTGTTATCACAATGTATTTTAATGCAGGTTTGATCCCAATGTATTTGACAATGCAGAACTTACATTTAACTAATTCGTTCTGGGTTTATGTTATTCCAGGTATTGTTCAACCCTTTAATATTATTCTTGTTAAAACATATGTTGAATCCATACCAAAATCATTACAAGAGGCGGCAGAAATTGATGGAGCTGGTGTATTAAAGATATTTAGAAGAGTAATCTTACCTACTTCAACACCAATTTTAGCAACCGTAGCAATTTTCTCAGCGGTTGGTCACTGGAATTCATTCCAAGATACATTAATGTATATTACTGACCAAAGCCTATGGACATTACAATATCTACTATATTCTTATATAAATCAAGCAAGTTCTCTTGCAATGTTAATTAAGAATAGTTTGGGTTCAGCACAGAATATGATGGCTCTTGCAACACAACAAACATCAACATCTGTACGTATGACAGTTTCAGTAATTGTAGTTTTACCAATCTTATGTATTTATCCTATGTTCCAAAAATACTTCGTAAAAGGTATTATGATTGGTTCAGTAAAAGGGTAAGGGGTTACAACAGCATTCATGGATAGTAGCAAAGATTGTTTTCTCTTGTTATTAAAGCGATTTAAATTAGAGCAAACAATCCTGCACTAACCTTGAGTATATATTGTCTGGCAACACAGACAGTCACAAAAAAAGGAGGATATAGGTATGAAGAAAAAGGTAGCAAGAGTCTTATCGCTTGCATTAGTTGTAGCAATGCTTGGTACAACAATGGTTGGATGTGGTAAGAAAGACAACAAAAAAAATGATACGACAACAGGCAATGCAACAGAAACAACTGACGGCACAGGGGATACTGCTGGTACAGATTCTACTGCAGACGCAGATAAGAAATATGATAAATTCTTAACAGTTGACGTATTCGCAACACAAGCAAACTATCAAGGTATTCAATCTGGTTGGTTTGCAAAAGTAGTTAAAGAAAAATTCAACATGGAACTTAATATCATTGCTCCAAACGTAGCTGGTGGTGGAGATACTTTATTCCAAACACGTTCTGCAGCTGGTAACTTAGGAGATCTTATATTAATGGGATCTGAAAATGGTAGATTAGCTGATACTGCTGAGGCAGGTCTGTTAGTAGATATGACAGATATGGTAGCTAATACAAAATATGTATCACAATTCACTGGTGCTATTGATGTAGCTAAAGGACTTTCAAACGATGGTAAATTATATGGAATTCCTTCATCAGTATCTTCTCAGCCAGCAACGAATCCATCAGAAGGTCTTGATTTAACTTTCGGAACATATCTTCGTTGGGATTATTACAAAGAATTAGGATACCCAAAAGTTGGTACACTTGAAGATTTATTACCAATCTTAAAACAAATGCAAGATGCTCACCCAACTTCAGATTCAGGAAAGCAAACATATGCAATTTCCTTATTTAAGGATTGGGATGGTAACATGATGTGTATGGGTAAACAACCAGCGACAATCTACGGATTCGATGAACTTGGTTTCGTTTTCTCTAAAGCAGATGGTTCAGAAAATCAAAGTATTATTGATGATAATTCAGAATATATCAGAGTATTAAAATGGTACTTCGATGCAAATCAAATGGGATTAGTTGATCCAGAATCAACAACTCAAAACTATGATACAATGTATGCAAAATATCAAGACGGTGCTGTATTATATTCTCCATGGCCATGGTTAGGTCAAGCAGCTTATAACACAGTAGAACATAAAGAAGCAGGTAATGGATTTATGTTCGTACCAGTAGAAGATGAATCAGTATTCTCATATGGTGCTACACCAAACGGTTTAGCTAAATATGTTGTAGGTATTGGCTCTAAAGCACAAGATCCACAAAGAATGATGGATTTCATTGATTGGTTATATTCACCAGAAGGTGTTATGTATTCATGTGCACAAACAGCAAGTACTTGTGGTCCAGAAGGTTTAACTTGGGAAATGGTAGATGGTAGACCAGAATTAACTGAGTTCGGTAAAGAAGCTTTATTAAATGGTGATGGAACAGTACCAGAAGAATGGGGCGGTGGATCTTGGAAAGATGGTGTTTCACAACTTAACTTCCAAACTGTACTTGCATCTGATGAAAATCCAGAAACAGGATTCCCTTTCAACTATACATTATGGGAATCAGTAATTGAATTAAATTCAACTCCACTTGATAAAGATTGGCAAGAAACTAATGATGCGTTATCAACTGTTGAATACTTACAGAAGAACAATCAAATTCTTGTTGCTCCTGGTACTGACTTTGTTAGTCCACAAGAATCTTCAGAAATCACTACTTTACGTAGCCAATGTAAAGCAATCATCATTGAAAACTCTTGGAAGATGGTATTCGCTAAAGATGAAGCAGAATTCTATAGCATATTAAAGAATATGCAAGATACTGTAAAAGGTCTTGGTTATGATGATGTATTAGCTTTTGACCTTGATTGTGCTAAGCAACTTAACGAAATGCGTGACGCTGCTAGACAATAATAAGAAGATAAAGTTGTTAGATAATTAGATCTTTTAACTTAGAGTCCTAGATGATTGATTCACACTTTGAGATAGCATATGTTATTTTTGTTAGTGTTGAATAAATCATCTGGGATTTTTACTGTGTTAGAGTTAGTACAGAAGGTTACATTAAGATATTTGATTTGTGAATAATTGCTATTTTTTGTCCGATTTGGTTGTAAATACTGGGAAAATATAATAAAATATATATAGATTGAATGCTTGTTAACAGTAACGGTAATGTAGAGATACAATCGAGTCTAACATGAATAAAGAGGGATCTGATGGTACGAAAAAAAATGAGGTACTTTCAAGGAGGTCGAAAGTATGAAAATTAAAAAAACAACCGAAATGGGAAAACTAACAAAGAAAAAAGCAAAGAATAGTAAAGAATTACAAATGATTGACTTACAAAATGTAACAAAAAAAGCAATTAGCGATACAAAACAAGCAAAGAAAGACGCAAAAAAAGAAGCAGAACGGTTAAAGCGAGAAGCAAAAGCTTATAAAAATGAGACAAAAGATATGAAGAAAAAATCAAGTATCGGTTTTAAATTAATAGTTGGTTTTTTAGTTCCAGTATTATTTGTAATTGCCTTAGGTGTTATTTCGTATAGGAAAGCATCAGATGGCATTATTACTAATTATGAAAATGCCAGTAAGCAGACGTTAGATTTAACAACACAATATATAGAATTTGGTTTGAATTCTATTGAGTCGGCTGCAATTCAATTCGAATTTGAAGATACTACTACAAAGTATTTCTTAAATTATGTTGGAGCAGAGAAGGCTGAAATTCAAAGCATCTACACTACATTATTTAATCAAATGCATTCAAAGAAGGTATCTGATGAGTTTATTCAAGATATACATATGGTATCTGATGTTGTAACACCTATATCATCATCAGGTATAAAGGCTACAGACAGTTATTCGAATCTAATGAACTCTGAAGAAGGAAAACAGATGATGGAATCAACTCAAAAGAGTGGTTGGTTTGGATACTGTGATGGAATTGATACTACGTTTAAGATAAATAAAGATAATTATGCGATGCGATATATACGTAAATTCTCAACAGCGAATGCCGCGATTGTAATTGATGTAAAGGCAGATACAATCGATAGTATATTAGGAAATCTTGATTTTGGTAAGGGTTCCTATGTAGCGTTGGTAACAGAAGATGGAAGAGAGATTCATCTTGATGATTCCATAACGGAGCCTGTATTCTTAAATGAACAATTCTATATTGATAATTTGGAATCAGGTGAGGTATCAGGCAATGAATATGTTACATTAAATGATGAAGAGTATATGTATATGTATTCTAAGATAGGGGAAACTGGTGCAACCATCTGTGCATTAATGCCAAAGCGTGTTATTACGGCACAAGCTGAGGGAATTAAGGATATTACAGTTGTTATTGTAGTTATCTCTTGTATTGTTGCATTGAGCCTTGGTTTACTTATAACATTAGGGATTAGTAAAGAAATTGCTAATATCATTAAGAATCTTAAATTAGTAGCGTCGGGTGATCTTACTGTTAAATTCCGTACAAGGCGTAAAGATGAATTCTTGATTCTTGCAAAGAATATTCAAGAGATGACAGATAGTATGAAAGGTTTAATAAACAAAACGAAAGACCTAAGTACTACAGTTTCAGAGTCCTCTATGCAAGTAACAACTTCAGCAAATACATTCACGGAAGCAACAAGAGAAATATCTGCTGCTATTGATGAAATCGAACAAGGTGTTAACCAACAAGCGAATGATTCAGAGAACTGTCTTCAACAGATGGATAAATTATCGCAGAAAATTGAGAATGTTAGTCAGAATACACTTGAGATGGAAACAATCGCACAGGATACAAAAGTTGCAGTTGTAGCAGGTGCTGATAAGATGAAAGAACTTGAAATTAAGACAGATTCAACGAATACTGTTATTAATCAGGTTGTAGAAGAGATTACTACATTAGAGAAAAAATCAATAGCAATCGGTAATATCGTATCTGTTATTAATGATATTGCAGAGCAGACAAATCTATTGTCATTGAATGCTTCCATAGAAGCAGCTAGAGCAGGTGATGCAGGACGAGGCTTTGCGGTTGTAGCTGACGAGATTCGTAAGTTAGCGGATCAATCTGCTAATTCCGTAGCTCAGATTCATAATATTATAAGTGAGATTCAAAGCAGTGTTAAAACAACAGTACAACATGTACATGCTGCTGGTGAAAATATGAAACAACAGAAGGTTGCAGTAGATGACACAGAGAATACATTCGAGGATATCAATCATCGTGTAGAACAACTTGTTGATAATATTAAGACTATTACTATGAGTATAGCAGAGATAGAAGGAGCAAGAATTAATACATTACTTGCTATTGAGAGCATCTCAGCCGTTTCCGAAGAGAATGCAGCGGCATCAACTGCAGTTAATGAAACCTCTAAGGAACAGTTAAAACAAGTAGATATGCTTGATCAAGCAGCCAAAGCTCTTGACAGCAATGCCAAAGAGTTAGTGGATGCCGTACAACAATTTAGGGTAAACTAGTATAAGTTGATGAGTGAATTAGAGCTGCCGCATGAAGAAGGCTTCTTGTGGCAGCTTTATCTAACACTAAGTAGATTTAAAAGTGTTAGGCTATAAAAAGTTTTGAAGTATGAAAGGAGTTAGTTACAAATATGGAAGAACAATTAAAGAAAATTGAAGAAGTTATAGCAAAAGGAAGATTTAAAGAAAACTGGGATACGCTTATGGACTTTGAAGTACCTACTTGGTTTAAGAAGGCTAAGTTTGGTATATTTATTCACTGGGGGCTATACAGTGTTCCGGCGAATTCCAATGAATGGTATTCAAGAAACATGTACATCAAGGGAATGCCAGCATATGAACATCACGTAAAGACATATGGGCCACAGAATGAATTCGGTTATAAAGATTTCATTCCTATGTTTAAAGCAGAAAAGTTTGATCCAGATGAATGGGCAAAGATCTTTAAAGATGCAGGAGCTAAATATATATTTCCTGTGGCAGAACATCATGATGGTTTCCAGATGTATAAGAGTGAGATTTCACACTATAATTCATACGAGATGGGACCGAAGAGAGATATATTAGGAGAATTAAAGGAATCCTTTGAAAAAGAGGGACTTACGTTCTGTACTTCTTCCCACCGCGCGGAGCATTGGTTCTTCATGGGACATGGGAAAGAGTTTGATAGCGATATTAAAGATCCAATGGTTCGCGGGGATTTTTATTGGCCAGCAATGCCAGAACCAGATAATCAAGATTTATTCAGTACGCCTTATCCAACAAAGGAATTCCTTGATGATTGGTTAATTCGTACTTGCGAGATTATTGATAACTATAAACCAAAAGTATTGTACTTTGACTGGTGGATTCAACATGAATCCTTCAAGCCATATCTTAGAAAATTAGCAGCATATTATTATAACCGTGGTGAGGAATGGAATGAAGAAGTTGCTATTACTTACAAGCACGATGCTTTCATGTTTGGAAGTGGAATTGTAGAGATAGAAAGAGGAAAATTTGCAGATCAGAAACCATACTATTGGCAAACAGATACTGCTGTTGCTAGAAACACTTGGTGCTACACAGAAGAGAATGATTATAAGAGCTCTAGAGAAATCATTACGGACCTAGTTGATGTAGTTAGTAAGAATGGTAATATGCTACTCAACATCGGACCAAAAGCAGACGGAACAATTCCTGAAGGAGATGCTAAGATCCTTAGGGAAGTAGGTTCATGGCTGAAAGTTAATGGTGAAGCAATCTACGAAAGTAAAGTATGGAGAAAAGCGGGAGAAGGTCCTACAAGAGAAGAAGAAGGCCAATTCCAAGATGCGAATGTAACGGAATTTACGAGAGAAGATATACGATTCACAGTAAAAGGTGGAGCTCTTTATGCAACTTTTCTAAACTATCCGGATGATGGAGAAGTAATCATTCACTCTTTAGCAGAAGCAAAAGATCAAAACAAACCAGAATTTCATGGTATTATTCGTAAGGTAGAAGTTTTGGGATTTGATGAAGAACCAGAATGGTCAGTTGATGAAAATGGTTTATCAATAAAGACTACTACAGTTCATAGTGAATATCCAGTAGTAGTGAAAATTATATTAGATTAAGGTAAGTGTGTCAGATCCCATGCTGAATTTACAGCACCACATTTGATCATCTTTTGGGGGCTTATGACATCAAAACTTAATTAAAGATTACACAACTATAATAGCAGAAAACGATTTAAAAAGGACAATCTTCTTGGTTTGTATAAGGAGTCACGGATATTCATATCCGTGCGCCACATACAACTATAAAGATTGTCTTTTACTGTACGTGAATATTTATTTAGTTATTCTTCACCTTTTATGTTATGGTGGTTTCTATATTCAGCAGGGCTAATGCCAACATACTTCTTGAATTTCTTGTGGAAATAATCTACATTCTTATACCCAACATTCTTACTGATCTCGTATACTTTCAGATTGTCTTGTAATAACATTTCTTTGGCTTGCGCAATTCGAATCTGATCAACATAGGAGTTGAAGTTAGAACCTACTTTCTTGCTGAACACTTTACCAAGATAGGAGCTATTATAGCCAAACATTGGAGCCAAGGTATCTAATTTCAAATTGCTCTTATAATTGTAACGAATATAATACAAGATATCATCGATTACACTATCGCTTGATGAGTTACCTATTAATTTAATAACTTGATCGAATTGTTCATTAAAATAATTAATAATCTCATATAGATAACGAGCATGATGAATGAATTCAATAATCTCAGAATTACTTTGTAATTCAATGTCCTTATCATTATAGTTTTGCTCGATAAGGTGTTTTAGATGAAGGAAGATGCCTGTTAAGAAGGATCGAATAGAATCAATGGATTCTTTGGAATAGAATAGATTGTTTTTCAATTCTTCAAGTGAAATCTCAATACCTTTACGATTATATGTCTGTATATATTGGTAGAAGATATTGCAATAATGCTTGGAGTCATCTTCCGTGATTGCATAGGTTAATTGTTCAGCATTAGGCAGTTGTGTAGGTAATAGCATATGTTGATGCTTATCACAGAAGAATCTTCTGTTTAATAATGTCAAAGCATCATGATAGGAGAAGTAGATATCATTAATATTCGCTGTGATTCGTCCTGCTGCAATGAACAGATTGGAGAATTCAGGAGCTTTTGGATTTATCTCCATATTCGTTAGTACGGTTTCAAACTGTTTAAGAAGCATTTCTCCTTTAATTATAACTACATCTTGTCCTGTTATACTTACTCGTTCTACGTTACGGCTCTTGACTGGAGATACACGCAATAGCTTACAGAAGGTATTGTAAAAATCCGTATCGCTAGGATAGTAACCATCAAGTATAACAGCACGATAACTGTCTGCTACTAGATTTAGGTCAGCCAGATTTAAGTCAGTAGAATCTGGACCAGAGGTGTTTGAGGAAGTAGGAGTCTTGCCATCTCGAATCATATCACGCAATATGGTAGTTTTTGCTTTTTCGCGATATGTTTCCATATTAGAGGTACGTTGTCTTTCTTTCATTATAGTCGTCTGTATTGATTTAACCGCATCAAGAAGTTCGTCTTCATCAACGGGTTTTGTTAGGTAGAAGTCAACACCACAACGGATGGCTTCTTGTGCGTATTTAAAATCTGAGTATCCACTAAGAATGATAAATCTACCTTGAAATCCTTCTTCTCTTGCACGACGCGCTACTTCTGTACCATGCATCTTAGGCATTCGAATGTCTAAGAGAACTAAATCGGGATTATGTGCTAGAATGCCTTCTAAGGTGTTGATACCATTAGTACCTTCGCCACATAGATAAAAGCCGAGGTTTTCCCAATCAAGAATATTCATAAGGCCCTCTCTAACGGTAATTTCATCATCAGCTATAAAAAGTTTTAGCATGTTATAAGTCCTCCCACTTGTAATGTAAAGGTAATATAATACTCACGGTAGTGCCTTTATCTGGAGCACTTGTTATAGTCAGACCGTACTCTGTTCCGTAACAAAGTTGTATACGTTGATAGATGTTAAATAGTCCAATACTTGAATGTGGCCTTTTTTCTCGTGAGTGTATTTTCATTAATAATTTATCGAGTTCTTCTTCAGTAAGTCCAACGCCATTATCAGATACAGCAATAATAACAGTGTCGTTGGCAGAATCAGTTGAGACATTAATATGAATCATTCCATTGGATTCAATTTCTTCAAGCCCATGTATAATGGAATTTTCAACAATAGGTTGAATCAGTAATGATAAGATATAATAATTGCTTGTACTAAATCCTGGTTCAATAGAGATTGCAAAGTTAATCTTATCTCCAAATCGTAATTTTTGAATGGTTAGATAGATTTCAATATATTCTAATTCTGTACGTAGGCTGATCGTAATACCTGTACTTTCTAAGTTGTGACGCATATATTTACCTAGTAATTTAACAGCAGTAGCAACGTCTCTATCTTGATTTGATAATGCTTTCATACGAATAGTTTCTAACGTATTATATAAGAAATGAGGATTAATCTGACTTGAGAGCATCTCAAATTCTATCTTTTGCTGATGGTTTTTTAATCTTTGTTGATTGATTTTTCCTTCATAAATCTCTTTATCCATCTCTTTAATACTGGTAATCATCGTAGTTAAATCTGAGTATACTTCACTTAATTCATCATTACCAGTGAATCCGTGTATTATGTTGTAATCGCCCTTACTAACCTTGTGCATCTCTGAACGAAGGGTATTGATACGATTAGAAAAGTGGTTCGCGTAGAAGATTACAATTAACAATGGCACAAAGACACTAAATAATAGTGTTCCTACGCAAATAAATATGATTTGTTTGGTATCTTTCAGAGCTTTTGTATCAATTGTTACTATATATAATTTGTCTTGACTTTGTATGGGTATTAGTGTTGATAACTCTACAAGAGCTTCTTCCTCATTATAAAAAGCGCTTCCTGAGTAAGTAAAATATTTTTGATCATAATCAATAGGAAGAGCAAGTGTTTCAGTTAATTTCTTTTCGTTACCATAGAAGATGAAATCTTTGTTTACCGTAATTAAGGTTTTGAATGTATTATTATTAATGCGAGATCTCAAATAATTATTACTAATGTTCATAACAAGTAAAGCATAATCGCCCCTTTGTGTTATCGGAATTCGATAGGAAAAAGTCAATTCATTGGCCGGATTAATTCCTTTGGAATCGGTTACAGTCCTTGTGTGCCACAGATATCTGGCTGTATTAGAAGCTTCTTTATACCATTCAGTTTGCTGTATTTCAGGAGTGATTTTTTTGAAATTAGCATAATCTTGTATGGTATCATTCATGGTATATATTGTAATATTTGCTATTTCAGCATATCGTGATAAATATTTTTTGAATTTATCATAACTACCTATAGCTGCATTCGCTTCTTGCTTGGAATCATAGGTTGTTGATAGAATCTCCTGCAATTGATTATCCGAGAAAATCTCATCTGCTATGTTCTTAACGGAAGTAGTGACATCGAGAATAATACTTCGAACACGTATATTGTCAGAATTAATCTGAGCAGTATGATGCTTAATTAATAAGGAGCGTGTATTCAATATTAAGTAGCAACCTACTATGGTAACAGGAATTAGAATTCCTAGTAGATATACAGTGTATAGCTGATTTTTAATTTTTAAAGTTATCTTTTTTTTAAAATTAACATGAAATGATGGCACGTATTAATCTCCTTATAGGCTCCTGGGTTAATCGTATTCGTAAAATATACCAAAAAAAATGAATTGTAAAATTCATACCATATTAATAGAGTATTTTTTAGTATATGTTATCTTAATTATACATAATTATTATACATTCAACATAATATTTTGTCAATTTTAGTGCTCATACTCTAAAAAAAAAGACAATTATATGGAATAATGATAGTATTTTTATATACAGGTATCATGTATGATACTTAAGTAAAAGTTTCGTAATTATTTTGTGATAGATAATCTGATCGAATTATATAAAGAAAAGGAATGTATACTATGAAAAAATTATTAATAGAACAGGAACATCACGTAAAATCACTGTTGGAACAATTAACACTAGAAGAAAAAATCGGAATGATTCATGGAAATGGTTTATTTAAAACAGCGGGGGTAGAGCGACTTTTGATACCAGAACTAAAATTTGCTGATGGGCCTATGGGTGTCCGTAATGATTTTGAGAACGCCAAATGGAAGACAAATGGACTATCATATGACTTTGTATCCTATCTACCTAGTAATACATCAATAGCATCTTCATGGAATAAAGAGGTAGCTTATCAAGTAGGACAAGTGTTAGGGGAGGAAGCAAGAGGACGCGGTAAGGACATGATCTTAGCACCTGGGATTAATGTGAAACGTAGTCCGCTATGTGGTAGGAATTTTGAATATATGAGTGAAGATCCATATCTAATCAAGGAATTAGCAGTTCCTTTAATAAAAGGGGTGCAAGAAGCTGATGTAGCTGCCTGTGTGAAACATTTCGCCGCAAATAGTCAGGAAACAAAGCGACTTGAAGTAGAAGCTATCATCGATGATCGTGCTTTTCGTGAGTTATATCTTCCTGCCTTCAAAGCGGCGGTAGAAGAAGGTGAGTCCTATTCTATTATGGGAGCGTATAACCGCTATAAGGGTGAGCACTGTTGCCATAGCAAATGTTTGCTCGACGATATTCTTAGAGAAGAGTGGGATTATGATGGTGTGGTCATCTCTGATTGGGGCGGTGTACATGACACGGAACAAGCTGCCAATACAAGTCTTGATATTGAGATGTCGGTAACGGACAATTTTGATGACTATTTTATGGCAAACCCTTTAATAGAGGCAGTGAAGAGAGGTAAGGTCTCAGAAGGGCAGATAGATAAAAAGGTACGTAGAATTCTTACTATGATGGAACGTCTACACATGTTTAGTGAAGAGAGGAAATCGGGTGCTTATAATACTCCTGAACATAGGGCGGTGATTCGTAAAGCTTCGGAAGAGGGAATTGTATTACTTAAGAATGAGGAGAATCGACTTCCGCTTAGTAAGAAAGTTAAAAAGCTTGCAGTCATTGGGCAGAACGGAGATATGATCCATAGTAATGGTGGTGGAAGTGCGGAAATCAAAGCACTTTATGAAATCTCACCATTATTAGGAATCAATATGTTACTTGGTGGTAACACAAAAATCCAGTACGCACCCGGGTACTATATTGAGCCTAAGAAGGAAGAAAGTGATGTGAATTGGCAAGAAAGTAGTCTTGAGGATATTGTAAATCGTAGTGGTAGCTCAGAAGGAGTTACACCTGAGAATACGAAGGATAATCAAGTCGATGAACATCTGATTGTAGAGCAGAAGAAACGTAAGGAATTACGAGAAGAAGCAGTCAAAGTGGCAAAAGAAGCAGACGAAGTTATTATAATCGGGGGATTAAACCACGATTACGATACGGAGGGAGCTGATCGTAATGATTTAATTCTTCCTTATGAGCAAGATGAATTAATCAAAGCAGTGTTAGAAGTGAAACCGGAAGCGGTTATTGTTATCATTTCTGGTTCACCTGTTGAGATGAGACAGTGGGAGAAGAATGCAAAGGCAATTGTTTGGACGTCTTATGCTGGTATGGAAGGGGGAACTGGGCTTGCTAGGGTATTGTTTGGTGATGTGAATCCTTCAGGTAAATTACCGGAGTCTTTCCCTATTACGATTACGGATTCGCCAGCACATTGCATCGGTGAGTTCCCAGGAGATTTAGAGGTATATCATACAGAAGGTATTAACATAGGATATCGATATTATAGTACCAAGGAGGTACCTACCCAGTTCTGCTTTGGTCATGGGTTATCATATACTACATTTGCATATGAGGATTTAGTAATTGACAATTCTTTAGTTGGTAGGATAGATGATAATACAGTAATAGATAGTGTGAAAATAACAGGTCAAGTACGTATTACCAATATTGGAAATCAAAGAGGTGCAGAAGTTGTTCAGATCTATGTATCACCTGTAGAAAGTAAGGTTGAACGTCCAGAAATTGAGTTGAAAGGATTTGAAAAAGTTTCCCTTGAACCAGGTGAATCTAAGATTGTAACATTTTCACTTGATAGTAGTGCATTCTCCTACTATGACGCAGAAGAAAAAGCGTTCGTTGTAGAACCAGGAAAATATACGATACGTGTTGGTAGTTCCTGTGAAGATATTCGTGTAGAAGCAGATGTTATACTGTAGAGAATTATAGAAACGCGATAGAATTGTTTGTACTTCTTTTGTTTAGTTATAAATAACATAAGTAATTCTAAAGTATCATTACCCCTTAAATCCTTGACTGCGCTTTCTGGCAATAGTACAATTATCGTTAGAATAAAGAAGTCGATTACGTGGACTTTAATGACGTCTTAAGAGTTAATAAGTCGGAATATTGAATAGATACGATAAGGAAAGGCACAGGGATAAGTATGCATAGAATAGGTATAATTGGTGGCGGACAACTAGGTAAGATGATGATTCTTGATGCGAAGAGATTGGATTACTATTTCGTGATTCTCGATCCAACGAAGAATTGCCCTGCGGATAGCATTGCAGATGAACATATCGTTGCTAGCTTTGATGATGTTGAGGCAATTAAGCAATTGGCAGAATGTGTAGATGTAGTAACCTATGAATTTGAACATATTAATGCGAAAGCTTTGCAATTATTAGAAGAGCAAGGACACAAAGTCTATCCATCAAGTGAAACGTTACTTCATATTCAGAATAAACTGAATCAAAAGGATTGGCTACGTAAACATAAGATACCTGTACCAGATTATTTGGGCGTTAATGGAATAGAGGAAATCCTACAAGCTGGAGATAAGTATGGATATCCAATAATCTTAAAGACATGTACCGGTGGCTATGATGGTAAGGGTAATGCAATCATCAGGGCACGGGAAGAAGTAGAAACTGCATATGACTGCCTTGGAGCAGGCAAATTTCCATTAATGGTAGAAGAATTCGTACCATTTCAGAAAGAAGTGTCGATTCTTGTATGTAGAAGTGCAAATGGAGATATTAAGGTATTCCCTGTTGCAGAGAATGTGCATGTGAATAGTATTCTTGATGAAACAACAGTTCCAGCTGTAATCTCTAAGGAGAGCACAGACGAGGCAATGGAGATTGCTAAGAAGACAATTGAAGTATTTGGTTGTTGTGGCATGCTTTGTATTGAATTGTTTGTCAAGAAAGATGGACATATCCTTGTTAATGAACTAGCACCAAGACCACATAACTCTGGTCATTATACAATCGAAGGTTGTTATACGTCGCAATATGAAAATCATATTCGTGCGATTCTTTCTCAACCACTTGGGGACACTTCTCTTATTCGTCCGACGGCTATGAAGAATATAATAGGACAGACAAATGGAGATGCTAACGTTCAAGGTCTTGAAGAGGCATATCAAAAACCAGGTGTGAAGATTCATCTATATGGTAAGGATAAGGTTGCCGTTGGTCGTAAGATGGGACATATAACAGCAACAGCAACAACGATAGAGGAAGCCTTAGAAGCTGTTCGCTTTGCACATGAGAAGATTAGTTTTTAATAATAAATAATAACGAAATGAGGATGATGGCATGGCTAAGATAGGTATTATCATGGGAAGTGATTCTGATCTTCCAGTAATGAGCAAGGCAGCAGAGATATTAGATGAGTTAAAGGTAGAATATGAATTAACAATTGTATCTGCACATCGTACTCCAGATCGTCTGTATGATTATGCAAAGAATGCGGAAGGAAGAGGAATTGAAGTAATTATAGCGGGTGCAGGTGGAGCAGCGCATCTACCAGGTATGACTGCCGCTATGACAGTTCTTCCTGTTATTGGTGTTCCTGTTCAGACAAAAGCTCTTGGTGGAGTAGATAGTTTATATTCAATCTGCCAGATGCCACCAGGTATTCCGGTTGCAACCGTTGCAATTAATGGAGCTTTGAATGCGGGATTATTAGCAGCGAAGATCCTTGCTACCACAGATTTAGATTTAAGAGAACGTTTGAAAACATATGCGAATGGATTGAATGATATGGTTCTTGAAAAGGCAGAAAAACTTGAGACGATTAAGTATCAAGCATATTTGAATCAATAGAGATTTAGGAAGGTTATAAAGTTGGTATCAATTTTGTAACCTTCCTATTATTTATGTGTGGATTTAAAAGTATTATCTAGTTTGATAGTTTAAATAGTCTGGTGTCAGTTTTTACGTATTCGGTATAGCTTAGCACCATGAGTAGGAACCGTTACAGTAGGAGTTGTACTATCGGAGAGAGAATTGAATTCTAGTATTTCATTTGTCCATAATTCTGTAAACTCTACCGCTTCTAAGGATTCAAGATTTAACCATTCTGGTTGTAGTTCAATGTCTCCTTCTTCCTCTAGATTGAAGATAGCTAGGTATTGTACATCTTCATGTAGATCTTCAGAATACCAAACAGCTTGTTTATCGCTTCGCATAATTTGCCTTGCATTATGACTACCTGTTAATAGATGCAACACATCCTTGTTTGTAATAAGGTTTAGTGTCCATTCATCAAGTTTTGGAAGTTCTGCACCTAACATCATAGGAGAGCGGAATATGGACCATAGTGTCATCATTGTAATCTGTTCTTCTTTTGTGAAGTTAGTCAATCGCTCTGCATGGAATCCCTTACCAACAAAGCCAACAGGTAACATATCACAATCAGGATAGCAACCGGTAGAGACATGGTTTTGCCAATGTTCGCAACGTTCGAACATATTTAATAGAAGAGGCCAAGTATCCCAGAAATCATCTGTAATTCTCCACATGTTGGCATAACGTTCATAATGCCAAGCTTCCTCTAATTTAGCTGGCCCAGGGGATAGGCTTAATACCATAGGACGATTGCAATTATTAATTGCCTCATGTAACATAACGATTTCTTCTTTAGCAGAAACTGCGTCCATACGACAAATATCGTCACATTTGATAAAATCGACACCCCACTTTGCGTATAGTTCAAATATAGAATTGTAGTATTCCTTTGAACCAGATTTATTTGGAAATACTCCATACATGTCTGGATTCCAAGAACAGATGGAACTAGGATCAGCAATTTCATTTGCTGTTATAGTTGTCCCCTTAATTGGCGTATGCATATGTGCTGCAATACGAGGAATTCCTCTCATAATATGAATACCGAATTTGAGACCTAAACTATGTATATAGTCTGCTAATGGTTTGAAGCCATTTCCATTAGAAGCAGAGGGAAAACGGTCGGGACATGGAAGAAGGCGAGAGTATTCGTCCATGGCTACCTTTTCGAAGGGAATATACTGATATTGATCTCTTTTAGTACCTACGTTATAAGCGTACCACTGAATATCTACCACAACATATTCAAAACCATAAGGCTTAAGGTATTTCGCCATATAGTCGGCATTTCTTTTGATATCTTCCTCTGTAACGGAGGTGTCGTAATAATCATAACTGTTCCACCCCATCGGTGGGGTTGGTGCGAATGTGTTTTTATCCATAATATGTACTCCTTTATATATTTACTGTTTATAGTCAAATGACTAACTACTGTTTATTTCATTATACATATGGTACTCTTATATAGAAAAGAGGACTAATACTGCATAAGGGGGTAATATTTTGATATACGGAAATTATGGGTTTGCTAACATAGATTCATTTACTACGAACTTACTACATATCTATGATTTTGGGGTGGAGCATCGTAAAGATGAAAATTATGATTATAATAATGCAAAGCGAAAGGATTATGATGGTTATCTTCTACAATATACGTTAGGAGGGAAAGGATATATCGAGATGGATGGAATGACTACAGAATTAACATCTGGGAAAGCGTTCTTGATACCATTTCCTCATGACAGTAGATATTATCTTGGCAAAGAAGAAGGAGAGGAATGGAACTTTTGTTATGTCCATTTCAATGGTTTAATTGCGGACACGTATTATGATTACATAAGTAAAATGCAAGGAAATATAGTATCAGTAAGTGAGAATAGTCAATCGATTCAAACATTTATGAAAGAGTATCAAGCGGTACAAAACGGAAAGCAACATGGTCAATATAACAATAGCATCTTCTTGTACCAATTTTTGATGCTGTTTTTACAAGATCTAGAAACACCTACTCACAGTATAAGAATCGGTTGTGTTGACAAAGCAGTAGATTGGATGACGCAGAATTTCGCTACTCAGAAGAACCTTTCGGAGATGTGTATGGAGATCGGAGTATCCTTAGCACATCTAACGAGGCAATTTCACCAACAAAAGGGGATTACCCCTATGCACTACCTTAGAAACATTCGCTTGGAACATTCTCTTGTATTATTATCTTCTACTGTATTGACAGTAGAAGAAATCGCGCTAGAATGCGGATTTTCTAGTGCAAATTATTATGCTAAAGTATTTCGCAAATCTTTTGGATTAACACCTACGGCATATCGAATGGCACATACAATAAGAAGGTAGTTCTTAATAAAAGTTAAAGTAGTTGAACTTATAGATAATTCAAATATTATTAATCACTCTAATAAGTAACATAAGAAATTAATACAGTGCAAAATAAGACAAAGATCGAAAAATGTGGTAAGATAACTTATGTGAAGCAACGAAGTTGCTTCTGTGGACTACACGAAAACGGGTAACTTTATAAATTCGTTGGAATTAACAGGAGGAAAGTAACATGGATTACAAAAAAGCTGGCGTTGATATTGAAGCAGGATATAAAGCAGTTGAACTTATGAAGAAACATATTGGACAAACAATGAGAAGCGAAGTTCTTACGAACATAGGTGGATTCTCAGGAGCTTTCTCACTTGCTAGTTTTAAAGATATGGAGGAACCAACTTTAGTATCTGGTACAGATGGAGTTGGAACAAAATTAAAACTAGCTTTTATCCTTGATAAACATGATACAATCGGTATTGACTGCGTTGCAATGTGTGTAAACGATATTGCATGTGCAGGTGGTGAACCATTATTCTTCCTTGACTATATAGCATGTGGCAAGAACGAACCAGAAAGGATTGCAACGATCGTTAGCGGTGTTGCTAATGGATGTGTTCAATCAGGTGCCGCTTTAATCGGTGGTGAAACTGCAGAAATGCCTGGTTTTTATCCTGTTGATGAATATGATCTAGCAGGTTTTGCAGTAGGTATTATCGATAAGAAAAAACTAATAACAGGACATAACATGAAAGCTGGAGATGTTTTAATCGGTATCGCTTCATCTGGTATTCATAGTAACGGATATTCATTAGTAAGAAAAGTATTCAATATGAATCGTGATGCATTAGAAACTTACTATGAATCACTTGGTGCAACTCTTGGCGAAACTTTATTAACCCCAACAAAGATTTACGTGAAGGCATTACGTTCTCTTAAAGACGGTGGAGTTACAGTGAAAGCTTGTAGCCATATTACTGGTGGTGGTTTCTACGAAAACATTCCAAGAATGCTTCCAGAGGGAGTTCACGCATTTGTTAATAAAAATAGTTATGAAATTCCACCAATCTTTAATATGCTTGCAAAAGATGGCGAAATCGCTGAACAGATGATGTACAACACGTATAACATGGGTCTTGGTATGATGGTTGCAGTTGATCCTACTCAGGTAGATGAAGCAATTCGTCTTATCGAAGCAACTGGTGAGAAAGCATATATCGTTGGTGAAGTTAAGAGTGGAGACAAAGGTGTAACTCTAGAATAAGGAATTCATAATTGACTAGTGATATAAGAAGGCATGTAAGGAGAAATCGTATGAAGATTGCAGTTTTGGTTTCTGGGGGAGGTACAAACCTTCAGGCAATTATTGATAAGGTTGAAGATGGTACAATTCGAAATACAAGTATTGAAGTAGTAATAAGTAATAAAAAAGATGCGTATGCATTGACCAGAGCGACCAAGCATGGAATTGCATCAGAATGCATCTCTCCTAAAGATTTTGATAAGAGAGAAGATTTTAATAGGACTTTGGTTGAGAGAATTAATTCATATAAGGTAGATCTAATTGTCTTAGCAGGATATCTAGTTATTCTTCCTGAGATCCTTGTTAAGGTATATCCAAATCGTATTATTAACATACACCCATCATTGATTCCATCTTTTTGTGGGCCAGGAATGTATGGTCTGAAAGTACATGAGGCGGTTCTTGATAGAGGAGCGAAGGTTACTGGTGCAACAGTGCATTATGTAGATGCTGGTGTTGATAGTGGCCCTATTCTATTGCAGAAGGCCGTTGAAGTAGAACAAGAGGATACGGCAAAAGTATTGCAACAGAGAGTTATGAAACAAGCTGAGTGGTTGATTTTACCTCAGGCGATTGATTTGATTGCGAATGGTAAAGTAGAAATTATAGATAGTAAAGCAGTGATAAAATAAGAGAGGTGACGAAACAATGAAGGTACTTATCGTTGGTAGTGGCGGAAGAGAACATGCAATTGCATATTCCGTATCGAAGAGCAAACATGTAGATAAAATCTATTGTGCACCAGGTAATGCTGGAATAGCGGAACTTGCAGAATGTGTTAATATCACAGCAATGGAATTAGACAAATTGGCTGATTTTGCTGAAGAAAATAAGATAGATTTAACTATTATCGGTATGGATGACCCACTTGTAGCAGGTGTTGTAGATGTTTTTGAAGCAAGAGGATTACGAGTATTCGGACCTAGAAAGAATGCAGCAATCATCGAAGGATCGAAAGCATTCTCGAAAGACTTAATGAAGAAATATAATATTCCTACTGCTGCCTATGAAACATTCGATTCAGCTGATGACGCGATCATGTATTTAGAGACAAGTGCGTATCCAATTGTATTAAAAGCAGATGGATTAGCATTAGGAAAAGGCGTTTTGATCTGTAATACATTCGAAGAAGCTAAAGATGGCGTGAAGTCTATTATGCTTGATAAGCAATTTGGTAGCGCAGGTAACCGTCTCGTAATTGAAGAGTTTATGACAGGAAGAGAAGTATCAGTTCTTGCTTATTGTGATGGCACCCATATCAAGCCGATGACAAGTGCACAAGATCACAAACGTGCCAAAGATGGAGATCAAGGTTTGAATACTGGTGGAATGGGTACATTTTCGCCAAGTCCATTCTATACCAAAGAAGTAGATGATTTCTGTGAAAAATACGTATATCAAGCAACAATGGATGCGATGAAAGCAGAAGGAAGAGACTTCACAGGAATCTTATTCTGTGGATTAATGTTAACAGAAAAGGGTCCAAGAGTATTAGAATATAATGCTAGATTTGGTGATCCAGAGGCACAGGTTGTATTACCTCGAATGAAGAATGATATCATTGAAGTAATGAATGCTTGTATCGATGGAAAACTAGATGATATAGATTTACAATTTGAAGATAATGCAGCTGTTTGTGTAGTTCTTGCATCAGCAGGTTATCCAGAAAAGTATGATAAAGGAATTAAGATTACTGGATTCGAAAACTTTGAAGGAAAAGATGGCTACTATGTATTCCATGCTGGAACGAAAGAGACAGAAGAAGGAATTGTAACCAATGGTGGACGTGTTCTTGGTGTAACAGCTAAGGGTTCAACATTAAAGGAAGCGAGAGCCAATGCATATGAAGCTACTAACTGGATTGATTTCTCGAACAAATATATGAGAAATGATATTGGTAAAGCAATAGACGAAGCGTAGAATTGGAGTTGTTATAGGAGATAGATATCTCGTATAGCAACTCTTTGTAAGTTAAGAAAACTGATTCCAATGTTCTAACTCTTCTTATGACAATCAATCGAATAATTATCAGTCAAATTATCTACTGAAGTTGAAATGGTAGTAGATATTTGAAAATGGTAGTAGATATAATAATAGATTCAAAAGGGAAAATATAGATAGACTGAGAATAATTAGAAAGAAAGTGGAAAGCCTTATAAGGAACGTGTACTTTAGAATAGGATTCAACTGAAAGTACTGAGTAATTGAATAAATAAAAAATTCTTATAAGGAGTGAAGTACGTTGCATCAATTTATAGCAGATTATCTTAGTAAATTTATTCATATTCCTTTTGCAATAAATATGAAGGAAGAGCATCTTCAAGTAGGGGAAGAAGAACCTAAATTCACTGTTACAATTAACGAGGGAATAAGCAAGAAAGAATTATTAACAAGTACATCGTTAGCTCTGGGGGAAGGATACATGAAGGGAATTATTGAGGTGGACCGCGACTTGTACGATGTTTTAAATCTCTTCCTAGGTAATATGGAATCCTTTAATAGAAATAAGTCTGAATTAAAGAAATTGTTCCATCCGAATATGTCTAAGAAACATCAAAAGGAAGAAGTATCCTCTCATTATGATATAGGGAATGATTTTTATTCACTATGGTTAGATGAAACATGGAGCTATTCCTGTGCGTATTTTAAGAAAGATTCGGATACGTTATACGAGGCACAATGTAATAAAGTGCATCATATACTTGAGAAATTACATTTAGAAAAAGGGATGACTCTGCTAGATATCGGTTGTGGTTGGGGCTTCTTGTTAAAAACCGCTGCTAAAGAATATGGAGTGAAAGGGTATGGAATCACACTTAGTACAGAACAGTATGAAAAATGCAAAGCAGATATAAGGAAAGAAGGACTAGAAGACTTAGTAACGATAGAACTTATGGATTATCGTGATCTTAAAAAGTCTGGACTACAATTCGACCGTGTTGTTAGCGTTGGTATGCTTGAACATGTTGGACGTGGCCAATACGAAGAATATTTAGAGTGTGCTAATGCAGTAATGAAACCAGGTGCATTATTTTTGTTACATTATATTAGTGGTCATAAGGAACACTGTGGAGACCCTTGGATTAAGAAATATATTTTTCCTGGTGGTATGTTACCTAGTTTTAGAGAGATTATCAGTCTGTTACCAGAGTATCACTTTTATACTCTAGATGTAGAGAGTTTACGTAGACATTATAATAAGACATTATTATGTTGGAGAAAGAATTATCTAGAACATGCTGAGCAAATTAAGAAAGAAAAAGGAGAGGAATTCTTCCGAATGTGGGATGCGTATCTTGCTTCTTGTGCGGCCACATTTTTGAATGGTGTCATTGATTTACATCAGATTTTAATGTCTAAAGGTGTGAATAATGAATTACCAATGAATCGAGTTGTATAAGTAGAGTGAATTCTAACATGAAAAGGACAATCCATAAAGATTGTCCTTTTTGGATGTGACGGTATAGATATTTAAAATATGTGTAAAGAACCGTTTTCTATTGTTGCAAATTCGTAGTATATTCCTTCTTAATGTGACAAAATGCCATGAAAATGCCATAGATATTCAGTATTTTTTAATATGTAAAGTGGAATTAAGTTGCAAGGTTGGAAATTATACACAAATAAGAGTTGTGTGAAATAAAATAAGGTATGTTAAGAACATGAATGAGTTGAGTTTGAGGAAAGATGATTTCATGCCTTAGCTACGAATTCTCACTTGTCTCATGAATTTAATAGAGGTATAAAGGGTAGGCCGATGCTATCGACCTAGGTCGTTTTACTGACCTAAAACATGGAAGATAAGAACAGAGTAGAATAATACTCTATGGCATTAAGAAAGGAGTTATTTATGAATAGGAAGGGATGGCATAAGGTATTAATCCTGCTATTGTGTATTGTGATGGCATGTCCGTCTACTATTTTGTTATCGAAAGAGGAGAAAGTGCAGGCGGCGACAGCTACACTCAATTTACCTGCAAGTATCACAGCTACGAAGTTGAATGTTAGAACGAAAGCATCTCGTACGGCAACACAGTTAACAGTATCAAAAACCAAGGTATCATTACTAAAAGGAACCAAGGTTACGATCTTATCAGAAAAGACGGTTAATAATGAAAAATGGTATTATATTTCCTTCAAGTGGGAAGGTAAGACTACGAAGGGGTACGTATTAAGTGATTATGTGAAGTTAACACTAAAAGATTCCGTAGCGGCCAAAGTAAATAGTAGTACTAAAGTTAAGATAAGAAAAGCTGCGGGTAGTACAACGTATCTGAAAGTATCCAATAAAACGATATCATTAGCTAATAAAACAAAATTAACAATTACTAAAGAAGTAACGAAAAAGGATGTAAAGTATTTCTGTGTGGAATTTACATATAGTAAGAAAAAACATACAGGTTATATTGAAGCCAATAAGGTTTTATTCACTCCGCCCGTTGTTGTGCCTGAGAGAAAACCGATTGATACTGGTAAAGTAACAACGAATAATCTAAGAGTTAGAGTAGGAGCTGGAACAACGAAAGAGCAAATGGTTGATTCGACAGGTGCGAAGGTTTATCTCTCAACTGGAGCTAAAGTAACCATCTATTATGTTACAGAGGTATCAGGAATGGTATGGTATGAAGTTGATTTTACTCACAATGATAAAGTTGTGACTGGATTTATCTCAGGTGATTATGTTAAGTTGGATTCTGAAGAAGGCACCGATGATGATACTCCAAAAGATGATCCATCTAAGGAAAATCCTCCAAAAGAAGATCCAAAACCAGATGACAATAATCCTGGTGGAGACACTCCAGGAGACGATAGCTCTACAGAAACACCTACAGAGCCATTATCGGATGCACAATTTGAGCAAATGATGGTAACACAGGGATTCCCGGAAAGTTATAAGCCATATTTAAGAGCATTACACAGTCAGTATCCACATTGGCAGTTTGAGGCTTATCATACAGGGCTTGATTGGAATACAGCAGTTACTAAGGAAAGTGTGGTTGGTAAGAATCTGATTCCAAACAGTAAGAACATTTCATGGAAATCCATGGAATCAGGTGCATATAAGTGGGCTACGGACAGTTTCGTAGTATTCGATGGTTCTACTTGGGTAACGGCGTCAAAAGAGATTATCGCATATTATATGGATCCAAGAAACTTCTTGAATCCACAAGGAGTTTTCCAATTTGAATTGCTGTCATATCAAGAGCAGTATCAGACGCTAAGCGGTCTTGAGAATATATTAAGTGGAACACCAATGGCTGGAACAAATTATACGTATGTAGATGAGGAGGGTGTAACACAGACGAAGACGTATGCGCAGACGTTTATGGATGCAGCAAAATATTCGGGAGTTAGCCCATATCATCTGGCTTCACGAGTAAAACAAGAAGTTGTTACATCGAGTAAGACATTTAGTACAAGTGCTACAGGAACGGTAAGTGGATATGAAGGTTTATATAATTTCTATAACATAGGAGCAACCCATAGTACAGTAGCGGGTGGAGCGGTTGCTAATGGATTGAGATATGCAAAGAATGGAACCACGAATGCAGCCAATAATGCCTTGTATCTCATTCCGTGGACAAGCCCATATCGTTCCATTGTAGGTGGTTCTTATGTTATTGGTTCTACCTATATCAAAAGAGGACAGAATACAATATATCTTGAGAAATTTAACATGACGCCAACGTCAACATATTCACATCAATATATGGCCAATGTTCAAGCAGCTTGGTCGGAAGCAACAAAAACATTCGCTGCTTATAGTAGTATGGACAGTGTGCCAATTGTATTCTCAATTCCAGTATTCCTTAACATGCCGGATACACCAGCTTCATTACCAGCAGATAAGCTTAATCCGAACAACTGGCTTAAGACATTAAAAGTAGATGGATTTGCAATTACACCATCATTTGATGCTTCAATTGAACAGACATATGGCTTAATTGTTGATGCTAGTACAGATTCTATTGTTATTAATGCAACAGCTGTGAATAAAAAAGCAACCGTTAACGGCGCAGGCAGAGTATCGCTTAACGTGGGAAGCAACGAAGTTGTAATATCAGTAATTGCTGAGAATGGAGATAAACGAGAGTATAAGCTTAACGTAATTCGTTTGTCGGAATAAAAGGGGTAAGGTTGAATGAAGCAAAAGAAGAATACATTACTAATATATATTCTATTGATAGGTTTATTCGTAAACATGATACCAAGTATAGCGGTGAAAGCAGCAAGTGCTACAGTTTCGATTACATTAAAGGACACGGAGATTAAACTGAATGATACGTTCAATGTCATTGTGAAAGTTGAGGCAACGGATACAATTGGAGGATTTGAAACATTTCTTACGTATGATGAAAGTAAGATGGAATTCATTAGCGGTGGCAGCTTGGTAAGTGGAGGAGACGGAATTCTTCGTGTTTCTGATATGAATCCTGAGAATATCGCTAAGAGTCGTAAGTATATATTGCAATTTAAGGCCGTTGAACAAGGAAATGCACAGATTGAGACGATGGATCAAGCCTATGTATACACGTATGAAGATTCTGCAGAGATGTCAGTATCAAGTAATCGTTTATCCATTAGTATTGGAACGGATGAAAAAGTTTCTAACAATGCAAAACTATATTCTTTACGCATCAGTCCAGGTGTATTATCGCCTGAATTCGCTGATAACACAACGAAGTATACAGCAGAAGTTGAGAGTGATGTTAAGGAACTAGTAATAAGCGCCATGGCTCAAGATGGAGACGCGAAAGTAAAGACAAAAGGTAATAAAGATTTGCATGCAGGTCCAAACGAAGTGAATATAATAGTAACAGCACCTTCTGGTGATCAGAAAACCTACACAATTGTGGTTACGAAGAAAGAAGATCCTACTAGTCAGAATGGACAGACGGAAGGTGAGGGAGAAGATATTCCTGATGAAACAGAAGATGGAATCACAGAAGATGATATCACAGAGGCAGATCAAGAAACACTAGAATCAGAAGGGTATCTAATAACAGAAGAGGGAGAGAGTATAACACTACATTTTTCTTCTGCATATGAGATTGTACCATTAGAAGATTCTAGTATGATTCCAAGTGGCTATGAAGAAACAACGATGAAATTACAAGGAGTTGCAGTAACTGTATACGAGCCAATAGGTGGAGGATTTGTTGATTATGTGTTATTGTATATGAAAAAAGGTGATGGCGAGCCACAATTCTATCGCTATGATAAGACCGAGAGTACAGTACAAAGATACGAGGAATCCTATGATCAACCAACTACAACAACCACAAGTAAGGTTACAAAAGATGAATATGCGAAGAAACTAGCGAACATGAAAATCTTAGTAGCTGTTAGTTGTGTAATTACATTAATAGCCACACTAGTAGTAATTCGCCTTTTAGTTAAATTACGTGGTGTAAAGGATGATGAATTTTTCTAAATTATTCTGCTTGGCTCAACAGTTACAAGATGTGAATGATTAGAATGTGGTAAATTCAGTGTTTATAAATTAGAGCAGAGTAGTATACTTATGATAGAGTATACTACTCTGTGTTTATATACCACTTGACAAAGACTTTATATTTGTTATACTGATGGTATAACAGATATAACTAAAAGAAGGTGATACATGTGATTGTACGTATTGATTTTAATAGCGATGAAGCGATATATATTCAGTTAAGAAATCAGATTATACTAGGAATAGCAAATTCTGAATTCAAAGAGGGTGATAACCTACCATCTGTTAGAGAATTAGCAGAAAATATAGGAATTAACATGCACACCGTTAATAAAGCATATACTATATTAAAACAGGAAGGCTATCTAAAACTAGATCGAAGAAAAGGTGCTGTTATTTCAGTGGAAGCGGACAAATGCAAGGCAATGATGGATATGATGAATGTTTTGCAAGTGGTTTTAGCGGAAGCATATTGTAAGGACATTACCAGAGAAGAGGTTCATGAAGCGGTAGATAATATTTTTAATGAATTTCTTTAAAGAAGTAACAGGATTGTTCGTCTTGTATTTGAAGTGTCGCATCAAGGAGGCAATAGTATGTTATGTAATAGATGTAAGAAGAGAGATGCGAAGATTTATTATACAGAAGTAGTGAATGGTGAGATGAAAGAACAACACTTGTGTGAGGAATGTGCTGCAGAATGTACTAGGTTTCACATGAGTTCTACATTTGTTAATAAAAATGTTTCTGTAGGAGATATCTTAGCAAGTATACTTGGAACTTATAGAGGCGCATCTAATTCTAAAGCGAATGAGAAAGCAGATAAGAACGCGGATACACAAGGAGAAGAAGAGAAGAAAGATGATGTATTACGTTGTGAGCATTGTGGAATGACGTATGAACAATTCTTGCAACAAGGAATGGTCGGTTGTGCTAAATGCTATGAATATTTTAATAAGGTATTGTTTAGAAGCATAAAGAGTCTACATGGTACAGATATTCATGTTGGAAAGCAGCCAAAAGGTTATGTCTCATGGATGAACAAGATTGTTAATGAATTATCTGAGATAGAAAAGAAAAGTATTCTTTTACAAGAAGCAATAGAGAAAGAGGAATTTGAAGAAGCAGCAAAATTACGAGATGAGATTCGAAGGTTGAAAGAGCGAGAGAGAAGTACCACAAAAGAAACTGGTATTGGTAAGGAAGAATCTAATAGGGAGGAAATCAACAATGCCTAAATGGTATGAAGAACAGAGTAAACAAAGCGATGTTGTGATTTCTAGTAGAATACGGCTTGCAAGGAATTTTGCGAAGTATCCATTCTCTCCAAAACTCACCTTAGAACAAGCAGAACTGCTATGTGAAGATATTCATAATCACTTAGAGGAAAAGAAGACAAAGCTTGAAGAAGTAGTTGGAAAGTATTATTATTATAATGTAACGAAAGCTAGTGAGATTGAAAAGGAAGCTTTGGTTGAGAGACATATTATAACGAAGAAGTTAGCACAGAAGAAGCAACCTGTGGGAGTCATTATGACAGAAGATGAAAGTGTAAGTCTTATGTTGAATGAAGATGACCATATTCGCATACAAGCAATAAGTAGTGGCATGAATTTGCTAACATTACTAGAGAAAGCCAATGCAATAGATGATTTTATCTCGGAATCATTACAGTATGCATTTGATGATAAATTAGGCTATCTAACAAGTAGTCCTACGAATATTGGAACAGGATTACGTGCATCTATAATGGTTTATCTGCCAGCACTTGGGATATCTGGTAAGATGGAGAAATTAATGGATGAAGTAAGTCAACAGGGTGTATCCATTCGTGGATTATATGGTGAGGGGAATAAAAGTCTCGCATATATCTATCAGATATCAAATTGTAAGACCATCGGTATGACAGAATGTGAAATCATACAAAATCTGATTACGGTTGTCGATCAAATTATTAAACAGGAACGGAATCGAAGAGAATATCTACTGGATTCTAATTTTGATAAGTATGAAGATCAAGTATATTGTTCCTATGGAGTTTTACGTTATGCAAAGCAGATATCTACTGCAGATGCAATGACGTTACTTGCTCAAATTAAATTTGGCTATGATTCAAAAATCATTGCAAGCGAAGAAATACCATCTTTTTATAAATTAATGATGGCCATCCAGCCTGCTAACTTGCAGAAAATATTAGGTAAGAATGCAGGAGTGAAGGAAAGAGAAAGAGCAAGAGCCAAATTCTTGAATGAAAGTTTGCCTGAATTAATTCATTTGTAATAAAAACACTTTGTAAATCATGGCTGAACTATAGCTAACAAATCACAGCGAAAGGGAGTGTACAAAATGAACGATCGATTCACAATAAATGCGAAAGAAGCATTACAGATAGCAGCAGATTCTGCCTATCGATTAATGCATAGTTATATAGGAACAGAACACCTACTAATAGGTCTCATTAATGCCGAGGGTGTGGCATCTAAGGTATTAGAAGAGAATGGGGTAGACGAAGGTAAAATAATAGATTTAGTAAATCAACTAATTGCTCCGAATTCTAATGTAGAGGTATTAGAAGCGGGAAGTTTTACTCCTAGAGCAAGACGTATTATAGACCAGAGTTACAGGGAAGCGGTGCGTCTTAAGTCTCAAACAGTAGGAACAGAACATCTATTAATAGCTCTACTTAAAGAGTCGGATTGTATTGCAGTTCGTCTTATGAATACATTAGGTGTGAACATTCAAAAATTATACATCGATTTATTAACTGCTATTGGTCAGGATAGTAATGCTGCTAAGAGTGAATATACCTCTAACAAGAATAAGACAAAAGGCAAATCCTCTACACAGACATTAGATCAATATAGTCGAGACTTAACTGCTTATGCAAGAGAAGGAAAATTAGATCCTGTCATTGGTAGAGAAGACGAGATTCAAAGAGTTGTTCAGATTCTTAGTAGAAGAACAAAGAATAATCCGTGTTTAGTTGGTGAACCAGGCGTAGGTAAAACAGCCATTGCAGAAGGTTTAGCTCAGAAGATAGTAGAAGGAAACATACCAGAGACAATTAAAGATAAGAGAGTACTAACACTTGATTTAAGTGGTATGGTTGCCGGTTCTAAGTATCGTGGTGAATTCGAGGAGAGAATTAAGAAGGTTATTCAAGAAGTAATGAATGATGGAAACATTCTATTATTTATTGATGAGATTCATACGATAATTGGTGCTGGTGGAGCAGAAGGTGCAATCGATGCGTCAAATATCTTAAAACCATCATTAGCTAGGGGTGAGATTCAATTAATTGGTGCCACTACTAGAGAAGAGTATCGTAAATATATTGAAAAAGATGCGGCCTTAGAAAGAAGATTCCAACCAGTAGTTATAGAAGAACCTTCTGAGGAGGAGACGATTCTTATCTTGAAAGGGTTACGGGATCACTATGAGGCTCATCACCAAGTTACAATTACTGATGATGCCTTGGTTGCAGCAGTACGTATGTCAAACCGTTATATCAATGATCGTTATCTTCCAGATAAGGCAATTGATGTAATAGATGAGGCTTCATCAAAAGTACGATTAAGTGCATATATGGCTAGTCCAGATATTAAGAGACTTGAACAAGAGAATGAGCGTTTAGAAGAAGAAAAGGAACAAGCTATTAAGAATGAAGCTTATGAGAAAGCTGGAGAGATTAAGAAACAGCAAACAAAAAATGTTGAAGAATTAAATAGACTTCGTGCACAACAAGAAAAAGAGAAAACGGAGAAAGAGATGGTAGTATCTCCGAGTGAAATCGCTGATATAATCTCTGGATGGACGAAGATACCAGTTAGTAAGTTAGAAGAAGAAGAAAGCAATCGTCTACGTAATCTTGAGAAGATTCTACATGAGAGAGTAATTGGTCAAGAGGAAGCAGTTGCCGCTGTATCAAAAGCAATACGTAGAGGGCGTGTGGGACTTAAAGATCCTAATCGACCAATTGGTTCTTTCTTATTCTTAGGACCAACAGGTGTAGGTAAGACGGAGTTGTCAAAAGCATTATCAGAGGCGATGTTTGGCAATGAGAATGCAATGATTCGTGTTGATATGTCTGAATACATGGAGAAACATAGTGTGTCTAAGCTTATAGGTTCTCCTCCAGGGTATGTAGGTTATGATGAAGGCGGCCAGTTAAGTGAGAAAGTACGTCAAAATCCATACAGCGTAATTCTTTTTGATGAGATTGAAAAAGCCCATCCAGATGTGTTCAATATCTTATTACAAGTGTTAGATGATGGTCATATCACCGATGCACAAGGAAGAAAAGTAAGCTTTAAGAATACGATTATCATTATGACTTCAAATGCTGGTGCAAGTCGTATTATTGCTCCAAAACAACTTGGATTCACAACACAAGTGGATGAAAAAGAAAATTATAAGAAGATGAAAGAAGGGGTAATGGAAGAAGTTAAGAGACTCTTTAAACCGGAATTCATTAACCGTATCGACGAAATTATCGTATTCCATTCACTAACAAAAGAAAATATAAAAGATATTGTTCGTATCATGTTGCAAGTTATTGCAAAACGTACGAAAGCACAACTTGATATCGAACTTGAATTCACGGAAGCAACCATTGAGTTTATAGCAGATGCTGGATTTGATAAAAGCTATGGAGCTCGACCACTTAGAAGATCGATACAGACGAATATTGAAGACAAGCTAGCGGAAGAGATTTTAGATCAAAAAGTAGGGATTGGAAGTCGCGTTTGTATTGATACCATTGATAAGAAAGTAGTATTTCAGATACAGTAAGGAATAGAAAAACTATATTAATAGATATTTAATAAAAATCACGAAAGATTCACTAGTAAAAAGCTGTCGATTATTATATAATGTGATTATATTAAAGAATAAAAAGTAACTATTCGTAACTTTGTTCCTCATGTGATGAATGTATAGGGATTTCATTTTTGAAAATCGAAACCTGCAAAACCAGGTGCATTTATGTAATGCGGACTTATATCTTTCATGAGATACCTTGGGGGCAATAGTATGAATAGCTTTAATAACAGTACAAACGATACTTTGTGGTGTGTATGCCATTATAGAGGATTACAAGTCAAGAAGAGATAGAAATGATGTGCTGTATAAAAATGGAGGGTTCTGTAATGACAGTAGTTGAAGAATTAATTCGCAAAGAGAATAATGGAGCAATTAGCTTTGGTAACTATACATTAGACCAAAAGTCTAAAGTTTCAGATTTTGAGCATAATGGAGATTTGTATAAAGTAAAAACTTTTAAAGAGATTACTAAACTTGAGAAAAATGGAATGTTTGTTTATGAGTCAGTACCTGGTACTTCTGTATTCTCATTTAATGCAACGGATAAGGATATTCAATTCGTAGTAGAAGGCTCTGAAGATGTACAAATTACTTTAGAATTAGAACCTGAGAAAGAGTACAAAGTTTTCGTTGATGATACAAACGTTGGTAAGATGAAAACAAATTTAGGTGGTAAATTAGTTGTAAGTGTAGAGTTAAGTAACGGAAAACAATCAAAAGTTAAGGTTGTTAAACTATAAACGTAACTATTTAGTTACCCACAGCCGCAGTGTAAAACGTGAATTAATAAGAGGTAGCTTGATATCCAATACATAGGAAGTTGAGCACCTCTTATTTTTTGGTGGATAATATAGTACATCAATTTTGGTGATTGTAGTTTATTGATATAAAGCGGGAAGGATTAAAAAAAGGACTGTAGGAATGGCGAAAGCAAAGAACGTATTTTATTGTAAAGAATGTGGATACGAATCTGCAAAATGGGTCGGTCAATGCCCGGGTTGTAAAGGGTGGAATACATTCGTTGAAGAACCAGTGGTAAAGAGAGCAACAGCAGGAGCAAATAAGGATCGTAGAATACAAATCGAGCCAACTAAGCTTAGTAACGTTAATTGTGATACGGATGAACGATTTAGTACAAGTTTTGGTGAACTAGATCGTGTTCTTGGCGGAGGTATTGTTGTTGGGTCATTAGTATTAGTTGGTGGAGATCCCGGTATAGGAAAATCCACTCTGTTATTACAGATGTGTAAAGAACTAGCATCTAGACATAAGAATGTACTATATATCTCGGGTGAGGAATCTTTAAAGCAAATCAAGATGCGTGCAAGTAGACTAAGTTATTCGGAAGGTGATTTACTTCTATTAAGTGAGACTAACCTTGACTTAATTGAAGATGCAATTAAGAAAACAAATCCAGATGTAGTAATTATTGATTCGATACAAACTATGTTTCGTGAAGATATCGGATCTGCACCAGGAAGTGTAAGCCAGGTAAGAGAGACTACACATAGTTTAATGCAGATAGCTAAGGGGATGGGGATCTCCATCTTTATCGTTGGTCATGTTACGAAAGAAGGAGTTGTTGCTGGACCAAGGGTGCTTGAACATATGGTAGATACTGTGCTATACTTTGAGGGAGATAATCATGCTTCCTATCGTATATTAAGAGCAGTTAAGAATCGTTTTGGATCAACGAACGAAATTGGTGTTTTTGAGATGCGCAATGTCGGACTTGTAGAGGTTACGAACCCTTCTGAATATATGTTACAAGGTAGACCGGAAGGAGAATCGGGTTCTATTGTAACATGCGCGATGGAAGGAACAAGACCAATTATGGTTGAGGTACAAGCTTTAGTTTGTCAGACGAATTTTAATATGCCTAGAAGAACAGCAGCAGGTACCGATTATAATCGTGTTAATCTTCTATTAGCAGTAGTTGAGAAACGTCTAGGGTTACAACTTGCTAGTTGTGATGCTTATATTAATGTTGCTGGAGGAATGAAAATCAACGAGCCGGCATTAGATATGTCAATTATATTAGCTGTTATGTCTAGTTACAAAAATCGTCCTCTTGACGGAAAAACAATTGCTTTTGGTGAAGTTGGCTTAACAGGTGAAGTACGAAGTGTAAATCAAGCCGAACAACGAGTGATTGAAGCAATGAAGATGGGATATGAGACCTGTATTCTTCCTCAAGTCAACAAAGAAGTAATTGATATCAAGGGTATAAAACTGATTGGGATAAAGACATTACGGGATTTATCGCAGTTTTTATAATAAAGAATGTAGTAAGCAATTGCGAAACTCTTTGTAGTAGGCAACCTTAAAATAAAGATATGTTGTCGACATGGAAAAGAGTTTTGCAATTTCCTAAATAGAGAGTGAAAGTGTGAAGGGAGATAAAGATTATGGGTGATAATCAAAATCTTGAGATTGTTGAGGAATTAAAAGAGATAACAAGTAAGCAAAGTACTTATCTAGACAATATGGTGATGGTGATGAATAATCTATATGCATCACAACAAAAGGTAGAGCAAAACGCGTTTGATTCTATTAACAGTGCGGATACTTCTTTAAACTTAGTAAAAGAAGGTATGGAAAGTATAAAAGAATTATCAGAAAAGATCACATTGTTAACAGCGGCAGTTTCTGCGGCAACAAAGAACATGGAAGACTTGGAGAAGATGACTTCTATGATCATGGGATTTGCGAATGTAATTGCAGGTATTTCCAATAAAACGAATATGCTATCTTTAAATGCTTCTATTGAAGCAGCACGTGCGGGAGAACATGGACGTGGTTTTGCGGTAGTTGCAAATCAAGTAAATCAATTAGCTTCACAATCCGCAAAAGCATCGAAAGAAATCTCTGATACAATGAAGTCGGTTGTTTCCTTTAATGAAAGTATGGGAAATGATATGAATAAGATTTTAGAAATCGTAGATATACAGAATACGATGGCCGATAGCGTTGATGAAGTATTCAAGAAGATTCTTGACGCTGCATATGCTTCAAATGATGCTGCACATAGCGTAGAACATGAAGTAGCATATCAAAGAGATATAACAGAAGATGCTAAGAAATCCGTAGAAACATTATCAGCAACATTAGATCAAGTACATAATGTATTAATATAATTTTGAGAGGTTGTTACACGAAGAAAGTGTGTAACAACCTTTTTAGGTGCATATATCATATAGCATTTTACCTTTTAATACTATATTTCTAATATAATTGAAGATAATATGTATAAATAGAATTATATAACCTATACTAGACATGGAGTTAAGAATTTGTTTAAATAAAGTATTAAAAAACACTTTACAAATGATTTCAACTCTGTTATACTAGACCAAGTCAGCTGATGAGTTGTAGAAAATGAACAAACAATTCTGAAAAAAGTAAGAATTAAAACAACTCAGAAAATAATGAAAAAACT